>Ga0194128_10000400_pt1 | contig 79658 bp, 63 predicted proteins | sample TA2KigCa65mmetaG_FD_148650 | JGI IMG/M metagenome (GOLD analysis project Ga0194128, IMG submission 148650) | Freshwater microbial communities from Lake Tanganyika, Tanzania - TA2015037 Kigoma Deep Cast 65m | ecosystem: Environmental > Aquatic > Freshwater > Lake | place: Tanzania: Lake...
CCTAAAAGACAGGTATTGCAAAACCAATCAATCTTACATGAAATCAGAAGTGTGGCCCGGAGGGGATGAACCGTTCAGGCTTCAGACAGCAGGACTGCTGGGGCCCGTTACCTTAATTAGTCAAGCTCAATAGCTGCCTTATGTTCGGATCATGTCGCGATTGCATTCATTTGTTTTAAGCCGGGTAACAATATGTTGGTGAGATGGATCGACGTACCCGAACGTTCCTTTCCGTTCTGGAATATTCTTTACAGTTCTTTTACTACATAAATCGGTGGATTTAGCCACCGCAGTTTTTTGGTCTCTGCTACCACATTGATCGACTTATATAGATATATGTAAATCGTCAGCATAAAGTGGACTAAATATAGTCTAAATTAGTAGAGAGTTCCCATCATTAACAATTAAACCAATAATGACATGGAACAGCGGCCTAAACAATCTACAGAAAACTTCATCAAAGAGATCCGCCGCAAGACAAGGCGTCTTTTTTCTTCAGAACAAAAGTTAGTACTCGTAATGGAGGCACAGCGAGGGGAATACCCCATTGCAGAGCTTTGCCGCAAGCACGGCATATCTCAAGCCACAACTCTCTACAACTAAATCGTCCACTTTCTTTGACGACATACAACTTTGGTTTGACGATATACAATACAGCAATAAATCAAAAATAAAATATTAAATACAATAGTCTACCGATTATTTCTCTAATTCCTGTTTCAGTTTTTTCTAAACATGCAGCACTAGAAAGAAAATCTAAAATAGTAACATCTTTATTGTTACTGCTTTTATAATCTACTTTATAAGGATTCACAATAAATCCTTGTTTCTCAAAGAGCCTTTTTGCTCTATACATATGGAAAGCTGATGTTACAAGTATGATTCTTTTGCTTGGGCTTATTAATTCTTTTACGGCCACTGCCTCATCTGCGGTACTCTCCACATCTTTTGTTACATAGATCTTTTCAGAAGGAATGCTATTTGAAATAGCATATTCTTTTAACACTTCGCCCTCTGTTTTCTTTGCCTTATCCCATGGCATTTTACCTCCTGTAAATACTAGCTTTTGAGCTTTACCTGCTTTAAATAAAGCAACCCCTCCAAAAAACCTATCGGGGTCTCCCCATTCTATGTAGGTTGAATCCCCCTCTTCATTTATCCTCAACATTCCACTTAGTACTACAATTGCATCTGCACTATCTATAGCCCTTATTGTCTTTCTGTATTCACTACCTTCTACTAGTTTAAAAAAGTTGCTAGAGAATATGGGCGTTGATATAATATATAGTACCAAAATTGCTAAATAGATTAGCTTTTTCTTATTCTTGATTAATCCTATGAGTATGACTATGATGACTAACATGATAGGAAGAAAGAATGTAGGTAGTATTTTGTGTAGGTAGATCATAATTCTTTGACTTCAAGTATTTTGAAATATCAAGTTTAATTTTAAGTTAATTCTTCCCCATCATATTTAAATAGTTTTTTTGGCTTTTTTTCATATGAATCTCTTCTGAAATACGTTTTTATTTTGTTATTTATAGCGCATCATGCTTTATAAGGTAGTTGCGTAATAGGGTTAAGAGTTCGTGACACTGTTGTTGGGCAGGTTCAATATACAGTTTGTCGGTCGATTCTCTAATTATTTGAAGCATACCTAAAACGGCGATATAATTTTCCCAGTCTAACTGATCTTTTTTCATAATTTTTAGATTGGCAGGAATTGGGATTGTAACAACTATTTTATTTTTTTCAATATAAAAATTATTGTTTGCATCTTTATGAAAATTATATTCAAAATTTTTTGTTGAAATCGGGTCTATCATCCGGTCAATGTAACCAAATTCTCTCTGTTCTCTTAATTTTAGTCCCATACCCAAGCTAGCATACCGCTGAATAGCGGCTTTTAATTCATCAGACTCTAAAAATCTTAACGATCCTGAATTTTTTATTTCATCCAATGCAAGCGTATTCAGTTGATACAAGATTCTAAGGGCGATAAAGCCATGTGCCGCATAAATAGCAGGAATTTCTTTGTCAAGCGTGTTATTGCTATAAAAGGCATAAATGATTTTAAAACAACTATCTTGTTTACTTCTTCTGATATTAGTAGTAGCATAACCAATAGAGTCATTGGTAACATCTACGTATAAATTTTTTGCACTAATAAGCGCTTTTTTGGTTTCTACATAGTGCTCTCTTATATTTTCTGCACCGTAACCAAGGGAGACTGCAACAAATATCATTAAGCCCTCTAACAAATATTCTTTCCATGGCTTCGTGTGTTTTGAAATATGTGGGTGGTGATGTACTTCCATATTTTTATATTATAGTTAAAATGGAGATTTCATCAACAGTAAGGTCTTTAATACCAAGAAGGTGTTTGGTAGAGAGGCTCATTAAAAAGCGAAGTTAATCGGTCGCTTTCTTTTTTAATAAAAAATATTTATCCGGGGATTAAAGCCATCTTATCCTGGCAAACATGGCATTATTGCCAGATTTTACCATCACTGCCTGCCCATAGTATTTCACTTATTGCAGTTGTCTTAATAAGGTGTTTAGATGATTGTGATAAAAAAGAAGTCCCTATGGGAAATTCAACCTTTCTTTTTCTTTCATCTTTCATTTTCAGTTCGGCATATACAGCATTTTCCGGCACAGTTACTAATGAATTTCCGTTATTTAATTTAAATAATTTAAGATCACCCCTGTTTTGTGAAGCAGCTATTATCGGAGAATTATTTGCCCCGGCAAGCATACATAATGCTCTGCCATTACCGGGAATATAAATTCCGCTTTGTAAAAGTGAAAGGGACTCAAAATTTCCCTTGCCATCACCCTTCAATACAAGTCCGTTTAGTGCATCATAACGGCCCAATGAAGGAATTGTGCCATAATCATTCGTGTTTAAGCAAATGTCAAGGTTTCCATCGGAATCAAAATCTTCCACAACAATTCCATTTACACAAGAAAGTTGTGCCGTAACGGGTAATGCAATAATTGTAAAACTGCCTTTGCCATCATTTCGAATAAATGAGTTTTTGAACCAGGTAGCACTGTATTTTAATGCCCCCTTGATTTGTTCAGGTGTAAAAAGTTGATCGATTGTAGCCTCTGCAAATTCTTTATAGGTTAAAAATTTCTTTTTAATAAATGGAAGGTGATCTACAATTTCATCGCGGCCATCAACAGGGTAATTTCTTTTTACTCCATTTTTGTCAACAATAAATTTTGATGGAATACATTGCCATATTGTACCATTATTATTAAAGTCTTTTCCATACACCGATACAGGATACTGATCATTTGCATTTAAAAATGAATTTTCACCAAGATTACCTGCCAAATAATCCATATCGCCATCATTATCAAAATCACCAGCTGCGATGCTGCTCCACCAGCCCGATTTGTTACCGATTCCAGTGGCAGCTGTTACATCTTTCAATATTCCTTTTTCGTTTTTAAAAAACTGTATTGATTTCCAGTCTGCCGCAATGAGCAGATCAAACCAGCCATCATTATCAAAATCTGTCCACAATGCATCACACACAAGTCCAAAGTCCTTCAGCACAGGGGCCACCACTCCAGTAACATCAGTGAATTTCACAACCCCGTTTTTGGTATCGTTTCGATAAATAAAAGAAGAAACCGGTTTCGGATATTTCCATGGCTCCACCCTGCCGCCAATAAAAAGATCGAGGTCTCCATCTTTATCATAATCACATGCTTTTACACAACTCTTGCTTGTATAATTTATCGGGAATACGGTAGTGTCAAGTGTAAAATTTCCTTTCCCGTTGTTCAGAAAAAAATTATCCCTGTAGTGAAATGTATTTGCCGGATTTTCATAACCGCCACTAACTATATATAAATCATTATCGCCGTCTTTATCTGCGTCAAACAAAGCTATCCCTATATCTTCCGATGTTTTGCTGATTCTTGAGGCATTTGGAACCAGGTCAGCAGAATCAAAACGTCCATCTTTTTGTTGGTAAAATATTTTTGCACTATATCCATAAGATCCGCCGATTATCAGATCGTCGGTGCCATCGCCATTTAAGTCGCCGGCTGCCAGTGCCGGTCCGTATTCAGAAAACTTATGGGGTAATAACCGTTGTACATTGAAATCGATATAATCAATTTCCTGTTGTTTATAGGTTATGCCAAGTGATTCGGATGATTCCGTAAAGAGCGGACTGATCATTACCTTTCTTTTACTCCAGTCGAATATTTCTTTAGCATCAGCCTGTTTTAATGTAAGCAATTGGTTAGTGGAAATATTTTCAAGTTTCTGGAACTTATTATCAGGCCAGATAATAAAAAGTGAATCAACACGACTGATCGAATCAAGTCCGAAATGAGCAATAGGAGTAACAGATGATAAATAACCCCTGACAGTGAAATGTTCGTATACCTGTTGTTTCCCATTATAAAATAACCTGATCCAAGCGCCGATACCATCACGATTTTCAGCATTGCCTTCCAACTTTACAGAAAGAAAATTAGATACATTCTCTTTTTTAGCGGCGGTGGTGTTTTCATATAAGAATGCTTTGTCGTTTATATTATTTACTATAAAATCAAGATCACCGTCATTATCAAAATCGGCATAGGCGGCGCCATTTGAAAAACTGGGGTCGCTCATGCCCCAGGTATCCGTTTCATTACTGAAGTTTAAATTCCCGTTATTTCTGAAAAAATAATTGTGCAGTTTTACTTCAGGTATCTCGTCAAGTAGTTGTTGTTTTGTAGCAAATATTGAAGTTTCTTCCCGGAACATTGCAAAATCATGATCAGTTATATCCTTTGGAAACCCATTTGTAACAATAATGTCTCGATAGGAATCATTATCAAAGTCAGCTACAACAGGGGCCCAACTCCAATCCGTTTCTGCCAACTTGCTGTAAAATCCTATCTCAGAAAATACAGGGTCCCCTATCGAATCATTCGCTAAAAGACGGTTTCCCATGTTCAGTTGCAATGTATTCCTGACATACTGGTAATGGTAACCAAAGTAATCTGAGTTTTGGTAAGTAAGATAACTTACAGGCATCAGCATCATTTTTTTTCTGAAGTTATCTTCAGGGTTCATGTCGAGTTCTATAATATCCGCAAGTCCATCATTATTAATATCATTCACATCAGCCCCCATTGCGTTTGCAGAACTATGTTTTAGAAAAGATGAAATTTTATCAGTAAAAGTTCCATCGCCGTTATTGATATAAAGAATATTGCTTGAGAGATAATCATTCGGAACATACATATCTTTCCAGCCATCAAGATTGATATCCGCAATTGAAATGTGATGTCCATAGCCTTCAATCGTAATCCCTGCTTCCTTTGAAACATTCTTAAATATTGCATGACCGGCTAAAGAATCAAAATCATTCCGGTACAACCGACCGGTGCTTGGAAAAGACCCGTCCTTTATCACAGGTCTGAAGCTGTTTGGATATAAATCGGGCAAAAGTTCGTTTACGCACAGGTATACATCAAGGTCGCCATCATTGTCATAATCAAAAAATGAAGCCTGTGTGGTATGCGTGCTGTCATCCAAACCAAATTCTTTCGCCATATCCTTAAATACGGGCACGCCATTTTGGTTAGCTCCTTTATTAATGTAAAGTATGTTTTTTCTTTTCTCCCCGATATTGCTGATTGTAGCTGATACATAAATATCCGGTCTTGCATCATTGTTTATATCAACTATTGCAACACCTCTGCTCCATTTGCCCTGTCCATCAGTTCCCGATTCTTTGGTGATATCAGAAAACTTAAATCCTCCTTTATTCAGGTACAGTTTGTTTTCCACCATATTTCCGGAAAAATAAACATCTTGTAATCCATCTGAATTAAAATCGGCTATGGCTACGCCACCACCATTGTAGACATTTGAAAAATCCATGATGTTGATGGAATCAGTCTCAATAATTTCATTGACAAAATGAATTCCTGAATGATCGGGGCTAATTTTTTTGAAACAATATTTTTTTTTACCGCAGCTAAAAAAGACTGCCAGCACAAAAGCTATCCCAGCAAAACGTAATACCATCGCAGTTTCTTTTTAAAAAAAGCTAAATAACTGAAAAAAAGTGAAATCAAAAAAAGAGGCAGACCCGGTTCTGCCTCTTTAAACATTAATTGAGAAACCAATTTTAGTACCCCGGATTTTGCTTAAGTTTAGCAACACCGCCAGTAACACTTCTGTCTATCTGGCTTTGAGGTATCGGGAAATACTCATTTTTATTTGCAGTGAAATTGGCAGAAGCCATATAACCACGTTTGTTATTGATTGATGGATGACTAACACCGCCATTGTAATCAAGCATCCTGTTTACTTCAGCAGCAGCAGCACCCCAACGAACAAGGTCAAAAAAGCGATGGCCTTCCATTCCTAATTCCAGTTTTCTTTCAAAACGCACAGCCTTACGGGCATTAGCCTGAACAGTCCATGGTGTATTGTATAAACCTATTTTATAGTTTGCAGCCGGGGATGCGCCATCCATTACCCAACCAGCAGGATTAGCTGCTCTTGCTCTTACCTGGTTTACCAGACCACGGGCAGCCTCTAGACTTCCAGCCTCCACTTCAGCTTCTGCAAGCCATAATAACACATCCGCAAAACGGATGAGTGTATAGTTATTAGCTGTGATTCCGCTTGTCCAGAAATTAATATCTGTTTTCACTCTTTCCTGAGCTCTGTAATAGGTATTTTTTATAGGGCTGTAAGGGCCGCCATAAGTCTGGTCGCGAATCCAGTTGTACCCCGGGTGTTTACCCCAATCGAGGTATGGAATACCGCGGCGTCCAACAGTCCAGTCAAGACGGGCATCGAGTGTGCCTGCATAAGGAGTAAAAGGAGAAGTAGAAAGAATACCTGCGTCGTTTGTAACAATTACATTATTGTAATTATCAGGATCTGGTAATCCGGTAACTGCATCTGTTTTAAAAGAGTTTACCAGGTCCTGTGAAGGCTGGAAGAAACCACAGCAAGTGCCCGGACCGCCTGTATAAGGGAAGTTTAATACTTCACCCCAACCACCATTATCAGCGTTAGAACCATCGTTTACAGAATATTGAACAGCAAATACTGATTCAGTGCTGTTTTTTGTATCTGCATTGAAATTGTCACTATACTTGGTAAGTAGCGCATACCTTTGTCCTTGTGCATTTGTACCATTTGTAACCACATCCTGCAATACAGTTTTGGCTTGTGCATACTTACCCTGGAAGAGCAAACACTTAGCAAGCAATGCGCCGGCAGCATATTTGTTCACACGGCCTTTTGCATTCATAGTAACTGGGAGGTTTGCGTAAGCAAACTGAAGATCAGCTTCAATCTTTGGCCATATATCAGCATCATTAGGCTGGTTATAGTCAGTTATAGTTTCATCATAATAAGGAACCTTATTCCACATTTTTTTTGCTTCAAAATGATAATGGCCTCTGAGGAATCTTGCTTCACCCTCAATACGGGTTTTGTCAGTAGCAGAAATATCAGTGGCGCTGGCCATTACTTTGAGCACACCGTTTGAACGGTTGATACCTTCATAAACAATTCTCCACTTGGTATCAAAATACCCGTTTGTAGCTGTTGGTGCAAATGTTTCAATCGGGTTGATATCGGGTTGGTCCCCGGCATCAGTTCCCTTGTGTGCATCACCGCCGCAAATACTGCCGTATACCCAGTTGGTGCCGGAACTTTGCCAGCCACCAAGGAAGATACCACCTCCGTTAATAAAACCATCAAGAACAGCGTAAGATCCAACAAGCAGTGCTTCCACTCCTTTCTTATTGGCCAGTGCATTCACATCAAGTGAACCTTTTGGTGTTTTTTCCAAAAACCCCTTGCCGCAGGAAAGTATTATCACCGTGCCTGCCAACAAAAGTGTGATGAATTTGAATGTTATCTTTTTCATATGATTATACAATTAATGTTTTTAGAAATTAACATTGATACCAATTAAAAACTGACGGGTTGAACGCAGCAAACCTTCATCCACACCAAAAGAATCATCAGCACCGAAAATCTCAGGATCGAGACCGGTGTACTTGGTGGCAGTGAAAAGGTTGGTGCCCTGAACATAAATTCTTGCTTTGTCAATGTTCACTTTGTTGAGAAGTGAACTTGGCAGAGTATAACCCAGTGTCAGGTTCTTCATTCTGAAGAAAGAACCATTCTCCAGGTAATAAGAATTTACAGCATTGTTGTTGCTGAAGTTAGAAGCATTTTCAGCAATAGGAATCTTTGCATTAGTTTTTGTAGGTGTCCATGAGTTGTAAAGCAGGTCTTTGCTCTTATTCCCCTGGAAAGAAGGGAAGAAATCAACCCACCATTTTACATAGTTCATAATCTCATTACCCTGTGAGCCATAGAAGAACATACCAATATCAAAGTTTTTGTAAGACCCATTCAGATTTAAACCATAAGTGAAATCTGGATTAGGACTGCCAAGAAATACACGGTCTGCTGGTGTGATAGTGCCATCCCCATTTGTATCCTGGTAGCGGAAACGACCCGGTGCTTTCTGATCCTGTACTGGAGCAGCAGCTACTTCAGCCGCATCTTTAAAAATGCCAACCACTTTGTAACCAAAAAAAGATGATAACTCATGTCCGATCTGGTTTCTTACCCAGTTGCCGATACGGGAACTACGGGTATCATAGAAATCCAAACCTTCAGCCAGTGAAGTAATCTCATTATTATACGTAGTAAAGATGAGTTGTGCGTCAAACTTAACACCATTTTTACCACCAATATTTCCTTTTTGTGTAATGGAGAGGTCAATACCACTGTTCTTCATAGAAGCCACATTGAAGAAAGCGGGGTTAGAAGCAGCACCAGCGCCGGCAGCAGCAAGAGCTGGAAGGCGGAAGAGAAGATCTTCAGTTTGCTTGTTGTAAACATCAAAGCTTACTTCGGTTTTTCCTTTGAACAACACAGCATCAAAACCATAGTTCTGTGTAATGTTTGTTTCCCATTTACCAGCAGGGTTACCAACGAATGATTGCTGGAAACCTTGGGCAGTACTATTGCTGGTACCATTGATATCATAGTTGGATGAACCGGGACCACCTACATAAAGGTCAAACGCATTTGCCGGGTTGATACGCTGGTTACCCATCTGTCCATAGCTTCCGCGGATCTTCAGGTCATTCAACCATCTTACGTTTTCCATAAATGCTTCTTCAGTAACCCTCCAGCCGAATGAAAAGGCCGGGAATGTTCCCCAACGGTTTTCAGGACCAAAACGTGATGAACCATCACGGCGTACTGTAACGCTGGCGAGGTATTTATTATCGTAAGTGTAATCTATTTTACCAAAATAAGATACCAATGATGCAGGAGTAAAAGGAGAACCAAATGCCTGCTGGCCTGCAGCACCTCCGGAATTAAGTGCCCAGAAATCCTGGTTCTGTGTAAAGTAACCAACCCTTGTACCAGATATGCTTCTGCCCCAGCCTTCCACTGCCTCTGTTCCGGCTAATACAAGTACATCATGCTTTTGATCAAATGTATTTTTGTAAGTAACCTGGTTTGTCCAGGTCCACTCACGGAAACGGGCAAAATTTTCATTATAGCTGTTGCCGGTGTTGTTTTCAGAATTCTCGTAGGTTTTATAATTAAAACTAAAACCATTGCCATAATTCAACTGGCCACCAAAACTGGTACGGGCAGTGAAGTGTTTTGCAAAATCAACCTCAGCATAGATATTGCCAAAAATGTTGAGGTTCTGTCCGCGGTTTTTACTTCTGCGGAAACTGTTTGCAACAGGGTTTTGTGCATTACCAAGGTTTGGCGCTCTTGAACCAGCAAAATTTCCCTTGATATCGTACACCGGAATAATGGGTTGGTTACGATAAGCAAAACCCAGTTCAGTACCCTCACCATTATTTCCGTTATTTCCTACCGTATTATTTTCATCGGTTCTTACCTGCAGGTTCTGACCGATGCGAATGTTCTTTTTAACATTGAACTCAGTGTTGACACGCAGCGTATATCTTCTGTAGAAGCTATATATTAGGATGGCATTCTGGTCAAAATAATCAAAACTCATAAGATAACGGCTTCTGTCGGCACCGCCGGAAAGCGAAATATTATGATTCGTGATCGGTGCATTTTGTGTGATCTCATCATACCAGTTAGTACCGGCTTTATTAGCTCTTACGATCAGGTAAGAACCACCGATATTATCCAGATCGAGATTATAAAGACTGGGGTTTACTGTAGGATCGCCTTCCAGTCTTCCACCTAATGTCCCGGCGAGAATGTAATCAGGGAGTCGGGGGGTGGTACCGGTACCATATTGTACAGTTGGTACAGCTTGTCCGGCATTTTGAAAGGATTTCCAGGTAAGATCAGCCATTTCTTGAGAATTGAGCAGATCCCATCCTTTACCAGGTGATGACTTACCATAGTACATATTGTAAGCAACTTTTACACCACCACTTCTTCCTTTTTTAGTGGTAACGATGATTACACCGTTTGATGCACGGGCACCATAGATAGAAGCTGCAGCCGCATCTTTCAGCACCTGCATGGACTCAATGTCGTTCGGGTTAAGACCGCTGATACCTCCTACCGGGATACCATCAATAATGTAAAGAGGTCCATTATCTCCAAAAGATGAGAAGCCGCGGATCTTTACTGATGACTCAGTACCGGGGCGATTGTCTTGTGTAACAGTAACACCTGCTACACGGCCCTGCAACTGGCTTGACGCGTTAGCAGCAGGAATTGATTTAAGATCGCTGACTTGTACTACCGATACTGAACCGGTGATATCTTTTTTGACTTGAGATGTATAACCGGTAACCACCACTTCATTCAAGGTAGTGTTTACAGATACCATTACAACGTCGATTGTCGTTTTGTCGCCAATGTTTACAGTCTGTGTTTCAAGTCCCACATAAGAAATAACAAGTTGTGTTTTCCCTGCAGGAACATTAATGGTAAAATTTCCAGAAGGGCCTGTCATTGTGCCCACGTTGGTACCTTTTACTTCCACCGTTGCACCCATTACAGGGTTATTGTTTTCTTTTACCGTACCAGTAACCTGTTTCTGCGCACTGGCTGCGAAAACAAAAAACAGCAAAATAAAAGATAGAGAAAAAAGTCTTGCCGGATAGGCAATAAACCAGAGTTTTCTGTCCATAATATAAGCAGTTTTGAATTGATAAAAAGAGAGGCACCACAAGGTCTTTAAAAAAATTAAATTATGTTAATTTTTTTAAAGTTTTTTTTATTGAAAAGACAACCTTCTCTTTTCAATCCTCTTAATCTGTTGTTTTTGGATACATAGTCAGAATCGGAAGGTTTTATTGGGTTCTCACTTTCTTCGTCTATCCAATTCCTATCTTTTACGGATACTCCAGTTTTGAACCCCACCATACTACCCTTATAATAATAATTTATCCTGATGGGGGACTAAGATAGCATTATGCATTATATTGATTTACAGCATATTAAAGGTATCACCGCTCCATGAAAAACATAGTAAAACTGGATAACTATTATCATCCAGAGCAGTTAATAGATGCTATCCGGGATTTTGTGGAGTACTATAATCATGACCGTTACCACGAATCGCTACAAAATGTAACCCCTTCGGCTGTGTATTATGGACGAAAAGAACAAATCTTACATTTAAACAACGAAACACTCTACAACCAGCCCGTCCACTTTCTTTGACGACATACACTGAGCAAACAGGTTCCAAGGATGATCCACCAGTAGCGTTGCATGTGCCTTTATTTTGGCAGAAGCATTTGTAGTCGTTGATTGACGAGCTCGCCTACTTTTTTCCCGTATTCGGTGCTGATCACGCAGGAGCTGTGAAAATGAATGCCGCCGTAGAAGCGGGCCCAATTGTTTTCCAGGGCGGCTTGGTGAAAGGAGGAGAACGAACGATCGGCGATTCCGAATTCTCTTTCGGAACTATCGGTGTAGGCGAACCCATCGCCGAACACACTGGTGAGTACCTCTGCCGCGGCGGAGGATACGGTACTGTGTCCGCAGGTGTATTCCGGAAAAGGCGGTGTTTGAAGATATGGTCTCCATTTGCGGTCGATGTATTGATTGATCACGGTTTCGGGACGCACGCGGTTGCTTCGAAATTTTTCATCCCAGCATTGGATAAAGGCATCAAATATGGCGATCGATGTTTTGGCGTAGACCATAACGGTTTGGTTGAAATCCAGGTTCGCTTTTTTTGCGGCGATGCCTACGATGTTCATCCAGTGACCGGGCGGGGAAAATTTTTTGGTGACGAACATGACGTGTCCGGTTACGTTCATACGGGTGCTGAGGTCGTCCCAGAATTCTGCGATGTGTTTTTGTTCGTCGGTAAGGCTATCGCCGATATTTTTCACGCGCATTACTTCTTGATAATAGGCGCTTTTCTTGTCGGTCATGTTGAACGGGACGGGACGGGGCGGTACGAGTTCATCGGCGCTGTCGAGCACCAAGGGACGTATCTCGTTCCAATGTGGTTCAAGGGCTTGTGAATACAATGGAGGGGTAGGCACCCAGCGTCCCGGTGAATTGAGCACAGCGTATTTGGGCGCAGTTCGGGTTTGTGCATAGTTGTCTTTCTTGCTCCACGCCAAAATGATCTTGCCGATGGTGTCGGCAAAGGATTGGGTTTGGCGAAAAGTCTCAGCCGGCATGCCGTGTTGCTGCACGCTTTTTTTCAGGCTATCGACATAGCGTTGCATGCTGCCTTCGGGAAACGTAACCGATTCGCCAAGTTTGCAAAAAGCGAGGATGGCGGCAAAGGGAAAATCAATCTCGTTTCCGGTTTCCAGCTTGGGGAGCAGGGGCAGGTCGTTGAGTTGTCCGCCAAGGGATCGATATTTTTCCGGATTGCCGGCAGCGATCACTTCGTAGGCGGCAATACTGGCATATAGATAATTGCGGGAGGCGATGATGGGCGGAAAATTATTTTCCATCACCACGTTGTTCAGCTTTTTAACGGTGCGGGCGTACAAAAGCGGGTTGGCCGTAAGCGTGCGATAGTCTTGTTGCTGGCAGGCAGAAAGGACCAGCAGTAGCCAGACAAAGCCAACTAGTTTTTTCATCTGATGTAGGCGTCGAATATCCTCAAAGATATACCTTGTATGTCGTCAACAAACCTGTAATCAATCAGAAGTTTCTGTACGCGCCGCTCAAGTAAATATTTGCTTCGGCTTCACTAAAAGCAGATTGGTCTTTGTTGTAATGCAGGGTTTTCCCAGGAAATCTCCCCGCAATAACGCCTAACAATATTGTTTCGGTAAGTTTTGCAGCATAGGTAAAGGGTGCTGAACAAGTTGCTTTGCCTAAACATGTATTGATAAATTCATGGTAGTGAAGCGAAGATTCTTTGGCGTAGTTACGAATGGGTTGGCCTAAACTACCCGTTGGATCAAATTGCTTGATATCATACTTCGCAATTGTGTCCCCAACCAATAAGCAAGGTTGTTGCATAAAATGGGGTAACAATAATCGTTTTCCATTTTCTCCAATGAATATAGCTCCCTGATTTGGCAATGAAACTCCAGCCGGCAACATTAGTTCTGGTGAAACAGTAGGCCCTTCTACCCCATCATACCAAACCCATTCAAAAACGGCTGTAGTATACGCGGTTCCTTCAAAAGTATAGCTAACTACATTCCGCTCTGGATAGCCAAAGCCTGTGACCGGGCGACAGTTATTGGTTATGGTACTTGGTACACCTAACGCTAATGCGTTGTAGGGGGTATCAAAAATATGAACACCCATATCCCCCAGGGTGGCACAACCATAGTCTACCAACTTGCGCCAATTCCCAGGATGATAATACCCTTTCTTGTACGGTCTCTCTGGTGAAGTGCCCAGCCATAAATTCCAATCGAGTGTAGATGGCACTGGGTCAGTTCCTGCTGGAGCTAGGCCATTATAGCCCCAGTTTTTGTTAGACCAGGCAATCACTTTACTCACTTTCCCGATCAATCCGCCACGTACCAATTGTGTAGCAAGTTTATAGTCATAAAAAGAATGAACTTGGATTCCCATTTGTGTAACAAGCCCTTTTTTTTCCGCAACTCGACGCATTTCTCTCGATTCAGCTACATAATGCGTCAACGGTTTTTGACAGTATACTGCTTTTCCATGCTTCATGGCTAACAGTGAAGCGGGGGCATGCGTATGATCAGGAGTGGATACTACCACAGCGTCAATTTTTCGATGATTTTTTTTAAAGAGCAATCGATAGTCAGTAAAAACTTTAGCATTTGGAAATAGCTTCTGTGCTGTAGCCAGATAATTTTGATCTACATCACACAATGCAACTACTTCAACTTGGGGGTGAGAAGCAATAGCTTTTAAATCCTCCATTCCCATATTACCCACACCAATATGTGCAGTGCGAATAATAGATTTACCTGCACCGCGTGACCAACTTGACAGCGGGAGCAATGAGGCACCTAACGCCATAGTAGAAAGTTTAACAAACTCGCGTTTTTTCATATTAAAGAAGCTTAATTCTTATATTTTTAAACCACAAAGAACTTCCATGATCCTGAAAACCAATAAAACCTTTTTTGAACTTGCCATAATCAGGAGAAAGCCCCCACTTACCGCTTGATTTCTTTGCCATCCAATCAGCGGACCAGGGAACAAATTGCACTATTAATTTTCCATTTAACCAATGCTGCACTTTTTTATCCGTGAAAATGATACGGGTTTCATTCCATTCCCCAGCTGGACGAGTTGCTTTTTGTGTAGCATCAGGTGGGTACATTGCATAATCAGCCCCGGTGGACTGTAAGGGTTGCAGTTTATGAGGATTCACCGTAACCCCGGTGCTTTTATTATAAGCAGTTATATCATGAAAATCAGTATAGTGTTCGTCATCAATTAATTGATATTCGGGTGCCACTTCTGGTATACCTCTATACCCTTCCGCAATATGATAGAAAATTCCGCTATTACCACCAGGAGGAATTCTCCATTCTACCACTAATTCAAAATTGTCAAACTCACGTGCACCATAAATAATATCTCTACTCCCTTTGTAATCATAATCTTTTTCTAAAATCATTTTTGTGCTGAAAGTCATTTCACCATTCACAACGCCCCATCCAGGAGGTATCGTCTTCCCATTATAAGCACGCCAACCTTCTAAAGACTTACCGTCGAATAATTGAATCCATGGGTTAGCTGAGGCTATTTTTTTAGGGGCTTGACAACCCGCAAGAAGCGAAAAAGCAAGAACAAGCAGCGTAATGTATCTCATATTATAATTCTCTAATTTTTAAATTATGCCAACGAACCTTAATACCTCCACCGGAGTGAATTTGCAATGCAATTCCCCCCTCGCCTGCGCCAATCTTATCATCCCTCAATTGAATCATCTTGTGACCATTTAAATACGTAGTAACCTGGTTACCCTTCACCTCAATTTTAAGTTGATTCCAATCTCCCATTTTTAAATACTTTTCTTTTTCAGGTGCCGGTTTGATGAGCCAACCACGACCATATGACTCATAAATTCCTCCTGTATGTTGGTCCGGTGGCGCTACTTCTACCTGCCAGCCTTTAATAATTGTTCCTTTGACAGATGAACGAAAAAACACGCCACTGTTTCCATTAGCTTCTTGTTTGAATGCAAGTTTTAATACAAAATTCTTGTACGCTTTTAAAGTTGACAAATAACCATACTCCCTGTCTGGTCCACTTTCACAAATCAATTCACCATTTTCTACATACCATTTTTCGGTACCATGGATTTGCCAACCGGACAGATCTTTCCCATTGAATAATACCGATTGAGCTTTCAATTGCTGAAAGCCTAGTAGCATCACTACAAGCAATAAGCGGGGCATGACCTTCATTAACATTGGATTAAGGTATGAATTTTATAACAATTGCGTACTTTTATAAATTAAACTAACAGCCTCGGAATAGGTCTTAGTATTACTCATTGAGTCAATGAAAAAAATAAGTACACTTACCCTAATCCTAAGTACCGGAATACTAATTGTGATTGGCGTGGGATGTAAAAAGGACAATACCCCGCAAGATTCCTACCCGGCTATAAAAGCAACTTTTGGTTCCCGAATTGATCCTGCTAATCTTGCCAATTACGCTAATCAAGGCAAGCCTGGCTATATTCTAAAGGATAATACTGGAGGTAATGTCATAACCAACGCAAAAGCCACATTAGGCAGAGTGTTATTTTATGATAAGCAGTTAAGTATAAATAACACAGTTGCTTGTGGGAGCTGTCATATTCAAAAGTTTGCATTTGGGGACACGGCACTAGTCAGTTTAGGAGTGGATAACGGAAGGACAAGGCGTCACGCTATGCGACTGATCAATGCTCGTTTTAGCAACGAGGTCAAGTTTTTTTGGGACGAAAGAGCCGCAACGTTAGAGCAGCAAACTACAAAACCTATACAAGATCATGCAGAAATGGGATTTAGTGGTCAAAATGGACGTCCTACCCTAGCTACGTTGCTCACTAAGTTGCAAAATATAGACTACTATAAAGAATTGTTTCAGTTGGTGTATGGCAATCAAACTGTAACAGCGGCGCGGCTTCAAGAATGTTTAGCACAATTTGTACGCAGTATTCAATCATTTGACTCGAAGTATGATGTAGGAAGAGCACAAGTAGCACAAGAACAACAACCATTTCCCAATTTCACGCAGCAAGAAAATATGGGAAAGATTATGTTTTTAGTGCCTTCACAATTTAATGCATCCGGAGTACGCACCGGAGGAGGCTTGGGGTGTGCGGGTTGTCATGCAGCTCCCGAGTTTGATATTGATCCCAATACAGGTAATAATGGCATTATTGGTAATTTAAATGCACCAGGTATTGATATTAATAATACCCGATCTCCTTCACTAAGAGATATTGTTGGAATTGATGGACAACCTAACGGACCCATGATGCATACGGGAGGAATCAGAACGTTGCAGGGTGCCATTGGTCACTATGGGCAAATCAATCTTGCACTTGGTAATTCCAGACTCGATCAACGGCTACGACCCAATGGTTTTGGACAAAACCTTAATCTGAATCAACAAGAAGTAGATGCAGTAATTGCCTTCCTAAAAACACTTACGGGATCAGCTGTATACACCGATCAAAAATGGGCAAATCCATTTCAGTAGGTTTGCAGTATGATTAAAAAATTACTTTTTTTACTCTGCACAATAAGCTTGACCGCCAACCTATTTGCGCAGCTACAATCAACTTCTCCTAAACCCTCCTCTGCACAACTTGCCTGGCATCAATTAGAATATTACTGGTTTGCACATTTTGGACCTAATACATTTACAGGAGAAGAATGGGGTAGCGGTAATGAATCTGCCTCACTTTTTAATCCCACAAACTTAGATACTAGGCAGTGGTGTAGAATAGCTAAACAAGCAGGAGCAAAAGGCATTATTATCACTGCAAAACATCACGATGGCTTTTGTCTTTGGCCCAGTCGCTATTCTAATCATACAGTAAGAGAAAGTAAATGGAAAAATGGAAAGGGAGATGTGCTAAAAGAATTATCAGAGGCTTGTAAAGAATATGGATTAAAATTTGGAGTCTATATTTCACCCTGGGACCGCAATCATCCGGACTATGGAACAGCAGCCTATAATCAGGTTTTTGTAAATATGCTGAAAGAACTATTTACACAATATGGACCCATTTGGGAATTATGGTGGGATGGAGCTAATGGGGAAGGGCCCAACGGAAAAAAACAAGAATACAACTGGAACCTATACCGCAAAACAGTAGAACAACTTTCGCCCCAAACTTTAATTTTTAGCGATGTGGGCCCACACGTTCGCTGGGTAGGAAATGAAAAAGGAATAGCAGGAATCACTAATTGGAATTTGTTGAATACCGATGGATTTGAGGCGGGACTCAAAGGGCCTCCCACTGATACCCTTGGTACAGGAAACAAATTTGGAAAATATTGGATTCCTGCCGAATGTGATGTAAGTATCAGACCAGGCTGGTTCTGGAAAGGATCAGAAAACAAGAGTGTAAAATCACCCCAACAACTTTTTCAATTGTATTTAAAAAGCGTAGGAAGAGGCGCCAACTTATTGTTGAATGTTCCTCCCGATGCCACGGGCAAAATTGCAATAGAAGACTCAGTAGCACTAGTTGAATTAAAAAAGTTAATCGACAGTAATTTTAAATCGGACTTAGTAGGAAAAAATGGGATACGAATTTCCAAAACCAGGCAAGTCACGGAAGTAAAATTGAACAAGCCAATTCGGGCAAATTGCATCACCCTAATGGAAAATCTACTTGACGGACAAAATTGTAGCCAATTCAGTATACAGCTATTTAATCAGTCTAAGCAAGAGATTTCAATCATCAAAGGAACAACCATCGGAGCAAAGCGCATACTTACATTTCCAACAGTAGAAATAAGCAGCATCAAACTAATAATTACTGAGCAAAAAGGAACTGTTAATCTTGGTGGCTTATCTTTATACCATATTGACGAAAATCTTATTGAACCAATTCATCCATAAAATAATAAACATGAGAGTAATTATAACACTTTTGGGGCTATTAATTGGTCTAGTTGTTCAAGCACAGGAACAGCCAGCAAAACAACAGCCAGATCAAAAGAAAAAAACATACGAGGTTTTAGCCAGTTGTGGGACCTGTAATTTTAAAATGAAGGCAGAAGGTTGTCCGCTTGCCATAAAGTGGAATGATAAATTTTATTTAGTGGAAGGTACGTCAATAGACGATCACGGAGACGCACATGCCGATGATGGATTTTGCAATGCGGTCAAAAAAGCCAAGGTGCAGGGTACATTTGAGGGAGACCGTTTCAAATCCACGTACTTTAAAATTGTCAAAACCGGTGACTTAAAAAAGAAATAGCAAAACCAGTCGTGAGCCCTACATTTAAAATGCTTCCTGAAATACTGTTAGCAGGCAAGCAACTTGAGATGTCGCTTCAAAACAATCGAACTGCTGAGCTATGGAGTTCATTTGGTCCTCTCATTAAAACAATTCCTGATCGGCTTGATTCTTTTCGGTATTCATTACAAGAGTATCCTCCTCACTATTTTGATCAGTTTAACCCAACACTACCATTTATAAAATGGGCATTAGTTGCAGTAAAAAATCATACAGGCATCCCTGATACCAGTAAGAAATTTACGCTACCTGCAGGAGACTATGCGGTATTCCATTTAACCGGTAACAATACCGAAATTTTCCAATATATCTATTTCAGTTGGTTGCCGCAGTCTGGATTTACACTTGATAATCGACCTCATTTTGAATTACTGGGGGCTAACTATAAAAACGGAGACCCCGCTTCAGAAGAAGACCTCTATATTCCAATCAAGAAAAAATAAAATTACTTAGCGCCCGGCTTGTAAGACTTCTACCACACGTTTCATTTCCTCCGTTGTTCCTACACTCAATCGAAGCCATGAGCGGTTTTCTTCGAAACTGCGAGCTCCTAAAATTTGATGTGATTGCAAAAAGTTGGGAACTGATTTAGAATAAGCCGCCCCATCAAAATACACAAAGCTGGTGACAGAAGGTATAAATGGGATTTTTAAATCAGTTAAACCGTTACAGAAAATTTCTTTCGCCTTATGATTTTCGGCTTTACAAAAAGTAACAAAAGCAACATCATCCATAGCAGCTAATGCCCCACGCATCGACACAGCGGATGGTCCCGCGTTTGCCCAAGCCTGTAATTCATTAAGGCTTTTGATCAAGGCGGGCTGCGCCAATAAGTAGCCAACTCGAGCACCAGCCATACCGTAAACTTTAGAAAACGTTTTAGCAATAACTAAATTAGGATACCGATTTATCAAATGTGCTACTGATGGTGAGTCATAATAATCTGTATACGCCTCATCTACTAGCACTACACAAGATTTACAAGCTTGCTCGATAAATGTTTCTAGCGTTTGTTTGTCATGAGCCGTACCTGTTGGATTATTAGGATTACACAAATAAACCAACCGAGTCTCCGTAGTTATACTTGAAAGTATTTGTTGTAAATCATTATGCTTAGTGCTAGTTAGTGGGATTAGCTTGGTGGCCAAACCCATTTTTCGTGCTGCAGGCATCCACAATTTAAAAGTAGGTTCCGAAGCAAGCACATGACCTTTTTGGTAAGAAGCCCACAAACAAACCAATCCCAATAATTCAGAAGAACCAGCCCCAAGTGTGATATGCGCGCTCGAGTGATTGGTAAGCGCACCAATCCGTTCTTTTAATACTCCATTCATATCCCACTGATAACGATTAGAGATTGCTATTGCTTCTTGCATGGCAGCCCTCGCCAGAGGAGATGGCCCATGTGGATTTTCATTGGCTCTCAAAATAATGGGTAATGCACTTTCATGAATGGGATAACTGGTAACTTTAGGCAATGGCGACCCCAACAGATCACGAGCCATTGAGAAAGAAAGCATTGTAAACGCAGCATTCTTTATTAGCTGTCTTCGTTGCATAAATACAGTTTTAATAAGATTAAATTTAGTTAACTTTCCGGAAGAAAATAAATCAATGATAATTGTAAAATTCAGAGCAAGGACAAACACTATTACAGCCATCTTGGCAATACTGTTAATAGGTGGACTTCTAATTAGCCCCGGCTGTAAAAAAGCAGAAGGTCGTGCTGATTTTGAGTTGATTCAAGACGAAATCTTAACCCCTAATTGTGCATTTAGTGGTTGCCACGCGTCCACCAACGACGCAACATATGGGCAGCATAAATTAGTTTTAGCAGCCGGGAGTAGTTACGACGCACTCATCAATAAAGCATGTCAACACCCCACGGCAGTGAGTAATGGCTGGCAATTAGTCAAACTTGGAGAAGTAGATAAGAGTTTTCTATTTCATAAAATAACTTGTGAAACAGGACATCATTCAGGTAATATTGGCGCTTCCATGCCAATGGGTGGTAAGGTTTTAAGTAGAGGCCAGGTAGAATTTATCAAAAGATGGATTATTGCAGGGGCCGGCAGAACAAGTTCAGCGGTAGATGACGCTATTCTTAAGGATAGCGTGGCTTGCCAACCAGCCGTAGAGCCACTTCCTCCTCCAGCACCCGGAACCGGATTTCAAATGACCATAGATCCATTCGAAATTCCTAAGAATTTTGAGAGAGAAGTTTTTGTTAGAAAAAATACACCCAATAGTGATACACTTTTTGTAAATCGAATTCAACTCAGAGGTGGCTTGAATAGTCATCACTTTGTAGTCTATACCTTTAGGAATGAAAATATACTACCTGCACAAAATAGCGTAAGAGATTTGCGTAATCTAGCCACTGGAGTGCTGAACCAAACGACTATTTTGGAAATGCAAAATCATATTTTTTTAGGTGGCGGGACAGATGTCAATACCGATGTGACCCTTCCTGCAGGTACTGCCATAAAAATCAAACCTAATCTGCCGATAGACCTTAATGCGCACTATTTTAATTTCACCAATCTTGTATTACAAGGAAGAAACTATGTCAATTTTTTCACAGTACCACGTAGTACTGTACAAAATGAGGTGAAGATGTTAGATCTAAACAATCTTGATATTTATATACCTCCATTTACCCGAAGAACCATTACAAAAAATTTTACATTCCCAACGGTCACGCGTGTGGTGATGCTGACCTCGCATTTTCATAAATACGGAGAGAAATTTGTAATAAAAATTTTTGGAGGCCCCCGAAATGGAGAAATTGTTTATACCAATACGGATTGGGAACATCCTTTGGTAAAATCATTTACCACTCCAATTGTATTCCAACCGGGGGAAGGATTAACTTCTGAAGTAACTTACTACAATACTAGTTCCGTAGCGGTTGGGTTTGGCTTGACTAGTCAGGACGAAATGAATATTATTTTCGGCTATTATTATTAAAATTATGTGGACAGAGATAAATCAGCAGCTCTACCAAAAATTTGTATTCCCAGATTTTAAAGCCGCATTTGGTTTTATGACCCGCGTAGCACTTATTGCAGAAAAAATGGATCATCACCCCAAATGGACTAATGTGTGGAATACAGTAGAAGTATGGCTTAGTACCCATGATGCAGGAAATATTGTAACTGAAAAAGATAAGCAGCTGGCACAGGCCATTGACGGTCTCTTGAAAGAAAATAACTAAAGCCTACATCTATGGGAAACACACCGCGTCGTGAATTTTTACAAAGACTTGGTTTAGTCTCTGCCTCTTCATTGATGGGAGGATTTGCATCAAAAGTAAGCGCTGCAAATCTGGAAGCTGCGCTAAGAAATGTTCAAACGCTTACTCCTGCTCAACTGGCCACAGAAGAAGATTTTTGGTATTATATACAGCAATCATTTACGGTTTCTGCCGGACTCATTAATTTAAATAATGGAGGGGTAAGCCCTGCCCCCCGAACTGTTCAAGATGCCATGAAACGGTATTACGATTATTCAAATGAAGCTCCCTCTTATTATATGTGGCGAATTTTAGATCAGGGCAGGGAGCCGCTAAGAGAAAGGTTGGCCGTAATTGCGGGTTGCAGCAAAGAAGAAATTGCCATAAACCGAAATTCCTCAGAAGGATTAGAGACTATTATTTTTGGTTTGACACTTGAAAAAGGCGATGAAATTGTGGCAGCCAGACAAGATTACCCCAACATGATCAACGCCTATAAACAGCGGGAGGAACGGGACGGAATAAAAATGGTATGGATAAGTATGGAGTTACCCAGTGAGGACGAGGATTATTTGGTGAAACAATACGTAAACGCGTTTACCCGTCGGACCAAAGTGGTTCACATTACCCATGTAATAAATTGGAACGGCCAGATTATTCCTGTAAAAAAAATTGCAGACGAAGCGCATAAGAGAGGGATAAAAGTTATCGTGGATGGCGCTCACAGTTTTGCGCATTTTAATTTCAGTATTGCTGAACTAGGAGCCGATTATTTTGCTACCAGTTTACATAAATGGCTTTATGCACCCATCGGTACCGGTATGTTATATGTGAAAAAAGAGCATATTGCCCCACTCTATCCGCTTTTTGCGGCAGGAAATCCAAAAGAAGATAATATTCGAAAGTTTGAAGCCTTGGGAACTCGTCCATTCTATATTGAGCAAGCAATAGGAAAAGCGATTGATTTTCATGAATTAATTGGAATTGAACGAAAAATGAAGCGGCTGCACTATTTGAAAAACTATTGGATGAATAAAGTGCAGTATATCCCTGGCGTAAAACTAAACACCTCGCTGGATGCCAAATGGGGATGTGCAATCGGTAATGTGTTAGTAGAAGGAAAAACACCAGCTGCATTGGACAGTTATCTTCTTGATAAATACAAAGTTCATACTGTAGCCATTGAGTGGGAGAATATAAAAGGAATACGGGTTACACCCAATGTATATACAACACTAAAAGATCTTGATGTCCTGGTAGAGGGCATAACACAATTTGCTACCGAATCCAGAAAGACCTAACATGCAAAAAATAATGAACGTACTTTTTATATGCCTGCTCGCTGCAGCAGTGGTGGCACAACCACAACCTATTGAACAAAAATTGCAACAACTTGTTGATAATACACCCGCAGTTGGTTTAGCTATTGTAGTGGTAAAAAACAAGAAGATCATCTACCAACAGTACCTTGGCTATAAAAATATAGAAACAAAAGAATTGCTTACTGACAGCTCACTTTTTAGAATTGCTTCGATTTCAAAATCTTTTACCGCTACGGCTCTTTTACAATTAGTAGAACAAAAACGAATTTCATTAGATGACGATGTGAGTAATTTGATTGGATTTACCGTTCGCAATCCATCTTATCCTGAAAAAATTATATCCCTTCGGCTTTTATTATCCCATCGCTCCTCCCTGAATGATAGCCAAGGGTATTTCAATCTAGATGTTGTTGACCCTGCAACTAATCTTAATTTTTCAAAATGCTATAATAATTATGAGCCGGGGAATGGCTATCAATATTGTAATCTCAACTTTAATATGGCAGGCACCATTTTGGAAAGAATAACGGGAATACGATTTGATACTTATATTAAACAATCCATACTTGCCCCACTCGGAATTGATGGCGGGTACTGCATAGACTCCTTGGCAAGTGAAAAATTTGCGATACTGTACGAATACAAAGCAGCAGAAAATAAATTTACAGCCAGCACAGGAGCTTACGCATCACGAAGTAGCGAGCTAAAAAATTATCAGATGGGCAGAAGTACTCCCCTTTTTTCTCCCACGGGCGGATTAAAAATTTCAGCAAAAGGTCTTGCTACTTATATGATGATGCACAGCCAAATGGGTAAATACAAAGGTGGTCGTTTACTAAAGAAAAAAACAGCTACATTGATGCAAACGCCACTTTCTGAAGATGGAATTGATCAATATGGCTTAGCACTTTGGAAAACTAATAAATTAATTCCTGGGCTTACACTAACTGGACATACCGGCTCTGCATATGGATTAAATAGTGCACTATTTTTTGATCCGACTAACAAAAATGGAATGGTTGTAATTTGTAACGGAAGTAAGGTAACCTATAAAGAGGGCTATCCGCTAATTATTCGAGAGGCATTACAGATGCTCTATGAAGAATTCCTGAAATACTAAAGTAGTCTTGCTTAGTCAACATGTATAAAAAACGGGTAGGACTTTGTTTTACTTTAGGGCGTTTTAGTAGCCAGTCATTTATTTCATCCCGTTGACCTAAAGGCAACAATAATACACTCCGTAAACCCTGCTTTTCTAGTTCTAGCAGTTCATCTAACCCACTTGGATGGAAACCTTCCATAGGGGTGGCCTCCACTCCCTCCATTGCTGCCGCAACTCAACCTTCGTTAGCAGTGTACCCCTTGAATGCGCAAGTATATTTTTAGACTTCTAATTGCTCTATGGTTCGCTTTGCCGCTTCTAGCCTAGCTCGCCTGTTATTTTCAATTAGCTTAGTTACAGCCCAGTGTTCTAATTTTTGGTGAAAGGGAATTATTATGGCAGCTACCCCCACTAAGCTTAGTAGCATTAAAAGCGGCGAGTAATGTGTAATTTTCTCAAGAAGCGGATGAATCAATAAATTAATAAACTCAAAAACAATTAATAAAGAAACCACACTTAAAAACTTTATCACATTAGTGTTTGTAATATGCTTTCTGCTAAACAAAATAAAGAGCATTAAAAATGCAATTATTCCCAGTGCAATAAACGTATACTCTAAGTTTACTTTTCGTGCTTCTTCTTCTTTTTCTTCTTCGAGTTTCAATCCGGCAATTCGCGCTTCTTCCTCTACTGCCATTAACTGGGCCTGCTGTAGCGTTCTAATATTAAATAAACTGTCATTTGCTGCCCTATAAATTTCAGAATATTTAAAAGCGCTATCCGTGTTAGCATTACGGTAAATATTTAATAGCAGTTTTGCGGGTTCTACATTCAAGGTATAAAAAGCTGTATTGGCTACGCTATTAATAGCTTTAGAGGCATATAGTTTAGCGGAGTCTTTTTGATTAGCACTGTAGTAGAACTGCGCTATGGCATTATAGGCAGTGCTCACAAATTTTGGAGAACCTATTCTTTTAGCCTCTTCTACTGCTAAATTCCAATAGTTTAATGCAAGGCTTGAATTTTTTAAAGCAGAGTGGATACTGCCAAATTGCAAATAAGTTGAAGTGAGCCAGTATGTGATATTCGATTTAATGGCAAGCTCGTATGCTTTTTGGGTGTATATAAGTGCTGAATCGGTTTTGCCCATCGCTAAATAAATAATGCCCATATCGTTTACGGCGCATACTGAAATAATATCTGTTTCATATTTGGATCCCGCCTCGAGTGCTGCCATATTATAAGAAACTGCTTTTTCAAAATCCCCCAGTGTTAAATAAGTAAGCGCAAGCATTGCTTTAGCAAAAGTTATTAAACGGTCATTTTTCGATTTTTCGGCTACCTGGTTTGCCTTGATACCAAATTCTAGACTTTTGATTTTGTTCCCAAATTGGATATAGTCATAACAAAGACAGCAGTAGCCCAATACTTGACATACTAAATCATTGTTTTTTTGTCCATGCAAAAGGATAATTTCTGAATTATGCATATCCTCTACCGGATTAGTTTCAGAAATTGTTAATGCGCTCATTGCCAAGTAATACCGGGCACTATCATTTTTTTCAGCTGCAATTTTTGGCAAAAGGGAGTCAATGTTAGGCGGCTTTTGTGAAAAATCAACCTTTGCACTTTGGGCATTGGCATAAGAAAGGAAGCCCAAACAAATGAGTGAAAAAATGCTTTTTTTCATCTTATTAAATTTAATTGAATATACTTTACTTTTTTTTATTTACTATATTTTATTACCCTTTATAGGGCTGATCACATATATCATTAAAATCAATAAAAATGAAAACACTCCTTAGTTGACTTAGCGAATGCCAAAAAAATCGAAGCAGCCTACCGTACCAATTTCAGCATTAGTTTTTCAAAGTCCAACATTCGGCAAACCCCAAACCGTTGGTGGCAATTTTGAAGACACAACCCGAAATGATAAAAAATTAGCAAGGGGAGTAATTCACACCCACTTTAATTGACGACTTATTAGTGTGTGGATCTCTTCCAAATTACATTCCGTTCCTTCAAATAGTTCAGCACAAAATCAAAACATTCGTTATGCTTGCCCACCAGTTCAGGAGGAAAAACACCTTTTTCTTTGAATAGCTCAAGAGCAATTAAATTAACAGCAGCGGTGCAGGTGTACCCGGTTGTTCTTGCCATGGAAGAGACTTTTGTTTCTTTATCGTAGTAGTCCAGCAGGTTCCACGCTATCGTTTTGTCTTCCCCGTGCAGCAGCACTTTCATAACAGTCAGTTCTTCTTCCTCCTGTCCAAGTTTCCATTCATTGAAAAGAATTTGTGAAGTTGCCTGCAGCGGTGAAATTTTTACTCCATTTACATCAATTGGTTTTTCGCTGAAGAAATTACTTTCCTTTAGTGAAACGATAATATCCACATGGCCGGGGTAGCGGAGTGTTTTTTCCTTTTGATTTTTAATATGTAACATGGTGTAGAGCAACGAACGCAGGCCATCGGTATTAAATGCTTCCAGCGTGCCCACTTCGTCGAAGTGAATCCATTCAACTTCACTTAAAGCGGGCTTGGTTACAATAAAACCATTTTCCATCAGCCTTGCCGGTCTGGTATATTCTTCTATCACATCAGCCGGTGAGAACGGCGCTTTATACTGAAAAGGCTTCTTCCTTACTTTGGGCAGGCCGCCGACATAAATCTCCAACGCATCAATTTTCATTTCTTCATTATGATGGCCGATAATAAAATTGCTCATGCCCGGTGCCACTCCGCAATCGGTGATTACAGTTACTCCTTTTTCTTTTGCCAGTTTATCTAATTGGAGCACATCTTCGGGAAAGAAAGAAATGTCAACGATGTCTTTTTCGCAATTAATAACGGCTTCCAATGATTTATACCCCATAAAGCCCGGCAGGGCGGTTACCACCAAATCAAATGGGGCAAGTAGTGCTGAATATGATGAATAATCTTTTAAATCGGCTTTCTTTGTTTCGATGCGGGGATTTCTTTCGCTGAGTAAAGTCAGGTTGTTTTCATTCACATCAAATGCCGTGACATGATGCCGTGATGCAAGATCCAAAGCAATGGCACTGCCCACCATCCCGGCGCCGAGGGCTGCGATTTTCATTTTAGAAATTAAAAAGTGAAAAATCAAAAATAGATAATAATTGGGAAAAATTATTTATTGACTGGCTTTACGTTTTTTAGTTTTTTTCAATGTACGCCTTTAATTCCTTCATTGACATGCCTTGGGTTTCCTGGCTAATGTTGTCACGAATGTTCCGCATCATTTTTACAGTGTCAAATGATTTTACAAAACCAGTATTCAATTTAGAGGATGTAAAAAAAGAAATTGCTGAAATGAATAAGAAGTTTGAACCTACAGTAAGCAATTCAGACACTATAGCAATGGTAAACTTGTATACCGCTGATGCAAAAGATGGTAATGGTAGAGTTAAATCCGCTTACTATTTTTATCCTACCTCTTTTGTTGATTATATATTTTAAGCAGATTTTATAAAACAATAGTGGCCTTGAACAATAAAATTTAAACCAATAAAAAATTACATAAATGCTCTTCGCTCTGCATTCGCGTTTCTTTTCTTAGGGCTGTCGCTGATGACCTGCAATAAAAAAACGCTGCCTCCTATCGATACAACCACATCACCAGTTTTAAGAATTAAATCCCTGCAAATCAATGTTTTGTGAGGAATTTTTGTTTCAAATACCCATCTGGCTCCAAATGCTGACTGAGTTTATCCAGTCCAATTTTTGTAGTTTCAGTTAACTCAAATTAACCATATGCGTCTTACCCTGTTTTACCCTTCACCATTCAAAGTAGTGAGCAGCCTAATCCTAGTCTGTATGACTTTTTTAGTGAGTGGGCAAGATCGAGATATAAGCAAATTGTCGTCTGGCGGAAAACTAAACCCGCTGCAGGCTAATATGGATATTAGGCATTATACACTATCGCTTTCTATTGATATTTCAAAAGAGTCTATCACCGGATTTACGAATGTTGACGTTATTCTTGCCAATACAGCTGATACGCTTTTGCTAGACCTTATTAATCTTTATCAAGTATCTTCCATTGCTGTAAATGGCAAAGAGCAACAATTCAATCATGTTGACAATAAGCTCTATATCTATTCGGATAAAGGATTTCAAGAGGGACGTGTTACCATTCGTGTTAATTATACCGGTCAGCCCCCTGTGGCTGTAAAACCACCCTGGTCTGGAGGATTTACCTGGACAAAAGACAGAAGCGGTAATCCTTGGATTGCTATCAACTGTCAAAAAGAAGGCGGACGTGTTTATTTTCCATGTAAAGATCATCCCAGTGACGAACCAAACGAAGGAGTTGATATGTATATAACAGTTCCGGATACATTGGTGGTTTCAGGACCGGGTTTATTACAAAAAATAACGAAGCGTAAAAAAACAGCTACTTATCACTGGAAAACCAATTACACAATAAGCAATTATTGCGTTCTTTTCAATATTGGTAAATATAAAGTTGTACAAAGAGACTTTACGACCATCAACAATAACGTTGTGCCTATTGTATTCTATGTTTTAGAAGAAGACGTAAAAGAAGCTGATAAGCTTATAGCACTTAAAGCCAGGGATACGCATATCCTTGAAAAATACTTTGGTGAATATCCTTGGGTTAAAGAAAAAATTGGGATTTGCGAAGTGCCTAATTCAGGGATGGAGCATCAAACAAATATTACGTTTCAAAACAAATTTGTATACACCCGTATTGGCAATAACGATTACTCCGACAATCTTTTCCATGAATATGCACATGAATGGTGGGCTAATAAGGTAACCAACAAGGATTGGGCGCATATGTGGATTCAAGAAGGTATTGGAACTTATGCAGAAGCGCTGGCACATTATGAATTAGGCGGACAGGCTGCTTACGATAAAATCATTAGTGCACACAGAAGATCCATTAAATACAAGAAGCCAATGGTGGGTGGCGAGGAATTGTCTGAAGATGAGACCTATGCGTTTACAGACATTTACACCAAGGGATCGTTCTTTATGCATAGTCTGCGTTTTCTAATAGGAGACGATATTTTTCTGACCACGCTCAAGAAACTTGCAACAGATCCAGCGTATACTTACGATAATTTTGTTACTACCAACGATGTGGAAGCTCTTTTTAGCAAAGCCGCCGGAAAAGATCTAAAACCGTTTTTTGATTTTTATATGCGAACCACCGATGTGCTGGATTTTAGTGTCAAAGAAACCGGCTATCAGCAGTACACCATAAAACTCAATAACTTTTTTATGCCCCTGCTACTTGAAATAACTACATCAAGCGGTAAAGACAAGCATACTATCGGAAAAGAAGGGATCAAAATACAAAGTGCCACTCCCCCACTTGTTGATGCGAATGGCTATTATTTGAAAAAGATTACAATGCTCCCATGAAATATCCCCAATTCTTCTTACTAATTGTTGTACTTGGCTCGTCAACTATTTGCCACGCCGATAATTATCCAAGAAACTATTCGCTTGATATTTTACATTATAAGTTCGAACTAATCCTATCAGACGTAACAGATGAAATTATTGGGAAAACATCAATAGTAGTTCTTTTTAACACCGATGATTCTAAAAGATTACGTCTTGATATCATTAACCGCTCTTCGGAATTAAAAGATAAAGGCATGTTGGTAGAAAGTGTGTTTTTTGAAAATAATCCCGTTACTTATAAACATGAAAAAAACGCACTTTTCATCGATCTTCCTCGATCTTTTCAAAAAAATACCATTGCGACATTTGTAATCAACTATCGTGGTGTTCCTGCTGATGGACTGCGTATTGGAAATACTAGACATGGGGAAAGAAGCTTTTTCAACGAAAACTGGCCTAATAGAACCAGACATTGGCTCCCCACTGTAGATCATCCCTATGATAAAGCAACCAATGAGTTCGTCATTACGGCTCCCCCCCACTATCAAGTAATATCAAACGGACTATTGGTAGAGGAATCGATTATTAACGCAAATCAAAAGCTTACCCACTGGAAACAATCCGTACCGATATCATCTTGGTTATATGTACTGGGTGTGGCAAGGTTTGCCGTGCAGTATGTAGATGAGTTCATGGGAAAGCAAATCCAGACTTGGGTATATCCGCAAGACCGAGAAAAAGGATTTTTTGATTTTGCGAGCCCCATTAAAGAAGTTCTTGGCTTTTATTCAAATTACGTTGGGCCATTTGCCTATGAAAAACTTGCCAATATTCAGTCGCCAAGTGTAGGCGGTGGTATGGAAACGGCTTCTGCTATATTTTATGGCGAAAATCTTATTAACGGGAAACAAGATGTGCGACTTCGCAATGTTGTAATCCATGAAATAGCTCATCAGTGGTTTGGTAATGCCGTAACGGAATCAACTTGGGATGACGCTTGGCTAAGTGAAGGATTTGCTACGTATTTCACCATGCTGTTTCAAGAATATGCTTATGGGGCAAGCGTATATGTTGATGAATTAAAAAAAGCACGTACCCGCATTTTTAGTTTCTATAGCAAGGACTCCACCTATAAGATCATCGATAACCGCACTGCTGAAGAAGGACCCGTAGTAAACGATATGACTTATCAAAAGGGAGCTTGGGTTTTACATATGCTACGCGAAAAGATGGGACACGAAGCATTTAAAGAAGGGATACGTTCTTATTACCAGAAGTTTTTTAATAAAAATGCGACTACGGACGATTTTTTTGAAGTGATGCAAAAATTTACAAAAGCTTCGTTAGGTACTTTTCGTAATCAGTGGCTACACCGCCCAGAAGTATTGAACTTGCAAGTAGCATGGCGTTATGATAGCGCGTCTTCGCAACTAGAAATTACAATTGATCAAAAGCAATCCACTGGTTTTTATTTCGAAGCTTCTGTGGAAATTGAAATAATTGAAGCCAACAGCAAAAAGATAGTAAGCTTCGATATCAGCGGCAAAACCTCCACTTTCAAGATAAAAGCAGACAAAAAGCCTGTGACCCTACTTGCAGATCCAAGGACAACGCTACTTGCGAGGGTTGAGATTCGGGAGTGATAAGAGCTAGCGGCAATTTGGCGACATTTTTTGCGGGCTCAGGTTGTACCCATTAATCATCAACGGGTTATTTAAGAAGGTTCGATCCGGGAAGCCAATAGAAGAAAAAGCTATGTCAATCAACCGCTTACAAGGCTTTTAGCTTGGGGCTTTGATCACCAGAGACGGAAAAAGGCGTATTATTCGTCTTCAACTTCAACTATCATTTCTATTTCCACTGCCATATTCATAGGCAAGGCAATCATTCCTACCGCGGATCTTGCGTGTCTGCCTTTTTCTCCAAATACTTCAACCATTAAATCAGAAAACCCATTTATAACTTTTGGTTGATCAGTAAAATTTTCTGAACTATTTACCATTCCAAATACCTTGACAATTTTTTTCACTTTATTTAAATCACCAACTGCATTCTTTATACTTGCAATCATATTTATTGCTGTAATTCTTGCTGCTTCTTTCCCTTGCTCAACTGTCAAATCTTTTCCCAATTTCCCCCTAATATATCCTTTAGCCACGGTATTAGGGCCTGATCCGGAAAAGTATATCAAGTTGCCTGTTTTTACATAATTTACATAATTGGCTATTGGCGAAGACGGTTTGGGTAGTTCGATGCCAAGTGCTTGTAAATTATTTTCTGGATTTTGTGCTTTACCATGAGAACAGCATATTACTAAAGCAAGGAGTAGGTAATATTTTTTCATTTTTTTTGTTAAATATATAATTATTATTTAAGTGTATAAATTGTAGAGGGCGTCATAAAAATTCTCGAAATTGCCAAGTAGAAGGAGTCAGGTTTAATTGAAACAAATAATGATAAGAGTATGAAAAGACCATTAGTATTGCCCTCAACAGAAAATAAAGATCAAGCCTTTCTTGACTTGATACAGTTTTTCAATGAAACTTTAGGATTTTGCCCAAATAGTGTCAAGACAATGTATCACCGACCAGAAATTGCGTATGCATTCATTGCGCTGAATAAGGCTGTTATGGTAAATAAAGGAACTGTCACAAGTTCACTAAAACGACTAATTGGATACATGAGCAGCAATGCAGCAGGTTGCAGATACTGTCAGGCACATACCATTAGGGCAGCTGAAAGATATGGTGCAGAGGTGGAAAAAATGAACAACATATGGGAATTTAGAACAAATAAAGCTTTTACAGAATCTGAAAGAGCTGCATTAGAATTTGCTCTTGCCAGTTCAACAATTCCAAATTCTGTAGATGATAGCATTGCCGAGAATCTAAGGTTATATTGGAATGATGGCGAAATTGTAGAGATTCTTGGAGTAGTAGCTCTTTTCGGATATTTAAATAGATGGAATGACTCCATGGGAACAGAACTTGAAAAGGAGGCAATAGAATCTGGGGAAAAATATTTAAAACAAAAAGATTGGATAACGGGAAAACATAAGTATTAATTTGAAAATAACCTATTCAAGTTATCTCCTAGCCCGATCTAATTATGTAAAATATAGCAGGCAAAGCCTGGAATATTATTTTTTCTAGCATGCTGACTTACCAATGAATCGATTAATGGTAAATGATGTTCAATAGATACTGCAGTTTGTCCAGGATGATAAGTTTGTTTAGCATGTTTTAGCACATCCTCCCTATAAAAATATACCTCTTTGAATGTCCCGTCTGCGTACATTTTTCCCTGATCGAAAAAATGTACAGAATTTGGATCACCACTATTCCCCCCCGCTAAAATAGATTTAGCCCTAATACGATCCCCAAATTCAACTGCGCACACAAAGCTATTTCCACCGAATCCATATCTTTTTTTTGTACCGGCTAATGCCCGACTATTAAATGATGGTAATTGCCCCCAAACCGAGGAGGCTCTGCCTACAGGAAAGCTCTCTACATTATCTAGATGAAATGGAGTGGCTCCATTTTGGATTCGTTGCATGCGGTTGATTTCACCCCAGGGTATTTCCCATGTACCAAATTGTGATTGTAGCGAATCAATCAGCGCCGATAGTGGCTGGAGAATTTTTTGTTCATCCGTTCTTCTCAAAACTTCCGCATAGCTTACTACAAAATCACTAAATAGTTCAGGATCGTCTGTACGGAAAAAAATATTCATTTTTTCAGCCCAACCGATAGCCAAAGTTTGTGCAACGGATGAAACAGAAGCGTTTCGGTCCCATTGCGATAATATTGTTATTGGTGCCGCTAATTTTTTATATAAAAGCGGGTCAAGTTTTTGTATGGCATTATACTTTGCAATCAAAACGGGTAAAGACGAGTCGAATGCAGAAAGATGGGGGTCATACCCCAATTTGATGAGATCATCCAAATCCATTTTTCGAGGTTGGCTGAGCAAACGAACTGCATTTAACCCCCGAAAATTTTCACCATCTGGAGCCATATAAGGCGGATATACTATACGCTTGGGGCTTTGATCACCAGAAACGGAAAAAGGCGTATTATTTGTGTTTTGAATCCAACCATTTTTAGGATTAATAATATGTACTAACTCGGCGACTGAATGCATCCCTTGCCACTCCGTTTTGGAGGTACTCCCATCAACGGGTTTATCCCAGTTTAGTGATGGGTCACGCTTAGGCATGTAGTTACCATGCCAGTAAGCAATATTTCCGTTTTTATCTGCGTAAACTGTGTTATTGGAAAGGTTAGCGCGCAGATCTAAGTTCTTTTTAAATAATTCGATTGATTTTGCCTTTGTTCTCTCCCAGGATTGGATAAACCCCGCCAAAGAGCGATTCATTGTTTTTAAACTTAACCATTTATCCCCCTGCTTTGCCAAAACTGGGCCGTGATGTGTAGCGTAAGTCACAAATTGTTTTGATTGCAATACTCCGCTTTCAATATAACGGAGGGTTACCAGATTTTCTTTTACTCTTCTGTTTTCACCTTCATATCTATAAAAGAGCGATGATGTACCCCGCTCAAGCGTTAAGCCTGGACTATTTATAATAGTCTCAGCATATAGATCAGCAGCATCTGCCTCGCTTGATGTATGCATAAATCCGAGAAATTCATTAAATCCTTGGTAAACAAAGGGCTGCCCCCACGTTACTGCACCATAAACATGTAGTCCTTCTTCACTTTGCATGTGTACTTCTGGACGGAAATAAAATGTAACATGTGGATTGATAAAAAATAGTGCATTACCTGTTTTACTTTTTTTAGGAGCAATTGCGAAACCATTAGAACCTATCAATTTTTCTTCACCTTTCTGCTGGTAATTAGATATATCTGATAAACTTTTACCTTCATAAAAATCTCTTAAATCATCTGCTGTCAATCCTCCGGTTTGAATAGCCGATATGCTACCATCCGTGTACATCAGAGGAAACCAAGGTTCGAAAGTTTGGATTAAAGCAGGTTTTACCTTTGGGTGTTTGTGTAAATAAAAGTTGATACCATCAGCAAAAGCTTGTAGAATTTTTTTTAACCAGGAGGGCGCAAGTTCGAAGTCTTTACGTGCCTCCGCTGAGTCGATGGTCAACCGAATAAGAAGATCTTCATATAGCGCCCCCTTACCTTTTACTTCAGCACTTCGACCAAGCATAGTTATGTAATTTTCTTCCACACGACGAAAATCATCTTCGCATTGCGCATATAATAATCCAAAAACACAATCGGCGTCCGTTTTACCATATATGTGCGGAACACCGTACTCATCCCGGATGATGGTCACTTGCGATGCTTGTTTTTCCCATTGTGAAATATTAGGCTGTGCAAAAACAAGAAAGTTGATTAGGTGAGCCAGAAATAACAGTATAATTCGCATACCTTGAAAGTACGAAGATTACCATAACACTTAATCATTTCTGAATTAGAGTAAAAAAGTCAAAATATCGTGTGGCTTGAGTATTGACAGAGTAAACAATAGGTCTATGCTGAAATGGGAGAAAAGACTAAAGACCCGATAAAGTATTAATAAAATCACTACGTTTAAGCTAAATTAGCTATATGAAATGTAAAATTATAGTACTCTTTCTCTTCTTAATGCTTACATCCACGTCGCTTATTGCTCAGAGACTTAAAAATAAAAATGGCTCCACAATTGGTTACATAGAAAGTGGCAGGGTAAAAAATAGTAGTGGTTCAACGGTAGGTTATATCGAAGATGGACGTGTTAAAAACAGCCGTGGGGCAACTATCGGATACTTTGATATGAGTCGAATTCGAAATAGCAGTGGATCTACAATCGGATACTTTGAGGATAATCGCGTAAAAAATTCAAGTGGTTCTACCATCGGATACATAGAAGACGGGAGAGTCAAGTCATCGTCAGGATCAACTATTGGATATTTTGAAGGAGTACGTCGCATAGAGGCAGTGCTTTACTTTTTCTTTTTTTTCTATTAGTTACGAGAGGTCCCGCTTGTAAGAAATAGTAGTAAAATAAGGGTGCATGATAAAGGCGGCAGGATGCGGGTGCTGACCACTGATGGTAATTCCACGTCCTACACACTGGATCTTTCGAAGGTTATGTATGGCAAGGGGGTTGCCGTACTAAGACCAGCCGTCTTGTGATAGGATTCATAATCGCCAAACAATCAAAGTAGGTGGGAAAAAGTAAAAGTAATTAAGCCAATCGGGGATCTGAGTTAGGCGACTATCAAGCGCTACTAAGACTACGCAACCTGTATTATTTGGCGATGGTCATTGGGTTTTTCTTATTGTAAATACTTGGCCCGAGGAGAGCATTTTAAATGGCTGATAGACACGACCCCATTGTTTACGTTGATTACTCCAATCAAGTTGATCAAAAATCAGCATATACGAATCCCCTACTACCCTGATGGAGTCGCCTTCTACTAGAGCAGCAGTTGACTCATCCAGCGCCAGCCCTAATACGCCTGGATATCTCTCCAGAACAGGTACTAAATCAAATTGCCTGTTTCTAACCAACACATGTTGGTCAATTGCAGTTTGTCTCAAAAATGAAAACCCCTCTCCAAAGTTAACGGGGATGTGTGGGCTTTCCCTATGATCGCCCCCGATCAACAACGATCCCATGATAGTTGCTCCTGCGGAAGTCCCCATGATTACACCGCCTCTTTCCAAAAGTGAGTGCATGGCTAGAAGAGTGGCTGTACCTCCAAAAATTTTCGCTAAGTTTTCTTGATCCCCCCCTCCCAAAAAAATACCTTTTGCACGATCAATTAGCTTTGGAAATGCTTCCTCGTTCGCCCGTTGCTTATCACGGGTATGAACAGTTTTCAAGTTGGTGAACCCCCTACTTGTGAATTTTTTTAAATGACCCCCCTCTTGTATCCATGCTTCATCTTGTGTTGCCGTTGGGATGTAGACGATTAATTGATCTTTTCCCCCAAGTTTCTGGGCAAACAAATTATAAATAGTATCTGGAATAGCTCCCCCACCGATGATAATCAGGCTGCCTTTATAAGGGAAAGAAGCTTGTGCAATTGTAAAAAGGGGAATAAATAAAATTAGCGCAACTGGATAGTAGAATTTTTTTCGCATAGTAGATATTAAAATGCTAAGAAAGAAATACCATTTAGAGACAAGCACCCCACTGCTTGATGATATGTAAAAGGGTGACGTTCCCTTCTTTGACAAAGCAGGTATAGAAAAAATGATGGGAATATATAGTTACTAAATTTCAATTACTGCTATTTAATACCTCCATGATTTCAAATCCGCATTTTCAGGTGAGCGTGTTTTAATTTCCTCAACCCACTTTTTTATGAACATACTGTGATAGCGAAGCCTGCTGATATAGTTTGGATTTTTATGATCGCCATTCCAACAGTGTTCTGCTCGGTCTCCGTAATCTACCTCACAATTACAAGTTGGATTTTTTAATTGCTTCAACATGTCTTCTGCGCTATAGACTGCATTGTTCAGATAATAGTTGTCCATATCGCCTACGTAGAGATGAATTTTCCCTTTCAGCTTTTCACCGACCTTTGGCCAATCACGTTGGATGATATGGGTGAGGTCATAATTTTCTCTCCAATATGAAACGACTGATGGATTAATTATTCCTGTTTTTTTATCAAATACGCGAACCGGGTAACCATCAGGCCCGACAGGAGAATAAACAGCTTCCCAAATATCCCACTGATCACCACTTCTATTTTTTGACCCCAAGGCCAATTCCCTGTGATTCATATCCCTCACCATGGCATCTACATGCCCGAGGTAATTACGGTGGCCGGGACGTAACGTGCTTCTAAATGAGCCTTCACGGTAATACGCATTTTTATCATTGTAGAGATCAACCGTCGTGTAGTGATGAAAATCGATAGGATCCGGACAAGCAGCATAGCTACCATTGTACTCATCCGGATAGAACACCTGTGCGGCCAATGCTTCCCAACCACCCGTACTTCCTCCATACAAGAATCTTGCCCACCCCTGACCAATACCCCTAAAACGTTTCTCAATTTCTGGAACCAGCTCGTAGGTGATAGCATCTCCGTAAGGGCCAAGATTTTCAGAGTTTACAGCATAAGAATCATCGTAATAGGGGTTCGCATGTTGGATTTCAATAGCGATAACTCTTGGGAAATCGGGCCCTGTCCATTTTTTGTAAAAATCATAGGCTTCCTGTTGTACGATTTTGTTATATCCAATCAGATTGAATCTTTTAACAGTATCGGGTACAAGATTAGGATCGGGAGGGGTGGTTCTCCACCCGCTAAAATCATCTGGGAAATGGCCATGAAATATTGCTAATGGGTACTTAACATTTGGGTTTGTGTCCCAGCCCTCTGGCAACAAAACATGTGCGCCAAGATACATTGGTCTTCCCCAGAATTCAGTTAAAAGTTTAGACTGAATCTTAACATGCTTTACATACTTAGTTTCCTCGGGTTCTTTGATGGGCGGAATGATTGTGTTAATCTCGATTTTTGTTTTGAACGATGGATCATTTTTAAAATTAATGGCGACTGGCTGGGAATAGATATTTCCAGGCGCAGTATTCCAGTGCTGCCCCTCTCCGCGATCCATTGGAAGCTTTACAACATGACCATCTTTTCTTGTAAAAGTCTCATACAAATGTAGAAGCGCCTGAACAGTGTAGGTGCCGTTTTTGATTTCTGTAATGGAGGCAACGGGATACCCGAAGGCGTCGGCGTTCAACCGCATTACAGTACCGGGCTCCCAGCCCTCAATATCCATCCCAAATATCTGCTGAGTGCCTTCGTCATCGCTGATTTGAAAACGTGGCTCTCGTGTTGAATTTTTAGATAACATAATAAGTAATCTACCGTCCAGAGGCTTTTTCGAAATCGCTGCCGGGAGGGTAACTTCAACGCTTTGGCCTGGTAGCAAAAAACTAACATGTAAACCCAGCAAAAGGAAGGGGAGTATCTTTTTCATTTGTCATTGAATTTCATTCTAAACTTAGTATTAATTTTTTTATCCTCTTCACAGCTACGATAGTTTATAAAAAATTAGTTACCTTCGGCCCCACTATAATAAACAAAAGGCCAGTTTCAATTGTTTATCAGAAAATAACTTTTATGAAGTCAATGCTAATTACAATTTTTCTATTGATTCTTGCTTTCATTATTTTTCAGTCATTTTTGGCTTATTCAAATATTGAAAAACAGAAATACCGGGTCATAAAAAAAGAGAAGGAGTATGAAATCCGATTTTACCCTCCTGCCATTTTTGCCACTACAAAACTATCGGCAAAATCCTACCGAGAACTTGGTAGTAGCGGATTTCGAAAAATTGCTGGCTATATTTTCGGGGACAACGAAACCGCCACCAAAATTGCAATGACGGCACCCGTTCATATGGATATCAGCGAGAGAGGGTCATCAATGAGTTTTGTTATGCCATCCGAATATACACTTGATAAACTACCCCGCCCGGTGGATACTCGGATAGAATTACATCAAAGTCCGGCGGTATATATGGCCGCAATTAAGTTCGGCGGATTTGCCAACGATCAAAAGATCAAGCAATACAGTGATCAACTTTTAGGGTTGCTCGCCCTAAAAGGAGTCAAAATAGCCGGTAACCCCACTTATCTTGGCTACAATGCACCATACGAACTTGTAGGACGAAAAAACGAAATTGTTATTGCTGTTGAATGGAAAGAATAAAATGTTATTTTCTGATACTCCATATTTCATGAATCGCATCGCCTTTACTCGACAACCCTGAGTGATGCCAGTTACCATCTATAAGTTTATACTGAAATTTTAAAGCCTGTCCAGCTTTGGTATCATCTCTAGAAAAGAATTCGATTAGTTCCATATACCCATCATTCTTTGCCGTGTAAGTACCGCCACCGGTCCCAAGAAATTCTTTTGTGGCAGTATTGTACGCAATCCACTGAAATCGTGTCCCTGATAATATTTTCATTGTTTTTCGGGGGGTACTGGTATCACGCATTTGCGTAATACCATCTTTAACTCTTCCAGACATTAACCAAGCTCCTTGTAAAGTACCAGTGGTTGCGTCATCAATTCGTTTAAAAAATCTATTACTACCAATAAGTTTAAGAGAGTCATTAGAAACAGCAACTTTAAAGCTAGACTCGGTACCGACCAAACTGGGTTTGTCGGTGTGAAACTCTATTCGCTCGGTCATCGTCTCCCCATTTAAATTCCAAGTACCCCCATTAGTGTGAATAAATTTGCCACTGGCGGCATTATAAATAGTTAATACCTGATAGCCTTCTGCGAAAATCATAATACTTCTTAGCTTATCCCCATTATCAGATACGGATATAGATTCCCAAGCACCGATAGGAGTTTGTGCATTTACATATAACGAGATAATAGTACCGATAACCAGTAATTTAAGTCTCACTTCCCTTCTATTTTGTTTACATAGTCAAGCGAACCAACTCTTATTCTAAGCGGTACTTTTGTTTTCTTTTCAAATTTCCATTCTTGTTTACACACAAACCCTTGTGTAGATCTTGTTAAGTCTGGCCTAATATAAACTATTGGCTTTTTTTCTTGATAGGGGTATACTACTGACCTAATGGGTACTATTTTAGGTAAAAGAATTTTTTGCTGCCCAAAACAGTAGTTTAAAGAAATTAAAAATATGATAAGCAATGGCCGCATAAAGTAAGTAAATATCTAGAAATAGCTTGATTTATTCATTCCGCATCGCAGGTCTTAAATCCAGTCACTTGGCTAAGGTAATAATATTTCGCGCGTATGCTTTAAAACATTTGCTTGAATCAAATCGGTAGGAATATCCTTTGCATCACCCCCAAATGGATCTTCGATTTCTTCTGCGATAAGCTCTAAGCTAGCCAAAACATAGAAAACAAAAATAACAATAGGTATAATCCAATACCCCAGCTGAAAAACAAAGCCAATTGGGAATGTCATTATATAAATAAATATAAACTTCTTTATAAAGACATTATATGAAAAAGGAATGGGGGTATTTTTGATTCGTTCACAAGCCCCACATATTTCTGATAGACTTTGTAATTCATTATTTACGTAAAGGGTATTATCGGTTGTCAAAATACCTTTTGCTTGCAAAATTCCTATACGCTGATAAATAGTAGCAGCAAGCTGATTAGGGATATGTTGCGCTGGATTTAGGTGTTGCAATTCAGGATTTCGAGCATAGGATTCAAATAGCTCAGTCGAGGTCGATGCGCTGCTGAGATGGCTGTGTAGGGCGAGCGCAAAGGCAGGGATTTATTCACTTGAACCTTTTATTTCTCATCAATATTGCCAAAACAAAATTGACAAAAAGGAAATATTTGTGTTTGAAGTCGAGTAAGGCTGCTTATAGCCTGTGATTTTGTGCAAGCAGGGCCTATGTATTAAACCTTCAGTCCATTAATGCCGCTATGGATTGCCTGAAAAAAGCACTGGAACAATACCCCGGAAGGGTCATCACTGAAAAGACTGAGGCACTCCCAGCAAAATAATTACTGTGCTTAACCTTCTTTTCCGGTTGGGCTATTTTCCCTTATATTAGCCCTGTTTTATAACTAAATCATTTTGTATGAAAAAAGCATTCATGCTTTGCCTGATTATTTTATTTGCAGGTTTTGTTGCACTGGCACAGCAAACAATAAACGGGAAGGTTACAGACCCTAATGGATTGCCGCTGGCGGGTATCTCCATTCTGTCTAAAAAAACAGGAAAGGGTACACAAACTGCAGCAGACGGAACATTCCGTCTGCAAGTGGCCGCTGATGATGAACTGCAGATAACCGGTATAGGCTATGTTCCGCAAACAATAAGCACCGGCAGCAATACGGTAATCAACATCCCACTGAGCCAGTCAGTGGAAGAGCTGGGTCAAGTGGTGCTGGTGGGCACCCGCCGTTTTGGCCGGGTAAAAACAGAAACCACAGCCCCGGTGGATGTCATCAATGTGGGGCAGGCCACAGCGCCTACTGCCCGGATGGATCTTACCTCCGTACTCAATTATGCAGCGCCTTCATTCAACTACAACAAACAAAGCGGCAGCGATGGCGCCGATCATATTGACCTTGCTACATTAAGAGGTCTTGGTCCCGATCAGACCCTGGTTTTAGTAAACGGCAAACGCCGCCATCAAACAGCCTTCGTAGCTGTATTTGGTACCAGGGGCAGGGGTAATTCCGGTACCGATCTGAACGCCATTCCCGCAAGTTCAATTGACCGGGTGGAGATATTAAGAGACGGCGCTTCTGCGCAATATGGCTCTGATGCTATTGCCGGAGTGATGAACCTGATTTTAAAAAGATCCACCAATAAACTCACAGGCAATATGGGCTGGGGTGGTTATCTTGACCCCAAGTTCAACACGGCTTATGCCGAAGACCTGCTGACACAATATGAATCAGCCAAAAAATCAGACGGCAATTCATTTGCCGCCAACCTCAATTATGGTTTGCCCATTGGTAAAAAAGGCGGATTTATCAACCTTACCCTTGATGCGCTGACCACAGGCAAAACATTCCGCCAGGCGCTTGATACTTCGGACTATTATAATAATGATGACGCCATGTATATTGATATTTACCGCCGTGGCCATGGCGATGCTTCGCTGGATATGATCGGCGGGGCATTGAATATGGAAATTCCGACGAAGGGAAATGCCATATTCTATTCTTTCGGCACTTATAATTACAAATCATCCGATGCCTTTGCCTTTACCAGGAACTGGTCGGCAAAGCCCGACCGTTTCCCTACAGATGCCGGCGGTAACCTGAGCTTTGTAAACGGTATTATGAAAAAGAGCAATGACGGAGAAACCTATTTCTCGCCGCATATCCAGACAAAGATCAATGACATCTCATACACTGCCGGAGTGAAAGGTGTGGTTAACGGGTGGAACTGGGATCTGAGCAACACCATCGGCCGCAACGATTTTCACTTTTACGGCGACAAAACATTTAACGCATCACTGGCCGGCGGTCTTTATCTTTCCCTTTACTGGTGGGAACCGCCGCCCACACAAACACATTTTGATGACGGCGGTTTTAAATTTCTGCAGAATACCGCCAACCTCAACTTCAGCAAGGCAATTTCTGATAAATTCAATTTTGCCATAGGCACTGAAACCCGTTACGAGAGGTACCAGATATATGCAGGTGAAGAAGCCTCCTACAGGAATTATGATCCCAGCGGTAACAAAGCCACCGGGGCACAGGGTTTCCCGGGTTATCAGCCCAACGATGAAGTAAAAGCCAAGCGGAACGTTGTGGGTTTGTATGTCGATGCGGAATATGATGTAACCAGCAAATGGCTGGTGAACGGAGCTGTGCGTATTGAGAACTACAGTGACTTTGGTTTTACCAGCAATTACAAATTCGCCACCCGTTTTAAGGCTTCCCCAAAACTTAATCTGAGAGGCTCGGTTAGCACCGGTTTCAGGGCGCCATCCTTGCAACAAATCAATTTCAGCTCCACCTTTACCACCGTGCAGGCCGGTATCATTGCTGAAGTAAAGATTGCACCCAACTACAGTTCCATTACCAAAGCGGCCGGCATTCCTGAATTAAAACAGGAAGAAAGCGTAAATGCCTGTGTGGGGTTTGCCTGGCAGCCTGCCAAAGGCTTTAATGTAACCGTTGACGGATACTGGGTACAGGTAAAAGACCGGGTGGTGATCAGCGGGCAGTTTGACGGCAGCGATCCCAACCTGGATGCAGGACTGCGGGCGCAAATGGCTGCACTGCATGTTAGCTATGCACAATTTTTTGCCAATGCCGTAAACACCACCAATAAAGGGGTTGACATTGTGCTTGATTACACAAAACGCTGGGGCCATCATCGTATTAAAGGATTGTTTGCCGGAAATTTCCAGAGTATGGAAATTGGCAAGATCAATGTGCCACCTAAATTATCGGGTTCTGATTTCCTGAAACAAACTTTCCTGAGCGACCGTGAACAGAAATTCATTCTTGCTTCTGCCCCCAATACCAAATTTGCGTTCAACCTGGAGTATGGCCATCAGGAGCTAACTGTCGGCACCCGGTTCACTTATTTCGGTGAAGTAACGCTGCTGGGTTACGGTCAGGACGGGTTAGGTATCAATCCGATGGTTCCGCTGGATAATGGCAGCGGCGATGTGCCTGACCGGTATAATTATTCAGGCAAACTGGTTGCCGACCTCTATGCCAGTTACCAGCTCAATAAAAATTTCACCATTTATATCGGGGCAGATAACCTGCTGAATGTACATCCTGATTTTGGCGTGGTGAAAGGCGCCAAAGACTGGGCCTATAATACAGAAACCGGCGGAGCATGGGATGCGGTGCAAATGGGTTTTAACGGCAGGCGTTTATTTGCAAGGCTTGCTTTCAGTTTTTGATAAAATGATGTTTGCTGTTAAACCGCTTCGGGAACGGGGCGGTTTTTTTAACTTTAGGATACGCAAAATTAGCCCGCCAAAAACCTTACCATGAAAAGAATCCTTTCCGTTGTCATTTTCATTAAAGCTGCTTCCTTCCTGGTGGCGCCCCTAGCCCCAAAAAGACTAACATTAATAAAAAAATCTGATTCGTAATCACCTTTCGCGTTCAGCCCCGATATACCCAAATGCTCCCCATTGCTTTAAAGTTAGGATATGATTAAAAACGAGATTGGCTTTTTCATTTTCTCCTTTTAATTGCAAATAAACCCCCAGCCCGTATCCATACGAAGCAGCTCCTAACCCAGCCTCGTTTTTAAGAAACGCCATAGGGTTGCCTATCTCCTGATTTTCAATATAGAGTTTCAATATTCGGAGGTAATCGAAATTTTCAATTAACGACAGATTGGGATTTACTGACCTTAAAAAAAGATTTGCAGCTGCTGTATCCCCCGCTTTTCGAAGAGAGATATTATACCAGTTTGCCGCTGCGATAAACATATCTGAATTTGTAGAAGCGGCAAGGCAGGACTTAAAAGCCTCACTTGAATTTATGAATTCGCCTTTGTAATAATAAGCCAAACCAAGATGATACCAGATATTGGTATGCAAAGTGCTGGTAGGAATATTTTTTTCATTTGGCATTCCATCAATTTCAACAACATCTTGTTTCCCCTTAATTAGTTTTGCGGCAGCACTAAGATCTGTAATAGCTTTATCAAAACAACGAATTGTGATCCAGCGGTGACCCCGATGGCGATAGGGTTCTGGTGACTCAGCATGAAGTGCTATAGCAGTAGTATAATAATCAATTGCCTCCGTGTAATTGCCGAGATAGGCGGTTCGCCTTCCTGCCCATATTAATTCATTTAGCCCCGCCGGGTTTTCTTTTAGCTGAGAGGCTGCTAGGTTCAAATCAGCTTGCATTTTTGCTCTCACCGGTTGGCTTAACTCGGGAGCTGGATAATTACCAGTAGCAACACATAATTGTTGCGCAGACAAAGAAATATTTGTCGCCAAATAAATAAATAGGATAAGGATTAACTTTTTTAAAAGGAGGCCTTTTTTGGTTTTTACCTTTTTATACACTTCGTCAGGATTTGAATTTGGAAAAGCCGCGTCCGCTATATCCGTGTAATTTTTCCCGTTTATTATTTCTGTTCCTGCTGCACAACATGAATTAGCAGACCCGCCTGAATCCATAAGTCTAATTCGGGGTAGGGCTGGTGTCGGGCCTTTTAAGCATGAAGAATTTATGTCGTAGGGAATACCGGTAAGCTTTATCATATTTTAGTGTCAATTTATTACTAACACATTGTACAAATAAGGAGGAACTATTCTGTTATTAATCGGTAAAACTAATATATAAATACTGTTTAAAAAAGCAGTCCCCACTGCTGCCTTATTTAAGAAATTCAATGGGATTGGTTTTTTATCTTTGCTAAGTTTTAAGGGGTTTCAAAAAATATTTTACCGTCAATCAACATAATGAAAAACATAATAACAAGCATCTTTTTTTTCGGCATATTTATTTGTTGCTCAACTTCAACATATGCCCAAAAGAAAAAAGAAAATTCAAATTGGTCTGCCGTAGCAAAAGAAGCGGCGCGTAAAAATATTCAAGATCGCTACAATTATTACAAGGAGCGGGCCATAGCAATTTGGAATTATGCCGAGGTCGGATATAAGGAGGTTAAGAGCTCGGCCCTTTTACAGCAAACACTGCGAGAGAATGGATTTGCCGTAGAAGTCGGAGTTGCTGGAATTCCTACTGCATTTGTTGCTACTTACGGAAATGGCGGTCCCGTAATTGGTGTATTGGCCGAGTTCGATGCTTTGCCAGGTCTGGCACAAAAAGCTGTTCCTTTAAAAGAAAAAGCGGAGGGAAATGCAGGGCATGGTTGCGGGCATCACCTTTTTGGCGTAGGGTCTGTAGCGGGCGCCATTGAATTGAAGAATTTTATTGATAAGAATAATAGGGCTGGCACCATCAAGGTGTTTGGAACACCAGCCGAAGAAGGTGGATCCGGGAAAGTTTATATGGTAAGAGAGGGTTTGTTTAATGGGGTGGATGTGGTATTACATTGGCATCCTGACAGCCAGAACGGTGCAAATCCTTATTCATCCCTGGCCAACAAAACAGCTAAGTTTCGTTTTTATGGGATCTCTTCCCATGCTGCAGGATTTCCCGAGCGTGGCCGTTCTGCATTAGATGCGGCAGAAGCCATGAACTTCATGGCCAACATGATGCGCGAACATATTCCTGCTGATGCGCGAATGCATTATGTGATTACCAATGGCGGTAAAGCTCCCAATGTGGTGCCTGATTTTGCAGAAGTATATTATTATATGCGTCATCCTCGTCGGGATGTATTATTGGATCTATTTGATCGCCTGGTTAAAACAGCAGAGGGGGCAGCCGCGGGAACCGGCACTAAAATGGATTACGAAAATATTGGTGGCGTTTATGAACTACTACCCGTTGACACGTTAGCAAGAATGGTTTATGATAATCTACTAAAAGTAGGCGGGGTAACCTATTCCACTCAAGAGTTGGAGTTTGGTAAAAAAATTCAAGAAAGTTTTTTAACGGGCAGTCATCGTACTATTACTGATGCTGCTAAAATTGAGGAATATAGAGTGGTGAGCGAAGCCAACCGCTCTGGAGGGTCCACAGACGTGGGTGATGTAAGTTGGGCCGTGCCAACGGTTGGATTTAGGGCCGCTACTTGGATCCCGGGTACTCCCTCACATAGTTGGCAAGCAGTAGCATGTGGCGGAACAGATATTGGTATTAAAGGAATGATTGTAGCAGCAACCACTATTTCGTTTTCCGGAATTGATTTACTAACCAATCCCACTTTGCTGATCCGGGCAAAGGAAGAATGGCAAAAAAACAGAGGCGCTGATTTCAAATACGTTCCGTTGATCGGAAACAGAAAACCCGCTTTGAATTACCGGGACTGAACAAACGTAAACATCCATTTAATAGGATTCTGCACATCTGACTTAAAGGTTGCAACAGGAGCCTTAAGCAATATTGTGTTGCTGTTCGGTAAGCATCCCCCTCGTCTATCAATGAAATTTCTGAATGCCCCTTTGCTCCTGCGCGTTGCCACATGGGTGGATTAATTTCCTTACCGTTAATCCAAACCTTACTACCCCTTTTACCCCACTGTCCTGCAGAGGGAGAATCACTTGGAAAATCACTTTGCAGGGCTATTTATTTCTTAGCAAGCGTTGGTTTAACTACCAATATCAAATCTTCTTTATTATTGTTACAATGTGGGTCTAAAAATATTTGCAGTCCGGCTGCTGTTTGTTTAAAACGCAAAGGCTCGGAATTTTCGAACAGCTGGATTGCTGATACGGCTCCATCCCAGTTGGGTAATAGAATCACTCCATCAGCAGGACAAGCCAGCACATGAACATACTGACCGGTTGGCGTGCCCACCACTACACCCCACTCCTGGTCAGCAATAATTTTTCCTCTTGTGCTATATAATGTGTTTCCGTATTGCTTAGTCCATGCTCCCACTTTTTTAAGTGTATCCAAAAACTCGGGTTGAATTTTTCCGGAAGGCATGGGGCCTACATTTAGTAAAAGATTGGCATTGACCCCCGCTGCTCTTACCAAATAATCAATAATTGTTTTTGTGCTTTTGTATTGTTTGTCGGTAATATTATATCCCCAGGAGTTATTCATTGTCTCACAAGTTTCAAGAGGCATTGCATTTGAAACTTCTTGAAAGCTTAATCCATTTTTATTTTGTCCGGGTAGATCTTTTTCAAAAAGTTGAAAGTCTTCTCCAGGAAAAGGACTCAAGTGATGATTGTTGCCAATTAAACACGCAGGCTGTAAACGATGGATAAGTCCATATAATTCTTCATACCTCCAGTCAATACGAGAAGTTCTGTCTGCGTGACCTTCTGGATTAGTTTGATCCCAATGGCCATCAAGCCAAATAGACATGATGGGGCCATAATTGGTTAGCAATTCGGTTAGTTGATTTTTCATAAAGCCCAGGTAGGAGGCATAATTACCCGTTCCTGTTCGTCCGGTTCCTTTTCCTGTTCGTCCTGATTCATGGGGATAATCCTCCCTGAACCAATCTAGTGTAGAATAGTATAAACCCAATTTCATTCCTTGTCTTTTACAAGCGTCAGCCAATTGGCGTAACACATCTTTTCCGTAGGGGGTATTAGTAATTTTCCAATCAGAATATTTTGTATCCCAATTTGAAAAACCGTCGTGATGACGGGATATAAAAACGATATAACGCATGCCCGCATTTTTTGCGACCGTAACCCATTCGTCGGCATTAAATTGGGCGGGGTAAAATGCTTCTAGTAATCTTTTATAGTCGGTAGCCTGAATGTTGCGATTATGCATTACCCATTCACCAGCACCAAGCATACTAGAAAGGCCCCAGTGAATAAATAGTCCAAACTTTGCGTCTTGAAATTGCTGTCTTGCTTTTAGATTCTCTGGGGTGGGGGTATAATTTTGAGCAAAAGAAAAGCTTGACAATAGGATTAGTAATGAGGTAATACTATTTTTCATGGGCTCTATTTGGGCTTAAATTTCGGGGGTTTGTTGTATTCGCCAGTCATCTAAATTATAGATTGGCTCTCGTCGCCCTTTCCTTGCCCCCGAAGATTTAGCTCCTCTGTGCCTGGTGGAGCTGATCAAGCAGGAGGTTAGTAAGGGGCGATATATAGAAATCCCGGAGGGGGTTCGGTCTTTTTATGCCTTATACCGCCCCGGTCCTCTTGTTTGTGCAACGCGCTTGGAAAAACAGCTTAAACCCCCCGCGTGTATTTATTCAAAGTACGGGGGGTGGTTAAAAAACCACAGCATAGAACGGGCTGTCTTAGAAAAATCAATCGGTTCTGTGCGGTTAATATCCGGTAGCTAACAAAAAAACAAATGGGATCTGCAGAAGAATAATGGTTTCTATAATTATTTATTGATTCTTTCTAGGGCAAACAAAAAAACATAGTGGAGCGCTACGTCTTTTAAATAATCAAAGCGCCCAGAGGCCCCGCCATGCCCTGCTTCCATATTTGTTTTTAAAAGTAATACGTTCTTATCTGTTTTAAGCTTGCGTAAGCGCGCCACCCATTTTGCAGGTTCAAAATATTGTACCTGACTATCGTGCAATCCGGTGGTAATCAACAAATTTGGATACGCGGTTGCGGTTACGTTATCATAGGGCGAATAAGACTTCATATAAAAATAGGCATCCTTGTTGGCAGGATTGCCCCACTCGTCGTATTCGTTTGTTGTTAGGGGAATGGTGGGATCCGACATGGTGGTAATCACATCCACAAAAGGAACATGCGCAATTACGCCGTTCCAGAGCGTGGGCTCCATGTTAACAACAGCACCCATCAATAATCCTCCGGCGCTTCCTCCCATTGCGTAAAGATGGCCCCGGCTGGTAAATTTTTGTTCGATCAAATATTTACCACAATCAATAAAATCATTGAAGGTGTTTTTCTTTTTCTGCAGCTTTCCGTCTTCATACCAGGATCTGCCCATTTCTTGTCCGCCTCGTATATGGGCAATAGCGTATACAAAACCGCGATTCAATAAGGAGAGGCGGTTTGTTGAAAACCCGGCATCCATGCTGGCTCCATATGATCCGTATCCATAAAGAAGGGCCGGGGCTGATCCGTCAAGTTGGATTCCTTTTTTATATACAATGGATAGTGGAACGCGTGCGCCGTCGCGTGCAATAACAAAATGTCTTTCTGTGACATAGTCGGTTCTCTTGAACCCCCCGAGTACGGGCTGTTCTTTGATAAGTTCTTTTTGTTTGGAAGCAATAGTATAATCGTAGGTAGAAAGGGGTGTGGTCATGGAAGAATATCGAAAGCGGAGCCGCGTAGAAAGATATTCGGGATTGCTGCCCACAAAAGCATCATATGCGGGTTCTCCAAAATCGAGATAGTGTTCTTTTTCTCCGGGAAGTTCACGAACGCGTAATTGCACCAACCCTTCTTTTCTTTCGGCGAGAATCCAAAAGTTTTTAAAGGGTTCAATACCCTCCAGTAATACGTCGGTCCTGTTGGGCACAATCTCTGTCCATGCCGTTTGTTGTGTTTGGCTTAGTGGACAGCTCATTAAACGAAAGTTTTTTGCTTCCCAGTTGGTAACAATCAGAAAGCGGTCCTCCCAATGATCTACACTATAAAGCACCTCTTTCTTGCGAGGCTGAAAAATTTGAAACGTTCCTTCGGGTTGATTCGCGGGCAAAATGCGTACCTCGGAAGAAAGGGTAGCCGCTGAATAAATCATAATATATTGTCCGGAGCGCGTCTTGCCTACTCCTATATAATTAGTAGGATCTTTTTCTTCATAAACAGTAACATCCGCTGCAGCGGCAGTTCCCAGCTGGTGTCTTTTTATTTTTTCTGATAATAAGGTAACTGCATTATTAGCCGCATAGAATATGGTTTTGCTGTCAGCGGACCAAACCGCATTACCGCTGGTACTGGGTATTACATCAGAAAGCAGCTGGTCTGTTTTAAGGTTTTTAAAATAGAGCGTGTATTGCCTGCGAGAAACCTCGTCTACCCCATAAGCCATCCATTGGTTGTCCGGACTAATGCTGGGGCCGGAAATGGAATAATAATTTTTCCCTGTTGCCATTTGGTCTACATCTAACAACAATTCTTCTTTAGCACCGGGCGTAATTGCTTTGCGATAATATTTATAATACTGTTTCCCCTCCTCGGTTTTTGAATAATAGGTATAGCCGTTTTCTACCACTGGTTCTGATTCGTCTTTTTCCTGTATGCGACCGCGCATTTCTGCAAATAGGCTTTTTTGAAGCTCCTTGGTTCCGCTCATCATGGTATCCAGGTATGCGTTCTCGGCCTGTAGGTATTCAACAACGGTGGTACTATCCGGCCCTTTCTTAAAATAATCATTCATCCAATAGTACCCGTCTTTAATAGTATCCCCGTGTTGCACAAACACGCGCATTTTTTCCATGGCTCTTGGCGTTTCGGCGTTTTCAGGCCAATCATATTGCGTTTTTTTCATGTTGGCGTTTTTACAAGCCACAAACAATAACAGGGCAGAAAAATAAAAAATTGTTTTTTTCATTGTATTCGGATTATACTATCTTCAACTGGAACAAATTTGAAGCAATTATTCAATTTTTCCACCCTTTTTACCACTTTGTTGCGTTTTTTCCCAAAAACAACTATTCTGTTTTTTCTGTTTGGCTTTTGTGCCACAGTGTTGCGAGCCCAGTCGGTGGTTTTTGCCTCCGGGAGCAACAGCTTTGCGTCTTTTAGAATTCCGGCTATAATTAAAGCGCCCAACGGAGATTTGCTGGCTTTTTGTGAAGGCCGTGTCAATAGTTCGGACGACTTTGGCGATATTGATATTGTGATGAAGCGAAGTGTGGACGGAGGAAACAGTTGGTCAAACCTTCAGGTGGTGGTTGATGTGGGCTCCTTACAAGCCGGCAATCCCGCACCGGTGGTAGACTTGCTGGACCCGGAACACCCTGCAGGTAGAATTTTTTTATTTTATAATACAGGCAATAACCATGAGGGTGAGGTAAGAAAGGGTAGGGGCGAACGGAGGGTTGTATATGTTACCTCTGCGGATAATGGAAAATCGTGGGCTGCGCCTGTTGATATTTCAGCACAAACGCATCGTCATGGTATGGCCGAGGATTGGAGGTCTTATGCTAATACGCCCGGACATGCTCTACAATTAGAAAGAGGAAAATATAGGGGCCGGCTTTATGTAGCCGCGAACCATTCTGAGGGGCAACCCGGGGGTAGGTTTGAAGATTACCGCGCTCATGGGTTTTATTCCGATGATCATGGAAAATCGTTTTCGTTGAGCGAATCTGTTGGTTTTCCCGGCGGTAACGAATCCATTGCTGCGGAGTTGTCAGGTGGTCGCTTGATGATGAATAGCCGTAATCAACGCGGAGACAAAAGAATGCGTATTGTTTCCGTGAGCGAAGATGGGGGTAATCGCTGGGCGTTTTCTTTTTTTGATAGCACGCTGATTGATCCGGTCTGCCAGGGTAGTATTGTGAATATTGGGTGGAGGGACAATCGCGCAGTACTTGCTTTTTCCAACGCAGCTACTACTAGACGAAGGGATAGTTTAATGGTTCGCGTTAGTTTGGATGAAGGGGCTAGTTGGAAGCATGCGTTATTGGTAGACCATGATCCCGGAAAAAAGAAAAAAGATTATACAGCATACAGCGACCTGGTTTTGGTGAATAAAAATACGCTTGGTGTTTTGTATGAACGGAACGGGTATCAAGAAATCCTATACCAACCCATTCGGCTAAAAAGGGATTTTCGGCCATTTAAAAGATGATTCCCGGTGTGCGTCTTCTTGCCGCGCCAACCATTATCTACTCGACTATTTTTGCCTGACAGGCGGCAATGCCTTCTTTTGCGCCTTTTTTATACATTTTGAGTGCTTCTTTTTCGTTTCCCAGCTTTTCATAAGAGTGGCCTAGGAAAAAAAGAAGTTCGCTGTTTTTCTTTTGTTCATAAGAAAGCTTAAAACAGTCAAGCGCGGGTTGAAACAATCCCGAATAATAATAACTCTTGCCGAGGTATTCATAAAAGGAGGCCTCCTCTGGCTCTAGATAGTCAAACGGAAAAAGCAGCTGATTGACCCCCGTGTAATCTTTCTGTTCCAGCAACCTTTTTGCTTTTACCAGTATGGTGTCGCGTTTTTGTTTCCACTCCTTCAATCCCTGTTCGCGTAGTGCTGCGTTGGGGTCTATCTCCGTATCGCGGAGCGCCTGGTATTTCATTACCCCTTGTGTTAGGTTTGGTTTAAAGTCTTGTCCAAAAACATTCGCTTGTATTAAGAACAAAAAAGAGAGCGTAAAAAAAAGCAGTCCTTTGTTCATGTTAATAAATTTATAGGAAAGTTAGGTTATTTTGGTGCGTAACGCTTTGTTAGCTTTTAACCCGTATGTGTGTAGATATTGGATATAACTCTATGTTGGCGGCAGACGGCTTGCCCCGCTATATTCCTAAAATTAAAATTAACCGAGACCTGGTTAATGCGGATCACAACAGGCCCCATATTGCCGCTTACGAAAACCCCTCGTGTTTTGTGTTGGTTAATTATGGGGGTGATGTTTGTGTGGAGCGGTTTTTTTGGGGTATAGTTCCTGGTTTTAAAACCCCCACTCCTTTGTATAACGCCCGAAGCGAAAAGGTATTATTGCGTGATTCTTTTTGGTATTCATTAAAAGAACACAGATGTTTATTGCTTGCCGATGGTGTTTATGAGCACCAACAGCGTGTTGGGGTTAAAAAAAAGATTCCTTATTATATCAGACTAAAGAGCGGTGAGCCTTTGTTGATTCCTGCTCTTTTTTCCTTTGCTTCTTTGTCGTTTAGTATTCTTACGCGTTCTGCCAACGACGTGTTCAGGGAAATACATAATTCTGGGCCCAATAAGCACAGGATGCCGCTTCTTTGTCCTATGGAACGGGCGCTACGGTGGTTACAAAAAGATTTAAAACAAGAGGAGTTGGTTGATTTTATTGGTTACCTGCTCCCGGATCAACAATTGAGCTATCACACCGTTTTTTCAATTCGTGGTAAAAAAGAGAGACCTGATGGATTAAAAGAAAACGATTTTTTTGATTGGGGTCAGTCTGGTTTTTTGGAACAGGCTTCGCTTTTTTTATTTATACTCCTGCCTGGTTGCTTATTTCCAACATTCTTTCTATTGGTTTTTTTGCGGCAACCCTAATTGTTTCTTCCATTAATATTTCGGGCTTTTCGTTTACCAAACAAGTATATATTTTTTCAAGCGTGTTTAGTTTCATGTGCGGACAATCATTGCAGGCGCAGCTGTTGTTTGGTGGGGCAGGAATAAATGTTTTTTGGGGTGAGTTTTTGATCATTTGGTGTAATATCCCCGACTCTGTTGCCACAATATAGGTGCCGCCCGAATCCGATTGGCTAAATTTTAATAATTCTGTGGTAGACCCAACCATATCTGCAATGCTTAAAATTTTTTCTTCGCACTCCGGGTGTGCAATTAGTTTTGCTGTGGGATATCTTGTTTTTAGCTTGCTAATTTTTTCTAAACTAAATATTTCGTGTACCATACAGGTCCCGTTCCAAAGAAGCATTGATCGCCCTGTTATTTTGTTAATATAAGCTCCTAAATTTTTATCAGGAGCAAAAATCAATGGTTGTTCTTTGGGAAAACTTTCAACAATTTTTTTTGCATTTGAGCTAGTACAAATAACATCGCTCAGGGCTTTAATTTCTGCACTGCAGTTTATATAACTAATAATCAAATGGTCGGAATGTTTTTCTTTAAATTTTTTAAATAATGCGGGGGGGCAACTATCGCTTAACGAGCACCCTGCATTTAAATCGGGTAATAAAATCTTTCTGCTGGGGTTTAAAATTTTTGCTGTTTCTGCCATAAAATGTACTCCCGCAAAAACAATAATTTCCGCATCCGTTTTTTGGGCTTCTCTGGCTAAACCTAAACTATCCCCTATATATTCCGCAATATCTTGAATATCTGACTCCTGATAGTAGTGTGCTAAGACAACTGCATTTTTCTGCTTTTTAATTTTTTTTATTTCTTCGAATAGATCCAGAGTAGGATCTATTAAAATCTCTACATATCCTTTTTGTTTGATTTCTATTTCTTGTGCCTGAATCATTTTTTCTATTGATTACAAAAGTCTGTTCAAAAAAAGGATATATAAAATCATTTTTTTAGGATTTATTCTTCTTATAGTATTATATAATATTCTATTTATTTATAAATTATCTATTATTATTATTACTGTGGAAATGTTAATAAAAAAAAATATTGATTTTTTAAACAAAACTCTTTAGTAATAAATCAAGGAATAATAAAATTAATTATTGATTTTCAGCCTTTTAATTATTTAAGACCCGGTGTTTTATTTTTCCTGATTGTTTTTTACTAATTTTTTTGGTGTTGATTTTACGTGAAAAGTTTTTGGTTTATCAACCCTAAACACCGGAAATGAAAAAAAAGACAAAGATTTTAACAGACTTTATAGACCGGGTTTAACGTTTCACGGGGGTTTATTAACAAAAAAAATACAGAAACCAACAGGGGCTGTGCATAAAAAAAACAGATTCGTTTTTAACCCGGCCTCCCGCATAAACCAGAATTTTCCACAGTTTTTCCCCTATTTTTGCCATCCTCTTAAAGCAGGACAACAATGTCTATTATTCAAGATATCAGGGATAAATACGCAAAACTCACGGTTGTGCTTGTTGCTCTCGCGCTTCTGGGGTTTATTCTTACCGATTATTTTTCTGGCAAAAGCAGAGCGAGCGGAAATGTTGCCATCACTATCGGATCCGTTAACGGTAACACCATTGGTTTTGAAGAATTTAATCAAAAAGTTATCCAGGCAGAGGAAAACCTAAAAACTCAGGGATACTCCCAGGGCGCTGCGCTGACTCAACAAGCACTAGAGCAGGCCTGGAATCAGGAAATTGGACAACTTTTACTAAAAGAAGAACTTAAGGCACTGGGTGTAAGCGTAGGCAAGAAAGAATTAGCCGATCTGCTTTATGGCCCGGGAGCCCCCCAGGACCTTCAAAACCAATTTAAGGACCCCCAAACCGGCGTGTTTAACCCCGCCCTTGCCAAACAAAACATAGACCAGGCACTAAAAAGCGGAACGCCCGAACAAAAAACAAATATTGTCAACTACATCGATGCGCTGGCAAATATGCGCATGGCCGACAAATATCTCACACTGTTTTCTAACAGCATCAACTTTCCTCGATGGATCATTGAAAAACAAAACGCAGAAAACAGTCAACTAGCCCGCCTTTCGTTTGTTAGAGAATTATATACCTCGGTTCCAGACAGCGCAGTAAAAATTAGCAACGAGGAAATCAAGGACTATATCAACAAGAACAAAACACAGTTCAAACAACAAGAAAGCCGCACGATCCAGTATGTTGTTTTTGGCGCCTCCCCCTCCGCAGCAGACAGCGCCGCAGCACTTTCCTCGCTCAACAACCAAAAGGAAAGATTTGCTTCTTCAGACAATGTTGAGCGGTTTTTAGCCGGCGAGGGCGCCCCTTATTATAATGGTTATATAAACGGAAAATCCATCCAGCAAGCAGTAAAAGACTCTTTGTTTGGGCTTGCCCCGGGAGCAACCTTTGGACCATACCTTGAGGCCGACCGATTTTTGATTGCCAGAATGGTTGGCGTTACCCGTATGCCCGATACGGTTAGTATAAGGCATATATTAATAAGCACACAAAACCGTGATTCAGCAACAGCATATAACCTATGTGATAGTCTTCAAAAAGCAATTGCGGGCGGGACAAGCTTCGACTCGTTAACCGCAAAGTTTTCGGATGATCCCGGAAGCAAAAACACGGGCGGTAAGTACGAAAATGTTTCTTCCGGACAAATGGTGGCTCCGTTCAACGACTTTATTTTCTTAAAATCCACGGGCGCAAAAGGGATTGTAAAAACTGATTTTGGTTTTCACTACATAGAAATTCTTTCTCAGAAGGGCGGCGGCAGCGGATACAAAATTGCTTATCTGCCACAGGAGATCGTAGCGAGTCAAGAAACCGACAACCTTGCGTTAAATAAGGCCAACGAGTTTGCGGGAGACAGCAAAGACCTTAAATCTTTCAACGCTAATTACGAGAAAAAACTAAAAACACAGGGTGTTGTAAAAAGTGTTGCAACAGATATAAGCCCCATTTCTTATGAGGTTCGCGGGGTTGGCGCCTCCCGTAGTTTTGTTCGTGCTATTTACGAAGCTGAAATGGGCGATGTTTTAAAACCCGAGCGTATAGACAATAATTATATCGTAGCTGTTGTAACAGAAGCAAACAAGGAAGGAACAACAAGCGTGGAAACAGCCCGCCTTACTGTTGATCCGGTTCTTAGAAACAAGAAAAAGGCCGAACTTCTTAGTAAGAAAATCGGAACCATTACAACACTTGAAGCCGCGGCAAGCGCGTTGGGCGGAAAACAAATCGAGACCATAGACAGCATAAGGTTTGCGGGATCGTTTTCTTTTGGATACGAACCGCGCGTGGCGGGAGCCGCATTTAACATGGCCAATAAAGGAAAGGTGGTTTCTGCTGCAATCGAGGGGCTGAGTGGAGTTTTTGTGGTAAGAGTTGACAATATTGGCAGCACGCCCGTTTTGGACGGCGATGTGGTTTCTCTGCGGGAATCCCGATATCAACAAGCCAAGCAGGCTTATGCCAACCAGTACAGCCCCAACAATCCGGTATCTATTTTAAGAAGCGCGGCAACCATTAAAGATCGCCGCCAGGAAAGATATTGATAAACCCAACCCATGGCTGAGCTTGTAAACAAGGTTGCAGAAAGCGGACTCATCACCATTGATCTTGAAGATTGGTTCCCCAAAGGAGAGATAACAGTATTTGATCTAAAGGACTATCTTTTCATGGGAATGATTGTAAAAGAAAAGGAGTTTAGAGAATCTTTAAAAAACACCGACTGGGAGAATTTCAGAGATAAGATGGTTTCCATTATTTGTTCGGCAGATGCAATTATCCCAAGCTGGGCTTTTATGTTGGTGGCGGCTTATTTACAGCCGGTTTGTAAAGAGATGGCACTTGCAAACCCCGAAGAATTACGCAAACAGGTTTTTATTCGAAACATTCAATCCATCAACCCCGCCGATTATAAAGACCAGCGCGTTATTATAAAAGGTTGTGGGGACACACCCATTGGTGATTATGCTTATTTGGAAGCAACACGAATACTTCGTCCGGTTGTTCGAACATTAATGTTTGGTGAACCCTGCAGCACCGTTCCGGTATATAAAAGACAACGCGCAAACCAATAACCACTCTTGTTCATAACTTATTCACATTAGACTTCTAATGGCCAATTGCTATAAATAGCAATTTAACTTACACTCACTTTACTAACCCGTGCAAGCAATTTCGGCTACTCATTCTTACCGACTTGTTCTTTCAACAAGTATTGGCGACTTGCGTAAAGTCGCCGTATCTGGACAAAAAGCGTTTTTTGCCGGACGCCATTTTAGCGCCAGCGAATTGCTTACCCCTTTTCATCCCACCTCTGAGTGGGGCATAAGCCAACCATATGTTTGTAACTATCGCAGCCAACAGTGTTTGGGGATGATTCGGGGCGCCAGGCATTTGAGTGAGCAACAAGCCACCGATTATCGCTTAAACCGCCACATAGTGGATAAAAGAAATTTAAAGGGATGAACCCGATAGTTATTAAAAACCTTGCTGCACAGTTTAAGGTCTGGGTTTTAGCCCCACATCTTGAAACCAATGATCTCAATCTTGCCCACTATTATGATTTTACACACAGCATTCAAGAGTATACGCGAGTTTTTGCGGAATTAAACATCGAGTGGGAGTGGGTTCCGGTAACCATGAAGGGTTTCGGAAAAACAATAGAAAAAATTAACAACTCAACGCATGCCAAAAAAGCGCTGGTGTTGAACCTTTGTGATGGCGACGAAGTGAACGGAACTCCGGGGGTTTCTGTTATTGATGAACTGGAAAAGCACCAGCTTGTTTATACAGGAGCGGATCGTCATTTTTACACCATCACCACCTCTAAAATTCCAATGAAGAAGGCCTTTGATAGGTTGGGTGTGCCAAATTCGCCCTGGCGAATAATTTCCGGAAAGCCGGGATCCATTCGCGGAATTTGCCAACGCGTTGGGGCACCCCTTATATTAAAACCGGCTGTATCGGGTGGAAGCATGGGTGTTTCTGTTAAAAATGTTGTTCATTCCGAACAGGAATTAAAAAGCAGATTAGGCGAATTAGCAGAGGGATATCGGGGTTGGAATCTTCAGGCCGATGGATTATTTGTGGAACGTTTTATAAACGGACCCGAGTTCACCACCTTCATTACGGGCTCATCCGACGACCCGGAAAATTGCAAAGTGTATGTTCCGGTAGAAAGGCACTTTCATCCATCGCTGCCCGAGGTCGAGCGCTTTTTGTCTTTTGACCGATTATGGGAAATCTACGAAACGGAAACGCCCATGCCGGGGAATGAAAATTTTTACGAATATGCTCCGGCACCAGAATCTCTCCGGACAGGGTTGGCCCTGCTTAGTAAAAAGGCATACCTCGCGCTGGGGGGAAAGGGGTATACGAGAATTGATATTCGGCAAGACGCCCAATCCGGAAAACTATATGTGCTTGAGGCAAACGCACAGTGTGGGTTAAGTGAAGACGAAGACTATACTTCAATTGGGGCCATTCTCAAAGCCTCAGGAGTTTCCTATACGCAGGTAATTTTTGAAATCTTGCAAGATGCTATCCGGCGTCACGCCAAAAACTTACTGGCTGAAAAGAAAAGAAAAACAAAAGCAGTATTGTGAAGGTTTGTGTTCTTCAGCCCGATTATTCAACCACAACGGTAGATTATAAATATTATGATCCGCCAAGAAATCTTTCTTCGCTGCTCCCCCACGCTAAGGTAGACCACGTGTTTTTAAATAAGCTAACCACCTATAAACAACTCAAAGAATTATCAAAACAGGGGTACGACATATTTGTAAACCTTTGCGAAGGATATCCCGAGTGGGAGGTCCCCGGAGTTGATGTTGTTTACTCGCTAGAAACCCTAAACCTTCCATTCACCGGGCCGACCTCAGCCACCTATGATTTACCCAAGGCACTATTAAAGTATGTGGCTTATTGCGAAGACGTTCCCACGCCGGCATATGCGCTTTTAGAAAAGGAAGAAGACATACAAACCATCCCCGCAGAATTAAGGTTTCCGCTTTTTATCAAACCCGCACACGCGGGCGATAGTCTTGGGGTTAACGAAGAGTCCCTCGCAAACAACAGGAGTGGGCTTGAAAAGAAATGCAAGGAGTTATTCCCGCTTTATGGTAACGTATTGGTAGAACAATATATCGAAGGCCGGGAGTTTACCGTGTTGATCGCGGCAAACCAAGACGGCAAGAGTTGTACCAGCTATAAACCCGTTGAATATATTTTTCCTTCGGGCAAATCCTTTAAAACCTATTCTTTAAAAACATCCGAACTACACCCAAGCGCCAATATTCCATGTGGTGATGTTGCGCTGGAAACCAAGCTCCGAACAGCAAGCGAAAAAATATTCAAAACAGCAAGCGGGCAGGGATATGGCAGGCTGGACTTTCGTGTAGATAAAGAAGGAAATATATTTTTTTTAGAGATGAACCTTACCTGTTCTGTTTTTTATACAGATGGATACGAGGGGTCTGCTGATTTTATTTTAAAATATGACCCCGTTGGTCAATCGGGGTTCTTGCAACATATCATCGCAGAAGGAATGGCGCGACATGCCAGAAAACAACGGCCATTTTATATGAAAGGCAATTCCATCGCGGGGTATGGAATTTATGCAAAACAAACGCTACAGCCACTGCAGGTTGTTTTCGTTGGGGAAGGCCGATCGCAGCGACTTATTACAAAAAGAGAAGTAGATCAAAACTGGAACGAGGAAGAGAAATTTCTTTTTCGCCGATATGCATATCCGATTAGTGACGAGGTTTATATTTTGTGGGATAACAATCCGGCAGACTGGGCCCCACAGAATCACAGCTGTGATGCAAACACGGTGTTTGATGGTCTTAATGTAATTACCACACGAATGGTTGCCGCACACGAAGAGCTAACGCTTGACTATGCCAACCTTCTTGATGCAAATACGGAGTCTTTTATTTGTGGCTGTGGGTCCCCGATGTGTAGAGGAAAAATCGAAGGAACAAAAAACAATACAGTTACCACAAGAGAACAAAAAAAGAAACGCTAGTCTTTAACGCCCCATGTACACCATTAGAATCTGCACGTCGCTTGGGTTGATTCCCGAAATTCTACTTGCTTGACCCAGCGTTCGGGGTTTGACCCTCATTAGTTTTTCTCTTGCCTCATTTCCAAGCGAGGAAATCTTTTTATAGTCAAAGCCGTCAGGAATTTCAAGCTCTTCAAGTTGTTTCATTCGTTGTACCAACCCCCTTTCTTTTTCGATATAAACCTCATACTTAATCTGTACACCCGCCTGCTCAATACTCTCCTTATCAAAATTTCCAAGTGCGCGGTTAATAGAATCAACCACACGCACCATGTCAAAAATTTCAATATCGGGGCGCAATAAAACCTTCTGTGCTTTTTGTTTTTCAACAATAGGCGCGGTGTGTAGTGTGGCAAACCAATCGTTCACTTCGGAAGGTTCTAAAAACAAAGAGTTGAATATTTTTTTGATTTCGTCTATCTCAGCTTGTTTTTTCTGAACACGACTCATGCGTTCTTGAGAGGCGAGGCCTATTTTATGGCTTAGTTCGGTTAGCCGTAGATCTGCATTATCCTGCCTCAACAAGGTTCTAAACTCGGCACGCGATGTAAACATTCGATAAGGTTCCTGTGTTCCCTTTCCGACCAGATCATCAATCAACACACCAATATACGCCTCGCTTCTCTTTAATATCAAACCCTCTTGGTCTTTTGCCGCCCGATGTGCATTTATTCCGGCCATCAGACCCTGGCAGGCCGCCTCCTCATACCCTGTTGTTCCATTTATTTGTCCCGCAAAGAACAGGTTGTTCAATATTCTGGTTTCAAGGGTATAATGTAACTGAGTTGGTGGGAAATAGTCGTATTCTATTGCGTATCCAGGCCTAAAGATTCTAACATTTTCAAAACCACATATATTACGAAGCGCCTCGTACTGCGTTTCTTCTGGTAATGACGTAGAAAACCCATTCAAATAGACTTCAACCGTATTCCACCCCTCCGGCTCAACAAAAAGCTGATGACGATCTCTTTCAGCAAAGCGATTAATCTTATCCTCGATGCTGGGGCAGTAGCGCGGCCCAACCCCATCAATTCTTCCCGCAAACATCGGGCTTCTGTCAAAGCCGGTTTTTAAAACATCGTGGACAACCCCGTTGGTGTACGCTATCCAGCAACTCCTTTGTTTTTTTGGCTTTTCGGTATCTAAAAACGAAAAACCCGTTATTTCCGTGTCCCCGGGCTGTTCTTCCATTTTTGAATAATCCAGGCTTCTTCCGTCAATTCTTGGAGGGGTGCCTGTTTTTAGCCTATCACTTTCAAACCCTTGATTTACAAGTTGTTCTGTAATTCCCGTTGATGCCTTTTCGGCCATTCTTCCACCCCCAAAGTTTTTTTCTCCTATATGTAACACCCCATTTAAAAAAGTTCCGTTGGTTAAGACAACAGATTTTGCCCTGATCTCATGCCCCAGTCCGGTTTTGACACCAAAACACATGCGGTCTTTTATAAGCAGCTCAGCGACCATATCTTGATAAAAATCAAGATTGGGGGTGTTTTCAAGCAATTCTCTCCATTTGAGATGAAACAACATCCTGTCGTTTTGGGCACGAGGGCTCCACATGGCAGGGCCCTTGCTACGGTTTAGCATTCTAAACTGTATTGTGGATAGGTCGGTAACTATACCAGAATAACCCCCCATTGCATCTACTTCCCTTACAATTTGCCCCTTTGCAATACCGCCCATGGCCGGGTTACAGCTCATTTGGGCAATTGTCTGCAAATTCATGGTAATTAACAGGGTGCGAGAACCCAGGTTTGCGGCAGCTGCAGCAGCCTCACAACCAGCGTGTCCAGCCCCAACCACTATAACGTCGTATTCTTTAAACACGGAGCAAAGATAGCCCCATATTTCCTTGAATTATGTTCCACGTGGAACGCTAAACGAGGGAAATACCATATTTATTAAGGTATCGGTCTTCTTTTTCCCTCATTTTCTTGATATCCAAACTTTTTTTGTCTCTATATCCACAAAGATGAAGGGCCCCGTGAAAAACAACCCTATGAATTTCACTTTTTAGGCTTATGCCAAGTGATTTTGCATTATCCCTAACCCTGTCAACGCTTATATATATATCTGCGGTTATTAGTTTGCCTTCAGAAAGATCAAAAGTTATAATATCGGTGGCGTAGTTGTGCCTTAGGTACCGAAGGTTAATTTTCCTTATTGACCCGTCGTCGCAGAAAATGTAATTAACCTGCTTAATTTGTTTGTTTTCTGACTTAAATAATTTTTCAATGAAGTCCTTTAGGGCCGACCGATTACCAAAACCAATCGAACCAGAGGGAAAGAAAAAATAAACTTTTGATTTTGAGCTCATAATTATCAAAATTCGTAAAGAAAAACCACTCAACAAGGATAGCTTTGCATTATTAATGCTTGTTTATGATGGTTAGACTATCGGACCTTAAGCCGGGGCAGGAGGCAACGATCGAGGAGTTTGAAAGCTCAGAGCTCTTATTGAAACTCATGGAAATGGGGTGTATTCCAGGCGAAAAAATATTGGTTGAACAGGTAGCTCCGCTGGGAGACCCAATTTCGGTTTCTGTTTCCGGCTACCATCTTAGCCTAAGGAAAAACGAAGCAGAAATCATTTTGGTCAATATAAAAGACTGATAATCAATTATATAGGTGAAAATCGCTCTTTATTTTGGCTCCTTTAATCCTATTCACAACGGGCATCTGATTGTGGCTAATTACTTATTGAACCAAACAGACGTAGAAGGGCTCTGGTTAATTGTTTCGCCTCAAAACCCAAACAAACAAGAAAACGGGTTACTAAACGAAAACCAACGTCTTCGTTTAGCAAAACTAGCCACAGAACATGACGAACGAATTGGGGTTTCGGATATCGAATTTAATCTGCCTCGGCCTTCTTATACTATCGACACGCTTACTTGCTTGAGTGAAAAATATCCACAGCACGAGTATTCTTTGTTGATGGGTGCGGATAGTTTTCAGAACCTATACAAGTGGAAAAACGCCAATCAACTGGTGGCCAACTATCCACTATTTGTTTATCCACGACAAGGGTTTTCAATCAACAACAACATAGGCGCCCAACTCAACGGAATTGATGCACCGATGTTAAACCTTTCTGCAACCTATATTCGGCAGTGTGTTGCAAACGGAAAATCTATTCGATACATGGTTCCCGACTCGGTGCGGGAGGAAATTGAAAAAGGCGGGTATTATAAAAAATAACCCAACAGCAAACAAATTGCAACAATTAACGGGGAAATAATTTTTGTAAAGCGCAGCAACAACACAGTACCAACCAATACCATAAAACTTACCCATCCTGTTGTGTTGTTTTCCAGCAATGAAATATCTCGCGAAATATAAAAGGTGGAGGCAATTAATATTCCCACAATGGTTGCGTTAATGCCTTCCAAGGAACGATAAACAACTGCATATTTTTTTAGGTTGTGCCAAATGGGAAAAAAGAAAAGCACAAGAAGGGTGCCGGGTAAAAAAACAGCAAAAGTCCCAATCAAACAACCCAAGAATTGCATCCCGGGACCTTCTTTTTTTAGTGCTAATCCCCCCGTGAAAGAAGCAAAAGAAAACAAAGGACCGGGGACTGCTTGCACCAACCCCATACCCATATAAAAATCCTGTTGATCAATTTGAAGAACGTTAGGATTTTTTTCACGCACCGTGTTAGGACGAACACTCCATTGTTCGTACATCATAGGTAACAACACCTGACCTCCACCAAAAACCAGGCTACCCAAACGATAAGTGTTCTCAAAAAGATTCAACGGTTTTCTTTCGGGCCAGTTGTGGGTGCGAGCCGTTTCGCTCAATAATCCCGCCACAAAAAAAATAATTCCAAAGAGCCAAAAATTCCACCAACGAATTTGTTTGGGCTTTTCATCGATCTGCGGAATTCGCTTACTACTAAAATTGGTTGCAATTCCTCCGGCAATCAACAAGACCGGAATCAGCCAAGGTCTTCCGAATAAAAAGACAGTTACAACAAGACCAGCACCCATGATAATCCACGTGATGGTATTTCTAATTGCCAGCGGGAAAAGGCGAAGGATCGTAAAAACAAGAAACCCGGCCGCCATGGAAGGAATAAACCTAAACAAACCGACTCCAAATTTTTGCTGATTCAAAAAGGGAAGCAAAAACGAAAACCCACCCATAATTGTGCTGGCCGGAAAAATCCAGACCAAGAGAGTGAGCATAGCAAGAGGCACCCCTCCGCGTTTATAACCAATCAGGGTTAGGGTTTGTGTGGAGGAACCACCCGGCAACAACTGACAGAGTGTATTATATTCCATCAACTCTTTCTCGGTTACATAGGGTGTTTTATGGACAAAACTTTTAAACATCATACCCAAATGGGCCTGCGGGCCTCCAAAAGAAACAAGGCTGTGTGCAAGAACAGATCGCAAAAAAGGAAGATGGCGAATCAGCATGGCACCCTAAAAGTAAAAATTTATCATTGTTATTGTATTTTCACAAAAACAAGCCCCGTGAATAAAATAATTTTATCCTGTCTTTTTACAGTTTCCTCTATTACGGGTAATGCACAGGTGCGTAATTCCACAGCAGACCCCAAGCCGATGGTTCATTCAAAAGCAGAACTGCTGCAGTCAAAAACCAATAGCTGGAGAGAGCAAATACATCAAAACCCGGAATTGGGGAATCGTGAGTTTAAAACAGCAAGGCTGGTTGCCGCTCATCTGCGCTCGCTCGGAATGGAAGTACAGGAAGGCGTTGCCAAAACAGGCGTGGTTGGATTGTTAAAAGGGGAAAGGCCGGGACCCTGTGTGGCACTACGTGCAGATATGGATGGGTTGCCCGTTACCGAACGCGTAAAAATTCCCTTTGCCTCAAGTGAAAAAACAATCTACGAGGGCGCCGAAGTGGGGGTGATGCACGCATGTGGTCATGACACGCATGTGGCTATTTTGATGACTGTTGCTGAAATTCTTTCTGGCATGCGTGATCAGCTGAGCGGCTCTGTAAAGTTTATTTTTCAACCAGCAGAAGAGGGACCCCCTGCCGGTGAAGAGGGAGGAGCAGCATTGATGGTAAAAGAAGGGGTAATGGAAAACCCCAAGGTGGATGTCATATTTGGATTACATATACAATCAGGTTTAGAAGTTGGGAGGATAAAATATAAGGCCGGATCACTAATGGCAGCAGCAGACTGGTTCAATATTATTGTAAAAGGTAAAGGAAGTCATGGTTCTCAGCCCTGGCGCGGAGTGGACCCTATTCAGGTTGGTGCGCAAATCATAGAGGGTTTACAGAATATCGTTAGCCGACAATCAGAGCTCAGCAAAGCGCCAGTGGTAATTACGGTCGGTAAAATAAAGGGGGGTGTTAGACAGAATATAATTTCTGAAACCTGCGAAATGTCTGGGACAATCCGAACACTAGATAGCAAAATGCAAGGAGACGTACATGAAAAAATAAAAAGAACCGCCAAACTAATTGCCGCTGCAAATGGTGCTGATGCGGATGTTGTTATTGAAACACAAACATTGGTAACCTATAACACACCTGAACTGGTAAAGCAAATGGTACCAACACTGGAAAAAACATTAGGCGCAACCAATGTAACCGAAACAGAATGGGTTACCGGTGCAGAAGATTTTTCCTATTATGGAACAAAAGCTCCGGCATTCTTTTTCTTTTTGGGAGGAATGCCCAAGGGACAAGATTCTTCTCAAGCTCCGCCACACCACACATCAGATTTTTATGTTGATAACAGCGGCATGCCAGCCGGTGTTAAAGCACTTTGTAATTTGGTGTTTGATTATTTGTCTGCCGCAGCAAAATAGACCCGAAAAGAATTAGCTGAAAATACAATAAACCATCCAGGAAAGAACCCAGGCAAGTCCGGTCATGTAGAGTAATTGGATCATCGGCCATTTCCAACTTTTGGTTTCTCTTTTCACCACGGCCAGCGTGCTCATGCATTGCATGGCAAACACGTAGAAGGTCATTAGTGAAAGTCCGGTAGCGAGGGTAAACAAGGGTGTGCCATTAGAACGAACCGCCGCTTTCATTTTTTCATTCAGCAAGGCATCATCGCGGTTGTCTCCAACACTGAACAACGTTGCCATGGTTCCAACAAAAACCTCTCTGGCCGCAAAAGAAGTGACCAGTGCAATTCCTATTCTCCAATCAAACCCAAGTGGCGAAATAGCGAACTCTAATTGTTTTCCAATTAACCCGGCGTAAGAATTTTGGAGCTTGGCCGCATGAAATTCCCTTTTTAATTGTACCGAATCGGCACCCGGAACTGCTATATAGGACTGATAACTTTTTTCAACAGCTTGCATCCGTGCACTGGGCCCGTAGGTGCTTAGCCCCCAAAGCACCAGAGAAATAATCATGATTACTTTACCCGCATCAAACATAAAAATTTTAGCCTTGCCCAACATGGTGGGCAACAGATTTCCCCAACGGGGTGAGCGATACATGGGCAGTTCAAGGATAAAGAAACCCTTTTCTTTAATCTTTATGAACAGATTGGCTATATAGGAAACCAAAAACGCAAAAACAACACCAGCCATATACAGCCCAAGTAATACCAAACCCTGCAAGCTTATTACCCCAAACAAATAATTTTTAGGGATCACCAGCGCTGTGATGGTGGTATAAACAGGCAACCTTGCCGAACAACTCATTAAAGGAGTTATTAAAATGGTAAGCAGTCTTTCTTTTCTGTTTTCGATGTTTCTAGTGCACATGATGGCGGGCACCGCACAAGCAAATCCGCTAATCATGTGCATTACACTTTTTCCGTTTAAACCCACGCTTCTCATTAGTCTGTCAGACAAAAAACCGATCCTTGCCATATAGCCAGAATCTTCTAATAGGGTAATGAGCCCAAATAGTATCATGATCTGAGGAACGAAAACAAGAATTCCCCCCAACCCGGCCACAATGCCATTTATTATTAAATCAGAAAACAATGTGTTTGGAAGCGTAGAAGAAAGCCAACCACTCAGCATCCCAAAACCCAACTCAACCAAATTCATTGGGTATTGTGCCAGCAAAAAAACACTTTGAAATAACAAAAACAAAACTGTTAATAAAATAAGGTACCCCCAGTTACGATGCAATAGCACGGCATCCAGCCTCTCCATTAAAAAAACCTTTTTTAATGGATCTGGTTCGGTGACAGCCAACTGCATAACCTGTTTGATCTTTGCGTATCGCTGCAATATTTCACTGGCCTGTGTTTTGGTGGGGTTGAATTGGTACTGTTTTTCAATCTCTTCAATTTTATGCTGTATGTCGGGAGCAAATCCAAAATGTTCGTGGTTGATGAGGAAATGAATGGCTTTATAATCCCCTACGCCAACAAATTCGTCCTTAATTTTTTCTATAGCAATTGCTGCCAGCGACCGATTGTCGATAAAATCGCGTATCGGTATTTTATAAGCACCATTAATGGTAAGCTCAATCGCTTTTTGAAGTGCGCCGACCCCACCCCTTTTTCTGGCATCAACGGCTACTACCGGCACCCCCAATTCTCTTTCGAGTTCTGTCGGGTTAATTCTAATTCCTTTTTGGCGCGCCAGGTCCATCATGGTAAGCGCCACCACTACCGGCAACTTCAGATCAATTAGCTGCGTACAAAAAAGTAGGTTACGTTTTAGGTTGCTGGCGTCTGCTACCACCACAATTACAGCGGGTTTTATTTCGGCATCCTCCCCCATGATCACTCGGTAGGTTACCCATTCGTCCATTCTTTTGGGATACAAACTGTAGGTTCCGGGTAGGTCGATGAAATTCACCCGGTGTTTACCTAGCTGTGCGGTTCCTGTTTTTTTATCAACAGTTACCCCGGGGAAATTTCCTACCTGTTGGCGCAGCCCCGTCAAGCGGTTAAAAAGTGAACTTTTTCCGCAGTTGGAGTTGCCCACAAGGGCAATATGATTAATAGTGATTCCCACGCAGGTTGGGTAAGGGTGCAAAAGTAGACAGACCTCGCCAAAGTGATTTACGAAATAAGAAGTACCTCTTGAATCCCATGTAAAACCGACTAATTTAGCAATTCTTTGATCAACCAGCACCAATGAAATCAAGATTTTACCTTCCCCTTCTATTTATTACGCTAAGTGGGTGCACGATTTTTAAAAGTTCAACCAGTTCAAACAAACTGGAGTCCGGCCTCCGGGAACACGTTTCTTTTTTGGCAGACGACAAACTTGAGGGGCGTAGAACAGGGACCGCAGGAGAAAAATTAGCGATGAGTTATATAGCTCAGCAGTTTCAAAAAAATGGATTGGAATCCAAGGGGGCAGACCAATATTACCAACCCTTTTTGGTGAATGAAGGGATTGAGATGAAAGAGGGAACAACATTAACCATTTCCAAATCTTTCTCAGAAGGGACGGTGGTCACAAAAAAGCTGATAATCAACAAAGATTTTTTTGCATTTCCCTACAGCGCCAGCGGTCCCGTAACAGGAACAGCCACAACAGGACTTCACGAAATAGGTTCGCCAAGGCTGGTGGATATAAATGAAGTGCTGGAGGACAATTCAAACAATCCGCACTTTGATTTGGCCGGATATATTTATGAATACAGTAAAACCGCAAAAAGCAAAGGGGCCACTTCACTGATTTGGTATAACCCCGGTAAAAAAGAAGATAAACTAGTTTTTAACGGAAAAGATAAATCGCCTACGGTTGACATCCCTGTTCTTTATCTGAGCAATGCCATACTTAATGAAATAACCAAAGAAGACGAAGTGGGGGCTTTTAGTTTTGATGGAACAGTTCAGCTTGGCGAAAAAATGCGTTCGGGCTCTAATGTAATCGGATGGATAGACAACAAAGCAGCTACCACGGTAATAATTGGTGCGCATTTTGATCATCTTGGCTATGGGGAAGACGGCAACTCCCGCTATGAAAAAAAAGAAGCCGCTATTCACAATGGCGCAGATGATAATGCCAGCGGGACAGCAGCACTTATTGAACTATCCAGGATGTTGAAACAATCAGCCGCAAAAACCAACAACTATTTATTTATTGCATTTTCCGGTGAGGAGCTGGGGCTGTATGGTTCAAAACACTTTACCGATCACCCCACCATTGAACTCAGCACTGTTAATTATATGATTAATATGGACATGGTGGGACGAATGAACGACAGCACCCGCTCTGTAACCATTGGTGGATTTGGGACCTCTCCAACCTGGGCCTCTTTGATCAACAAGCCCTTGGCAACCAAAAACCAAAAAAATCTCACAATAAAAATTGACTCTAGTGGAGCAGGCCCAAGCGATCATACTTCTTTTTATCGGAAAAACATCCCTGTGCTATTTTATTTTACGGGGCTACACACCGATTACCATAAACCCTCGGATGATGCAGATAAAATAAACTACAAGGGCATGGTACAAATAGTAAAACACGTTAGTGGAGTGGTGAAAGGCGCCAATGAAAAAGGAAGGCTGTTGTTTTTAAAAACGCGTGAAACACAAACAACCACCACGGCCAGATTTAGTGTTTCAATGGGAATTATGCCCGATTACACGTATAGCGGAAATGGTGTTCGGGCCGATGGTGTTACCGAGGGAAGAGCCGCACAAAAAGCAGGATTAAAAGCAGGTGATATTGTACTTCAAATAGGCGATTACCGAATCAGCTCCATGGAGTCATATATGCAAACGCTGGGTCGATTTAAAAAGGGCGATAAAACAAAATTGATCTATCAGCGCGGGGCGGAACAGTTTACCGTAGAGATTCAGTTTTGATAGAACATTCTTATTGTAGAAGTTTGTAGTAGTTTAGACTACAATAGTTATGGCAGAACGCATCCCCAAACAGGTTTTGGATAATTCATTGATCACCGAGGCATTTTTTGAAGGCACGCGGTTGTTGGGAATTGTAGCCCCTATCCGTGGTTATCAGTTCTGCTGGCATCTCAATAATTCAATTGGGCTTGATTTTCGAATCAACGAGCTGGAGATTAAACGGATTTACAAAAAACGACAATACTCCTTTGCGGTATACGAATACAAAGAGCCTACGGGTTCTCTCGAGCACTATATCTATAATAATAAGTTCGATGGCGAATTTCTGTTGCCCGAATTCAAACACCTTGATTTTTTGTGGCTAATGCGGGAGGACGAAGTGAGCGATGCATCAATACAACAGACCATCCAAATTATCCGAAACATTCAACCGGTTCAACTAGTAGCCGAACTACCCGTAGAACAAATAAAAAACAAAGAGAATTTAGTTTTTTAACTATCGCCTGACCAATAACGGCACAGCTGATTGCGCAGTGATTTTCCCAATTGGATTGACAAATGCACCGAATCCGTTTACTTGCAAGAGATCTTGCACTTCTTTCAACGAATCGGGGGCGCAACTGATCAACAACCCACCATTGGTTTGTGGATCGGGAAGCACCGTAAACGCCTCCATCACATTCACCCCTCCCTCAAATTTCACCTTACTACTATATGCATTCCAATTACGAGACGTGGCATCAGGGGCAATCCGCTGGCTGATATAAGATTGCAACCCTTCGATCCGGGGCACTTGGGAATAATTGATAATTGCGCTGCTGCTACTTCCGCCAACCATTTCCAAAACATGTCCCATCAGTCCAAATCCGGTTACATCCGTCATGGCATTTACTCCTTTTATTTTACCCAGCTCTTCACCAACAGCATTTAGTTGTGTTAACAGTTGATGTAGTGTAATGCGATCGGTTTCTTGCAGCAAACCTCGTTTTTCGGCAGTGGTGAGAACACCAACACCAAGGGGCTTGGTAAGTAATAACAGATCCTCTGGTTCTGCGGTGTTGTTTTTTTTCAGGTTTTCCAGCGGAACAATTCCGGTAACCGCCAATCCAAAAAAGGGCTCCGGCGAATCAATACTATGTCCGCCCGCGAGTGGGATCCCGGCTGCGGCACAACTGGCTCGACCTCCTTCAACCACTTGCTGTGCATACGTTGCCGCAATTTTTTCAACAGGCCAACCCAAAATTGCAATAGCCAACAATGGCTTTCCTCCCATTGCATATACATCGCTGATCGCATTGGCGGCGGCCACTTTCCCAAATAAAAAGGGGTCGTCTACAACGGGGGTAAAAAAATCGGTGGTTGAGATAAGCGCGGTGCCATTTCCCAGATCATATATTGCCGCATCGTCATTACTATGATTGCCTACCAATAAATTTTTAGTATCAGGTAACGCAAGATTGGTGTGTAATATTTCTTCCAACACGTTGGGTGCAATTTTACAACCACAACCTGCGCCATGTGAAAAAGAGGTGAGTTTAATAGTTTCCATGTTCGTCTTATACTTTTTTTACTTCAAGCAGCGAGACTACATTGCCCGCACCAGTTTGATTGCTTGGGATTGCAGTTAATAATTTTTCAAGCCCTTCCCGATTTTGCAACGAACGTGCATAGAATTTGTCGTAATACCGTAATAAAATGGAAAAGCACGCCATTGTATTGTTTTCTTGCAAAAAATCAATGGACTGTTGCGCTTGTTGGTGCCCGAGTTTTTTGGTAATACGCGCTATGGCAGCGGTGACGGCATCCCGATCAAGTTGCCCGTATTCTACCACAATATGTTGAAGTCTTTTTTCAAAAGGGATATCCAAAAAATATACCGGCGACCTTCGCATAGTGGCCCATAGGTCATTGGGGATATTTACGGTTCCTATGCGTTGCGATTCATCCTCCAGCCAAATTGCAGCAGAATGGTTTGCTTGTACACAATCCTGCAATGCCCGGGCTAATTTGTTTTCAAATTGTTCTTGCCCAGGTTGAGGCGGAAGGCCAATATTTCCAAAGGCGGAACCCTTGTGACCCGCCAATGCCTCCAAATCTATCACCCGCTGTCCTTCTTTTTTTACCTGATTTAATAATTCTGTTTTTCCAGAACCCGTATACCCTCCTATCAATTGGAAGGAGTAATTTTTTTTAAACTGCTCCAACACCCAGTTCCGATAAGCTTTGTATCCTCCGGAAAGTGTATAAATCTTAAATCCATACAGATCCAACAGCCAACTAATGACAGCGCTTCGCATACCTCCTCGCCAGCAATGCACCAACAATATTTTACTTCCGTTAGCTATGCGTTCTGCCTCCTGTACACGTTGCTTAAGCGTGGGACCAAAAAAATCAAGACCAATTTTGATGGCTTCCTCCCTGCTTTTTTGTTTATACGCGGTTCCAACAATTTTTCTTTCCTTGTCTGTGAAAAGAGGAAATGAGAGTGCGCCCGGAATATGTGCATGGTTGAATTCGCCCGGGCTTCTCACATCTAAAACGGGATGTAATAAGGCGAAAGAAAGAAATTGTTCGATATCAATCCGCTGCGCCGGCATATAAAACAAGGAACCGCAGTCCCCTGTACGTTTACCTATTCATTGAAGCTAAAAACTCTTCATTATTCTTGGTGCCCTTCATTCGATTTTGCAATTCACGCATCGCTTCCTCGGTATTCATATCGGTAAGAAACACACGAAGCAGATTCATGCGTTGCAGTACGGCCGGATCCAATAGTAAATCATCACGACGAGTAGAAGATGAGGTAAGATCGATAGCGGGGTATATGCGTTTGTTGGATAATTTACGATCTAACTGTAGTTCCATATTTCCGGTTCCTTTGAATTCTTCAAAGATCACCTCATCCATTTTACTACCGGTATCAACCAGGGCGGTAGCGATAATGGTAAGAGAGCCGCCGTTTTCAATTTTGCGGGCCGCACCAAAAAATTGTTTTGGTTTTTGCATTGCATTTGCTTCCACACCGCCAGACAATACCTTACCAGAAGCGGGAGCCACGGTATTGTGTGCACGTGCTAAACGTGTGATGGAATCTAATAGGATCACCACATCGTGTCCGCATTCTACCAGGCGCTTGGCTTTATTGAGCGCCATGGTGGAAACCTTCACGTGTTTTTCGGCGGGTTCATCAAAAGTTGAAGCAATGACCTCTGCTCGTACACTTCTTTCCATATCCGTAACCTCTTCAGGTCTTTCATCTACCAGCACCACCATCAAATAACATTCTGGATGATTGGTCGCAATTGCATTGGCTACTGCTTTCAGCAACATGGTTTTACCCGTTTTGGGTTGTGCCACGATTAATCCACGCTGACCCTTACCAATGGGAGTGAACAAATCCATGATACGAGTGGAATAATCAGCATGAGTAGTAAACAGATTTAATTTTTCGAAAGGGAAAAGCGGTGTCAGGTAATCAAACGGAACGCGATCTCTTACTTCGTCCGGGCTTTTTCCGTTTAACAGATCAACTTTTATAAGGGCAAAGTATTTTTCTCCTTCTTTTGGGGGGCGAACGGGGCCATAAACAGTATCTCCGCTTTTTAAACCAAAGATCTTGATTTGTGAAGGAGAAACGTATACGTCGTCGGGGGAGGATAAATAATTGTAATCGGAGGAGCGAAGAAACCCGTATCCATCGGGCATCATTTCCAATACTCCCTCACCCATGATCATACCGTCAAACTCAACGGTAAAAACAGGTTCTTTTCGGGGTACTGGTACTGGCTGAAAGCGCTGTGGGATATTTTCAACGGGCGCTCCGGGCTCAGGTGTATTTTCTAAAATAGTTTGTGCCAGCAAATCTGTTTTTACAGGAGTGACCGCTGCCAGCACAGCAGGGGCATCAGCAGTGCTCTTCTCGGGGGTTTTTTCTTCGGGTATGTCTTCTTTACGGGGTCTTCCTCTTCTTTTTGGTTTGTTTTCGTCGGTAGAAACTGGCATTCTTGTTTTTTTAGTGATTGAAATTTGTCGGGGAAAATAGAACGAACAACTCGTTCGGGAGATAAAAGTTAGGTGTTACTATAGGACTTGAAAAGATGGCCGCAACGGCCGTTTGCTACTGCAATAGTACAGCAAATTCGGGAATCCAAAAAATTTTTTCATTCCTTCTTTGTCAGCCACTCTGTGTTCAGGACTTACCTTTGTCTCTAAAGTTTGGGGGCATGTTTAATAACAGGATCAAGATTAAGGAGTTGTTGGCACAGGAACCCGCTGGTCAGCAGGTTACGGTCATGGGTTGGGTGCGTACTTTTCGCAACAATCAATTTATAGCCCTAAATGATGGGAGCACTAATAATAATCTACAAGTGGTGTTGGAGTTGGGAAAATTTCCCGAAGAACTTTTAAAAAGAATTACCACATCTGCATCCTTACGGGCACAGGGTGTTATTGAGCCCTCGCTTGGGAAAGGGCAAAAACTGGATCTAAAAGCAACCACAATCGAAATACTGGGCGATTCCGATGCAGAGAAATATCCGCTTCAACCCAAAAAGCATTCTTTAGAATTTTTAAGAGAAAAAACGCACCTGCGTTTTCGTACCAACACCTTTGGTGCGATATTTCGTGTAAGACATACACTAGCATTTGCCGTACATCAGTTTTTCAATCAAAAAGGGTTTATTTATTTACACACACCCATCATTACCGCCAGTGATGCAGAAGGTGCTGGTGAAATGTTTCGGGTTACTACCTTGCCCATGGATGGGACCGCACCAAAAAATGAAGAGGGTTCTGTCAACTACAAAGAAGATTTTTTTGGTCGCTCCACCAATTTAACGGTGAGTGGTCAATTGGAGGGCGAATTGGGAGCCACTGCATTTGGAGAAATCTATACGTTTGGCCCTACTTTTCGTGCCGAGAACAGCAACACAGCCAGACACCTGGCGGAATTCTGGATGATAGAACCCGAAATGGCATTCTGTGATCTGGAAGACAACATGAATTTAGCCGAAGAGTTTATCAAGTATATCATTCGCTATGCGATGCAGCATAACGCAGAAGACATGCAATTTTTAGATCAGCGCTTATTTGAAGAAGAAAAACAATTGCCACCAGACAAGAGAAGCGAAATGGGACTGTTGGACAAACTCAAGTTTGTAGTCGACAATCAATTTGAACGAATCACGTACACGGCAGCAATTGACATCTTACGGCAGAGCAATCACAACAAGAAAAAGAAATTTCAATACGAGATCACAGGATGGGGCATGGATTTGCAAAGTGAACACGAGCGTTACCTGGTAGAAAAACACTTTAAGAAACCCGTGATCCTTTCCAACTACCCGGCCGCCACCAAAGCATTTTATATGCGCCAAAATGAAGATGGTAAAACCGTTGCTGCCATGGACATCCTGGTACCCGGTATTGGAGAAATTGCAGGAGGATCACAACGTGAGGAACGAATGGACCGATTGACCACACGTATGAAGGAAATGCATATTCCCGAAGAAGAGTTGTGGTGGTATTTAGATACCCGCCGATTTGGAACCGTACCGCATGCGGGCTTTGGATTGGGTTTTGAAAGAATGGTACAATTTGTTACCGGCATGAATAACATACGCGATGTGATTGCCTTTCCACGTACACCGGGGAGCGCAGAATTTTAATTATTCCCCAACTTCTTATTTTCCTTGCTGAAACCTGTGAATACGCGTTGCTATATTCTCGCGAACATTGATATAGTAAAGGTTGATATCACCAATGTGATAATTGCTGGTTTTATATAAAAAACTCCAGGGAAACCTTGGCTTTTCAGTAAACAAAACACCATGACTGATCTGTGCATCGGCCGGTGTTGGAAATATCTTGTTGAATTTATTAAGAACGGCTCCTTTGTTGCGCGATCGTCCTACAACTGTATTATCGGTGGTCCAGCTTATAGGATTGGTAACTAATATAGAATCTCCCCTTGCATTTTCTTTGGTAACCCCCGGGATAAGGTACCCTGTTTTAAATGTTCGCCAACTACATACGCAACCAATTTGTTCAGGGGTTGAGCATACCGGAATGGTGGTCAATGCTTTTACATGCAAAGGCCAGCCAACTGCGTAAGCGGCGACCAGTTGATTTTGCAGGGGCTTGCCGTCAAAAAATTCCTTTAATAACCAGATGGCATGCAGTGCACCTTGGCTATGTGCTGCAAGTAATATGGGCCTTCCATTATTAAAATGTTCGAGATAATAGATAAATGCAGTACGAACGTCCTGATACGCCAGTGCAAGGGCCCGGTTTGACGATGCCGAATCGGCTGCATAAAAATTTCTTATATGTGCTTGTCTGTACCTCGGTGCAAAAATTTGCCCATATTGATTAAATGCGCTGGCCTGAAACAGGATAGTTGAGTAATCTGTTTTGGCGTTTAAATATGGATCATCAATGGCTGCATTGCCCCGGGCAAAATCCCCCTTGTTGGTAAAAGTGGTGGGGTGTACAAAAAAAACATCAGCGATGGCAGCCTTGTCTCCATTTCTAAGGGGGGCCGGGATGCTGTCTGATGGGTCTTTTTTCAATGGGTGTGCAGCCCAATGGTCCAAATTGCTATAGTCGGGCACTCCGGTATCATTACGAAAAGTATATTTTTTACTGTAGGCTTGGTATTTATCTGCACATCCTTGAATTCCTGAAAAACAGGCAAAAAGCACTAAAAATCGATAAAAATGGGTCATAATGTTGCAAATATCGGCTAAAACATGATAAAAAGAGCAAAATAAATAAAAAAACAAAAAATAATAGTACTATGTAATGCATAGTATCATATATTCACATTATCTTTGCACAAGCAACTACAAGCTTTAATATGAATATCGACAACACACAAAGCCAAATGCGTAAGGGGATTTTGGAATTTTGCATCCTCTCTGTTATCAAAAGAGGAGAATCCTACCCCGGGGACATAGTGGATGAAATGCGTGCGTCCGGGTTTCAGATCCTGGAAGGAACGCTTTATCCGCTTTTGACCCGACTCAAAAATGCAGAAATGCTCAGCTATCGCTGGGTTGAAAGCCCTACGGGCCCACCTCGCAAGTATTTTTCACTGACCGAAAAAGGGCAGCTTTTTTACAAGGACCTGGATCGTACCTGGGAGGCGCTCTCCTTTGCAGTAAATAAAATAATTAGTCCTAAACCCACCAACCTTTAATAATAAACAGTTGTACTATGAAAAAGATCATCACCATTAATCTGAGCGGACGTGTTCTCCAGATCGAGGAATCTGCTTATGAACAACTGCAACAATATATTGCCAGTTTGCGCGCTTATTTCGCAAAAGAAGAAAGCCGAGAAGAGATTATTAACGACATTGAGGGCAGAGTAGCGGAACAGTTCCATAGTTTAATTCAACAGGGGGCTCCTTGTATTACAGAACAACACTTGAGCGGTATCATTGCCGCTATGGGAAAGCCAGAAGAGTTGGCCGATGCGGAAATGACTGAATCGATAAACACTCAAGAAGAGCGTCCGTTGAACAATCAAACAAATCCCAATACTAAAACAACTAAAAGAGAATTTTTTAGAGACGCTAATAATAAAGTGTTGGGTGGCGTGGCAAGCGGTATTGCTAATTTTATCGGAATTGATCCGGCAATCATTCGCATTTTACTTGTGCTGCTTAGCTTTTCAAGTTTTGGGTTAGTATCATTGGGTTATATTCTGCTTTGGATTTTTGTTCCTGCCAAAGAACTGGACGGCTATAAGGGTCGACGATTTTATCGTAACCCCGATGATCGTGTATTTGCGGGTGTGGCTAGTGGTATTGCTGCGTATTACAATGTAACTGCGCGTAACATTCGTCTCTTATTTCTGGCACCTTTATTGTTGCAAATTATGTTTTCTGTGTTGGATATTTTTGATGACTCAGCGCTGGCAGAACTTTTATTCAATGTGAGCTTTGGTTCGTTGTTTGGCTTCTTGGTGATTCTGTATATTATTCTATGGGTTATTCTCCCTACCGCAGAAACGTCCTATCAAAAAATGGAAATGCGTGGAGAAACCATCAACCTGGAGCGGATTCGTCAGTATGTAAGTGAAGGCGGTGTCAATAAAAAAATGGAAGAGTGGGGGAAAGATGTTGAGCTAACTGCCAAACAATTATCTGCACGAGTAGAAGAATTGGCAAAAGAAGCAAAGCAAAAAAGCAGCATTTCTAAACCGCTTCGTATTATCGGGTTATTTTTTAAAGTACTTTTTGTTTTCTTTTTTGGTGGTATCGCAATTGTTTTACTGATAGCACTATTGGCTCTTTTATTTGGAGGCATTGTTTCCTGGCCGCTGCAACAGTATATATGGAGTTCAATGCAACAACAAATACTGGCTTGGGCAACCTTTGCTTTGTTTTTATTAGTGCCTGTCATTGGTTTTATCATCTGGTTGATTCGTCGATTAATCAACACTAAAGCCGGTCACACCTATTTGAGTTGGACCTTTGGTGGACTCTGGGCCTTGGGCTGGGTTGCATTAGCATGGTTTGCTTCCAGTATCTCAAAAGATTTTGGGTATCAAGAAAAGAAAATCGAAAACATTGCAATGCCTGCCACCTTCGCTAACAAAATGGTTGTTACGGTTACGGAACCTGAATTAGAATATAG
>Ga0194128_10000404_pt1 | contig 79474 bp, 54 predicted proteins | sample TA2KigCa65mmetaG_FD_148650 | JGI IMG/M metagenome (GOLD analysis project Ga0194128, IMG submission 148650) | Freshwater microbial communities from Lake Tanganyika, Tanzania - TA2015037 Kigoma Deep Cast 65m | ecosystem: Environmental > Aquatic > Freshwater > Lake | place: Tanzania: Lake...
TGACGATGTGGTTGGATGACAAGCACGCCTACTACCACAAGCCGTGGTACAACGCGACCGAGATTCTACGGCAGACGGCGTTGCTCGGTATCCTCGCGCTTGGGGCATCGGTCGTCATTATTTCCGGCGGGATCGACCTCTCGGCCGGATCGGTGATCGCGTTCAGCGGGACGATCTGTGCGTCGCTGATTTACTGGCTCGCTCCGGTTGATGCGCGCGGGACTCCGTTGACGAACGACCTGCCGATCTGGGTGTTGGCAGTCGCGTTTGCCGGGACGATGGTCTCCGCATTTCTGATCGGCAGCTTGCATGCTTGGCTGGTTACGGTGATCCGCTTGCCGCCGTTCGTGGCGACGCTGGCTTCGCTGGTTGGGCTGCGCAGTTTGGCTCGCGTGCTGATGCAGGACGTGACGCGAGCCGTCTCCGGCAAACCGAACACGCAAATTTACGTCTATGACAAACTGTTCGGGATGCTCGGCAAGGACTGGTGGATTCCGCTGGCGATCTTCGTCGTACTGGCGGCTGCAACATGGCTCTTGTTGAGCAAGACCATCACCGGCCGGCATCTGTACGCGATGGGTGGCAACGAAACTGCCGCGCGGTTGAGCGGCATCCGCACCGAGCGGCTGAAGTGGCTGGCGTACTGCTGCGGTTCGATGACGGCAGCCGTGACAGGCATTCTTTACACGAGCTTCGTCGGCGTTGCGAACCCAGCGTCAATTGGAATCGGCTACGAGCTCAATGCGATCGCCGCGAGCGTCGTCGGTGGATGCAGTCTCGCTGGAGGCATCGGCACGATTCCCGGCATCGCGCTTGGCGCCTTGTTCCTGCGAGTCGTGATCGATTCGGTGGCCAAGACGGTCAAGACGCAGCCGGACGAGTTTCAAGGACTGATCGTCGGCGTGCTGGTCGTGCTGGCCGTGACGCTCAACGAATTCCGAGGCAAGACGGGAGCAACTCGACGTCTTCTGCCCGGTGGATTGGGGATCGTGACGTGGCTGAATCTGACGCTGCTAAGTGGAGTCCTCTCGGCGGTCATTGTCTCGTCGTACAAGCTGGCGATTGGCTCAATCACGGCCACCGTCGTCGGCCTGTCGTTGGGAACGCTTGCCATTTGGGAACGCTCCGGAAAACGCTCGGGTTGATGAACTCTCGCACACTTACCTGATGCGTGGACGGATGCCGTCCGCTGGCCAACTCTCTATCCTTTCCGCATATTATCGCCGCCTCATCATCCAATTCAGGAGCGACTGTGTCGCAAGAACATTTCGCGTGGATCAAAGCCCTCGAAGCAAACGTCTCAAGGGCTTTGCTGGGGAAGCCGGAACCGGTGCATCTCGCCATTGTCGCGCTCTTGGCCGAGGGACACATCCTGATTGAGGATGCTCCCGGCGTCGGCAAGACATCGCTGGCAAAGGCACTGGCCAAGAGCATCAACTGCGACTTCAAGCGGCTGCAATGCACCCCCGACATGCTCCCCAGCGACATTCTCGGCAGCAGCATTTACTGGCCGAATCGAGGGGAGTTCGAGTTTCGGCACGGGCCGATTTTCTCGCACATCCTGCTAATCGACGAGATCAACCGCACGACGCCCCGAACGCAGTCGGCCTTGCTGGAAGCGATGAACGAATTGCAAGTCTCAATCGAGGGGCACACCTACGCGCTCAAGCGGCCGTTCTTCGTGTTGGCGACGCAGAATCCCTTCGAGTACGAGGGGACGTTTCCTCTGCCGGAGAACCAACTCGATCGATTCATGCTCTGCATCGATATCGGGTACCCCGAACTCTCGGTCGAAAAGGAAATCCTCACCAGCCATCGGGTGGGTGAGCCGGTCGATGCGTTGCAGCCGGCCATGACGCTGGAGCAACTCGCCCAGTTGCAGCAGGCAGTCCGCGACGTGCGGGTGGATGACTCGATTAACGAGTACCTGCTGCGGATCGTCCAGGCGACTCGGACACACCCGGAATTGTCACTGGGAATCAGCACGCGTGGGGCGTTGACGCTGTACCGAGCGGCTCAGAGCTATGCTCTGCTCGAACAGCGAGTATTCGTCATTCCCGACGATATCAAGCGGCTGGCCGTCCCGGTTTTGTCTCACCGAGCCATCAGCAAGGGGCTTGCCCGCGAGGGTCAGCGAGATCGCGTGAAGTCCGTCATCCGCCAAATCTTGGAAAAGACGCCTGTTCCGAAATGACCGGTTTGGGTACATCAACGCTTCGATGCTTCCTGGAAAATCGAGACTCGCAATCCAAAATCGCCGCGTGAAGACCCGAAGGAACGGGGACCGACTATGAGTTGCGCTGAATCATTGCAAACACCGATCCGGCCGGTTTCGTTTTTAGGTTTCGAGTTTCGAGTTTCGATCATCACCTCGCTTGCCTGTTGGCTGCTGGCGCTGTCCGCCGTCGGTTGCATCGACGCCGACCAAGGTGCGGTTGTCGTCAAACCCCAGAAGTCGAAGGGCGGATCCGCTCCTACTGAGTCCTCTGCAACGCGCAAGCCGGCTCGCCCAGCGAAAGGAAATGCCGACCCGAGGCTGGAAAAGGAACTCGCGCAGGTCGATGAATTGATGCGACAGGCCGGTGGCTCCGAAGCGGACAAACTGGAGAACGAACGCGACGACGATGTTTCCGGCAAGTCACCGATCCGCACCGCGTTCGCCGAAGAGCCTGCTGTCGCCAAGAAAGCGACTCCCAAAGTCGGCAAGGCCAATCGGCTGGCGAAGGAGTCCAGTCCTTACCTGCTGATGCACGCTCACAACCCCGTCGACTGGTTCCCTTGGGGACCGGAAGCGTTTGCAAAGGCGAAGAAGGAAGAAAAGCTGATCTTCCTCTCGATCGGCTACACCAGTTGCCACTGGTGCCACGTCATGGAACGGCTGGTCTTCTCGAACGAGGAGATTGCCAAGTTCATAAACGAGCACTTTGTGTGCGTGAAAGTAGACCGCGAAGAACGCCCCGATGTCGACGACATCTACATGACGGCGTTGTCGGTTTATTTTCGGCTGAGCGGTTCCGATCAGAACGGCGGCTGGCCGCTGTCGATGTTCATGACAGCCGAAGGGAAACCAATTGCCGGTGGGACCTACTTCCCGCCGGACGATTCAGAGGGTCGCATGGGCTTCCCGACCGTGATGAAACGCATCTCGGATTTATGGCGAGACGATCGCAAGTCGCTCGAAGCGAACGCCGAAGTCCTGACGACCAACATTCGCCGTGTGATGTCGGCAAAGATCACGCTGCAAGAAACGCCGCTCACTGCGGAACTCGCTGCCGCGACGGTCAAGCAACTTGCCGGCACCCACGATGCGAAGTTTGGCGGCTTCGACTTCAATCCCGCACGCACGAACGCTCCGAAGTTCCCGGTGCCGAGCAAGCTCGCCCTGCTGCTGTACGCAGCCAAGCGAGACCAAGATGACGCACTGCGAGCGAAAGTCACTTTTACGCTCGATGCGATGGCGGCGGGGGGCATTCGGGATCATCTGGCCGGAGGCTTCCACCGTTACAGCACTGACCGAGCGTGGAAGGTGCCGCACTTCGAGAAGATGTTGTACGACAACGCACAACTCGCCGACGTCTACGTCGAAGCATTTCGACAAACAAAGTCCCCGGCTCACAAGTTGATCGCTGAAGAGATTTGCGACTTCGTTCTTCGCGAGATGACTGACAAACGCGGCGGGTTCTTCTCGGCCCTCGACGCCGACAGCGAGGATGTCGAGGGGAAAAGCTACGTCTGGTCCGATCGAGAGATCGACCAACTGCTCGGCGCCGAGGCGGAGACCTTCAAGCTCGCCTACGGACTGAAAGAGAAAAATACGTTTGAGGTCGGCTACGTCCTGCACCATCCGCAACCGCTCGATCAGATCGCCTCGAAGCTGAAAATGTCCCCCGAAGACCTCGACCGACAATTGACCGCCGCGAAACAGAAACTCCTCGCGACTCGCAACCGTCGGCCGCAACCGCTGACTGACGACAAGGTGCTCACCGGCTGGAACGGGCTGATGATCCGAGCGTTGTCGAACGCCGGTGCTCGCTTGAACCGAGCCGACTATGTTAACGCCGCCGAACGAGCTGCGATGTTCGTCGTCACCGAACTGCGTGACAAAGAGGGGCGTCTGCACCGCAGCTATCGCGGCTCGGCCAGCCCGATCCTGGCGTATCTCGATGACTACACGTTTCTGGTCGATGGCCTGATCGCGCTGCACTTCGCAACGCAGGAACTGAAGTGGCTCAATGCCGCTAGCCGGCTGACCGACGACCAATTGAAGCTCTTCTGGGACGAACAGAACAGCGGCTTCTTCTTTACGGCGATCGATCACGAAGAACTACTCGCGCGGTCGAAGGACCGCTACGACTCAGTGGTGCCGTCGGGCAACAGCGTGGCCGTCCGCAACCTGATTCGACTGGCAGATCTGACCAAGAACGAGAGTTACCGTGAAAAGGCCGAGCAAACACTGAAGGCCGCCGCCGGCTCCATGCAGGATGCGCCGGGTGGCTTCGCGAACATGGCCCTTGGTCTGTTCGAGTTCCTCGACAAGCCTAACTTCGGAGCCTCTCGCAACGGCGTTGATCCGATCATCCAGCCGGCGTCCGGAGAAGAAGTCATCGACGTCGCCGCCAAACCGAAACGGGAGCCGACCAATCCGGCACCGCTCACCGACAAGCTTCCCAAGAGTTCGCCGAAGTCAGAGCCTGCCGAAAAAACGAAGAAGACCGACATCATCGCAGCCGAGGCGCATCTGAACGTCGATCGTCTGCCGGCCGGAGGCTCGTGCCGCGTCGCAATGGTGCTCGATGTCAAGGAGGGCTGGCACATCAATCAGAACCCGCCCGACCCAGAGTTCCAGTCGCCGACCACCTTCACCATAAAAACCAAACTCGGCAGTAAACTGCTCAACGTGAAATATCCCAAGGGGCACAAATTCACCCCTCCCGGTGCTCCCGAACCGATCGTCGTCTACGAAGGCCAAGTCGTCCTGTTTGGTACGATCGAGGTCCCCGAAGACGCTGCGGGCAAGATGGAAGAATTTGAATTGCTCGTCAAATATCAGGCCTGTAGCGACGACCGCTGCGAACCCCCGAAGACGCTCACGCTCAAAGGAAGCGTCGAAGTCGCTTCTGTTGGCGAGAAGGTCAAAACGATCAACGACAAGCTGTTCAACCCGCCAAAGGCTCCAGCAAAGAAAGCGGGTTCGTAGTTCGGACTCCCACGCCCGAACAATCCGATGAGACGTCGTCGTCCGGTCGACGCAAGCATCACTTCGGTGGCGGGATTGCGCCCGGAGCTGGAATCCCCTTGCCAGCTTTAATGTACTGGCCCCGCTGTTGTGCATACTCGGCGGGAGTCAGCGAATCATCTGCCGACTCAGGATTGTTCGCGGCCTCGAAGTAGCGTTTGAGGAATGGAACGCACCAGCCACAACCGGTTCCGGCTCCCCCGCATTCGGAGAGCTGGCTGGCTCGACGCGGCTGATGAATCCGCAGGAAGTTGAAAATCTTCCGCTTCGAGATGTGAAAGCAGTAGCAAATCGTGTCGTCCAACTCCACGAGCATGACTCCGTTGTGTTATCAATCTTTCTGGACGGATGGATGCAGTTCGATGCGGCCATTGACGGTTCGCCGTTCCAAACTGACTTGCTTGAGCAGCGTATCGAGAATCTCCCCCACCGTCGTCTGTTTCAACTGCAGTGTGACCGGCTTTTGCAGTTGTTGGTCATCGACACGGTCCAATTCCCAGACGATAGAGACTCCGGCAAGTTCTTCCACGGTTTCCAAGACTTTGACGAATGGCACCGGCTTCGATTGATCGAATCGCACGATCTTCTGCTGCAACTTGGCCTCGACTGCTTCGGGAGACAGAACGGCCGGAACAACAGGCTTGACCTCTTCCGCAGGCGGCTTCTCGGCGACAGGAGCGGGTTCAACCGGCGCAGGCGGTTCGGGAAGCGGCGGTAATTCCAGCTTGTCGACGACCTTCGGAGAGTCGATTTCAGGAACGGCTGGTTCGAGTTCAGCGACGGTCTTGGGAGCCACTCTATCTGGCTTTTCAATGGCCGGTTTGTTCTCGAAAGTGGATTCCGTGGGTTGAGAGTCTTCTTTGGCTGGTGGAGGCGACTCAGTCAGTCTGCCCTCGCGACCGGGCTTTACGATGATCAGCAGGATCACGGCAAAGACAGCGGCGACAATCCACCCCAGCACAGCGGGCCGCCGGCTCAAACGATCCCAAGCCGATGGTCGCGGTGGCAACGAAACGCCGAGGTCTGAAACACTCGATGCAGTTTTCAAATTCGCATGACGCGCCAGCGAGGATTCGCCGATGGCGGAGAGACCTGCCCCCTCGCTGGCGCGTCGGGCTAGTTGACGGGAGCCACCCAACGCCTTGGCTTTCACCCCCGTGGAACCGTCGGCTTCGATCAACAACGACTCGTGGCAATCCGGGCAGTCGAAAGTCCGGCCGACAAACAATGCTCGGTTCTGCAACCGCAGCGGTGCCTGGCACGACGGACATGAAAACTGCACGACGGACATGGTGGAGAATAGTTGGAGGTCGAGGCTCAGGGGTTACTGCCGCTTCATTTCAAGAAGTCAGGAAGGTAGCTGTCGGGCGTCGGTTGCTGCTGTCGGTCAGCACCGCGAGCCGTTCTCTCGGCTTCTCGAAGTGCGACATACGAACCTGTCATTATTCGATCTTCCTTGCCGGTTCCGGCGACGATCACGATTGCAGATTCGGGAAAAAAACCTTTGTCGGCGACATTGATGCCATAGCAGCGGGTCTGGCACAAGCCACAACCGACACATTTATCCGACAGCACGACCGGCGCGAGGAATCCCGAATCCTCGATGGGATTGCCGGCGGAATCGACTTCGGTGCCGACGCGCGTGAATTCGATCGCGTGATAGCCGGCATGATGACACTCATCAACGCAAAGCTGACACGCTTCGCGGCCGGCATACGGCAGACAGGTTTGCAGATTCACTGCAGCCAGTCCGATGCGGGCAACTCGCTTTTCTTCCAGCGGCAACGCTCGGATGGCTCCAGTCGGACAGACTTGGCCGCAGGCATTGCAGCTCGATTCGCAGCCGGCCCAATCGGCGACCACGTGCGGAGTCCACAGGCCATCAAGTCCCTGTTGAAACCGCAATGGGTGCAGCACGTCGTTTGGGCAGGCTTTGAAACATTCGCCACAGCGAATGCACATCTGCAAGAACTTGTCTTCTCGAACGCTGCCAGGGGGACGCACCGGTCGCCACGCATTCGGGTCATCAAGGTTCGCTCCCGATGCCTTCCCCGCGACGGCGAGGCCAAGCCCGCCAAGCACTCCCGACGCAAACCCGATACCCGCTGCGAGGAACCCGCGACGGCCAAGCGGACCATCGCCGGTCGGTGGATCATTCGGCAGTTTCAGTTGCACGAGATTCCAACGCTCGACGAACTTGATCGCCTGAGTCGGACAAACTCCGCCGCACGATTGGCAGAGTGTGCAGTCTGTCGTGCGAGTCAGGAAGTCCGGCTTAATCGCATCAAACGGGCAAATCTCGACACACTTGTTGCAGTTGATGCAGGAGCTCTCGACCTTCCGCTCGGTGACTCGAAACAAATTGCCGAACGAAAACACCGCGCCGCTCGGACAAACGTAACGGCACCAGAATCGCGGCTTGAGCAATCCCAATCCCAACACGACCGCGAACAGAGCCAGCGACACAAAGTGCCCGGCATGGACCGGCGGCACAAGATGCCAACCCCGTTCAAGAGCCGTTTGCCACGGCGAGATCGCGAACAGCAACCCGCGAGTCAGGACCGGGATCGCTGCGACGAAGCCAGAGACCAACACTCCACACGCCGCCGCGACCAGTGTCGCCAATAAAACGTAGTACTTGATGTGAACCCACCAGCCGTTGTCGCCAACTCGGAAGCGTTTCACGCGCGAACCGATCGACCAGTCGAACAAGTCGATCAATGTACCCAGCGGGCAGAGATACCCGCAGAACCCACGAGGAACAAAAACGCAGACCAGCAAGATGATTCCGGCACTCGTCAGCGACCAGACCCACGCTCGCGAGGCCAGTGCCGTCGAAAGGCTCACTAACGGATCGATCACCAGAAAGAACTCGGCCGCGACCTTTTCTTTCCGAGCAAGGTCGTTGGCATAGTGCGACGGCCAATCCTTCGCTCCCTCAACCGGCCGAGCCGTGTACGGCCAGCAGACGTAGAAGAACAGCACGAAGAACGCAACAAAACAGACCGTCTGAATCACTCGCCGCACCGGCGACGAGAGCCACGTCGGCCCAATGCGGCTCAACCACCGCCGCACCGCGCCGGCTTTGTTTTTCTTCACGAACGGCAGGAAGAGGTCGAGTCGCATTGTGGGAGCCACACTAACCCGAAGCGCCCGCGAAGGCGAGCGCTTCACAAGACTTCGAATTGAGGAATCGGTGAAGCATTCGCCTTCGCGGACGCTTCGGGTCAGCGTGCCAGTGCTTTGGCGGTCGCGTTGATGATCGCTTCAGACGTGATCGTGGCGTTGCTGGTTGTGTCGACCCCCTTCACGCTTTGCTTTTTAAGAATCTTCGCAGATGTGTCGTTGATCGCTGAATAAAACTGCTTCTCACGGTGCTTGGTCACAGCGACGTCCGTGATGCGTCCCGATTTCATGGTCACGGTGACTTCGACCGGCCCCTCGTAACCTTGGCTGGCAGCGACATGCTTGCCGTCGGCGACCTTTTTCGGATCGAACAACTCGATTGCCTTGATCGCCGTGATGCTGGCGGTGGCTCGGTTACGGTTTCTTATGAGCCAACCGGGAAGGGGTTTTTCGAGAACGTTGATATACAGCACTGTCTGGTAGTGCCTGATCGCTTCCGGATAACGACCCGCCAGTCGGCAAAGGTCGGCGACGGCCAGCGTCGCGGAGCCGGTAGAGTCATCGTTGGTCTCCTCCAGAGCCATCGCGATCGCACGGTCGATCTCCCCCAGGCTCCCCAGCAACGTTGCATGCATCAATCCGGGGGGTGTCTTCGCGAGCAGTTTTACAGCCTCTTCGCGATAACCGAGCCGCCAGTAACACTCGGCGAGAAGGACGGCCGACCGTGCGTACTCTTCCGGGTCTTTTTCAACGCCGACCGCTCGACACCAGAACGCGGCGCGAGCGTAATCCTCCAGCAAGTTGTGATACATGTGGCACAGCGTCAGCATTGCTCGTTCACGCTTCTCTGGGTCGTCCTTGTGCTGTGTCAGCAGATGGTGCATCAGCTTGACTCCCTCGCGCCAACGGCTGGGATTCGGATTCACCACATCCCACACGAACTGCCCGACGTTCTTTTGATTGTCCCAACCCGGCGGCGGCTTCATTGGCCACGAGAGGTCGAGTGACTTCGGATAATTCAACGGCGTCTCCTTGAACCACGCCGGCGGAGTTTTCCCCTCGCGGTCGATCAGCTTATCGAGTTCCGCGCGCGTTCCTTCAGCTTGGGTCGTCGCCGTAAACAACAATAAGAACGCAACAAGCAGAGTCCACATGGAAGTCGTCCTGATGAAGCCGTGTCTTGGTCAAGTGAATAGGCTCATGGCTGCCGCCATTCAACTCCCGGCGTTCAGCCGGACGAATGCCGAGGGCCAGTGACCGTCAGCCGTTTTCATTTTCCTGCATCAACGGAAAGCCCTGCGTGCGCAACGTTCGGCCATCCTTCAAAACGAATAGAGCATCGGCGTCCGGAAGCGATTCGATCAACACTCGCGTCCGATCAGGGCCAAGCACCATCGCCGCAGTGCTGAGAGCGTCAGCCTGCATCGCGGTCGGAGCAACGATACTGACGCTGGCAACCGAAGTCGGGGACTGACCGGTGCGCGGATTAAAAATGTGATTGCGAGCGAAGTCTGTCGAGAACGTCGTTTCGTAATCGCCGGACGTCGCCAGTGAGCGGCCGTCGAGCGCCGCGACGCCGACGAATGCCTCGGGATCTCGCGGATGTTGCACGCCGACGGTCCACTTCTGACCGCTCGACTTGCGGCCGAGGCCTCGGATCTCGCCGGAGTTGATGAGCGCATGCTCGACGCCATGCTGTTGCAGAACGGCAATGGCTCGATCAGCGGCGAAGCCTTGAGCGATCCCGTTGAGCGTGATTGCGGTCGCGGGTGCGTGCAGACGAATTCGATCGCGTGACACTTCGACCGCTCGCCAATCGACCCTGTCGCGAGCGGTGGCGATTTCGGCATCGGTCGGCAGTCGACCTTGTTTTCGACAGGCGGCAAACAATTCCCACAACGGTTGCACGGTGATGTCAAACGCGCCGTCGGAACTCCGCGCTGTTTGCTCGGCCATCGCGAGGACTTCGAGCAAGTACGCGTGCGGCCGATCGAGAACCCGATGTCGATTCAGCCGACAGACCTGGCTGTCAGGACGATACAAGCTCATCGCCTGCTCGACAATTTCTAACTCCGCAAAGGCCGCATCGAGTGCTCGGTCGGCGGCCGGTGCGGAAATTCCCATGACTGTCATCGAGACGTCGGAGCCAAGTGCCCACGCTCTTCGAGTGACTGGCCGTGCGTGACACTCTCGCCAAACTAGCCCGCCGGCACCGAATGCCGCGCCCGCTCCCAATGCCAGAGCCAAAAACCTGCGTCGACTGAGTGCCATCTTCAAGACCTCACATTCAAGCGCAATCGACACCGGGATAACGCGACCGTCTCGTGCCATGAAACAGTCTAACTGCGGTCAGTCGGCGGAGCGACCGCTGAGCTTGCACTCGTGGCGTCACTTCCCGTTCAGCAAGGCTTCCCGGACGGCCACGAGTTCCTGGAGTTTGGCCTCGTCAACTTTCGGGTAGTGCAGGTCGAGCGACGACAATGTGTCGATGACGACAGCGGCGACCACGATCCGCGTGAACCATTTGTTGTCAGCGGGAACGACGTACCACGGCGAGTCCTTTGTCGAGGTGTGGCGAATCATGTCTTCGTATGCCTTCATGTAGTCCCCCCAATGCTCGCGCTCCTGGGCGTCGGCGATCGAGAACTTCCAGCTCTTCGAGGGTTCGTCCAAGCGGCTGAGAAAGCGGTTGAGCTGTTCCTTCTTCGAGACGTGCAAAAAGAATTTCCGCACGACGACGCCGTTGCGAGTCAGGTACTGCTCGAGGTTGCGGATGTCCTCGAAGCGTTCGTCCCAGATGTGTTTCGTGACCAGTTCGGGGGGCAGCTTCTGCTTTTTGAGAATCTCTGGATGCACGCGGACGACGAGCGTCTCTTCGTAGTACGAGCGGTTGAAGATGCCGATGCGGCCACGCTCCGGCAGACACTTCAGGCAACGCCACAAATAGTCGTGATCGAGATCTTCGCTGGTCGGAGCTTTGAATGAGAAGACTTGGCAGCCCTGCGGATTGATCCCCGACATGACATGCTTGATCGCTCCGTCTTTGCCGGCAGCGTCCATCGCTTGAAAGATCAACAGCACCGATCGGCGGTCCTGGGCATAAAGTCGCTCCTGCAACTCGGCAAGAGCCTCAATCCCCTCCTGGAGTACCTGTTCCGCGAGTGGTTTGTGCTCGTCCTTCAGCCAAGCCGTATCGCCCGGATCGACGTCTTTGAGCCGAAACTTCTTCCCGTTTGTGACACAGTAATGGTCGGCCAACTTGTGAGCACGCTGGAGCAACTCTTTCAATTTCATGGCATCACTTCCGAATGCAAAACAGCCCGCCGCGACTCCTCGCAAACGGGCTGTTGAGTTTTCGTGGAATGGGCACTCTTGCCCATCATTTGAACCACTTGGTCGGGCGAGAGTGCCCAACCTACGGAGGCTATTTCTCGAACGCCGAATCGAACCGGCGATTCGACGGCGTAAAGTCTACGTTCTTGCAGAACTGAGCTGCTTCACGAGCACCATGTTCGCGCTCCATACCGCAGTCTTCCCATTCGACTGAGAGCGGCCCGCTGTAGCCGACGGCGTTCAACGCGCGAATGATTTCCTCGAAGCGAACGGCCCCGCGGCCGACCGATCGGAAATCCCAGCCGCGACGCGGATCGCCAAACGACAGGTGGCTGCTGTTGATGCCGGTGCGGCCGTTGAGCGTCGTACTCGCGTCCTTCATGTGGACGTGATAGATACGATCTGGGAAGTAACGAATGAATTCAACAGGATCGACCCCTTGCCAGATCAAGTGGCTCGGATCGAAGTTGAACCCGAACGCTTCGCGACGGTCGAGCACTTTCAAAGCCCATTCGGCTGAATAGATGTCGAAGGCGATTTCTGTCGGGTGAACTTCCAGGGCGAACTTCACGCCGCAGTCATCAAAGACGTCGAGGATCGGGTTCCAACGATCTGCCAGTAATTGGAAGCCGGCTTCGATGGTCTCGCGGGGCGTCGGCGGGAAGTCGTAGATGTACGGCCAAATGCTCGAACCGGTGAAACCGTTGACGACGCCGACTCCCAACTTCTGAGCGGCTCGCGCGGTGTTCTTCATTTCGGCGATGGCTCGTTCCTGAACCTTTGCCGGGTTGCCATCGCCCCAGACGTACGGCGGCAGAATCGCCTTGTGCCGCGAGTCGATCACGTCCAGCACCGCCTGGCCGACCAGGTGGTTCGAGATCGCGAACAACTTCAGATCATGCTTTTCCAGCAGGTCGCGCTTACGAGCACAATAGGTGTCATCGGACAGAGCCTTATCGACCTCGAAGTGGTCGCCCCAACAGGCGAGTTCCAGACCATCGTAGCCGAAATCTCTCGCCTTTTTGCAAAGGTCTTCGAGCTTCAAATCTGCCCACTGACCGGTGAACAACGTAACGGGACGAGCCATGACAATCTCCTGCTGCTGAATCTTGACGTACGACAAAGAGAGGAAGAACAAATCAACAAGGACGGCTGGAGCCCACCGTGAGCACTTCGTTAGACCGACAGCCGGGCACCCTTGTAACCAGCCGCTTTTTCGAGTGTCAAACGAGTGACGTCAGGAGCGAACTGACATCATTCAGGCTTGTCGGTGCGAAGGCAGCCCAACCGAGACTGTGCTTTTTACCACCGCGACCGCTTGAGCGATCTCTCGGTCGGTCAGCAGTCCATTCAGCCGTCCCGCAAACCCCGGGGAAACATGCCAGCGGCCGAGCACCTCGAACATTGGCTCACACTTGCTCGGTTCCAAGCCAAACTGCGCTTTCAACGACAGTGACTCAAACGGCGACAAGTCCCCGAACTGACTGATCAGCAAGAAATCTGCCTCGTTGGGCAGTGCCAGATGCACTTGTCGTAGCTTGGTCGGCAAGGCCCCTTGCGAGGCGAGCGAAATGATCTGCGGGCCGGTATCGCCCCAGGCCTTGAACTGCTGCGGCTCTTGCTCGGCAATTCGAGCGGCCGTCTCGCAGACAGCGAACAGCACCGACTCGTCCACCAAATCGCCGTCGAATCGCTCAAGGTGCGAATGCTTCTGCCAAGTCTCCGAGAGGAGATCGAGTTGTACCTGCGGCGGGACCGCTCGCAGGAACGGAACCTCTGTCAGATAACCGAAGCCCTCAGCCGCTTCGGGGCCAAATTGCCTGGCCAGCACAATCCGTTCAAGCGTGTCAAGACACGCGACTCGGAAGGCGAGGTAACTCAAAGTGTTGTTGGGCAGCAGCGCATTAGTGATGTTCAACATAGGGCAACATCCTGCCGTCATCGCGATCCGACTTCAACAAGAATCTTGTGGGCCCATCATTTTCTTCAAAAGAGATTTCGTTCGCCTGCCCGGCCCCCGGAAGATCGTTGGGTTTTCGTGACACTCACAGACTGCGCTGTTGGCAAGGCTTGACATTTTGGCCACTCAAATATCCAAATCATCCACTTGACTCGCTTCGTCCATGATGATCCGGTATCGCTCGCTCGCGTCCTTGCCGAGCAGTTCAGTGAAGGTCTTGTCGGCATCGAGTTGGCTTTCGATGTCGACTCGCAGCAGGATGCGGGTCTTCGGGTTGAGAGTAGTTTCCTTGAGTTGCGTCGCGGTCATCTCGCCCAAACCTTTGAAGCGGCTGATCTCGAAGGTTCGGTTCTTCGGGAGCGTGGCAATGATCTCTTCGCGGTGCGCGTCGTCGCGGGCATAGTGCGATTCCTGGCCGACGGCGATGCGATACAGCGGCGGCAGCGCAAGATACAGCTTCTCGCCGCGAATGAGTTGCGGCATGTGGCGGAAGAAGAACGCCAGGAGCAGCGTACTGATGTGGTAGCCATCGCTGTCGGCATCCATCAATAGAATGATGCGGTGGTAACGCAGCTTGTGCATGTCGAAGGCTGGGCCGATGCCGGTGCCGAGCGTTTCGACCAGGTCGTGAATCTCTTGGTTCGTCAGAATCTTGCTGGTGGCGAGCGACTCGGTATTGAGCACTTTGCCTTTAAGCGGCAGGACCGCTTGCGTCTTGCTGTCGCGTCCCATCGCTGCGGTGCCACCGGCTGAGAGTCCTTCGACGATGAACAGTTCCGAATCCTCCGGTTTGCCGCTGCGGCAGTCGAGCAGTTTGCCGGGGAGGTTTGTTTTCCGTCCGCCCGGAGTCTTGCGACGCACTTCCGTCGCGGCTTCGCGGCTGGCCTGTCGAGCACGAGCGGCCAGCACGATACGGCCGACAACCGCATCGGCGATCGACGGATTGCTGTTCAGCCAGGTCTCGACACCGGGCCGCACGAGTCCTTCGACCGCACTGGTCATTTCCGGATTGTTGAGCTTGTCCTTCGTTTGGCCTTGAAACATCGGATCGGACAGGAAGACGGAGACGATCGAGACAAGTCCCTCGCGGATGTCTTCGGACGCGAGCGTGATTCCTTTCAGCTTGATGTCGTGCATCTCGATGTAGTTTTTGACAGCTTTGACGACCCCCGAGCGAAAGCCGATTTCGTGCGTACCTCCCGCGTGCGTGCGGATGCCGTTCACGTAGCTCATGACTCGCTCGTCGGTCGATTCGGTCCAGGCGAGGGCCAACTGCAATTTGTAGTTGCCAAGTTCCTTGTCAATCGTGAAGAACTGCTCGTGAATCTGCTTGCGTTGGTCATCTTTCACGACCTTTTGCAGGTACGCGACGATTCCGTCGGGGTGGAAGAATTCGTGCTGTTCTTTTTTGGCCTCGTCGTGAAAGACAATTCGCAGTCCGCCATGGACGAACGAGATGTCTTCGAGATGCTGCTTGATGACGTCCGCATTGAAATGCGTACTGCGGAAGATTTGCTCGTCGGGCCGGAAGAAAATCGCCGTTCCCCGTCCCCGAAACGGCCGGAGTTTCGCGACCGGACCTTGAGGCTTCCCGCGACGATAGGACTGCTGGTACTCGTAACCGTCCCGATGGACCGTCGCGATCATCTCTTTGGAGAGTGCGTTGACGACCGAAGAACCGACACCGTGCAAGCCCCCCGACCGGGCGTAGTTCTTGTTCGAAAATTTTCCGCCAGCGTGCAGAATCGTCAGCACAACTTCCAGCGTCGAGGTCTTCGTCTTCGAATGCTTGTCGACCGGAATGCCTCGGCCGTTGTCCTGCACCGATATCGAACTGCCGTCCTTGTGCAACGTCACGTCGATCCGGTCACACTCACCAGCGAGATGCTCATCGACTGAGTTATCGACGATTTCCCAAATCAGGTGGTGCAGACCACGAGCATCGACACCGCCGATGTACATCGCCGGACGTCGCCGAACGGCTTCGAGGCCTTCGAGAATTTCGATGTCGTCGCTGCCGTATTTTTTCTGTTCCGCCATGAACCGCCTCAATCCGTCGCTGGGAAGATTTTCGCTGGCCGCGTGGGCGAGCGAAGAATTGCGAACCGGATCAGCGACGGCAAGAGAGAGTCGAGGCGTTACTGCGTACCCATCAACAATTGCTGCGGGTAGCCTCGGCCGAGTTCGGTCAGGTCTTTGAGGAACAAAATGACCGGCGGCTTTTTGGATTGCGTGGTGTCGATGACCGCTTCCAATCGCATGAACGGGCCGGCCTCGTCGAAATAGCCGATCGAGTTGACTCGGTAGATGCCGCCGCGAGCCGTCAAGTACTGGTCGAGTTGCTGCATCGTCGGCAGATCGACAAGGTTCTCGATGACCAGCCAACCGGCGGTCGCTCGCGCGCCGGTCGTATCGACCAGCGGGCCGCCGTCCGAGCCTTGCCGCTTGGAGAGGATCGCTTGGGCGAGACTCTCGGTTATGCCGGGGACGGAGAGCAAGGTTTCGTAGCGTGCCTCGTTGATGTTGATGCGACCGTCGATGAATGGCTCGGTGTTGATGACCAGCGTGTCGAACAGCGACGGCAGATAGCCGACCATGCTGCTGCCGTCTGCTGACCACGGGCTTTGCAGTGTGGTCACTTGGCCGTTGACCTTCGCCTGCGCCGATGTACCAACCAATTCGTATAACGATTGAAGCTGCTTGCCAGAACCTTTGGAGAGGTCGATACCGCCACGAGTGACGGTGCCACTGCCACCACCGCCGAGCAAACCGCCCAGATTCTGCGCGGCTTGCTGCAGTTGCTGGTACTGTTGATTGAGATTCGCCGTCGAGGTGTTACCGCCGCCTGGATTCGACCCGCCTCCCCCAGCATTCTGGCCACCGGCGGACTGAGTGGCGGAGTTGATCGCCGACTGAGCTTGGGCGGAGACTCGGAACGCGACCACAAACTGAGCGACTGTCGCGTCGAACTCTTCTTCAAGCTGATCGTACAACTCCGCGAGGTTGTTGTTGTTGATGTTGATCCGCGTCGAGCCATCCCAACGAGTGTTCGTCTCGCGACCGTGAACGCTGAGGTACGCGGACCAGCCTAATTGCAGCGCGCCGTCCGCGTTGTCGGGCGGCCAAGTCGCGTCGCCGTCGTTTTCGTTCGGGTCAAGCAGACCGTTGCGGTTGACGTCTTCGCCGTACAGGTACTCCGGGAACACGCCGCGCACGAGCAGCAGTTCGTCGAGCGATTCCAACGGGCTGTTTTTCGACGAGTACGACGGCTGCAAACCGTTGTAGTACTCTGATTCGCAACCATTGGTGCGGCTGATTTCATCGTCGTCGATGAAATCGAGAATCGCGTCCGCCAGTTCATAGGTCATGCCGGGAATCATCAACAGACGACTCGCTGGATCGGCAGCAGAGACCGTGACAGTCGATGTTTCAACTGTCGATGCGCCGCTGCTCGAAGAGTTCGTGCCGGTCGAAGTCATGCCACTCGTGCTGGTCGTCAACGATGTACTGGACTGCTGCTTCTTTTCGGCGGCCACCAGTGCGTTGAGGTTCAGCTTGGAGGACTCGTCGATCAACCCGAAGCGAAGCGTTGTTCCGATTGGATCGCTTTCATTGGGAGCAACCAGACTGAAGCGCGCTCGGCCGCGTGGACTGCTCCCCTCTCGGAGCATCACGCCACCATAACGCTGCGGGTCGTGCAAGACGTTTTCGAAGCTCCCATCAGCCGTCGGCCGGCCGAGCACCGCCGCTGCCAATTCAATCCCGGAGTCCGCACAGGCACGAGCCTGAGCTTCGCGGCCGAACACGCCCGTCGCGTGGCTTTCGGAAACCATCAACTCGGAAAACGAATAGGCCCCGAGCGCCAGCAGCGCGATCACGACCAGAACGACGAGCAACACACTGCCTCGTCGGGGCGGTGAATTCGGTGAGGTGATCGAAGGCATGACAGGTTCTCGCAGGTCAGTCGGACTCATCGTCCAGTCACGTTCCGAACGAGCATACCGCCGTCGCAGGCACAAACAAGACGGCCCGGCGCTCGTCCGTCAAACACCGGGCCGCAACAGGGAAGTTCCTGCCGTCCAATTCGTCTCGAATCAGGCCTTGTCGCGGGGCTTGTCTTTCTCTTCGTCGCGGCGAGGCGGGCGACCTTCGCCACGCGGTTCGGGCTTGCGATCTCCGTCTCGCGGGCGATCCGCTTCTGGTCTCCGTTCACCGTCGCGCGGCCGATCCCCCTCCGGACGACGCTCGCCGTCTCGCGGCGGCTGTCCTTCTCGGCGTCGGTTTTCCGGCGGGCGATCTCCTTGCGGCGGGCGATCTCCTTGCGGCGGGCGATCCCCGTCGCGTGGGCCGCGACCATCTGGTGGTCCGCTCTGAGGTCCACCTTGAGGCGGGCCAAACAACTCAGAGGCGTCAAGCTGTCCATCCTTGTTGCGATCCAAATCGCCGAAGACTTCTCTGAGGCGATTGAACTCGTCGCGGCTAAGCCGTCCGTCGTGATCGCTGTCGAGCAGTTCAAAGAATCGAGGCATCGAACCACGGCGGCCTTCACCTTGCGGCGGAGGACGGTTGCCGTCCGGACGACGATCTCCGTCTGGCGGACGATTGCCCTGCGGACCTCGCTCGCCCGGACGACCCTCGGGACCTCGCTCGCCTTCACGACGCTCGCCTTCACGACGCTCGCCTTCACGACGCTCGCCTTCACGCGGACGATCACCACCCGGACGTCGCTCTCCATCTCGCGGCGGCTGATCTTCACGCCGAGCTTCCGGCTTGCGATCACCTTCGCGTCGAGTTTCCGGGCGTTCGCCATCTGGCTTTGCATCGGGACGACGTTCGCCGTCCGGCTTCCGATCACCTTCGCGACGCTGTTCCCCTTCACGAGTTTGAGCGAGCGCTTTGAAATCATCCAGCGTCAGGACTTCCTTTTTCGCACGCTCAAACATCGGCCGAGCACGATCACGGAATTGTTCTGGAAGTTCATCGAGGGTTACCTTGCCGTCGCCATTCGCGTCCATCCGCTTAAATTGCTCTTCGGGATTTTGATTCGGCCGACCCCCTAGATTTCCTGGAGCACCAGACGGCGGAGCCAACTCGGCCATCGCACGGCCGAACTCTTCTTGCGACAGTTCATCCTTGCCGAGTTTCTCAAACACTTTGGCGAGCCGGTCGCGCATACCTTCCGGCAGTTCGTCTTTTTGCAGCTTGCCATCGTTGTTCTTGTCGAGCCGCTTCAAAAACTCTCCTTGACCGAAACCACCGGGTCGTCCTCCGGCCGCACCCGCCAGCCGCTGCCGCATTTGTTCAAAGTCTTCGGCGTTCAGCGAATCCTTGCCTTGTCGTTCCAGCATGTCGCGGAGAAATCGGGTGGGTCCCTCTTCGGGAATCTCATCCTTGGACAGCTTGCCGTCTTTGTTCTTGTCGAGCCGTTCGAGCATCTGCTTGAAGTCGAGCATCGGCCGACCAACGCCGGGGCCGCCCGCGCCTCCACCGAATCTGCCACCCTGCACCGGAGCATCACTGCGTTTCACAGCGGCGTCGAATTCCGCTTTCGTCAACTCGCCGTTGTCGTCCTTGTCCCCCAACCGCACAAGCCGATCGAAGAACCGGCCTTGGTCTTCCGGAATTTCATCGGGAGCCAGTTTGCCGTCACTGTTCTTGTCCAGCTTCTTGAAGAGCTCCTCCTGCTGAGCCGCATCTGTTTTTTTTGCGTCGTCTTGGGTGAACGCAGCGACCGGCAACCCGATCAGACCCACCGCGAACAGTGCCCAAAAATTGATCCGCTTCATAATGTGATTCCTGACGAGTGGAGGTTGAGTTGACCCAAAACCGGGCATCAGCTTACGCCATTGAACCCACATTTCCAGACCGGGTTCCGCAGGATTTCCACAAACTTGTCCGGCACTTCGTCAACCGTGGACTTTTCCTAAATGCATCAGTCTTGGCCGTGTGAGGTCCAATTTGGCCAATCAAACGCGATGTCCAACGCCGAGGCCGAGTGCGTCAACGCTCCGATGCTGATTCGCTCCACGCCAGTCTCAGCGATTTCCCGGACATTGGCGAGCGTGATTCCACCTGAGGCCTCCAGTCGCGTGGTCGGCGCGATCTCGTCTCGCAACCGTACTGCCTCACGCAGCAACGTCGGAGCCATGTTGTCGAGCAACACAATCTCCGGCCTACCGGCCAGCGCATCGCGAAGTTGTTCCAGAGTGTCGACCTCGACCTCAATGGCGGTACCGGCGGGCAAAGCACTACGAGCCTGTCCCACCGCGTCCGCAATCGTGCTGGTTCCGCTGTGTCTCACCCAAGCTGCCAAGTGGTTGTCCTTGATAAGCACACCGTCGTACAGCCCCATCCGATGATTCGTCCCGCCACCACAACGAACGGCGTATTTCTCTAATGCTCGCCAACCGGGCAACGTCTTGCGAGTGTCGAGGATCACGGCCTTCGTCCCAGACACATCCTCGACAAACTTCCGAGTCTGTGTCGCCACACCCGACAAGTGCATCAGAAAGTTCAACGCCGTTCGCTCGCCGATGAGCAACGACCGCAGCGAGCCAGACGCTCGCGCGACGACAGTTTGAGCCGCCACGAATGTCCCGTCGGGGACCAGCGGTTGCCAAGCGATTGTCGGATCAAGACGACCGAAAACCAACTCCGCGACCGGGCCACCGGCCAAGACCCCCTCGCGCCGCACAACGACGTTAATCGTGGCGGTCTCCGTGGGATCAATGAGTGCAGTACAAGTCAGATCGCGATCCAACTCGCTGGGCAACGAGTCCGGTATCTCGTCCAGCAGAGAATCAATCGTCGTGACCGAGAAGACATCCGCGAGTCGATCCAGTGGATCGCCGCCGATCGTCGCCGCGTCTCCCAAATCTTCCGACAGCGCTGATTCAATCAATCGCTGCGCCGCGAATCGCTCGGCCGATCCGAAAGTGAGTGATGTCTGTTTCACGTCGGGCATGATGACTCAGCTTCCTGGGGTTTCTCGCCCCGATCGACACAGACCGCGACGGTCAAATCGCCGGTGACGTTCAGTGTCGTTCGGCACATATCGAGTAGCCGATCGACACCCAGGATAATCCCAATCCCTTGCTCCGGCACTCCGACCGACTTCAACACGAGCACCACCAGAGGCAGCGACCCACCTGGCACACCCGCGGTGCCGACTCCGGCAAGCACCGACATCAATACGACTTGAAATTGCTGGGCGAATGTCAACTCGACACCGAACACCTGCGCGAGGAACAGCACTGTGATGCCCTCGTACAACGCCGTCCCGTTCTGGTTTGCGGTCGAGCCAACCGTCAGCACAAAGTTCGCGACCTCTCGTTTGACCCCCAGCTTTTCTTCGGCGACTCGCAGCGACGTCGGTAGCGTTGCGTTCGACGAAGATGTCGCAAACGCGGTCAGCAGCACCTCGCTGATCCGGCTGAAAAACTCCCGAGGGGAAATCTTGGCGATCAGCCACACGACCAGCGAGTACACGCCGAACATATGCAGCGAGAGCGCAAGCAGCACCGCGCCGACGTACCAAATCAATGTCTGTAAAATGTCCCTGCCGAGTGTCGCCGTCAGGGAGAACATCAACCCGGCCACACCGAACGGAGCCAACTTCATCGCCCAGCCGATAACGACCATCGCGATGTCGTAGATCCCTTCCAGCACCGCCACGAGCGGCGCCGTCCGCTCCGGCGAAAACGAAATTGCGACGCCACAAACCAATGCGAAGAACATCACCGCTAGCATTCCGCCACCCGGCGAACTGCCGTCCAGCGCACCAACCATCTCCTGCAGCGGATTACGCGGAATGATATCCAGCAACGAGTCCCGCACCGTCTTCGCACTTGCCGCTTTTTTGACCGCATCCTGAGATTGGTCGGCGTATTTCGCCCGCAGCTCGATCCGCTTGTCTTCCGGCAAGCGAGCACCGGGCTTTACGAGATTTGCCATTCCCAAGCCGATCGCGACTGACGCGGACGACAGCACCAACGTCATCACCAGCGTTCGCACCCCAAGCATTCCGAGCCGCCGCACATCGCCAATTCCGGCGACTCCAAGAGTCAACGCCGAGAACACCAGCGGCACAACAACCATGAAGATCATCCGCAAGAAAACCTGGCCGAGCGTTTCGGCGACGTTCTTCGTCAGCCATTCCAGCGTCGGGTCCATCTTGCCAGTCGCCGACGGCCAGACCTGCCGAGCGATTAATCCAGCGATCGCTCCGATCAAAAGCCCAATCAGGATCTGCCAGTGCAACGACAGTCGAAGCCTCGATTTAGGATTGTCCATGAGCCAATCACCTCACGGGCGCGACTTGCGCTTGTCCTTGCCTCGTTGCCGCTTTTGGCTGCTGACCGGGACGCCATTGACGTCCTGCATCTCTCCCATTTCTTCGAGCTTCTCCTTCATGCGGCTCCAAAAGTTGTTGGCCGGTTTGGAAGGACCAACGTTTGGCGGAATGATAAGCGTGGAGTTGCTTGCCGGCGGGGGCGTTGGGGCCACGCGATCCAGAATCTTGCGTTCGCCCATGCTCCACACGCTCGACGCGATGAAGTACACGCACAGCCCGGCCGGGACGTGATAGAACATGAAACCCATCATCAGCGTCATCCAGAAGAAAACCTTCGCCTGCATCCGCGTCTGCTCGTCGGTCGGCGGCGGCATGAACATCTTCTGTTGGAACAGGAACAGGCTCGTCGTGATGATCGGCAGCAGATTGAACTCGCTGCCGAGGAACGGCAGTTTCATCGGCATTTGGAAGAGCGCGTCGGGGGCGGCAAGGTTATCGAACCACAAGAACGGCGCGCGGCGCAGATCGACCGACGTGCTCAGCGCCTGATACAATCCGATGAAAATCGGCAATTGCATCAGCACCGGCAGGCAGCCGCTGAGCGGGTTGAAGCCGGTCTCGGCGAACAACTTCATCTGCTCCTCGGCGAATTTTTGTTTGTCGTCGGCGTACTTCGCTTTCAATTCGGCGATGCGCGGTTGAACTTCTTTCATCCGCTTGGCATTGATCGCCTGCTTGCGGCTGATGGGAAACATGCAACTGCGGACCAGCACCGTCAGCAACATGACGCAGATGCCGTACGGCAGGCCGAATCCATGAAACGTGTTGAGCACCCACAGCAGCCCATTGGCGATGACAGCCACCAGCGACGCAGGAATAAACAGAAAGCCGCTGAACTCGATGACCTTCTCCGCACCAAGCTCGGACAACAGTCCGACACGTTTGGGACCGAGATAAAAGTCATACTCGTGAGTGATCTCATCTTCGGCCGGAACAGTGTGCTCGACCGAACGGAGCTGCACACTGATTTCGCTCCACCCGGGCAGAGCCCCATTTTTTCGGACGACCTGCGGCTTGGCAAAGTCGAGATAGCTCGCTTGCTTTCGAGCGGCGTCCTGCGGCAGGACGAGCGCCGTGAAATACTGCGTGTCCAGTCCGACATACTGAAACGTACGCTTGCCGGCCTTCAGCTCTTCAATCTTGCCGGCGTCGTCCGCTTTGACGATGGCGGCGGACGTCACCGCGTTCGTCGTAAGGCTGCCGTCCTGTTCTCGAATCCCGAACTTCACGTCGCGGAACTTGCTGGCGTTCTCTGCATTTTCCAGCGGCAGGCCGGCCGGACCTTGCAGGTCGTAGACGACGGCGAGTTCTTTCGAGGAGAGATTCTTGAGGCTCAGTTGCAACGCGAGCTGATAACCGGCTGAATCTTCGTCCCGTTTCGCATCAGCTTTCTCCCAACGTCGGACTTCATATTTTTTGCGCAGCTCCCAGAGGCCATCCGGGGTCTTGATGCCGAACGTGACACTCTTCGGAACTCCTTTTGCTTCTATGACAACTTCAGCGTCCTCGGCAAGCACTTCCCAACTCAACCGCGCGAGATTCGCATCAACATCGAGCTTCCTCAACTTCTTGTCGATGTCGTCGATCGCGAGATGCCCCGTCACTGGTGGAGCGGCCTTCAGCGGTTGCAGCTTGCTGGTCAAATCATTGCCGAGCAAACTGAGTTGCGACACGGCGGCTCCGGGCTGCCAGGGTTTGAGCGCCTTGTAACGTGGGTCGTTCAGTTCGGCAGAGACGATTCCCGCTCCGACACTACTGAGCGTGACCTTCAATCCGAATCCTGTCTTCGGGTCATCGGAACCGATCACGACGGCCCTGGCCGGATGATCGGGTAATTTGGCATCAACGACGGCGACGACTTCCGCGTCGGGCTTGCCGTCTTTGTCTCCTTTTTTCTCGTCCGCACCTTTGCCATCGGTGATGGCGTCAATCTTTGGATCGACCTTCTTGACGGGCGGCTTTGGTGGCTGCGGAAACATGCCCGGAAACAGCTTCGGCCCGACGCTCATCCAGCCAAACAGGATGAGGAACGAGAGGACAGTGAACGTGAGCAGGCGGCGTTGTTGATCCATGTCAGATTTTGGAGTGCGGCGAGCCATCGCCGCTTTTCCTTCCAGATCAGTTTGACTTCAAAATAAAAAGCGGCTGCGCCGCAATCGAAAGCGGTGATGACTCACCGCACTCCAAAAAACGAAAGGGTGCGTGGACGCACCCCTCTTAATATTCCCGATTCATTGATCGACCTAGCGACCGTCGCGGAGACGGTCGCCGAGGAAGTTGTCGAGTTCCGGGATTTCGTAGATTTTCTTCACCGTCGTATCCACGTCGTACTTCACTCGGCGGTATCTCAGATTGTCGCCGTCGAGGATCACATACGACGAATCGGGTACACCGTTGCGCGGTTGCCCAACTGAGCCGACATTGACGAGGTGCTTCTGATTCGTCAGCCGGTACTCGAAATTGACCTCTTCGGGGGACAAAAAATTCAAATCCTCGGTGAAGATACCGGGGATGTGCGTGTGCCCCTGGAAGCACCATCGCTCAACGAGCCCGAAGATGCGTTCCATCTTGCGCTGGTTGTAGATGTCTTCCGGGAAAACGTATTCATTGAGCGGGTTGCGGGCCGAGCCATGCACGAACAGCAATCCCGGCTCGCGACGGATGCGAGGCAACTCGCCGAGGAACTCCCAGCGGCGTTCGCTGTTCTCGCCAGTCTCAAGCTGTTGTCGAGTCCAGAAGATGGCCCGCTCGGCTCCAGCGTTGAAGCCCTCTGGATCGAACAACGCCCCTTGATCGTGATTGCCGAGGATGACGAGATCGCAATTCATCACTCGGTCGATGCATTCGCGCGGGTTTGGACCGTAGCCAACGATGTCCCCCAGGCAATAAATCTCTCTGATGCCCTGCGACTTGATGTCGGCGAGAACCGAATCGAGCGCTTCGAGATTTCCGTGAATGTCGCTGATGATGGCTCGCAACGCAGACTCCGCGACGAAAACAACCGCACAGATGCCGAGACAGCCGGATAGTTTAGTGGCGTTGGGAAGTAGGAACAATCATCGCCTTTCGACCACGCAAACCACGCGGCTTCACGCAGAATTGGCCGCCCCGCGTGAGCCGAACAACCGGTCAGGCAAGCTGTGCCGAGTACGTGAATTGGACTGAGAAATCTGCGTCATGTCCCCGTGTGATCCTGACCTTTCGGATCAGACCACCGTCTGAGGATCGTCAAACCGACGAGCGTGGAAGCTCCGAAGATCGCGATGCCCAAAAGCGTCGAGGCGATTACAGCCGCGAAGAGCTTCGCCGTGTTGAACTGCTGACCCTGCAGGATCACATAGCCTAGCCCGTGACGCTCGGCCAAGTTGCCCGCGAAGAACTCGCCAACGATAGCGCCGACGACCGCCATGCCGCTCGATGTTCGCGCCCCCGCGACCAGGAACGGCACCGAGTGAGGCAGCCGCAGCTTCCATAACACTTGCCACCGAGAGGCTCGATACAGGCGAAACAGGTCCAGCAAATCCGGATCGACCGAGAGCATCCCGGCGGTCACGTTCGTGACGATGGGAAACAGGCTGATCATAAACGACACCAAAACGATGCTGTGGAAGCCCGCTCCAAACCAGACAACGATGATCGGGGCCACCGCGACGATTGGAACCGTCTGCAAAAAAATCGCATACGGGTAACAGCTGCTCCGAATCACCCTCGACTGCGAGAACACGCACGCAGTCAGCGAGCCAATCAACACACTGCTCACGAACCCGCACAGTGCAGCGGCTGCCGTCAGTCCGATCGCGGTGAGCAGTTCTGAGCGAATCTCGAGGGCCGCCTGCAGCACTCCAAACGGTTTGGGGACCAAAAACGCTTTGATGCCGAATTCGACGACGATGTAGTGCCACGACAAAATCACGACGACGAATAACACCGCCGGAGGCAATGCGGCTTTGATAATCTGTTTCATCGCGCGGCCTCCCGCAATTGACGGGTCACTTCGCCGACCAGCTTCGCGAACTCCGGCGTCGAGCGCAGTTCCGAGTCACGCGGATGCTGAAAGGGTACGGCGATGTCGGCGAAGATCCTGCCAGGAGACTTGCTCATCACCACCACGCGCTGGCTCAGAAACACCGCCTCAGAAACGTTGTGCGTCACGAATAGCCCGGTCCATTGTTGCTTCGCCCAAATCCGCAACAGCTCTTCATTGAGCTGTTGCCGCAGCAACTCGTCGAGCGCCGCGAACGGTTCGTCGAGCAGCAATAATTCCGGATGAGTAATGAGAGCTCGCGCCAGCGACACGCGCATCCGCATTCCTCCGGAGAGCATTCTCGGCCGCTTCGCCGCGTCATCCGGCTTGAGGCCGATCAGTTTCAAACTGTCGTCGATCGCTGTGCGTTGTTTCTCGAACGGCTCCCCACGTAGTTCCAGCGGCAGGCGGACATTGTCGAAAACGCTCCGCCACGGCAGCAGGTTCGAGTCTTGAAACACGAACGCCCTGCGCGAGTCGTCCGTCGCTCCGGCGTTGACTTGCAGCGATCCGCCGGTTGGCGAGATCAGCCCGGCGATCATTCGCAGCAGCGTCGATTTACCGCAGCCCGAAGGGCCCACCAACGAAACAAACTCGCCACAACGCACGTTGAACACCACGTCCCGCACGCCGAATTGACCGGACGCGAAACGCATCTCGACTCCGGCGGCCCGGACGCAAAAGTCTTGCGACAAGAGTTCGTCCTCTATCCCTGGTTGCCCGTTCTTCAAACCGGGCTGACAATCATACGCAAAGGCAAAGCGAACGGCTTGGAAATCCGTTCTAAGGGGCGGCATTCTGACGGCGGATGCGGAACACGCCAATCGACAGCACCATGGCGGCAATCGCGAACGCCACAAAACTCGCTTCGCTCAGCGGTGACGGCAGGAAGAACATGCCCAGCAGGCCGAGCACGCTCAAACCACCACCGAATTGTCGGCGCGGAAAACCGTTCGACGAGCCGCCAACCAACTTCAGCAGCCAGACCGCGATCGAAGTCCAAATCGCGGCCCACACGATGCCCAGTCCCAGCGTTTCCGATTCACTCGGCCGCACGTTTAACGCCAGCCGAGGCGCACCGCTCGCTCGCGAGAATCGCAGGACGTTGCCCTCTCGCTGAATCTCGATGGGCAGCGACAAACCACCCGCTTGAGTCCAGCCAGGACTGCCGACGAATCCGTCAAATCGTTCGCCCAGCGCCTGCTGGTCTGCAACCGGGTTGAGATTGATGGCCCCCGCGCCAAGTCCCTGCCCATTTGTTGCAGCCGCTTCGTCGGACAGCACGAGATTCCCGGAGACACCGGAATTTCTGTTCGCGCCAACTCCGAACGACAAGCGACCGCTACTCGGTCCGCGTCCTCCAAATCCACCGCCCCCACCCAAATTGCCGCCGCCCTGTTGTATGCCGTAGCGGCCACGACGACGATCATTCAACTCCGACCATTCCTTTCCTTGCGTCGCATCGTTTCGCGGCAGATTCCCCGCCGCATTCACGTTGAGGCCACCAAGCCCCGCCGCGCCCTGAGCCGACAGTGAACCGTTGGCAAAGCTGTTCGAAAAGTCATTGCGAGTCTCTCCTCCCTGAGTTTGGCCTTGTGGATTCGCCGCTTGTTGAGCTTGCTGCTGCAATTGCTTTTCATTGTTTACGGTTTGATTGAGTCGATCGAGTTGCTCGACCGCCTGCTTGCGGCGGTTGGCTCGATCCTCTTCGGTGACGCCACGTTGATTGCCGGGAAGCCCGCGCCCCGCTGCCATTCTCCCGCCTTCGAAAGTTGGCGCACGGGACTTTCCGAAGGGTGGCTTCGTGTCCGCCGGATCCGTCACGTTGAGTTTGAACTTCAAGCCGCTGTCCGGGCTACTGAGGTTGGCTCCCAACAGGGTGTCGTCGATTACTCCCTGATCCAGCGCGCCGTTGCCGTTCGTGTCTTCGCCGGGGTCGAGCACTCCGTTTCCGTTGCGATCCTCGCCGTTCGTAACGACCCCTAAATTTTGGGAGTAGAGAAACGTGTTGTTGTCCGCGACGACCTGCCGCTGAATGATCTCACCGTTTGAGTTGAATTGGTCGGCAAACAAATCGAAGTTCGCGTTCGGGTTGCCTTTGGCTTGTTCCGCGTTCGCTCTCGCGGCTTGTTGCTGATCCCGCGCGACAAAGAAATTCGTCCTGCCGTCTCTGTTCTCAACGATGATCCGGCTTTCAAGATCGGCTTTTTTGGCCTCGAAGTCTTGCACGGCGGCCGTCAACTTGCGCCCCTCATCAGATTGCGACAGACCTGGCCGGTTGAGTTGCGCGTTCTGGTTGTGCAGAGCCAATCCGAGTTGCTTGAGATTGTTCTTCGCCTGCAAGCGTTGCGACGAACGGTAATTCGTCCCCTCGATAACGCGCATCAAATCGTTGGCCTCTTGCAGCCATGCGGACTGATACGCGACCGCCGCCGTATCAGCCTCCTGGTTCGTCAGGTTGTTCTTCGCAGCGTTGTTGAGCGGCTTCGCGGACCAGTCCTTGGGAACATGCACGGCCCACAGCGTACGCGCGACCGGGATGCCATACTCTTTATCGTCCGAGAGTGACACGACGTTCGGCGTCGGCAGTTCGATCTCTTGAGACCAGATTCGGAAGCCTCTCAGCAATGATCCCTGCGGCAGCCGGCCGCCCAGCACCAGCTTCACTTGAAATGACAAGTCCGCTTCGCTGGTCTTCGGCAAGGCGATCAACTGGTACGTCTTGTCATCCTTCTTCAGCGCGACCAGCCGCGACGGTTGATCGGCAACGAACACCGACAGCGCCTGCGACTTCTCCGGAAGCTGCAACGCGAGAAACTGCCGCGAGCGATTCTTGATCGTATAGACGCACTGCATTCGCCAAGTCCCGTCCGCCGCCAACACCGTCGTCAGATCCGCGAGATTGACCGACGCCGCAGCACCCGCCTGAGCCGCGAACGATTTCAACGACCACTTCGGAGCGGCGGCAACTTGCTCATTCTGATCTCTGACCTCTGATCTCTGACTTCTGATCCTCACCACCGCCGTCGCCTGATCGACCAGCTTCTGATCGACGACGATTGGCAGTTCATCCCGCTGCACTGTCTCGCCGACTTCACCGATGGGCGCAAGCTGATTGCCGCTGATGTTGATCACGACGACGTATTGCCGCTGTGTCTCCAACGCCGCGAACGGCGCTGCCTCCTGTCCATCGGCCGCTTGCGCGTCAGCGCCCATGTCAGCCAGGACCGCTCGCTCGAACGTGATGGTCGGAGCGATGACTTCGCGCTTTTCGGCCGGAGGAGGTAGCGTGGCGGTCGCGAGCAAAAAGTACCGCGAGCCGACTGGGTCTTGCAGCGTGACGGTCCAGCGCGTGCGGCCGGTTCCTTCGCCCCCCGATGCGAAGCTCGTTTGCCGAATCGCCGCACCCTGAAAATCCAGCTTGCCAGCCAACCAATCGGGAGTCGTGAACGTGAATGTGTCGGCCGCGGCATCCGCGATCTTCCATTGCAAGGCCAGCGAGTAATCGACTGCTGTGTCCGAGACCGTCACCAACGTGACCGCATCGGCCGACAACTTCGGCACCGCGCGAGCCAGATCGAACGCCAACACCTCGGGCATCAAGGCGTTCGACGTGAAGACAAACCTCGCCGGCCGGCTGAGCTTGCGGCGAAGTTCCTCGCTGCAATGTTCCGGGTCCGACGTTTTCCACGTGTTGTAGCTGCTGGCCGTCGCCTGATACGCCGGATCAAACCACACGGCCGCTTGCGTGACGAGCTTCGATAACTCCAGCGGCACCGGCACGCCGATCTCGGAGATGGCATCCTCGGGTTCCTTCGGCACGTTTCCTTGCAGCACTACCTCAACCGCGCCAAGTCGCGGCTCGGTGAATTCAACCGTCAGCACGTTCGTCTGTGGGTCGATGTGCCAGTCTTGCAGAGCGGTCGCATCGACATCGACCGGCAACCACATCGGCGGCAACTGCACGCTGACGCTCGATCGCAACGCTCCGGCCAGCTCCCACCGCAGTCGTGACGACATCCGCACCTTGCGACGCTCGACCACCATCGCGTGCTCCGCGAAGCCGGTCGATTCCGGCGCTCGCCGCTGCGCCGAGAAGCCAATCTCAAACGGTCGAGCTGTATAACGAAACGCGCTCAGCGGCACGGTCGTGACATGCGCAAACGCGACCGGCGACGTGAACTGATTCGCGTTGATTTGTGTCAGCCCTTTCGTCGCGATGTTCTTGAGCACAAACTGCGGAGCCGCGAACAATCCCACGACACCGAAGTCGCGAGACACCTGCAACGGCGCAAACACGGGGACATTGATCGTCACCGCTTCGTCGGCGACGCGAGTCTCCATGAACAGCTCAAAGGCCAGCGACGTTTGATCGCCGACCGCTCGACGCAGAAAGACCCGCAGCACGCGGCCATCGACGTTCTCGCCGAGTTCCCAGCCACCGACATCCGGCCCACTGATCGAACGGACTTTGAGTTCCTTCGGCAGCGAGAACGAGACGTCGTTGATCGCTCCACGCGGCACTTTGAACAGCCAGCCCGATTCCAGTCGCACACCCGCGTCTTCGACTTGCACCGCCGTCGCCGATTCGGCTTGCACGATCGCATCAACCGCCCCCGCCGCTTGCTTCGGCTGCCACGCGAGACGCAACTCGCCCCCCGCGTCGATCGCGACTTCGTAAAAGGTTTCCTTGGCTCCTTGGCCGAGTACCGTTCGCTGCAACAACGATGCGGCGTTGCTCAACGGTTCAGCCGCCGGCTTCCCGTCCGCTTCGCGCGGGTTGTTGGCAGCGGCTCCTTGTCGCACACGAAATGTGTTTGTCGCCCCGTTCACACGGAACGCAATGTCCTCGCCCGAATTCACAAACAGCAACTTCCCCGCCGGTACCGCAGCCAACTGCAACGCCAGTTGACCCGTTGGCCCCGCCTGTTGAATCGGCAACTCGGCGGCCAGGTCGAGCACATGCAGTCCGGCGTCCGGCAAATAGATCGCCACGCGCGACTCGCCATTCACGTCGATGACTTGTGTTGAGGCCGGCCGATCATCGAGCTTCGTCTCCGTCAACACACCGTTCTGCAGCGGGATCGGAACCCACGTCGACTTGCCCGTAAACAAGGTGACGCGCCCGCGCACTTCCGCGACAGCCGCATCATCCCCATTCGGTCGCTCCTTCGGTGCGACGACAAACAACGCCTCGGTGACTTCTCCCTGCGATGGAGCCAGAGGCTTCTTTCGCAGTTCCGGATGCGCGGCGTTCCAGAGTTCCACGAACTTCGCGTGCGGCAAATACACTCGCTCGGCCGCGAGCGGTTCCTTCGGATCGTCAAAGGGGAAAATGATCGTCGGCCGCGCGGGAATGTCCGGATTCGGATTCACCGGTGGAGCCACCGCCGGCTTAGCAACCTGCGGCTCTTGTGCGAACGACGAATTGATCGCGAGCAACGCGAAGATAAACAACGAGACCGCCTGTCGCGTCAGCGGTCGAGTCCAGAATGCTTTCGTTTTCATGCGCGGCCATGCAGTGGCCAGCCCCTCGCCAGTCGCGTGAAGAACCCACAGCGCGATCGCCGCGACGGTGCCGAAGAAGATTCCGTCGAGCGTGTTCTGCCACGCCAGAGGCGCGATCGCGGCCAGAGCCAACGGCAGCGTCAGACCGAGCGCAGCCCACGTTCCCTTCAGCATTCGCCGATTCGGGGGCAACAGCCACGCCAGAAACGCCAGCGCCGCGATCCACACGCCTCGCCCCGTCCATCCCGCCGCTCGGTTCTCGTAAACCAAATCGAGTCCAATTCCACTCGCGGCCGTCTCCGTTCCGAGATACCGAAACTTTTTCGTCGCAGCCCCGTCCAGAGCCTCCAACGCCATCGTCAGCGACAAAAGGCCGCCGCGCTCTCGCCTGCCTACGGGTTGTTGCGATGGCCGTATTTCAAGGCTCAGTTCCTGCTCGGACTGCGTGACACCGTCGTTGGATGGCGGCGCCTCCGCCATCTTCTTCGCGAGATCTTGTTGCGGTTTCGGCATCGCTTCCGACGTTGCCTCTGCCGGAGCATTCGGCTCTGCAGCCATCGGAGGCGTTATCGTATCATCTGTGAACGGCGCAAATTTGCCACCAGCGGCAGCCGCTTCCGACACCGCCATCGGGGCTGCACCAGCCATTGGAGAGGAGGAAATTGAGGGCGATCGAAGGAGACCCTTTTGAGCGGATTGAAACACTGGGGTCGCCAGTAACCAGACGAAGAAGCCCAGCCCTAGCAGCACTCCGGGAGCGACAAGCCCACGTCGCCAGCCATAGCGATAGCGAGACCAAACGAATCCCACGGCGATCAGTACCCCGACGATTGCCATCAGCATTCGATTCAACTTCGACCACTTCGGCAGCGACAGTGACTTCGGCAGATTGCTCAGCCAATCGGTGCGGTCGAGCGGTGTGGCGGTGTCGGGAACGAAGGCTCCTTGGCTGTCGGTCAGCAGCAGGTCGCGCGGATAGCGAAGCTCCCATTGTTGGTCGAGCACCTGCATCGGCTGCGACACACCGGCTCCGTTGAGCACCGTCAACTCCGGCGGCGGCTGACGCAACTCGCCCGTGCCGCGCAGCGCCGGCACGTTCGTCCGGTAGAACAACTGCAACAACCGCTCCGCTGCCGGATTGTCCCCAGGCCTTAGCGGAATCAGAAACGCACCGTCGGCTCGGCGAACCTCTACCGGCTGACCATCGACGAGTGCGGCCCAGAGATCGGCGTGTGAAGCGTGAAGAAGCCCGGCTTCTTTTGAGAAGCCGGGTTTCTGATCATCCGCGAACCGCACTTGCAAGCTCTGTACTCCGACCGCTGTGAACTGGAACGTCGCTTCATGTTGGAACTCGCCGGCAGGGCTGAGGAGGCTGGTGATCGTGGCGACTCGGCAGATCGCGGTTGGGACTGGCAAGCGATCAAAACGTTCGTCGGCAACAGTGATGTTCGGCGTGCCTGCGTAGTAGCGATAGGCAGCGACAATTCTTTGCGTCGGCCAGTATGCCAAGGGAGCGGGCAAGTCGATCGGATCGACTTCCGTCAAGCTCGCCTTGTTCCCGTCTTGCGCGGTGACCGTGAGCCGCTGGTCTCCCTCGGCCTCGATCGCAACGAAACCGTTTTGACGATCAGCAGCAAGCAAGCGGAGGTGCGGGAGTCCAAAGTAGGCCGGTCGCTCCGCAACCGGAACCGCTTTCGAGTCACGGATTGACTCGTCTACTTTGGTCTGTGCTCGCGGGGCGACACTCGTCACCACCAGCGTTTCCGTGCCGACCAGATGGCGATCTAAACGCAGTGTCCAAATCAGTTCCCCATTCTCGCCGGCTCGTGACATTTGTTCGACGATGCGAGCAGCTCCGGTCACGAACTGAAATCGCAGATCCTTGCCGGCCGATTCGGGAAGTGCGACTTCGAGCACTCGCAGGCCGCCGCCGGTGATGGTCAGTTCAGTCTCGAAATGAGTATGCAGTGTTTGCTTGTCGAGCCGCGCGAAGGCCAGCGTGCGAGCGGCAACTCGCGAAGGTTTGCGTTCGATCTTCAGCGTGCCGCCGAATCGCGTGTCTTGATACGCGAAACCCAAACGTGCTCCGGGAACCGGCACGTTTGTCGGATCGAGTCCGTTGATGTCGCCGGGAACGACATCGAGATCGGCATCAGCCTTGATAACGTAAGTGCCCTCAGAAACCGACGACTGCGGCAGACGAAGCTCCGGCAGAGTGACTTCAACCGGCATGTCTTCGACCGGCCAGCCATCGAGATCGCGATGTGCTCGGACTTCGAGCTTCGCCTGTTGACCCGGTCGCAGTGGCTGCGGCAACGGGATGCGAATGTGATTGATTCCCGGCTCGTCTTCCTTTGTGCGAACCTGCCACGGCAGCGGCTGACCATTGACCGAGACCGCTGTCAGCAACCACTCGGCGGGCAGCGAGACTTCCAATTCAAACAGCGGAGCGAACGACGTCTCCATCGTCGCGGCGGTGATCAGGTCGAGACCCGTTGCCGTCAGATCGAAGATCGACGAGATGCTCGCCTGCACGTCCTGCTCTTTCGGCTGAGCCACGAATCCCAACGAAAACTCTTCCCTCCAGACATCGAATAACAGAGCGACTTGGCTCGGATCAGTCGCTCCCGCCGTCCCGATGGATTTCGGATCGGCCTCACTGATCGTCGCCGTCCGCACGCCTGCCGACTCGACGGTTCGCAATCGCACGGCCGGAGCGTGTTGCACAAGCGCTCGGCCAATGTGTGACGTGACTTGATTGATCTTCAACGTCGGCACACGCCACGACTCGCCGGCCGGCACCGCCATCACGCCGCGAAAGTCGATCCGCCGCGAACCATCGAACGGCTGTCGATAATTCAGCGTGATTCGGGTCGAGTTCGCATCGTTCGGATCGTCCGACAACTCCCACGCTTCGAGTCCATTGGAATCGACATCGGTGATTTCCAACGTCTTGGGAACTCGGCAGACCAATCGGTCGAGCGGCGTCCCATGCGCCTGCAACGCCGTGACCGCGTGCCAAGTGATCTCGCCGGGGGCGACTCGCAACCCGAAACCAGTGGTCGCGAACAACAGCGAATCGGTCGTCCGTTCGCGCTGCCGATCGGTCAGCTGAATCGCAACGGCCGAACTCCTGCCTCCGATTGCGACTTGGTAATTGGCCGGCTGATCATTCGCGGACGGCCTTTCGACCGAGAGTCCTGCGAGTTGCAGATGCTTCCCCGCCGGCACCAACACTTTGAGCGTTCCCGGAACCCCCGGCAACACGCCGATCGATGCAACCTTGTCCGCACCAACCGCGGTCAGCGGTGTCGAGAGTTCAAGCGTCAACGTGTGCTCACCGCGTGTGTCGTTTAGCAAGAATAACGACTGCTCATTGCGACCCAGCTTCGCCGGTTGCCCATTCAGCTTCGCGCTTTCGACCGCCATCGCTCCGAACGACAACGGCAACGCCTGCCAGGATTCGCCAAGCTGGCTGATCTTGATCGTCGCCTCAACGACAAGTTGCTCGCCATCAAACTTCGCCGAGTACGTCGCTCCTGAAATCACCGCCCCGACCGGAGCCGTCGTCTTCGCCGGCGCGTTCTTCTGAGCATCGCGATACAGCTTGAAAAACTCTTCGCGTGGCAACAGCACCCCACGCTGATCCTTCGCAATGATCGTGTCGAGATCTTCCACCGGCACGAAGACGCGACGAGCATCAATTTCCTGGGCAGAGGCTGGAACACAGCAGACCATCGCCAAGAGCAGTGTGCTGATAGCCGTTATCACACTTTCGGCAGCGCTAAAAAGTGGGATAAGGGCTATCGGCTTGCGGCTTTCGGCCACCGGCCGGAAAACGCCGGAAAACAAGTTCAGGGTTCCGATCATGAACTCACTCACTTCTGACGGACAAAGCTACGAAGTTGCCTCGGGCGGCGGGCTGACGATAGTTGGAAACGGCTTCGAGGGATCAACGCCATTGCCATTCGGACGCTTTACCGCTCCGAACAACGAATGCACGATCCAGACGGCAAACATTAACAAGAGACCCCAGCGAGCGGCGGCGACTCCGTGCAGAACTATGTCGGCGTCGTTCAGCCCGGCGCAGACGGCGATCAGTACTCCGGCCAGAACCCAGCCGAGCCGGTTGCGCCAGGTCGTCGGAATCAGCACGACACCGAGTACAAACAGCGACACCGTGGCGACGATCGCGGCGAAGCTGACTTTCCACCACGTCACAACGAGCTGCTCGGCACCGCCGAGATTGTGAAACGAGTACGCTTGCCCCTGCGTCGCAAAGTCCGCCACGCCGACTGACGACGCGCCGATCCATAGATCAAGTTCCGCTTGGTGGACTGTCGAGGTGACATATCCGTTGATCGCTCTTTGGAGCGTCAGATGCTGCTCGCGAACGAACTGATCCGGCGTGCCGACTAGCGAAAACTTTTCCGGCACCCACACGACCGTTCGCAGTTGTTGCACCGCAACCGCCGATCCCTTCGGTCCGCCGATGCGCGGATGCGACACATGCAATCTGCCGCGCCAACCGCCGAACGGAGGCGGATTGATCGGCCACAGAAATTGCAAAGTGATCGAGAACGGCTCGTCCGACTTCCCGGTGCGTGCGACGCTCACGAAATAACTGTCGAACGGATCGTCCGAACCTTTACCCGCCTTTTCCGGCGAGACCGATTTGTTGTCGACGAGCACGCCGAGGATCTCCGCTCCCTTTGGCAAGTCGATCCGGAGCCTTTGCCGCTCACTAGTCTTGATCTTGAAGCGGCAGCGATAGGATGCTTTGTCGTCTTCATCGACAACGATCTCGACCAACCCCCGCGAGACAACCGTCTCGACGACTTCCTGAATTTCGTGCTTCAGGGCCGAAACCTTCAGCGACACAGGCTGCGAGTAGTATCGATACGCCAGTGAGCCATCCTGCGAAAGCAACGACAACTCGCGCGGGTCGATCGCTTCAAGAGCGTCGCCTGCCACGTCGGCCGAGACGGTCAAGGCTTTGTCTTTCTGAACTGTGACCTCGCCATACACGTCGGCCAGATCGACCTTGCCCGCCTTCGATTCACCGTCGCCCGGCAGTCCCACCGCGCGAACGGGATTGAGTTCCTGCTGCCACGAAAGCGTCGCCCCAGCCTTCTTCTCCGCACCTTCGGCCGGCTTCAAGTCGTAAGTGATCTCGAACGGCACATCGCCGACGGCCTCGCGTTGCAGGATGATCGTCCAAGTCACCCAGCCATCGACCGCCTTCTCGGCCTTCTTCTTTTCTTTGATCGCCGGAACCGTTGCACCCTGAGCCGTCCGAATTTGCACGACGTCCGCCAGCGCTTCGTGGACTGCGATTTGAAACGTGTCGAGTCCCGCGAATTGAACGTGATACGTCACCGTCGTGCGCACATCCGAGGTCTCTGGTTTCGCGTTGAGCAGCGTCGCGACCGATGCCGTCAACCGAGTGGGCCGGCGAGTCGTCTTCACGGGAATCTCCACCGGCCGCCGAGTGAACGACCACGCCGACGCGAGCGTCCCGCCCGCGACAAACGGCGGATTCGGATCGGCGCTTCGTTCCGGCTGCACCCCTTTGATCGCCTTTTCGTCGGTGAGCACTTCGATCGCCGGCGCCGCGAAAATCGTGACTTGTCCGGTCTCACGCTCGACGTACAACGGCTCGAGCAACGGCAACGTCGGGTTCTGCTCCTTTTCCATTGCGTCCAGGACCAGATGCCCGATCACATTGAACTGGATTACTCCCTCACGCTTCATGTCGAGCACCACGCGCAGCACGATCGCGGAATCTTTTTCTTCGACGGCGTGATCTTTGACAAATGGCCCGGTGACACTGTCGATCTGCAGACCGTCCGGCACGTTCAGCAGGAGTTCGAACAGGCCGGCACGCTCGACGGTGTAGCTCAGTTGTGTCAGCGACCGCAGTTCATCGTCGAGGAATTGGAACCGCGCGACATGATTCACGAGCACACGCGGTTCGACCGCTTTTGCGGCCAGCTTGAGTTCCACCTTCGGCGAATAAAACTTGTAAGCCAATGATCCCGGCCGGCGAATCGCCTCCGCGACCTCGGCCTCTTCGATGCGTGTCAGGCCGGTGAGCTTCTCAATGTTCAGCAGCAAGTCGGCTCCCCTGGTGACGACCAACTGTCCGCTTTCACGCACGACGTCCAACGCATGGATCCCCGCCGCCGGAGCGTTCTCGTTCAGGCCGACGACATCAAACGCCCCGGTCGGAGCAGACCGTTCGGTGTGAACTTCGAGCGTCAACGCTTTCTTCGCACCGCTGAGCAATTCGATCGTGACGACTTGCCGATTCGCCTCGTCGGCCGCTTTCCAACCTTTGACGTTCGCATCGTTCGACGATACGCCAAGAATGCGGTCTCCCTTCGGCACCGCGACTCGCAGTTGCCCCAGCATGCCGCGGAGCACGTCATACCTCAAGAATGCATCCGTGTGGATCAGGCCATCGGCCACCGAGACCTGCGTGTGATTCGTGACGCTGGCGAGCAAATCCATCTCCGGCTTGATACTCGCTTTCGGATGCCACAACACGTCGATGCGGTTCGCCGCGCCGAGGTTGCCGGTAATCTTGGTCTCTTTGCCCTTCGCGGCTTCAACCGGCTGTCGAACGAGCAGCGGAGTGACCTCCACCGCTTGGTCGGCTTCCGGGATCACCAATTCAAACTTCGTGACACCCACGGCCGGGACTTCGAGATCAAAACTCTTGCCGTCCGGCGATGACCGAACTCGCGCGGCGAGCTGAATCTTCACCTTGTGCTCGCCCGGTGTCGGGAACAGCAGCGAATAAACTCCGTCACCGGTCGCTCGCAGCAAGACTTTCTCTTTGTCATTGGCCCCACCCTCGCTGGTCACTTCGCCGACCGCCGCGTCCCCAAACTTCAGCGGCAACTCCGACCACGCTTTGCCGAGCACTCGCACTGAATAATCCGCCTCGATCCGCGCGACATCCTGATCGACCTTCCCGCGATAACTGGCGGATGAAATCACGGCGGCGACTGGAGGTTGACCAGGCTGGTCTCCGAATTTGCTCCAGAGCTTGAGGTACTCGGCATACGACATGAACACGGTTGCCTTCTGTTTCTCGAAGACAGTGCTCAATTGCTTGTACGGCACATAAATGAACTGCTCCCAAGTAACCTGCGGTTCGTCCTTTGGCTTCGCAGGTTCGGCGGACTCTTGGGCGAACGCTTGCGAAGTTGGAGGAACGTCGGGATTCCCCGGTAAGAATGCGGTCACTGCTGACCAGCCGAGTAGCAGAAACAGGATTGTTCGGGCATTCCTACCTCGGGGTATGAAGGCAGAGAAAAAGCGTGTGTTCCGAACGCGCATGAGCGGAAGTCCTTTAGACAACAACGAATTCAAAATCAATTGATTTCGGAGTTTAGGAAAAACTAACAAGCCTTGCCAATTGGCAAGGTCAGGAAGACTGGGGGCTCTAGTGGCCGCGCAAGCTGTCGCATTCGAAGTCTAGTCTACACCGGTCGTGACCTTTCGGATTCCGAAAACTTGGCAAAATCTTCCACAAAAGTAGGCTTGGCAGGCGATTTTGCCCTTATTTCTCGGTATGGCAATTTCCCTCGAGCCTCACAGATCGCACCGAAATCGCACGACAATCAGAGTGGTCTGGTCCGCTGCCGAAACCGCTTCTAGAATCAGACATCTTCCGCGGCGGCCGAGTTCCCCGCGTGACGAACTTACCTTCCGAATCAACGATCTGACTGGTAGCGACCTTGCATGGCTGACCCGCGCATCAACCTGAAGAACCCCAAAGTGGCGGCCCTGTTAGCGTTCCTGATTCCGGGAGCCGGCCATTGGTATCAAGGGCGTTGCTTCAAGGCGGTGATCTATTCAGTCTGCGTCTTGGGGACGTTCTGCTGGGGTCAAGCGATGGCGGAATGGAAAGGGGTCTACTTCCGCTGGCAGGATCTCGAAGGCCGCGACCGCTTCCGGACGCGCGACCGCACAATCGGCTATCTGTCCCAGGTGCTGGTCGGTTTGCCGTCGCTTCCCGCGTTGGTTCAATGGCGAAGGTACTCCAGTCGCGATGTGGATGGACGAGACTTTTCACAGTTGGAAACTCCCATCGACGCACCGTTTGAGGGCTATGCCAAGCACGATACTCCCAACGATTCCTGGGAGGGCCAGATTTCTGGCCACCTGCAACTGTCGCTAGATGACACCGGACCGCGCGGTTTTGGGCCGGAGGTTCGCGGCCACTTTCGAGGGATCGCGCGAATCGAGACACCGGGTGCTGGGGAGACGGACGTTGCAAAAGAATTCAACTTAGCGGGGCCAATCACGATTGCTCCGCAGGTGCTCGGCAATGGCAACGTGACCACCACGATCGATGGCAAGAGCCGAGCGAAAGACTACTCCAGTTCGCGGCGCTACGTTCGCAGTCGCATCGTCGCCGAGCGTGGCGAGTTCGATGCGCCCGTGGGCGAGATCGAAGGAACGATCCCGCGAGCGTTCAAGGACTGGTACCAAGTACCGCTCGAAGATGACGCCGTTCAGGAGATGAATCGGCGACTCGGTCGGCGGTACGAGATTGCACTGTTATTCACCTGGGTCGCCGGGCTGTTGAACTTGCTGGCGATTTGGGATGCCTACGAAGGTCCGGCCTACGGCTACGGTGACGAGGTCGATCAACCGGAAGGGCAGCCTTCAACGGCACCAGCCGCGACGGCAGTTCCGACTCCAGTCGCCACTGCGACTTCGGCGACTCCCGCACCAAGTTCGTGATGATTGATGCTTGGTCGTGTCATTGCCCGTTCCTCTCGTCTCTCACCCCTGAACTCTCGACTCATCATGCTGCTCGCCGCTCAAAACGTGTTGTGGTACCTGCTGCCGTTGGCGCTGGCGATCAGTCTGGTTTACAGCGCGAGCCGGTTTGAGTTGCCGGAGCGGATCGTCCATCGAGCCACACGGCTGTTTTTACAAATCGTGCTGTTCATGGGGACGATCTTTGCGATCTTGTTCGTGCTGTCCGATGGATTGTGACACGGTGGCAAGGTGAGTGGGGTGACACGGTGACGAAGCCACTTCACCGTGCCACCCCCTTAACTTGTCACTCTAATCGAGACAGACCGATGTCCGAACAACCCGCTGCCGACGTGCGAACAAAGGTCCGGTCGCTGCCGACGACCGCTGGTGTGTACTTGATGAAGGACGCGCTCGGCCGGGTCATCTACGTCGGAAAAGCGGTCAATCTGCGCGGCCGTGTGTCGAGCTACTTCAACTCGAAGGCCGCGTTTGACCGCCGGATTAGCGACCTCGTGCCAGAGATTCGAGACGTCGATCACATCGGCTGTGACAGTGAGGTTGAGGCATTGCTGCTCGAAGCGCGGCTCATCAAGGACATTCAGCCCCGATTTAATTCCGAATTAAAAGACGACAAGACCTTCCCGTACTTGCAGATCACGACGCGGGAAGAGTTTCCTCGGATCGAATTTACGCGGAAGCCGCGAACTCGCGGCGCGAAGTTGTATGGCCCCTTCACAAGCGCCAAACGGCTGCGCGGCGCGATCAGCGTCTTGCAGCGTATCTTTCGGTTTCGCACGTGTTCGCTCGACATCGCCGAGGGGGAAGAACGCTGGCGATGGTTCCGGCCGTGCCTGCTGGCGAGCATCGGGCAATGCACTGCTCCGTGCAATTTGCGGATCAGCAAAGAGGACTACCGCCGTGACATCCGCCGGCTTTGTATGGTTCTGGACGGCAAGAAGAGCAAACTGCTCCGAGAACTGAGGGCCGAGATGCTGACCGCCTCACAAGAGTTGCGGTTTGAGCGCGCGGCCCGCATTCGGGACGAAATGACCGCGCTCGAAACGCTCAACCTGCGTGGCAACTTGAAAGACCACGAGCAGCCGGAAGTCTTTCCGATCGACCCGAAGAAGGGGATGCGTGGGCTGATGAAAACGTTGAACCTCGACAAACTGCCGCGGCGAATTGAGGGGATCGACATCGCTCACCTGCAAGGAGGCGAGACTGTCGCGAGTCTCGTGTCGTTCCTTGACGGCCTGCCGTTCAAGCATGCTTACAAGCGATTCAAAATCAAATCCGTAGACGGCGTCGATGATTTCGGGGCAATCCGTGAAGTGGTCAGCCGCCGTTTCAGCCGGCTGCGTGAAGAAGGGGAATCGTTCCCTGATCTGCTGCTGATCGACGGCGGCAAAGGACAGCTCAGCGCGGCGCTCGATGCGTTTCGGATGCATGACATCACACCGCCGCCGATCTTGTCGCTGGCGAAACGGGACGAAGAAATCTTTCTGCCAGGCCAGTCTGAGCCGATCCGGCTGAGCAAACACGCATACGCCCTGAGGCTGTTGCAGTATGTCCGCGACGAGGCGCATCGCTTCGCTCAGCACTATCATCATCTGCTGCGTCGCAAGTCCTCGTTGGGTGAGTGAGTATTCGAATGTCCGCTGAAAAGACCACCGGCCTCGTCATTCGCTTGGCGGACTTCAGCGAGTCCAGCCGGGTCGTCACGTTTTTCACGCGGGACTTTGGGAAGATTTCGTGTATTGCAAAGGGTGCGAAGCGGCTCAAGGGACCGTTTGAAACCGCTCTTGATCTGCTCGCGGAATCCGGCCTAGTGTTCCTGCGCAAGTCATCGGGGGGACTGGACATTCTGACCGAATGCCAGTTGATGGCTCGGTTCCGTCCGCCGGCTGGCAGCTTGAATGGCTTGTACGCCGGTTATTACGTCGCCGAGTTATTGGCTGGTCTGACCGAGGAATACGACCCGCATCCCGTTCTGTACGACGAGGCGGTGACGACTCTGCGGCGACTGACGACGGAATCTGATTTCCGCTGGCCGGTGCTCCGCTTTGAAGTCATCACGCTGCGAGAGATCGGCCAACTGCCGGACTTTCGAGCTTGCCTGGCGTGCGGACGAGTTGTGGCCGAACACACGAACTCTGTTTTCTGGGTGTCTCAAGGAGGATTGCTCTGCCCGAATTGCCGCGAACCAGAGTTCGCGTCACATCCGATTCACGGTGCGACGTTGGCTCTGTTCGAACAACTCTCTGGCGAACAAGCTCCGCCGATCCCGACTGATCCTGTCCCGCGCAAAACACTTCTTGAACTTCGTCATCTCCTCACCGCCGCCATCTGCCAGCCACTCGACCGCCGGCCCAAGATGCTCGGCTACCTGCCCTTCTGAGCAAGAAGCTCCAATTTCCAAGATCCAATGACCAAGGAATGACCAAACTCTTATCCCCAAACAATCGTGAAACGACCAATTTGGGATTTGAAACTGGGAGATTCATTGGACATTGAGATTTAGACCTTGGGGTTTCCCAACCCAACCATGTCTCACTGCCCGACTGCCGCTGTTCGATTGGCCACGTGCCTGACACTCGCGCTCTGCACGATGGTCTCTGGCTGTGCGATGAGTCGTCCACCGATCTCACTGACACAGTGGAGTTGGGGACGCAGCCTGAAGTTGATGCGGGACAAAGACGAGTCCCCGTCGTTTGAATCCGATTTGAACTCCCCCGAAGACGTGACGTCCGTCGACGCTAAAGATGGCGCGGAACTACCTCCCGAACCGAAAGAGCCTCGCAAGTTGTTCGGTTTCGGCGGGAGTCGAAAATCGGAAGACGAAATCAAGAGCAACCGAACGCATCACGACAACCGCGTTGTTCCTCAGATCGAAAGAGGTGACGAGGCGTCGGAGCGGCATTGGTACGACCGCTTCACCTCCTCGCGGACTTCACAGCCAAAGTCGATCGTGAATGACGAGGCGGAACAAAGTCGGCAGCGAAAACTCTACGACGAAGCCGAGCGGCTTTTTCAAGAACAGCGCTATGCCGAAGCGTCGAAGTTGCTCAAGCCACTCACGAAAAAGAAGCAGTCTTTTCTCCAGATAGCTCGCTTCTGGAACGTCGAACCCGAATACCGCGAGGACCACAATCGCGTCCGCGAAGACTCGATGTTTCTGCTGGCGGAAAGTTATTTCAAGGAAGAACGTTTTTCGGAAGCGAAGGATTATTACGAGGTACTGCTGAAGGAGTATCCGTCAACTCGACACCTCAACACAGCGACGAAACGGTTGTTCGTGGTCGGTCGCACGTGGCTGGGCTTCCCGGAATTCGCGACATCGGACGATGTCACTCCGGTGAACTTGGAGGATCCACGAGCGACGCCGATTCCGAAAAAACAACGTCCGCCACATGCGTGGGTTCTCATTCCCAACTTTACGGACAAGCATCGACCGACGTTTGATACGCCGGGCAATGCGCTCGACGCGCTCAAGTCGATCTGGATGTACGATCCGCGCGGGCCGCTCGCCGATGACGCGATCATGATGACCGCCAGTCACTACTTCCGCGTCGGCAACTTTTCGGAGGCCGACCGTTACTTCTCGATGCTCCGCGAGGAATATCCCAACAGCCCGCATTTACAAACGTCGTTTGTGCTCGGATCTCACGTCAAGTTGATGAGCTATCAGGGTGCCAGCTACGACGAAAAGCAACTCGAAGACGCGCGGCAGCTCAAGGAGAGCACGCTGCGCCTGTTCCCCAACTTGCCGGAGAAAGAACGTCTCAAGGACGAACTCGCGAAAATTGAAGAGGCTCGTGCACAGCGCCTTTGGGATCTTGTGGAACTTTATGGCCGCAAGCGAAAGCCCAAAGCGCAGATCATCTACGCCGAGGAGTTGCTCCAGACGTATCCGAAGAGCAGTTATGCCCCACAGGCTCGTGAAGTGCTTGCCAAGCTGCGCGCTCCACATGTTGAAAAGCCGACGATTGGCACGCGAGTCCTCGACAGCCTGCCGCGATTGCGAAAGCCGCCAGATGAGGGTGTAGAGTTTGATCCCAGAGGGAGTGCGCGCCTCAACGAGGATTTGCCCAGCGTCAACGATCACAAGCCAGGGAAGAACGACCCCGAATTGCTGGGGATGCCGCGATGAACCACTCACATGCTCGACGAGCATTCCTGTCGTCGTGTGTTTTGGGCACGCTGACCGCGCTGGCGGGTTGTGGCTACATGGTTGGTGGCGGGTTCGATCCGCAGATTCGCTCGGTCGAGGTGCCGATGTTCGAGACTAGCTCGCTCCGTCGCGGCATCGAAGTCCAACTGACGGAGGCGGTCCAAAAGCAGATCCAACTCCGCACGCCGTTCCGAGTCGTCAAATGCGACGCCGACACCCGGCTCTCCGGCCGAGTGGTCGATCTCCGCAAAAGCGTGCTGGGAGAGAACCGCCAGGACGACCCTCGCGAGCTGCAAGTGAACCTCGTCGTCGAGGTCGTCTGGGAAGACCTGCGCTCTGGCCGCATCCTGGCCGAGCAGCAAGTTCCCGTCGGACCAGAACTGCTTTCGCTACGGTCGCAGGCCGAATTCGCCCCGGAAGTCGGCCAATCGCTGGCCACCGCCATCCAGCAATCGATCAACCAACTCGCCCGGCAGGTCGTCAATTTGATGGAAACGCCGTGGTAGTTGCCTCCTCTGGATGTCACCAGTAAACTCCCGCCCCTTCGTCGGGTATCGATTTTGGACAGTTCATTCGCTTGATGATTTGAGGGCACTGCAACATGGCTCATAAGAAGGGACAAGGCTCCAGCCGCAACGGACGTGAGTCGCATTCACAACGGTTGGGGGTCAAAAAATTCGGCGGAGAAAGCGTGATTGCCGGCAATATCCTGGTCCGTCAATGCGGCACCAAGTGGCGTCCGGGTAAGAACGTTGGACTGGGCAAGGACTACACGATCTTCGCGCTCAAGGATGGTACGGTCTACTTCGACCAGGAAGGTCGCCGTATCAACGTCCGACTGCCAGAAGCCGCTCAGGCCTGAGCGGTACGCACAATTCGCACAACCAGGCGGGATTCATCCCCGCCTTTTTTATTGCCCGGAGCAAAGATCGTACTTTGAACTTGCCGAAAGCCCTTCAAATCGGTGAGCTATCAACTTGTTCGGATGCGTTGTCGGTGAGGACTCGAAACTTGTGAGGACGCTCATGTCCACGAAGCCATCTTGGAGCCACCCGTCACTGAGTCGTCGCACGGCCCTGCAAGCCGGGTCCATCGGGCTGCTGGGACTCGGCACCAACCACCTGACCGCACTGCGAGCCGCTGCCGCTCCGGGTCATGAGCGGATCGCGACGGCGAAGTCGGTGATCTACGTCTTCCTATCGGGCGGCTTGGCTCAGCAAGATAGCTTCGACATGAAGCCCGACGCACCGGACAACATTCGCGGTGAGTTTCAGCCAATTTCGACTCGTTCCCCCGGCACTCAAATTTGCGAGCACTTGCCACAGCTTGCTCAACGCAGCCACCTGTGGTCGCTCTGCCGATCGCTGACGCATCCGTCGAACGATCATTCGCTCGGCCATCACATCATGTTGACGGGACGGACCGACGCGCCCCCCGGCTTCAGTCCGAGTCAGCCTGGACCTCTCGATCATCCCTCGATCGCCTCGGTCGCAGGTGCCGTCACGCAACCGCGCAACAACTTGCCTCCGGCTGTGGTGTTGCCCGATCGGTTGGTGCATTACTCGCGGCGAGTCATTCCTGGTCAGTTCGCTGGGATCATGGGTTCGCGGCGCGATCCGTGGTTCATCGAACTTTCGCCATTCAATGCTCTCGGTTACGGAGCGTACCCCGAATACGAATTCGACCATCAAGAGCGGCCGAAGATGCCGCGTCGATTCACGTTTGAAGCTCCGAATTTGTCGTTGCCGGAGGGAGTCAGTTTTGGTCGGCTCGATCGGCGCGTGGATTTAGTCCGTCTGATCGACGAACAGCAAGCTGGACTCTACCGGGCCGGCTCAACCGGCGCGTTCGACCGAGATCGCCAAACCGTGTTGTCGCTGCTGACCGATGCGAAGGTGCGGCAAGCCTTCGACGTCACGAAGGCTCCCGACGCCCAACAGGATCGCTATGGACGCAACTCGTTCGGCTGGTCGCTGCTGATGGCCAAACGGCTCGTCGAAGTGGGAGTCAATCTCATCCAAGTGAACCTCGGTAACAACGAAACTTGGGACACACACGGCGAAGCGTTCCCGCATCTCAAAGATCTCCTGTTCCCGCCGACCGACAAGGCGCTCTCCGCCCTGCTGGACGATCTGTCGCAGAGCGGTCTGCTCGACAGCACGATGATCGTGATGGCAGGCGAGTTCGGCCGCACTCCGAAGATCACCCACCTGCCGCAGTACTACAAACTCCCCGGCCGAGACCATTGGGGTGCCGTTCAAACGGTCTTCTTCGCCGGCGGCGGAATCCAAGGTGGCCGCGTCATCGGCGCCTCTGACAAAGTCGGCGGCTATCCTGTGAACGATGCTCAAAAGCCAGAGAACATGGCCGCGACGATTTACTCAGCCCTCGGCATCCCCGACACCGCTGCGTGGCACGACGACCTCGACCGTCCGCACCACATCTATCACGCAGAGCCGATTCGCGGACTGCTGTGAGCGACATCATGTCGAACACGTCGCTCGCTCAACGAAATTCCGAAGTGAAGCCAGTCACGCTGGCAACGGTGCCCGTTTCGACCGCGATGCGCGGAGGCTTCTTGGCGGGCTTATTCAATTGGTACCGCCTCGCTAAAACGATCCTGATCTACCGGTCGGATTCGTGGCTGTCAGTGAGTGCCCACAGCCGCCGTGTGTGCCGTCCCCCGTACACAGAAGATCCAATCTGGTTCGTCGCGCCGCTGCGGATCGGCATTGGTCTTGTCCTTTGCCTGCGGGTGAGATCGGTTGTCACAAACTGGGCCGGATTCGCCAAGTGGCCGATCCGTTTCGCGTTTCTGAGCTGGGTCAGCGTGGTGTTCGCAGGGATCGGAGCGACCCTTTTGTCGATGCCTCCGCCATTCTCGCAACAAATCTAGGTGGGAGCTGTCGATGTCCCGGGTTTATGCCATCGCCACGATGGACACCAAAGGAGCAGAGATCTGTTTCATCGCGAAACTCATTCGCGCCTGCGGCATTGAAGTTGTCACCGTTGATGTTGGCACAAAAGATCCTGCGGCGGTTGTGCCCGACATCACTCGTGAGCAAATCGCGACGAACTGTGCGGCATCAAATCCGCTCACAAAAACAGATCGAGGCGAAGCGGTGACGGCAATGTCGGCGGCCCTGATCAAGTTTGTAACTTCGGAACACAAAGCGGGTCGACTTGCGGGAGTGATCGGCATCGGTGGCGGTGGAGGGACCGCGCTCATCACTCCAGCCATGCGAGCGTTGCCGGTCGGGGTGCCGAAGGTGATGGTCAGCACGATGGCCAGCGGCAATGTCGGGCCGTATGTCGATTGTGCCGACCTGACGATGATGTATTCCGTGGTCGATGTGGCCGGTATCAACTCGGTCTCGCGACGTGTGTTCGCGAACGCCGCGCACGCAATCGCTGGCATGGTACGTCACTCGCAACCGCACGTTGTCGAGAAGCCCACGCTGGGCATGACGATGTTCGGCGTCACGACACCTTGCGTCGATGCCGTGCGGAAATCATTGGAAGCTCGCGGTTACGATTGCCTCGTGTTTCACGCGACAGGATCGGGTGATCGTGCGATGGAAAACCTCGTGCGCAGCGGGTTGATTCAGGGAGTGATTGATGTCACGACGACAGCCGTCGCCGATGAGATTGTCGGCGGAGTGCTCGCGTGTGGGCCGCATCGGTTCGATGCGATCCTCGATGCACGCGTGCCGTACGTCCTGAGCGTCGGCGCGCTCGACATGGTCAACTTTGGCGCGAAAGAAACCGTACCGCCGCAATTCATCGGAAGGAAGCTGCACGTCCACAACGCTCAAGTCACTCTGATGCGCACGACGCCGGACGAGAATCGACGATTCGCCCACTGGATCGCGAACAAGCTGAATCGTTCCACCGCGCCGTTGACGTTGCTGATTCCGGATCTCGGCATCTCGTCAATTGACGCCGTCGGTCAGCCGTTTCACGATCCTGCCGCCGACATGGCACTGTTCGAGGAACTCGAACGATTGATCCAGACGACCGAGCGGCGAAAGATCAAACGCTTGCCGCTGCATATCAACGATCCGGCATTCGCTATGGCACTTGCCGAAGAAGTTCTCGCTCTTACAACTCACGGATTTTGAAAGTCCTCACATGCCGGAATCACGTAATTCGATCCTGTCTCGTTTTCGTCAGCAAGTGGCGGCTGGCCAGCCGATCGTCGGTGGTGGAGCGGGGACAGGCATCAGTGCCAAGTGCGAAGAGGCCGGCGGCATCGACTTGATTGTGATCTACAACTCCGGTCGTTTTCGCATGGCGGGACGCGGGTCCCTCTCCGGCATGATGCCGTACGGCAATGCGAACCAGATCGTCAAAGAGATGGCATTCGAGGTGCTGACGGCGGTGACTCACACACCAGTCTTGGCGGGTGTTTGCGGTACCGATCCGTTCATGATCCGCGATTGTTTTTTGCGTGAACTGCAAGCGTTGGGCTTTGCCGGCATCCAAAACTTTCCGACGGTCGGACTAATCGACGGGACGTTTCGCCAAGGACTCGAAGAAACCGGAATGGGTTACGGTTTGGAAATCGACCTGGTGAAAGCAGCTCACGATCTCGATCTGCTGACGACGCCGTATGCGTTCTCTCCGGCAGAGTCGGCCGCGATGGCGTACGCGGGAGCAGACATCGTCGTCGCTCACATGGGGTTGACTACCAACGGCACGATCGGTGCGCGGACCGCGAAGTCATTGGAGGACAGCGTGCGCGAAGTCTCCGCTATCGCCGAGGCGGCCAAAGCGGTGCGCGGCGATGTTTTCGTGCTGTGTCACGGCGGGCCGATCGCCATACCAGCAGATGCTCAGTTTGTGCTCGACCGCGTCCCGGCATGCGATGGTTTTTACGGAGCCAGTTCAATGGAACGGCTGCCGGCCGAGGTTGCGATCACTCAGCAGACGCGGGAATTCAAAACGTTGCGGCTCGGCAAATAGGCCTGACTCTGGGCACTTCTTCTAAAAAACCGTCCGGCAGAGGCGCCTCACGGCATGTATGTCCCGTTCGGACCGTTTCCGCGTGTGACGGTCGCAGCGGTGACCGTAACGACGAACGCAGAATTCTGTTGCAGGATGGCTGCAGTTTTGGTGGGCCACCAATCGTATCCCGCTTTCTGGTCATCGCTTTCCCGTCTGAGCCTCCAATCCCCTGCGAATCGATTTATGGCCGCCGACAACCTTGTCAAGAAACTGCTCATCGTTGACGACTCGACCGTCGAGCAGACGTCGCTCATCAGACTGTTGCAGGAACAATGGCCCAATTACGAGATCAGTGAAGCGGCTGATGGTGAAGCGGAGTTGTCTGCTGTCGAGCAGTGGATGCCTGACTTGGTATTGACTGATCTGTGCTTGGCCCATTTAAGCGACATGAATTCGCTGGTCAGATTGCGGGACAAATAGAGCTTGGTCTCCGTGGTGGTGATGTCTGATCTGAGCAGCGAAGAACGGCAGTCGAGGCCTTACAGGCCTGAACGGTTTTGGAACTTGCCGCCACGCATTCGAACCGCTGACGAATGATCGTCGACCTGAGGAGCATGCACTTGCGATTTGAGCTCGATAATGACGATTCGCTGGTCTCTCCGCTGGTCCGTTACCTGGAAGATCACATCCGTTCTTTGCGTTTGTGCGATGAACCGGAACCAGTGCGGATTGGCGTGGGATGGCACGAATCACTGACAAACGCGATGCATCACGGCAACGTGGAACTGGATTCCGATCTGCGCCAGGAAGACAAAAGCCTCTAACACGAAATGAAAGAGCCCCGGCAATTGATCTGGACTTATCGTGATCGAAAGGTGCATGGCGTCGCGTCGATCAGTGACGTTCACCTGAGATTCGTGATCCGTGACGAAGGCCCGGGCTTCAACCACAAGAAAGTGCTCGCCCCAACGGCAGATGAAAATCTGGATCCAATCGACGGTCGCGGGTTGTTGCTGATCCGCAGCTTCATGGATGAGGTCGACTACAACGAGCGTGGCAACGAGATCACGCTACGGAAATATACGACTGCCGGCCGAAAGCTGCTGATCAAGATGGCCGAGAAGTCGCTGGCCGATACGGTCCTGAAATTTGAGAACTCCTCGGAAGTGATTTTACTCGACCGGACACCGGCTGAGATTCGGGAAACCGATTAGAAGTCGGCGCTCTTGGGCACGCGCGGGAACGGGATGCAGTCGCGAATGTTGCCCAGGCCAGTGACGAGCTGAATCAGCCGCTCGAAGCCCAGGCCGAAACCCGAATGCGGCACCGTGCCGTAGCGTCGCAGATCGACGTACCACCAATATGTCTCTGGGTCGAGGTGGCACTCCTGCATCCGCTCGAGCAGTACATCCAACCGCTCCTCGCGCTGGCTGCCGCCGATGATCTCGCCGACGCGCGGCACCAACACGTCCATCGCCCGTACCGTTTTCCCGTCGTCGTTGCAGCGCATGTAAAACGGCTTCAGCGTCCGCGGATAGTCGAACAGGATGACTGGCTGCTTGAAGTGTTGCTCGGTCAGAAACCGCTCGTGTTCTGATTGCAGGTCGCTCCCCCATTCGACGTGATACTCGAACTTCTGGCCGGAGTTTCTTAGCAATTCGACCGCTTCGGTGTACGGCAGGCGAATAAATTCATGATCGAGGATGTTTTGCAGCGTCGAGAGCAGCTCGTGTTTCTCGTCGATCCGTTCGTTGAAGAATGCCATGTCCGCTTCACAATTCTTGAGCACATCGCCAATGACCGACTTGATGAACGATTCGGCAAGCCGCATGTTGTCGGTCAGTTCGTAGAACGGCATCTCCGGCTCGACCATCCAGAACTCGGCGAGATGCCGTGTCGTGTTCGAGTTCTCCGCGCGAAAAGTCGGCCCAAACGTGTAACAGTCGCCGACCGAGGTCGCGAAGATTTCGGCTTCGAGCTGTCCACTGACCGTCAGCGAGGCCGGCTTAGCGAAGAAGTCGAGTTCAAAGTTCACCGGCTTGCCCGACGCTGCCAGCTTGTGCAGATCGAGCGTCGTCACTTGAAACATTTGTCCGGCACCTTCGCAGTCGCTGGTTGTGATGACCGGTGACTGGATGTAGACAAACCCGCGCGACTGAAAGAACTGATGAATCGCCGCCGAGGCCGCGTTGCGAACGCGCGTGACCGCTCCGAACGTGTTGGTTCGCGGACGCAGGTGCGCAATCTCGCGCAGGAACTCCATCGAGTGCCCCTTCTTTTGCAGCGGATACTTGAGCGGGTCCGCTTCGCCGAGGACTCGCAGCGTCTTGGCGTGGACTTCGATTCGCTGGCCTTTGGCGGGGGAATCTTTGATCTCGCCTTCGACAGCGATACTCGCACCGGTCGTCACTTGCTTGATGGACTCCGCATAGCCCGGCACGTTGGCGTCGATCACGATCTGCAAGTTGGCCAGGCAACTGCCGTCGTTGAGTTCGACAAACGAAAACGCCTGCTTGGAATCGCGTCGGGTCCGCACCCAGCCACGAAGATCAACTGCTTGCCCGGCCTGACCGGACTTCAGAGCTTGGGCAACTTTCATCCGCAACATGGCTCAACTCCTTTTGGCATTCGTGCGACGTTGGCCGAAATTCGTCCTCGTCGGAATTCGCTGGCGGGCATGGTGTAGTGAACTTCGCCGATCTGTGGGAGTGAACCGAACATCCCGACCGTGGCGGCAAAAGACACCGGTGATAGACTGCTCGGAATCACGAACGCTTCGGAGAGATGTGTCCTGTCGTGGAGGCGGTTCATGCTGGCGAAGTTGTTTTCGTATTCGTTGCTGGGCATCGAGGCAAAGCCGGTTGAGGTCGAAGTCGATATTTCTCCCGCGTCCATGCCGCGGACTGTGCTGGTCGGCATGGCCGAAATGGCGGTGAAAGAAAGCACTCATCGCGTTGAACGAGCACTCGTGAACTGCGGCTACTCGCGGCCGATTGACCGAGTTGTCATCAATCTCTCGCCGGCCGAACTGCCGAAGGAAGGCGCGTCGTTCGATCTGCCCATTGCGCTGGGAATCATTGTCGCGTGCGGACAACTCGCGCGAGATCGACTCAGTGATTTCGCGGCAGTGGGAGAACTGGCTCTTGACGGCACGTTGCGGCCGGTGCGCGGCGCATTGTCGATGGCCATCGCCGCCCGCGAGCAAGGCAAGACGGGGTTGTTGGTCCCCCTTGAAAACGTGCCTGAAGCGTCGGTCGTCGATGGCATCCAGATCATCCCAATCGGCGCGCTGACCGAAGCGGTCGGATTTCTATCCGGCGAATTGGACATCGAGCCTGCTCAGTTCAGTTGGGATCGGGCGATCGAGACGTTTGGAAACTACGAGGTCGACTACTCGGACGTGAAAGGGCAAGAGTCGGCGAAGCGAGCGGTCACAGTCGCCGCCGCCGGCACGCACCATCTACTGATGATCGGCTCGCCGGGAACCGGAAAGACACTGCTCGCGCGGCGGCTAGTGACAATTCTGCCGCAGCTGAACACCGAAGAAAGTTTGGAGACGACGCGCATCTGGTCTGCGGTTGGACGTCTGGAACGAGGCCAATCGCTGATCCTGCAACGTCCCTTTCGTTCGCCGCATCACACGATCAGTGAGGCGGGCCTGGTCGGGGGCGGCAGTACGCCAGCTCCGGGTGAAATCAGTCTTGCTCATCATGGCGTGTTGTTTTTGGACGAGCTTCCCGAATTCAATCGCCGCACGTTGGAAGTCATGCGGCAGCCGCTTGAGGAGAACAACGTCACGATCTCGCGAGCGAGTGGCAGCGTCACGTTTCCCGCGAATTTGATGCTGGTCGCAGCGATGAACCCGTGCCCCTGCGGCTATCGCGGCGACCCGAAACGCAACTGTCAGTGCAGCCCGATGCAGATCGAACGCTACCTCGCCAAGATCAGCGGACCGCTGCTGGACCGCATCGACATTCACGTCGAAGTTCCGGCCGTGCCGTTTCGCGAGATCGCCGACAGCCAGCCTGGCACGTCCAGCGCGATGATGATGGACCAAGTTTCCTTCGCCCGCGACATTCAACGCCGCCGTTTCAGCAATCTGCCGGGGATGTGCAACGGCAAGATGTCGACTCGGCAGATTCGACAATACTGCAAATTGGCGCCAGAGGCGGAGACGCTGATCCGACAGGCAATGGAAGAAATGGGGTTCTCGGCCCGCGCTCACGACAAGATCTTACGGGTCGCCCGCACAATCGCCGACCTCGCCAACAGCGAAGCCATCCAGCCAGAGCACCTGCACGAAGCGATCAACTTCCGCACCCTCGACCGGACATACTGGGCGTCATAGGGAATCGCTCAAGCACTCACATCCTGCTCCAGCAGCAGACGAAGATACGAGCGGCGTTCAGACTTGCCGAGATTCAATTCTCGCGAGAGCGCAAACAGGCATTCGCGGGCGGCGTCGCATTCGGAAACTTCCGCGATGATCTCCAACTCGGCGAACCAGCCGAGATCGCGGACGTCATCGAGAACGATCTCAACGTCGCGGTCTTGCCAGAGCAGAAAGAACGGCTCGCGGCGTTTGACGACGTCACGCACCGCGCGGAATCCAAGCCGCGTGAACATGTCCAAGAGTTGCTCACAGGCACCGGCTCCCGCCGCCGTCGCGATTTCGATCTCGTGACGTGTCTTCGTGACCTCGTCCAATAGCGGGCCTTTGTAGGTCAGATAATTTTCTTCACCGACGCAGCGAATACGAAACGCCTCGTCGGTCTGAGCAAAGTCGCGGCTGGGATGCGCAAGATAGACGTCGCGTTGATGAAGCGGCTCGGCCGGTTCGGCTCCGAGCGCGGCAAGTTTCATCCGCAGAGCAGTGACCGCAGCCGCATCGGCCAGCGAGTATTTCATTTCGACTTCAAGGCTCATTCGGTTCTCGCTCCAGCGGCGACGTCCTGGCAAAGAAGTTCGAGATATTCCCAGGTGAAGAGGCCGGTATCGTGGCGATCGTTCCACGAAATCTTGATCGCGTAGTTGCCGGAGAACTGGATGTTGGTCGGCGCGACGGCCAGCGGGACGTCTTCGACATCTACGACTCGCACGCCGCTGACCTCATCGACGCAGCTCGCACAGGGGCAGCGACCGCGTAAGAACCGATACGGCAGCCGGTAGGTGCCGTTCGGCCATTGCAATTCCAGAACGCCCTCTTGCTGACGGGCTTTGATGCCCAGCGGTGCTGTGGCCATATTTTGGAACGCGGGGTGTCAGCCCCGCTTTGGATTCTTTGTTCGAGGTGAAAGATTGGAAATCAAAAGATCCAAAGCGGGGCTGACACCCCGCACTCCAAAGCTAGTGATCGTGACCCCCTTTGAAGATCGCGTGGTCTTTGTTGTTGCGCGAGGCAATGTAGGCAACGAGGTCGAGGATTTCTTCTCTGGTGAGTTTCTCCAGTAAGCCTTTCGGCATGATCGAAACCTTCGAGCGCTGGCGTTCAGCAACGTCGTTGCGTTTGATGATCTTCGGTTCCGCCGAGATCAGGGGATTCTCGACGACCTTGATGATGTCGCCGGACTCTTCGACGACCAGGCCTTGGATCACTTTGCCGTCTTGGAGTTCGAAGACGTTGGTTTGGTACTTCTCGTTGATCTTGGCGCTCGGTTCCAGGATGTCTTTGAGGATGTCGCTGGGTTTCATCTTTTCGTCGAGCTTGGTCAGGTCGGCTCCGAATTCTTTGCCGACTCCGCCGAATTTGTGGCAGCCGACGCAGTTGGCGACAACGAACAATTGCTTTCCGGCGTTGAAGCTGCGTTTGGCGTGATCGTCGTGGTCATGTCCCATCGCTTTGTGGTCCAGAGCGGTGACGACGGCGGCGAGGTCTTCGAATTTCCATTCGGTGCGCGGGCGGCGGTCTTTCAACAGCGCGTCGGCGGCCTCGATCTTGTTTGCGGTGAGGTATTGATCCGGCGCGGCTTCGTAGGCGTCGAGGTCGGGGACGACGTAGAGCGCGGCGTACATTCTGCGCCAGTGGCCGGGGTAGGTGCAGACGATCGGGTACACGCCGGGTTGCTTCGGGACGTTGAAGCTCAGGCGTTGGGAATCTCGCGGTTGGAGCAGCGTGCTCTTGGCGATGATCTTGGGGCTGTCGGGGATGTAGTGCTTCTCGGCGAAGCCCGGCTTCTGGGCGTTGGCTTCGGAGAGGAGGCCGATTTCTTCCAACGCGCCGGGCAACGTGATCGCGAGGTTGTGCGGCATCAGGTCGGAGTTTTCGAGAACGAATTCGACCGGCTTGCCGGCTTGGACGACGATGATGTCTTTGTCGTAGCTCATCTTCTCGAAGACGGTGCCGATCTTGATGACTCGGATGCCGAGTTCACCAAGTTGCGCTCGGACGGGCTTCGATTGATCAGCGGGAAGCAGCGAAGCAAGGGCGTCGGCGAACTCGAATTGGTCAAGCGCGGCGTCGCTGGTGCGTTCGGCGGCGGGGGTTTTCTTGATCGAGTCCAACAAGACAGTGATCAGTTCCGGCGCGGCTTCTTTCGGCCACGTCGCTTTCGGCAGGCGTTGCAAAGCGCGGATGGCGGCAGTGCGGTCGGTGTTTTCTTTCACGAACTTGGCGAGCGTCGCGAACGTTTTCGGTTCTTGCCCTCGGACATACGTGAGCGCGTTCATGGCGGCTCGACGGACGAGCGATTCGGGGCCGCCCCCTTGCAGCGTAAATTCGGCTTTGACCTTCGGAGCCGGATTCTTCTCGGACTTGAAGACTTCGCCCCGTTTCTCGTCAAGGACTTTCACCGTGAATTGATTCAGACGGCCGCCGAGGTCTCCTTCCGTGCGGTTGTAGATCACGATTTGGTCGATGGGGAATTCGTCGCCGAGGTCCACCTCCCACCACGGGTTGTTGGTGTTTTCCTCGGTGTGAGTTTGGCCCCCGTCGCCGTAAAGGCCGGACTTGTTGCCGTCGATGCCGCGCTTGGCATCACCGCCAGCAGCGACGTTCTTCTGCGAGGCTCGGCCTTTGCGAGCGATGTTGTCGCCGCCGCTCATGACTTCGACTTCGGCGAGCGTCAGTGTTCCTTTGCCGGGCAACTCGACTCGGACGAAGCGGCCGTTTGTGCCCTTGGACTTCGGGCCGCGGAGCGGTTCGGGGAGATCGGTGAGCAGCGGTTCGACTCGATCGTACAACGTCGCTCGGACGCCGGGATCGGAGATCAGCGGCATGGCGTTGACGAAGTCGATCAGGCGTTTGGGGTCAGTGGTCGCGAGCTTCCACGAGGCATCGACGTTGTCATCGACGTTGATCAGCGAGACGTAGCCGATTTGGCGGAAGATCGGTTGCTTCGCGGCGGTCGCAAGCTTTTCCAATTCGGCGCGTGCGTCTTTGAGTTCGGCGGTGCTGCGGCCGGTGAGTTGGCGGACCAAGTCGAACACGACGGTCGTGTCGGCGTTGGATTGCTTGGCGTCGAGGTTCAGGATCGTGTCCATGACGACGCGCAGTTCGGGCTTGTTATCGAGCTTGGCGAGCGTGCGGACGGCGTCGCGGCGGACGGGGTCTTGCAGGCCGGGGCGATACAGCAGTTCCAGGCAGACGGCTTTCGTCTTGTCTTGCTTGAGCAGTTCGTCCGTCGGCAGGTTTTTGAGGGCGAAGCGAGCACCCGCCTCGGTGGCGAAGGCGATTTCGCGGCCTTCCTTTTTGGCCTGGTCGTAGAGCGGTTGCAGGGTGCGGGCGACCTCTTTGGAGAGGAAGTCGAGGTACTGGTCGCTCGGGTGCTCGGCGGCGACGAGCAGCACTTCGTAGGCTTCGGGCTTGGGGATGAAGCTGGCGGCCCAGAGCGCCATCAAGCGGACTCGCGGAGCGGGATCGGCCGCGGCCTTGAGCAGCAGTTCGAGAGCCTTGCGATGCGACTGCTCTCGCGCGTGCGACACGGACGCTCCGGCCGGCAAGTTCGCGGGGAGTCCGAGCAGATCGTCTCGCCACGCCGCGAGGACACGCACGGCAGCGGCGCGAACGCGGAAGTCGGGTGACTTGAGCACGCGCTCAAGCAGCGGGACGTTGATGCTGTTGTGATGCTGATGCACCCAAAGAGCTTCAAGGAGAGCGTGGTCGTAACCATCCTTCGTTTTGTCGAGACTCGACACCCACGCCGTCGACACATTGACGACCGCGTCACGGTCACGCCCGCTGAGTTCGAGTCTCACTCGATAGCGCAAGCGGTCGTCTGGATGCGTCAACAGTTTCAACAAATCGCCAATACTAGCGTCTGCGACCTGCGGCGACTTGACTAACTCGCGTCCCTCATGTGTGACGCGATAGACGCGGCCGTGCTCCTGATCGCGATTGGGGTCGCGGAGGTTGTGTTGCATGTGGCCGATGATCGGGTTTTGCCAGTCGGTGAAGTAGATGGCTCCGTCGGGACCGACTTCGATGTCCGCCGGCCGGAAGTTCGGATCGGACGAAAAGAGGATCGGTTCCAGTTCGGTGGCTCCGAGCGAGGAGCCTTCATCCTCGCCGTTGTAACCCGAAGCGTCAGCGAGGGCGGACGCTCCAGAACGCGTGGAGTCGGTATTGGGAGTCTCTTGGAGCGCTCGCCCTCGCTCACGCTTCGGGTTAGTGTCGCCGGCGCTGCCGTGCATTCGGTAGCGGAGGATGCCTTGAAACCCGATCACATTCGGGACCAGCAGGTTGCCTCGGAACTCTTCGGGGAAGTGGCTGCTGCTGAGGATTTCGATGGCGGGGAGCGGTCGCGTGCGCTGCTGATAGACCTGCGGCGGACGGTTGTGCTTGTTCGGGAAATCCAAGTGGCTGGAGAACAGCGGGCCGTGGAACGGATTGGCTCCCGTGCCGTCGCAGACGATGTCCTGGCCCCAGGCGTCGAAGATGTGCCCGTGCGGATTGGCGAACCCGAAGGTCACATACACGTCGGTCTTTTGTTGTCGCGGCTCGTAGCGGAAGACCGCTCCGTTGGCCACGCGGCGCGGCGGACCCCACGGCGTTTCAATCTGCGAATGATGGAACGTCCCTTCTTGCATGTACAACGAGCCGCCCGGATCCAAAGTAAAACTGTTGATGGTGTGATGCGTGTCGGCGGTGTCGAAGCCGTGAGCGATCCGTTCCTTGATGTCGTACTTGTCGTCGCCGTTGGTGTCCTTGAGGAACAGCAAGTCCGGCCCGGCCGCGAGCAGCACGCCGCCGTTCCAGAACTCGAAGCCGGTCGGGTTGTGAATGTCGCCGGCAAAGGTCTTGCAGACATCGGCCCGGCCGTCGCCGTTGGTGTCTTCCAGAATGAGCAGCTTGTCGTTCATCGGCTCGGTCGGCTTCCAGTGCGGATACGTCCGCCACGCCGCGACCCACAACCGCCCCTTCGTGTCAAACGCCATCTGCACCGGATTGACCAGCTCCGGAAACATTTTTTCATCGGCGAACAGCTCGACCTTCAGCCCCTTGCCGATCGTCATTTTGCTGATGGCCTCTTCGCCGGAGAGAAACTTGTGCTTCCCGCCCGGCAACTCGCCCGGCTTATTCGAGATGACCGGGATGAACTCGGACAGGTTTGAGTCGTCCGCTTTGACCTGCTTCCCCTGAGCCGCCGCCCAAATCACCTTGTCCCGATTCGCCGTGAGCTGATCGAGCACATCCAGTTCCCGCTGCCCGACGGAATAGTTGGAGAGGCCATCGCCGTATCCGCCCGGCCCCTCGGTGAACTTCAAGAACGCGCGATCGCCATACGTCGAATACCCGTCCGTCACACGATAGCGGTTGAACCAGTAGAAGTTCTTGTCGAGAACGGCGGCGCGAAGCGGCTGGATTTTCGACACGCTCCGATCGAGTGATTTTCCGAACAAGGAAATCTCAATCAAGCTAGCAACCGTCAGATCACCCCATTCATTCAGATGGACTCCGTTGATGGTGTTTGCGGTCGCTTCCGGTTTGCCCTTCTTATCGATCGTTCGCAAGAACGCGTACGTCTCGCTCAGCGGCGTGAAGACGTCGATGAATTTAACCCCGTTGGCTTTGGCGACCTCGCCCATCGCGTCGGCATACATCTTGAGCCGAGCGTTGGAGGCATCGACATCGGCCTTGCTGGGGAGGTTGGGGTCGTTGAGGAACTCGTGAGCGATCGGCGAGAACAGCACGAGCTTCGGAGCCGACTTGCCGTTGTACTTCTGCCCGAGCGTGTGCTTGATGAACTCCTCGACGTTCTGCTTGAACGCCGCCAACCCCGCCTCCCCCGCCCACGACTCGTTGTACCCGTAAAACGCGAAGACCACGTCCGCCTTCGTCTCCGTCAACTCAAACCGATTCTCGCGAACCTTCTTCCCCCCTTCCTTGTCCCGCGACGACAACTTCCCCGGCTGCGGACACGGAGCATTCCCGCTAAGCCACTCATCGTGCGACCCAAACGACATCGACCGCATCCGATGATTCGGGTTCTTCCACCCATCAATCTCGTCGCCGGAATAACCCAGATTCCGAATCACGAGGTTGTGCTCCGGAAACCGCGCCTGAATGAGCGTCTCCAACCACCCATAATGCTGCATCCGCTCCGCCAGCGTGTTGCCGACGATGCAAATGTGGTCCCCCTTGTTGAGTTCAAGCTGCTGAGCATTCGCGGTCGTCGCCGCAATAATCGAAAAAGCCAACACGAGCCCAAGACGGCATTGCATGGGTGATTCCTTTGGAGTGCGGTGTGTCAGCACCACATTGGCTGGCGGCCGTGCCGCCTTTCGCGATTTATGTTTCCGATTCCAAAATCCGTCGCGGCTGCGCCGCCATCCAAACATCCACTGCGGTGCTGACACACCGCACTCCAAAGGGGAACGCGTATTCGACCGCAACCGTGCCGCCGTCTCAAGCATGACGGGACAACGAAGGGGATCGCAAAAGTCCGAAAGAGCGAAAACACCACGAACAAATTGCCAAGCGATCGATACTCGACGGCAATTCATTTTCGCGTTATCGCTCTTCCGAGACTTCGCGATTCGCCTCACCGAATCCGAATCGTGAACGGCATCAGCATCAGCCGACTCTCGCGAGCGAGCCTGTTGATTTGCCATGCGTTTCGCAGGTCATCGGCCAAGTCGGGCGAGATCGCCTTCATTGCGTGGAACAGCGCCCAGTCGGCCGTCACGCGCGTTTGTTCGTCCGGGCTCAGCGGGCCGAACAGCGATTCGAGCGGGCTGGTTGGCTTGGGCAGAATCAGGCGTTCGACTTTGTCGTCGTGGCCGAGCTTCGCGAGTTGCTTGGCGTGTTCGACCGCATCTTCCAGTGTTCCAACCTTGTCGATAAGTCCGTGCTTGAGCGCAGTGGCTCCCGAATAGATGCGACCGCGAGCGAGCTTTTCGAGCTTCGCGTACTCCATCTTGCGACCCTTCGCGGCTTTCTCCGTGAACTGTTTGTAGATGTCGAGCAGCAGTTTGGTCATCGCTTCGCGTTCGCTGTCGGTAAAACCTGAGTTTGTGCTGAGGATGCCGCTGTTCTTGCCGCGAGCGACCACGCTGGTCGTGATGCCGACTTTATTGAACAGCCCTTCGAGAGCAATCTTGCCACCAACCACGCCGATCGATCCGGTAATCGTACCGGGCTCGGCGAAGATCGTGTCGGCCCCCATCGCGATGTAGTAGCCACCGCTGCCGGCGACATCGCCCATGCTGGCTACGATCGGCTTCTCGACCTTTTCAAGTGCACGCCAAATTAAATCGCTGGCAAGCGCACTGCCGCCGGGGCTATCGACGCGCAGGACAATCGCTTTGACGGTCGGATCGCTCGATGCCTTCTCGATTGCTTTGACAAGCGTGTCGCTGCCCAGCGTGCTGTCGCCGAGCAAATCGATGGCGCTGGCTCCGGGCATGATCATGCCGGTGGCGTGAATCACGGCAATCTTGGGATTCTTACTGGCGCGTTTCGGCGGCTCCAATCCCATCATCATGTTCATTAAATTGATCATGCCGGTCAGGCCGCTGAAGTCGGCATCGATCTTTTTCTTGCCGTAAAGCTTCGCCAGCTTGATCGTCGTGTCGGCCTTGTCGCCTCGCAGAATGCCGGGGAGTTCGTCTTCGTAAGCAACGCGCGTGATGAGCCCCAGTTCCTTCGCGGCAGTCGCGGTGTGCGGGCCATTGTCAATCGCCTCTTTGACCTTCTCGGCCGCGATGCCACGTCCCGTCGCCACCTGCTCGACCATCTGGTCGTAGAAGTCGCCGAGGACCTGTTCCAACTCTTCGCGGAATTCTTTGCTCATCTCGGTGCGTGAGTACGGTTCGGCAGCCGATTTGTATTCGCCGACGCGAAGCATCTCGGCCTTCACGCCGAGGAAGTCAAACAGGTTCTTGTAGAAGCTGACTTCGGATCGCACGCCCAAGAACATCAGCACGCCGGACTCTGGCATCACAACTTCATCGCAGCCGGCTGCAACGAGGTAATCCCCGCCGCTCGACGAATCGAGGTAGGCAACGACCTTCTTCCCTTTCGCCTTCACGCGGCTGATTGCCTGGCGAAACTCGTTGAGCTTGCCTCGCCCGATGCTCGGCCCGTCGATCTTGAGCACGACTCCCGTGACGGCGTCATCTTTCGCGGCTTTGTCGAGTCGGCCGATCGCCTCGGCGAGACTCTCGGTCGCTTCACCGAACAGGCCCATCATCTGCGGGCCTTCGGCATAGCCACCCTTGAGTTCGATATGCGCCCAAGTCGCGGTTGCCGCGTCCGGCTTGCCGGTCTCTTGAGCCGCGACCGGGGACTGCTGCAAAGCAAATGCCAGCAACACCAGCATGAGGGGCGACAAGAAAAGTCTTCGGATGGCGACGGATTGAAGGCCAATGGGGCTGAGCATGGCATGGTCTCGCGAACGTTTCGAGAGGATTACAAACATTGGTTCGGAGTTTACGGTCGGCCACTCGGCACCAGCAAGCAAGGGCTCTGAGCCGGCAGATGCGAGTCGTACGGAGGATGGTTTTGGAAACGCGCAGAGGAACAAGAGGTCTCGCAGGGATTGCGGAGGATTTCTCTGTGTCCTCTGCGGCCGCCTCCGTGGTGTCTACGTTTGAAAAATGCGGAGATTGACCGATTCTTACCCGCCGAAAACCTGTCTTGTCACCTTTGGCGGGCTGTGCCAGACTCCGGCTCAAATTCGCCGCGGAGTTCGGGTTCTTGCGGCGTTCGTCGAGACAATTCGCCTCTGGGCATCGAGGTGGCTGATGATTCGCTGGCTGACATTCGTGGTCGCATTGGTCGTTGAAATCGGCTTCGGCATAACGCCGCGTGCGGAGGCTCAAGGCTTGATCTGGAAGCTACCGACCGACGGCACCTGGATTCGGTATGAAGGAACGTATCAGCAGATCGAAACTCGCTCGAACACCGGCGGCACCGATTTGACGATCCAGTGGATTCAACACCTGACAATCAAGTCGATCGGTTCGCAAGAGGCGGAGTTTGAAGGCAAGACGGTCCCGTGCCGTTGGCTGGAATTCAAAGTGCAGACCGGCAAGAAGAGCGACGCCGGCATCAATCCTGGTCCGATCGGTGCCTCGATTTACAAAGTGCTGGTGCCCGAACATCGAGTGATCGGCAAGTTGGCCGACGACGAGACCATCCCGGTTTCCTTTCTTCCGATCGTGAAGGGCTATCGCAAAGAGGGTGAAAAGCCGGTCGAGGAACTGCCGGGAAACGTCTTTCAGATTTACCCGAAGGTCGCACGGTTCATGCACTACAAGACGCTGGAGAAAGAAGGGGAACCAGAATCGTTGAACGTCGGCATCGGCGACGTCACCGCTCAGAAGTGGAAAGGGAAGTACGAGGCGGAGAATTCGCAAGGCCATACGGTGCAAGAGGCGGAAATCTGGCGCAGTGATGATGTCCCATTCGGCTTGGCTCAGTGGAGCGTCAAGCAGTCGATGGAACGCAAAGGAAACAACGAGCCGCGGTCCGCGTTCAAGCAAGTCGCACAATCGCTGGTCGAGATGAAGGCACTGGAAATCGGCACTGAAGCGAAAAGTGAAATTGAAACGCAGTAACACGGACACTCATCCTACGTGTCGATTCTCCGCAGCCGTTTCAGAAAATCGGCGAGCTCTCTCGGCAGCCGACTTTCAAAGTGCAGCGGCACGCCAGTGAGCGGATGCTCGAAGCCCAGTTCGGCAGCGTGCAGAGCGAGTCGCGGAGCGCCGCTGCGATCAGTGATCGGCTTTCGTCCGGGCGGCCCGCGATATTCCTTGTCGCCGCAGACGGGATGTCCCGCCTCGGACAAATGAATGCGAATTTGGTGTGTGCGACCAGTTTCGAGTCGGCATTCCACCAGCGTGTGACTGTTGACGAATTCGACGGGACGAACGTGAGTGATCGCTTGTTGGCCATTCTCTGAATCCGCCACGCTGCCTCGTTTGCCGTCTCCACGATTACGAGCGAGAAACGATTCGATGGTTTGACCGACGATCTTGCCCTCAACGATGGCGAGGTAAGACCGGTCGATCGAATGCTCGCGAAACTGCTGGACGAGGGACCGCTCGGCAGCGGCCGTTCGCGCAAAGACCATCAGACCACTGGTGTCGCGATCCAGCCGATGCACGGGGAACACTCGTGGAGGACGAACTCGACTTGGCGAGTTGCGGCGAGGAGCACGCAATGAATTCGCGAGAACCGACGGCAGCAAGTCTTCGAGTGTCGACTCGCGACGCCGACGTCGCGCGGACCAATGAGCTTCTTCTTCATGCCGCATCGTGGTCATGCCGGAAGGCTTTTCAACGACGACCAATTGCTCGTCGAAAAAGTGAACTCGAATGTCGGCTGCGGTCGGCGGAGCGGCGATCGCGTGCGGCAAAACCTTGACAACTTCGCCCGTTTTCAACCGACGCTGCGAATCCTCGCAGAGATTCCCGTCGATCTGCACCTGACGATTTCGGAGCAGTTGAACTGCCTCCGATCCAGGTGCCTGTGGCCGCCAGCGGCGCAGCGAGACCAGCAGCGACTGACCAGCCTCGAAATCGGACACATGAAAGACTTGCGAGCCATCATGCCGCATGTGTTGACCCGAGCTTCAAGTCGTTTGCGTGTCCTGGAGCACTCCAATTTCAGGTTGATCATTGGCGTGCCGAGTTTGCCGAGGAATGATCTGGTTGTCACGGTCGTAAGCCGGAGTTTTCTCCTCGGTGTTCCTGCCGAGCCCCCGGTAATGCAGCAATAACACCATCCCCAGAACTCCGACCGCCAGCCAAACGAAGCTCCATTCGATACCCTGTGACGGAACTAATTCGCTCGAACGAGGCGAATTCGAATCTTGAGACATCGGCAGCACTCCACCAGATTGAGCGACGTATCTTGGCCACTGGTGGGTTTGATCGGCAAGGCAAGATGCCGACAAAACGGTCGGTCTGTGACTCGACGTTCCCTTCGCGAAGAGCAACGGGGAGTTAGTTTCGGAAACCACATGTTTGGCGCTGCGTCCTTCAGGAATCGCATCCGCGAGACTTTTTATTCACCCTTTCACCCATTGCAGTGGTCTCATTGAGCCGATTAAACCGGTGTGAACAAATGATGGAGCCAAAGTGATGCGAAGTTCAATTACAACCAACCGAGTTCATCAACACAGCATCTTTGTGGGCCTCCTGCTGCTTGTGTTGATGGGAGGATGGGGAATTACCCAGGAGACCGCTTCCAAATCGGAGTCTCTCGCCAAACCCAAATCTGCCGCGAAGGAGGCTCTGACCCAGTTCCAAGATTTGGTCGGTGGCTGGGTCGGCACCGGTCAACCAAAACGAAATTCAACCAGTGGAGCCTGGCGCGAAAAAGCCGAATGGCGTTGGAAGTTCAGCGGCGAACAAGTCGCCCTGGAATATGCCGTCGAGGAAGGCAAGCTGCTGAAGTCCGCTCTCGTGTCCTTTGACCCGAAGTCAAAAACTTACCAGTTGAAGACCGTCGAACTCGGCACGGCGAAAGATCAGCCCATCCAACGAGAATACGTCGGCGAAACGAATGGCAACAAACTCGTATTCGACACACCCGCGAAGGAGGGTGCCGAAGGACGTCGCATCACGATCACTCGGCTCAATGAAAAGCGGACGCTGGTCCTGTTCGAACAAAAGGGAGCCGGACAGAACTTCTTCAATCGCATCGCCGAAGTGGGCTACACGCGTGAAGGAACTCGGCTGGCGGACTCCGATCAGACCGGCCCCGAATGTGTCGTCACAGGCGGAGCGGGGACGATCAAAGTCAGCTACAAGGGAGAGACCTACTGGGTCTGCTGCACTGGCTGCCGCGATGCCTTCAACGATGATCCCGAAGGAGTGCTCGCGGACTATCGCAAGAAACGGGAAGAGCGCAAGGCCGGGAAGAAATAAGCAAACCCTACCGGGCCTCGTCCATTGGGGTGAATGGTAATTTGCTACGCCTGCTGTTCCGCAGCGAGCTGTGCCATGCGAATCGCCGGTTCGACGATTCGCTCCCAATTGTCGCGGATGTAGTCGGGCGGCCCCCCCTTGTTGGCGACGTACTCGGCCACTCGAATCGTCGGCAGCATCTCGATGGCGTCCCACGGGCAGACGGTCAGTTCGTAGGGGTCCGACTTTTTAGTCGGAATGTGGACACAGACTTCGCAGCCAACGCAGCGTTCGACATCGATTTCGCAGAAGGTTTGCAGGACCGAGATCGTCTGCCCCGGCACCTTGACGATACAGTCGACCGGACAGACTTCGAGGCACGATTCGCAGCCGGTGCAGTTGTCGGCGTTGATGACCGCGACTTCCTTGGGGAGCTTCTTGCGAGAACCCGCTTTGGCCATGATGTCCAACCTGTGTGACTGCCGACCGAACCGGCAGGCGTTAAATGATTTTTATGGACCTCGCCGATTCATTGGCAACTCGGCCTCGGCGAGGCAATTCGATTCCGTCAGAATTCTGGCTGTCGGAAGGAGGTGGTATTCTGAGAGGCCAAGCCATTTCGAGCAAGTCGCGCTTTGGCATTGACCCAACGACTTCCTAACTTCTGTCGCCTGATTTTCTCAAAAAAAGGAACTGGTGTGAACGTGGCTGCGACCGATTCGCCGCGCTTCGGCCTCGCCGACTTGCAGGCTCTGATCGCCAAGATGTATTCGAGCAAAGACGAAGCTCGCGGCGTCGACGGCACTTTCATGTGGCTGATGGAGGAGGTCGGTGAACTGGCCGCCGCACTCCGCGAGGGGACTCCCGAAGAACTCGCGCTGGAATTCGCCGACGTCCTGGCCTGGCTGGCGACGATTGCCAATGTCTCGGGAGTCGACCTGGAAGCGGCCGTTCTGAAAAAGTACGGCAACGGCTGCCCCGGCTGCGGCCAGATGGTCTGTGGCTGCGGCCTAGAAGAGAAACCGTAGCCACGTTCGCATCGTGGCCGACCTGAAAAGCCGGCGTCTGATTTGTTTCAAAGGCTTTCTGTTTCTGTGTGGAGGATGTTTGGTATCGGTGGCGTTGTTGGCGGAACAGCCGACACTCAAAGTGGAGTTTCTGCTGGCGATGGCTGTTTAGTGTTTTGCTCGTTGCGACTACTTCGCCTTTTGTGTCATCGAACACTACGTCGATCCTGAATTCCGATTTTCCGGTTTGTGGGCGTTTGCCAAGTATTTGGTTCGACGCCGCTCGAAAGATGCTCATGAGACCTCTTCCTCGACTCCGACTCGGCCCGATTGAGCTGGACTTTCCGGTCGTTCAAGCGGCGCTTAGCGGGTACAGCGACTGGCCGATGCGTGTCATCGCCAAGCGGTTCGGAGCGTCGTACACGCTGTGCGAGGTGCTGCTCGACAAGTTTCTGATCGAGCTGAAGGACCGGCATCGGACGCGGCGATTCCTGAAAGTCAGCGACGAAGAGCATCCGGTCGGCGGGCAGCTGATGGGCGCGATCCCAGAGGACTTCGGCCCTGCAGCGTTGAAGTTGGTCGAAGCGGGCTTCGATGTGATCGACATCAATTTCGGCTGCCCCGTGAAGAAGGTGCTGGGGCGTTGCCGTGGCGGCTTCTTGCTCAGTCAGCCAGAGACCGCGCTGGAAATCGTCAGCCGCGTGCGAGACGTCGTCCCGCCACACGTCCCAGTCACCGTCAAGATGCGACGAGCACTTAATGACGAATCCGAGAGCCGTGACAAGTTTTTCACGATCTTCGACGGCGCTTACGAGCGGGGCGCGGCGGCGATCACCGTTCACGGCCGGACCGTCGAGCAGCGCTACAACGGGCCGAGCAACTGGGACATTCTCCGTGAGATCAAGCAACACGCCGGCAGCCGAGTCGTGCTCGGCAGCGGTGACCTGTTCACGGCTCAGGCGTGCCTCGACATGATCCAGCAAACCGGCGTCGATGGCGTAACGGCCGCCCGCGGCGCGATCGGCAATCCGTGGATCTTTCGCGAGGCCCGCGCTCTCGTTGCTGGCCTGCCGCTTCCCAATCCGCCGTCACTGCATGAACAGCGCGACGCTCTGCACGAACATTTTCGTTTGGCGATGGAAGTCTACGACGAGAAGCGGGCGGCGATCATGCTTCGCAAGTTCGGTATCAAGTACTCGGAACTGCATCCACGCTTCGAGGAACTGCGTGAGGCGTTCGTCGTCGTCAGCAGCCTGGCCGAGTGGGACGCGGTCCTTGCGAAGTGGTACCACGACGACTTGCCCGGCCGCCGGCGAGTGATCAACGAAGACTCGCCGATCTTTTCGGAAACGTGCGAAGTGGCTTGAGCAAGAATGCTCGTATCACACCAGCTCACGCAGCGGTTGTCCGCCATTGGCGAGGACGAAGATCGGCCGGCCGCGATTGTCGAGGTATTGCACGTCGAGCGGAACGCCGAAGTGGTGGAAGATCGTCGCGGCCAGGTCGCCCGGCGTGACTGAGCGTTCGCGGATGATGCCGCCGTCCGGTTCGCTCGCGCCGATGACTTGGCCGTGGCGGAAGCCGCCGCCGGCGAGGCACATCGACATGATGTTCGGCCAATGATTCCGGCCATCGGTGCTGTCTTGCGTTCCCATCTGCGGAGTCCGGCCGAACTCACCCATCGCGATGACCAGCGTATTGTCGAGCAGTCCACGCTCGGACAAATCGCTCACCAGCGTCGTGATGAGATGATCGAACAGTGGCAGCAGCGGGCCGAGCCCGTTCTTGATGCCGCCGTATGGCGGAAGGTTGTCGCCGTGCGTGTCCCAAGTCCCCGACGCCGTGTGATAGCTCAGGTCGATCGTCACGAACGCGACGCCCGATTCGACCAGTCGCCGAGCGATCAGCGCTTGCTGACACCAGAGGTGCTTGCCAAATCGCTGACGAGTTTCCGCCGGTTCCCGTTCGATGTCGAACGCCGCCTGAGCGCGCCGGCCGAGCACCATCTCCACCGCTTGCTGCTGATACGAATCCATCGCACCCAGCGAACCACCTTGATCAATATCCCGTCGCAGCCGATCGAACGAGCCGACCAACGAACGTCGATCCGACAGCCGATCCAGCGACAGACCCGTCGGCAACTGGAATGCCCCCGCTTGCGACATCGTTCCGGTGTCCTTGCCAACGAGATCGTAAACTGGCAGCCGCGTTGCCTGGCTGGCGAGGAACGGGTCGTACTGCTTGCCGAGATATCCCGCGAAGGCCAGATGCGACCGCGACCGCATGAACGCGACGTACGGCGGCATCGACGGATGATTTGAGCCGTGATGCTTGGCGACGACCGATGCGAGGGCCGGATATTTCTCCGCCTCCTTGTTAACGCGCGGCTCGTTGGCGAGGTTCGCGGTCTGCATGACCATGTTCGGTTCGTGGTTCGAGTGCTTGCAGTCGACCGACCGAATGATCGTGAACTTGTCGAGCATCGCCGCTTGCTTGGGCAGGTGCTCGCAAATGATCGTGCCAGGGAGTTTCGTTTGCGTGACTCCGAACGGTCCGCGATTCATGTACGGCCGGTCGGGCTTTGGATCCCAAGTGTCGATGTGGCTCGGCCCACCCGCCATCCAAAGCAGGATCACACTCTTGCCAGCCTTCGCTCCGCCGGCAGCCTGGGCCTTCAGCAAGTTCGGCAAGCTCAAGCCCGCGATTCCCGCCAGTCCCGCTTTTAGCATTCCGCGGCGGTCGGTCAGCGTCAGACCCTCGCGGGTTCGCCCCTGAAAATCTCCGAACGCATGTTGCGAGTGCAGCGATCCGTGGCGGTGATTTCCGAGCATCTTGGCTCCTCGGCGGGCAAATCCGAACGTCAACTTAACAGCGGCTGATTCTAAATCGGATCGAATCGCCGTCCACCATCACTTGTCTTGGAGTTAGCGAACTTTGAGGAAAATCTCGGACCTCTGAACGTCGCTCCGAGCTGCTCTTTGCGCGACTTGCCGAACCGTGATAGCGTCCGATTGAACGATTTCGATTTGGCGAAGTGGAGTCGCCCTGCATGTCTCGATCACTAACGACTGAGCAACCGCGACGACTGGCGATCCCGCGCAGCCGGCGGCTGGTGATCGACCTGTTGCGGCTGAATCGCCAAGTGCCGACGACTCCGCATGACCGACTGATCGACTTGAGCGTCGTCGCTGCCGCGCGTGAGCGAGCGACTGAGCGGATCTCGTGGTCGGTTCTCTTCATCAAAGCCTTCTCGATTGTTGCTGCCAAATATCCCCCGCTGCGGCAGTCCTACATGTCTTGGCCCTGGCCGCATCTGTATCAGCACCCGGACAGCACCGCGACGATCGTGACTCACCGAGAAGTTGACGGTGAACCGTGGCTGTTCTGGTCGCAGTTTCCACACTCCGACAAACAATCGCTGGTTCGCATGCAGATGCACCTCGAACATTGTCAGACCGAACCGGTGCAATTGATGTTCAAGAAACAGTGGTGGCTCAGTGCGCTTCCCACTTGGATGCGGCGGATCGTTTGGTGGTGGACGCTCAATACCTCTGGCGTCATGCGAGTGAAACGCTGCGGCACATTCTTTCTGACAACAATCGGTTCGCGCGGGGCCGAGATTTCGCATCCTCCCGGCTTCCTGACCAGTGGCCTGACGTTCGGCCCGTTCGATGATCGTGGCCGTTCGCGAGTCACGCTGGCGTACGATCACCGGTTGCTCGACGGCCGGATGGTCGCTGACATTCTGGCCGACCTCGAGCAGACGCTGAATGGCGCCATCGCCGACGAGTTGGCGGAAATGTGCACCGCGACGGCTAAGCAGCGACTCGCGGCGTGACAACGAGAATGTTCACAAGCGAGTCTCCGCCCGCACCGAGTCACGCAGGTTGCCACCGCAGCGGGCCACGAAATCGGTGAACGGTTCCAGCGTCGCGTTCAAACCCACCTCCTGACAGCGAGCAAAAAGCTGCTCGCTGACGCGAGTGAAATCGAACGACATCGGGATCGCCAGTTCCAACTCCAGCGAGAACGATTTGTCCCGCTCACAACGCTCAGCGTAGAGATTGCGGATGTCGACCCCCAATTCCGCGAGCTTCCCCGAAAGCATCCGCAGCATTCCCGGCTTGTCCGAGCCGCGTACGGTCAGCACATATTTGTTGGAAGGCGGCGCGAGAATTCCCGAATCAGCCGCCGGCTCGCTCAGCCGAACTTCAACACCGTAGGGTCGGCAAAGGTCGCGAATGTGATCGGAAACGACCTCTTGATTGCGGTCATCGGGAAAGTCGGCGGCCAACAGGATCGAGCAGTACGGCTGCATCACCGAAATGCTGGCCTCCCACAAGTTGCCCCGCAGTTCATCGAGTGCCGTCGTGACCGCCGCCAAGACTCCGACCCGGTTTGCCCCCGTCAGCGAGATGATGTAGCGTCTGGCCATACCCGAACCTTTTCGTCGTTTCCGCGGCGCATTTCTGAAAGACATCCCATGACGTCGATGGCACGCCTCGTATCGTTGGCGATCTTAACGGGTCTGATCGTCTTTTTGGGAATCACCTTCTATCAGATTGTGGCTCCCTTCCTGTTGCCGCTGTTTCTGGCGGCGATCACGGTGGTCTGGTGTCAGCCGCTGTTTCAGTATTTTCATCGCAAATTCAAAGGCCGTGAGCGAGTCGCCGCCGCCGCGACGATGACCTCCGTTTGCCTGCTGTTATTCGTGCCTCTGACGCTGGCCGTCGTGATGTCGGCCATGCAGTTGAAGTCGATCGCCGCCCAACAAATCCGAGCCATCAAAACCGCCGTCCAAGACATGCCGCTGGACGCCAACGTCGAAAAGATGGTCGGAGCGGTCGAACAGATACGGTCGAAAGACAGTGCGCTCAGCGAAGACCTCAAGCACAGGCTGCGCGAGTGGTCGTCGCACATCTTGGATGTCGTCCATCCGATCCCCGGCGATGAGTCCACGCCAGAGGAACGTCAGAAATCTCAGGATGAGCGTGACACGCTGCTCAAACAATTCGAAGAACAAATGGCCGAGGCCTCCCAGGACGCCGGACAGCAATTGCAGGACCTGGCGATGAAGAGCTTGGGGCTGGCGGCCAGTGGTGGCTGGGGACTGACCACAAAAACGTTCGGCTTGCTGGGAGCCATCGTTGGGAGCCTGATTTCACTGACGATGTTCTTGATCGCGTTCTACTACTTTCTGTGCGACGGCTCATCGCTGCTAGACGCGACTCAAAAACTCATCCCGGTTCAGATCGATTACCAAAAACAGCTCATCCACGAGTTCAATCGCGTCATGCAGTCGATTGTCTCGGCGACGATGCTCTCATCGATCGCTCAAGGGGCGGCGACGGCGTTGGTCCTGTTTTTTTTGGGGTTCCACAAATTCTTCCTGCTGTTTGTCGTGGCGACGTTCGCCTCGCTGATCCCGATCGCCGGGACGTGGATGATTTGGGGCCCGTGCGCGATCTGGCTGTGGGCCGACGGTTTCCACGGGTCGGCAATCTTCCTGGCGGTCTTCGGCATCGCCGTCATCGGGACGATGGACAACGTCATCAAAGCCTACGTTTTGCAAAGCGAAACCAGTCTGCACCCGCTGCTGGCGTTTGTCAGCGTGTTCGGCGGAATGCAGGTGATGGGCTTGTGGGGCATCTTCGTCGGCCCGGTCGTCGCCTGCTGCCTGCACGCGCTGGTAAAAATCTTCAACACCGAATTGAGCGAGTTCTCCAAAGAACGCTTCGCCAAAACGGCACCGTCTTCCCACGAGGCCCCAACCAGCGGCACCTCACCCGCAACAACACTGGCTCCGCCCGCTGCAACTCCGCCCAACGGCTGATATCCTGCCCGCTTTCCTTGGTTCCCTTCTGTTCAAATCCCAGTTTTTGAACAGAAGGCTACGAAGAAAACGAACAGGAGAATTGGAAATTCTTACCATCGCGGTTTTCGGAGATTCACCATGAGACGTCTGTTGCTGATCTGGAGTTTGTGTGTGACAGCCATGGGGCTGAGTGCAACCGCCATTGCCGATCAGCGGGACGGGCGGCTCGACATTTATTTCATTGACGTCGAAGGGGGAGCCGCGACGCTGATGATCACTCCCGTCGGCGAGTCGCTGTTGATCGATTCCGGCTATCCCGACAACGCCGGCCGAGATCGGGACCGCATCCTGAAAGTGCTGCGTGACGTCACCAAGCAGGATCACCTCGACCACGCGGCCGTGACTCATTGGCATCTCGACCACTACGGCAATCACGCCGCGCTGGCATCGCAGATCAAAATCCACAACTTCTGGGATCGAGGCATCCCGGAGAAGCTGGCCGAGGACAATGGCTTCGAGAAGCGAATCGTCGACTACCGAGCTGCCTCGCAAAATAAATCCAAGACGATGAAGCCGGGCGACTTGTTGCCGCTGAAGGCAGACGGCAAGACGCCGCTGTCGTTGAAGATCGTCACCGCCAGCCGCGCAGTCATCCCAAACACCGGTGAACCGAACCCGTTCGCGGACGACTTTAAAACGCCGGAGGTTGACCCAACCGACAACGCAGCAAGCGTCAGCTTCCTCACGAAGTTCGGCAAGTTCTCGTTTCTGTGCTGCGGCGATCTCACTCACCAGATCGAAAAAAAGCTGATGACCCCAAACAATCCGCTGGGCAAGGTTGAGCTATTTATGGTCACGCACCACGGGTTGGGAGTCAGCAACCATCCGGCTTTCGTGCTGGCAATCGACCCGCGCGTTTGCGTCATGTGCAACGGCCCGACGAAAGGCTGCGATCCGAGCACCAACGCGACGCTCCGCCAAATCAAGTCGCTGCAAGCGATCTATCAACTGCATCGCAATGTGAAGCTGAAAGCCGACGAGCAAACTCCCGCTGAGTTCATCGCCAACAACGTCGATGACACCGCCTCGTGCAAAGGAGTCTTCGTCAAAGCGTCGGTCGCACCCGGCGGCGAGAGCTACACCGTGCAGATTGGTTCGGACGGTGCGAAGCGCGAATTCAAAACGCGCTGAGTTTTGTAGGGTGGGACAAGCTCGTTTCGAGCGGCGGCCCGCCAGGTTTTTCATCATGGTGGGCCGGCGCTTCGCTGGTCCCACGCTACGTTCTGCGGACGAATACCGATGGCCGTCATCCTTTTCCGGATTTCGGAAAAGGACAACGGCCAGGCAACGGCCACTTGAGGAAACCGGTTTACTGATGAATGCTCTTGCTCAACTTCGCTCCCGATTTGCGAAAGCACTTTCTGATCTGGCCGCCGACCCCGCACCGTTCACAGCGATGGTGCGCCCGACTCAGGACGCGAAGTTCGGGGATTTTCAAGCCAATTTTGCCATGCCGCTGGCCAAGCAGCTCGGCAAGAATCCGCGCGATCTGGCGGCCGAGATTGTCGGCAAGCTGGATCTGTCCGATTTGTGTCAGCCGCTCGAAGTGGCCGGGCCGGGCTTCATCAACATTCGGCTGAAGGACGACTGGCTGACCGAGCAGACAAATCGCAGTGTCACCGACGCGCGACTCGGCGTTGAAGCAAACACGACGCCGAAGCGGATCGTGATTGATTACTCGGCCCCCAACGTCGCGAAGCCGATGCACGTCGGGCATCTGCGGAGCACGGTGCTCGGCAACGCGCTGTACCGGGTCGCCAAGTTCCTGGGGCATCACGTCCAGGGGGACAACCACATCGGCGACTGGGGAACGCAATTCGGGATGATCCTGTTCGGCTACAAGAATTTTCTCGACCGAGCGGCGTTCGAGTCGGCTCCGGTCACGGAACTCGCTCGGCAATACCGGCTCGTCAGCCAGCTTTCGACTTATCACGACGCGAAGGTCGAGTTGCCAAAGGCTGAGACGCGGCTCGCGCAGCTTGAAATCGAATTGGCCGCGGCTGAAGCCAGCAAGTCGGCCAACGACAAGAACGCCGAGAAGACATTGAAGAAGCAGCGCTCAGATCTCAACGAGGTTCGCGAGCAAATCGCGTCACTCAAAAAGCAGATCGAGACGGTCGAGTCGTCGCCGTCGTTGAAAGCTCTCGCCGACGCATATCCGCAGATCGCGGAGCTGGCGCGGCTGGAGACGGCGAAGCTGCACGCGGGGACCGAGGAGAACACGCGGCTCTGGAATCAGTTCGTGCCGCAATGCCTGGCGGCGATTCAGGGAATTTACGACCGGCTCGACATTCGCTTTGACATGACCTGCGGCGAGAGTTTCTATAACCCAATGTTGGCCGATGTTGTCGCCGACTTGCAGGCGAAAGGACTGGCGTCCGAAAGCGACGGGGCAATTTGCGTTTTTATTCCAGGCAACGCGGCACCGTTCATCGTTCGCAAGCGGGACGGAGCCTTCACCTACGCGACCAGCGACCTTGCGACGATCCGGTATCGAGTCAACGTGTTGCATGCCGACACAATGCTGTACGTCGTCGACACTCGGCAGAGCGAGCATTTTCGGTTGCTGTTCGAGACCGCGAAGTTGTGGGGCTACGGCGATCGCGAGATGGTTCACGTCAACTTCGGCACGATTCTCGGTAAGGACAACAAACCGTACAAGACTCGGTCAGGGGACACGATCGGCCTCGAAAGTCTGCTCGACGCGGCAGTCGCGAAGGCTCGGCAAATTGTCGACGCGAATGACGACAGCAAACCCGAAGGACGCGAGTTGAACGACGACGCGCGAGCCACCGTCGCCGAGACTGTCGGTCTCGGAGCCATCAAGTATGCGGACTTGCGACACAACCGCGAGAGCGACTACGTCTACGACGAAGACAAGATGCTCGCGACAACCGGCGACACGGCGACGTATATGCAATACGCGTATGCTCGCGTAGCGGGCATCTTTCGCAAAGGGGGAGTCAACCGCGAAACGTTGCGGAACAGCGGTGGTCGCCTCCTCATCACGCATCCGTCCGAACGGGCGCTCGCGCTGCAACTGCTCCGATTCAGTGAAGCGCTTGACGGCGTGCTGGCCGAATACCGGCCGAACATCCTGACCGATTACTTGTTCGCGACGGCGAATACCTTCAGCACCTTCTACCAAGGGTGCACAGTCTTGAAGGAGCCAGATGAGGCGATCCGCACCAGCCGCTTGCTGCTGTGCGACCTGACCGCTCGCGTCATTGCCACCGGCCTCGATCTGCTGGGGATCAAGACCTGCGAGCAAATGTAGGCCAGGCGTTTCAGCCCGACTCGAAGATGCAACGACGCCCCATGATTGATCGGGGCAGCCTAAAATCGCCCGGATGATTTATGTGTCGGAATGATTTCCTCACAGACTGCGTCGCGCCAACTTAAAAGTATGAATCATCTGGAAACGTTGACCTACTTGGGAATCGCCTTCAGGACTCCGCTGGCTCGCACAAGGTCGGGGTTGAGACTGCCAAGCGTGGCGGCGAAGGCGGTTTGCAATGTCGGGTCAGTTTCTTGCCGAGCCGATTTGCGGAATTCGTCGACTTGCGATTCGGTCAGCAGCACGCCGTGACGTTGCATGTGCGCCGCGAGTTGAGCCAACGCGCGTTCGCGGACGGGAACTGAACGCGAAACGGCGGTGCCGACCTCGAAGAGTTTGACTTGAGCGGACGGCGTGGCGATCGCGCCGAGCACGAACAGGGCGGACTCGCCGAGTTCTTCCTCGTTGGTGGCAGTCAACAGCGTGTTCTCGGCGGGCTTGAGATCGAACAGGCTGGCTTGTCTGCGGTCGGCAAGTTGCGTGAGCCAGGCCAATGCAGCTTGACGCATGGCGACTCGCTGCGGTTGCGTGATCGCGTCGGCATTCGCGGTTCGCAGAAATGCGGCGACTTGTTTGGCCATGACCGTCGAGTCACTGATTTTAAGAACAAAACGGATGCGCGGATACGACTCGGCGAGCCGTTCGATGCGGGTCCGCAACTTGTCGTCGCCGTAAATCACGATGGGGATGAACGCGGTCCGTGCGTCGGAGCGCAAGTTGGCGATGGTCTGTGCAAGTTCCCAACGCGCAATATTGGCTTCGATCAGCAGCAGCGCGACATCGCCACGTTCGGCGGCGATCTTGAAACCGTCTTGGCCGGTCGGAGCGGTTTCCGGTTCAAAGCCCATTTCGATGAGAGCCGACGACATCGAAGTCGCCCGCTGTTCGTTGGCGTCGATCGCCACACCATGCGGTTTGCCAGAATCGCTCAATGCGCGGGCGAGAACTTCGATCACTCGCGATGCGCCGCGGAACGACGTCGCCGGATCCCAGGTCAGAATGGTTGAAGCAGCCGCGAATTGGACTCGGGCGTCCGGATAGTTAAGCGCGGCGACCACGGGTGCTGGCCGGCCTTCGATGGCTTTCAGCAGCCGGGCGGAACCGGTTTGAGCCAGAGCCTGCAACGCCGTGACGGCGACAAGTGATTCGCCGAGGCTCATGGCCTCGACCAATGCGGCTTGCATCACATCGGGACCGAGTTGCAAACCGACGTGAAACGCCGAACCGGGTCGTGTCGAGACGGCGGCACCACGTCCCGACTCGTGAATTTCGCTCGCCATCAGCGCCGTCCAGTACAGCGCATGCAGATCTTTCCGATTCGGAGCGAGTTCAAATGCTTGTCGGGCCTGTCGCAGACCTGTTCGCATCGAAGCCGTGTCCAACGAGACTGGCGTCATCGCGACCCCACCGGCCGATTCGTCCCAACTCCAGAAATCGATCTGCCCGTCATCGTTAAGGATCCAGTCCGCTTCGCCGCGCAAATTGCGGCGGGCGGCCTTGGCCAGTTCGGCTGCGGCTCCGAATGGTGAAACGTTTGCGACTCGTTTGACGTCGCCGAAAACCAGACGAGCGAGAGCCTGCCGTGCCGCGAGCTGCACGGCCGGAGATTGCGACTCCTCGAAGGCTGGATGCCACAACCAAGTCTCGGCTTGTGGGTCACCGAGAAAGCCGAGGGCTTCGATCACGGTCGCTCGCAAATCCGGACTGGAACTTTCGACCGCACCCAGCAGACAGGGAACAACTTCGCGATTCAGCCGAGTCAACGTGTACAGCAACAGGTCGCGTTGTGCTTGGTCTCGCGAAGTATGCAAGGCGGTAACCAGACGAGCGGCCGCATAGCTGCCGGCATTTCGCAGTTGCAGAATGGCCACTTCGCGTTCAGCGGCGGTTTTGTTGAGTTGGCCAATGAGCTTGTCGACGCGAACAGGATCAGTCGCTCCTTTGCGAAATGCGGCATTGACCTGTTCGAGCAGTGTGATGGACTCGGGCTGCAAGCGCTTGTCATTCGACAATCGCAGAAACAGCGCCGGACCATGCTTGTCACGCAGCTTGAGCAGCATCTCGGTATCGGGATTCGCTTCCAGCAGCTTTTCCAAATACAGACGTGCCAGGCCGGGTCGAGCCAAGTCGGTCATCAGCACAACCGCGTCCATCAACGTCTGGGGTGTGCGAGGTTCAGAAAGCAACGGGTTGTCTTCGAGTGGTGCTGCGCTCGTGGCTTTTTCCGCCGGCGGAGCTTCCTCAGCCGCATCCTGAGCCAGCGCGAACGAGTTCGCGACCAGCAGCATGATCGCCATCGATGGCGCGATCCAACCAGTCCCACGAATCATCATGATCGATTCTCCCACGGGGTCTTTCGCCAGCCTTGCAATCTGGTTATTTCGACGACGTGATTGTCATCACGAGCACACGCGCAGCACAGAGCGAACGGAAGTGGCCTGAGCTTCCACTTCTGTAATTCGGATGCTGTCCGGCAAGAGTTGCTCCGAACCGCAGAACTTCCGAACGCGCGGTTGTTACGTCTTGGAATCCCGCTGAACCGTGCAGCGTCACACGTCGATGCGAAACTTCGCGGGTGCTGTGGAAAAGTCACAACGGTCGGATCGGCGCGATCATCCCGGTTCGCGCGATTAAGTATGGCGCACGGGGACTTGAGACAAACTCGGCGCAACGACGGTTTTTTTTCAAGCGGCGGTGGGCTTTGCCCCAATCTCTGGAATAATCCGTCGTCAAATTAAAAACTCTCGGAAATGGTTGAGAAAATCATCTTGCATTCGCCTCGCGCGGCGGGAAGAGTTGCAACGCTCATAGTCCGAACTCGTGTTATCCCCCAATCCCTCAACGATGTCGGATCCGGTGTTCACGCGACGCGAAGTTGCGGCGGACGATTATTGAATCCAACCAGTCATGTTTCCGAAGTCTTGATGTGGCCTTCGGACGGGAACCCATCAAGGAGAGACTGAGATGTTGTTGACGCAATGGTTGAATCAACTGTCCGCTCGCGTCCTGCGAAGACGATCGCGCCTGCTGTCCCGCAACCGCCGCAAGCTGACGCGACTCACTCCGACGGCGATGGAATCGCTGGAGAACCGTGTGGTTCCCGCAATTGGAGTGGACATCACGGCTGGTGTGGTCACCGTCACGGGTGATGGTACCGCCACAGATCTCAACATTTCAGCCGCCGGCGGACGCTATACGTTTAATTCTGGATCAGACATTTTTGCGGTCACTAGTGATGGAAGCTTGCCTTCTTCCGGAGATGGCACTGGCGCATTGCAGGTCGGCAACACAGCCACACCTGTGAGTGGCCTGGACGTGGATTTCACATCAAACACCGCATCCGTCACCGTCACTTCCACGTCACTGGATTTCGAGGTTTCGGGAGGCGCTGGGAGTACTTTCCAGGGCCCCAACGCTCATGCGCTATGGACGTTGGATATCGGCGGCGACAGCACTGTGACCTTCAGTTCCAACGACGCTAACAGGGTGGTGACGTTCAATGGCTTTGAGAATGCCAATG
>Ga0194128_10000406_pt1 | contig 79078 bp, 75 predicted proteins | sample TA2KigCa65mmetaG_FD_148650 | JGI IMG/M metagenome (GOLD analysis project Ga0194128, IMG submission 148650) | Freshwater microbial communities from Lake Tanganyika, Tanzania - TA2015037 Kigoma Deep Cast 65m | ecosystem: Environmental > Aquatic > Freshwater > Lake | place: Tanzania: Lake...
CCTCCTGGGGCGTATGCCCTCGGCGGTGGGCTACCAGCCCACCCTGGCCACCGAGATGGGCGAGTTGCAGGAGCGCATCACCACCACCAAGAAGGGCTCCATCACCTCGGTGCAGGCCATCTACGTACCGGCCGACGACTACACCGATCCGGGGGTGGTCACCGCCTTTGCCCACCTTGACGGCCGCATCGTGTTGGAGCGCAACCTGGCCGACCAGGGCCTCTACCCGGCGGTGGACCCCCTGGCCTCCAGCTCGCGCATCCTTGACCCCCATGTGGTGGGCGAGGAGCACTACCAGGTGGCTCGCCAGGTACAGCAGATCCTGCAAAGGTACCGCGACCTGCGGGAGATCATCGCTATCCTCGGCATTGACGAACTGTCGGACGAGGACAAGATCGTGGTGGCCCGGGCCCGGCGCATCCAGCTCTTCCTGACCCAGCCCTTCCACGTCGGCGAGGGTTTCACCGGCATCCCCGGCGAGTTCGTCAAGGTCGAGGACTCGGTCAAAGGGTTCAAGGAGATTGCCGAGGGCAAGCACGACGAGTTGCCCGAGCAGGCTTTCTACATGGTCGGTTCCATCGAGCAGGCCGTGGCCAAGGCCAAGAAGATGGCCGGCGGCTGAGCCTAGAGGCGCTATGGTGGAGTTTCAGCTCGACATCGTCACCCCGGAAAAGCGGGTCTACAGCGGCGCGGTGGCGCGTTTCCAGGGTTCCGGCACCGAGGGCAGCTTCGGAGTGCTGGCCCGCCACGCCCCCCTCCTGACCTCGCTGAAGAGCGGTCAGCTCGCCTTCCTCGACCACCAGGGCAAGGCCCGCCGCGTGGCCGCCAGCGGCGGCTTCGCCGAGGTGGGGGATAACCAGGTGACGGTGCTGGCCGAGACCGCCGAATTCGCCGAGGAGATCGACGTAGCCCGGGCCCAGGCGGCCCGCAGCCGCGCCGAGGAAAGGTTAGAGAAGAAAGAGGAGGGCACCGACGTGGTCCGGGCCCAGGCGGCCCTGGCGCGGGCCCTCAACCGCCTCAAGGTGCGCGGCGTCCTTTGAACCGGGCCCCAGCCCAAGGTCCGGCCAATCATCGCCAGATGGTTGGCCGTTTTTTATTTTAATTCCCGTGGCCCTTTCAGGTGGAAGTGTTATGTCCGCGGTCCCGCCCCGCCTGCGCCAGTTCCTGGAGGAGCACATCCCCCTCATCGAGGCGGAGATGTTCTCCTTCCTGCCCCTCCAGGCGCCCGAGGAGTTCATGTATCGCCCCATGCGCGACTACCCCGAGCGGGGCGGCAAAAGGGCGCGGCCGGCCTTGGTGCTGCTGGCCTGCGCCGCCCTGGGCGGGGATTGGCGCCGGGCCCTGCGCACCGCGGCGGCCTTCGAGATGTTCCAGTCCTTTGCGGTGGTCCACGACGACATCGAGGACGGCTCACAGATGCGGCGGGGCAAGCCCTGCCTGCACCATCTGCACGGGGTGCCCCTGAGCATCAACGTGGGCGACGCCCTCTACTGCAAGGTCTTTGAGGTGCTGGGGGCCAACCGGCCGCTTTTGGGCGCGGAGATGTCGTTGGAGCTGATTGAGGAGATGGTGCGGGGCTCGCGCGAGACCTTCGAGGGGCAGGCCTACGACGTGGGCTGGATCAGGCAGCGCCACATCCCCAGCGAGGCCGAATTCATGGTCATGCTGCGCAAGAAGACCGGCTGGTACACCGGGAGGGGGCCCTGCACCGCCGGGGCGATCATCGCCGGGGCCGACCCCGCCCACCGGCGGACCATCGGCGACTTTGGCGAGGCCATGGCCATCGCCTTCCAGATCCGCGACGACCTGCTCAACCTCACCTCCTCCGAGCGCGACGCCGAGGTGGCTCCCGGCATCACCTCGGGGGCGTACGGCAAGGAGCGGGGCGGGGATATCGCCGAGGGAAAGCGCACCCTAATCCTCATCGACCTCTTGCGCAAGTGCTCGGCCGCCGAGGCCGCCGAGGTGCTGGAGGTCCTGCATCAGGACCGCCAGCACACCAGCCAGGCCCAGATCGAGCGGGTCATCTCCCTGGTCGAGCGCTACGGCTGCATGGCTTTTGCCGAGGGGGTCTGCCGGCAGCAGGCCGAGCGGAGCCTGGGCCACCTGGAGGCCCTGCCGGCCACCGAGGCCCGCGAGCTGTTGCGGGAGATGCTGGAGTTCCTGGTGCAGCGGGCCTTCTGAGCCCCTTCAGCCCCCGGCATAGACCCGCTGGCGGGTGGCCCGCATGTAGCCCAGGGTGTAGGCGGTGCTGCGGCCATCCCCGGCGTCGGGCACATGGTCGGGGATGAGCACCCCGTCGAAATCCACCTCCCGCAGGGCCCGCATCACCTCGTACATGTCCACGTAGCCCTCGTCCACCAGGGTCTCGCGGAAGCGGGGCAGGGGGGCGTCCACGTTGCGGAAGTGGATCTTGAATAGCCGGCCCTGCCGGCCGAAGTGGTCGATCATCCCCAGCACGTCCCTTCCCATCATCGCCCCGCCCTCCGCCCAGGTCCCCACGCAGAAGCAGAGCCCGAAGTTGGGGCTGTCGGCGAGTTCCACCGCCCGCTCGTACCCCGCAAAGTCGCGGATCACCCGTGCCACCCCTCCCAGGGTGGCTACCGGCGGGTCGTCGGGGTGCAGGCCGATGCGCACCCCGGCCTCCTCGGCCACCGGCATCACCTGCCGGATGAAGCGGGTGAAGGTGTCCCAGATCTCTTCATCGCTATAAGCCCGGCCGTGGGAGAAGGGTAGTTTGGCCGCTTCCGCCATATCGAACTCGCGGGTGGGGATGCCGCCCCGGGCCTGCCCCACCCGGGTCTGGTAGTAGGGCAGCATCTTGATATTGGCCATGTGGGCGTAGGTAGTGTAGGTGATGCCGGCCCGGCCCAGGTCGCGCAGGTACTGCTGGTACTGGGCCACCTTCAGGTCGAAGCCCTCCAGACCCAGCACCAGGGTGGGGTCGCAGTGCAGGTCGAGGATGCCGACGTTCCACAGGTGAATGCCGTGGTCCCCGAGCAGGCGGCGGGTCTGGGCCAGGTACTCGTAGTTGGCGTCGGCGATGGTGGTCCAGATGGTGGCGCACTCGACGCCCAACTGCTGGAAGACCTGCAGGTCCTTGGCGGTGGGGTGGGGGTTGAGCCGGTCGCCGATCTTGATGCCGGGCAGGGCGGGCATGGGTCTTTTCCTCAGGACAGGGGATGGTAGAAGTAGGCCAGGAGCAGGCGGGCGGTGTTGTAGAGGGCTTCGAGGTGGCAGATCTCGTAGCCGTGGGTGTTGTCCCCCGGATAGCCGATGAGGGCGGCGCGGGCAGCGGCGCCGCGGCTCTTGGCAAAGGTGGCGTCGCTGCCGTAGGAGGTAAGCACCGCGGTCTGCACCCCAAAGCCCAACTCCCCGGCCAGGCGCTCCAACTGCTGGTTGATGCGCTGGTGGTAGATGCCCGAGGAGTCCTGACAGCCCAGCACCGGCTCGGCGCTGTTGCGGACCTGGTACTCCTGGGCCACGGGCACCACGTCGAGGGCAATGACCGTGTGGCTGGGCAACTGGGCCAGGGCGTAGGTGGCCCCGTGGGCGCCGATCTCCTCCTCGGAACTGGCGACCAGGTACACGTCCTGGGCCGGCGGCTCGGCCCGGAGCTGGTGGGCGGCTTCGAGCAGGGCGGCCAGGCCGCCACGGCAGTCGAGGTTGTAGCCGCACAGGTACTCGCCCAGGGGCCAGGGTGCCTTGAAGGGACGGGCGATCACCACCTTGGTGCCGGCCCGCACCCCGGCCTTCTGCAATTGCTCGGGACCCAGCTTGGTCTCCACCCACATCAGCTCCCAGCTCAGGCCCCTGCCCTCCTTGAGCTGGCCGGCCGGGCTCTCGGTGGAGACGTGTTTGGAGCCGATGGAGAGCACCCCCGGGATCAGGCCCTCGCGGCCCATGATCTCCACTGGGATCTCGCCGATGGCCCAGGGGTGCAGGCCGCCCACGTTGCGCACCCGCAGCCGGCCGTCCTCCTCCACGCGTTTGACCACCATCGAGATCTCATCCTTGTGGGCGGTCACGGCGATGGGGGCGTCGGCGCTGCGGCCGCGCATGTGGATGATGATGTTGTCGGCGGGATCCTGCCAGACGGCGTCGCCGACCCCGCGCATCTGTTCGAGAACCAGTTGATCGACCTCGGCTTCAGCGCCGGAAGGGGCGTGGGCGCGGAGCAGTTGGTCGAGGCAGCGGTACATGCGCTCGCGGTGGAGGGGAATTTGCACGGCGGGCCTCCGGGTGGGGGTCGAAGTGGGGCGGAAAATGTAGAGGTTGGGCAGAGGTGGCGCAAAAAAGCCCCTCCGGTGGCGGAGGGGTTTAGAGGGTGAGGCTGGGATTAAAATTAGGAGGCCAGGACGCCGATCACTTCCTCGGCCAGGGGGCGCAAGTCTTTCTGCAGGCGGATGCGGCCGCGGTTGACCCTGGATTTGACCGTGCCCACCGGGCTGTCGATGATCTTGGAGATCTCCTCGTAGGAGAGGCCGTTGAGATCGCGCAGGAGCACGGCCTCGCGGAATTCCTCGGGCAACTGGTGGATGGCCTCGACCACCGAGCTCTGGATGGTGCGGGTATCGGTCTGCTCGCCGGGCAGTTGCTCGCGGTCCACCGGCTCATAGAAGGAGCTGTGCTCCTCGTCCTCGCTGGGGCCGATGGGAATCCAGTGCCAGCGCTTGCGCCGGCGCAGCTCGGTCTTGGCCAGGTTGCCGGCGATGGTGTAGAGCCAGGTGGAGACCTGCTCGATGGCCTCGTACTGGTGGCGGTGCCTCATGCAGCGAAGAAAGGTCTCCTGGACCAGATCCTCGGCTGTTTCGCGGTCCCCCACAAAGCGGTAGACGAAGTTGAAGAGGGGAACCCGGTAGCGACGGACCAGCAGGGCGAGGCTGTTCTGATCCTGGGCGGCCTGCATCAGGATGGCCTTGTCGGAGAGGTTTCTGAGCGGGTTCATAGGCCAGTCCTTTCTAGATCGGCTGAGCGTGAACAGCTAGTGGGGGACGCTGGCTCCGCCAGGGCATAACGCAATATTCATACCATCTATTTCGGCAGGGAAAGGGGGCCCCTTTTGTGAGCCCCCTCACCAAGTCAGACCAGATTTGGCGGCAAGTGGGTGGGGTTGCTCTCAAAAATCTGAGACTCTCCTCATTTTTCTGAGGAGGTGGATTTTGACAGGGCAGGGGGCAGGCAGTAGATTCTCCACCCCTTGTAAGGGCGGGAAGGCAATGGCCGAGGAACTGATAAAACAGCTTCAAAGTATTAGTGAAAAAAGGGAGATACACCGCTTCTCGCCCCAGGATATGGTCGAGTTGCTCCAGGACGGGGAGGAGGTGGGGTGGATCATCTCCCAGGTATTGCCCGAGGGCCCGGCCGAGGCTGTCAAGGAATTAAGTGGTCTGCTGACCCAGATCGCCGCCCAGGTGGCGGCTGCAGGGGGGCAAACCGAGGCCCCTGAGCCGGCCGCGCCAAGGGAAGGGGCGGCCCAGCCAGAAGGGGAGGATGCCACCTGGCAGGACCTGGAACAGCTCCCCCTGCCCCCTGGGGTGGATGCCCGCCAGTTCAGGGAGTTGATGGCCTCGCCTCAGGGCGCATTGCTGACCGACTTCAGCGCCTTTTGCCAGGAGCAGGGGATGGCGCAAGGGGGCGATGCCCGTGAGATGAGCGGGGCGTTGCAGGAGTTACACGAGGTGTGGCTGCAAACCCCCCGGTCCTCGCTGGAGGGCAAGAAGCCGGTCGAGGTGCTGAACGGGGGGAGGCTGATGCCCGCCAGAGTGGAAACCTTCCGGCGCGAGGCCCCTAAGGTGGGCCGCAACGACCCCTGCCCCTGCGGCAGCGGAAAGAAGTTCAAAAAATGCCACGGCACGGAATGAGGTCCGCGTGGTCGAGTTGAAGGAGTCGGCGCAGATCCAGGGGGTGGCCGTAGCGGAATTGCAGGTTTTTGGCGACCAGCGCGGCCGTTTTGCCGAGACCTTCCGCAAGGAATGGTTCCCGCAGCGCAGCTGGGAGCGGATGCAGGTCAACCGTTCCGAGTCCCAGGCCGGGGTACTGCGTGGCCTCCACTACCACCGCCATCAGGTGGACTACTGGCACTGCGTTTCCGGGCGCATACGGGTGGGGTTGTGTGACCTGCGCCCTTCCTCACCCACCCAGGGCAGGAGCCAGCTCATCGAATTGGGCCAGGAAGCCCTGCATGGCCTCTATATCCCCTGCGGCGTGGCCCACGGTTTTGCGGCCCTGAGCGAGGTGGTGCTCTTCTACGTGGTGGACAACTACTACGACGGGGCCGACGAGCTGGGGGTGGCCTGGAACGACCCGGCCCTGGGCCTGGACTGGAAACTGGGAGCCCTGCCCGTCCTCTCAGCCCGCGACCAGCGCAACCCGCTGCTCAAGGACATACCCCCTGACCAACTGCCGAGGTGATCCCATGCTCCTGGACCTGAACGCCGCCCTAATCCAAACCCAGGCCCTGCGCCTGGCTCCCCCGGGCCAGATTTTCTGGTACACCTCGGGGACCGTGGGGCCCTACTACATCAACACCCACTATCTGTACGGCGGGCAGGGGCCGGCCGAGGACTTGCTGCGCTTTATCGACGCCGAGAGCACAGACCATGTGGCCTTTCCCGGCCGGCTGCAAGCGCGGGTGGAGGCCCAGGCCGCTGCGGACCCGATCTTCGCCGGGGTGGTCGAGGCCCTGGCCGAGCGGGCCGGGGGACAGGCAGGCGATTTCGTCTCGGGAGGGGAGCGGCGCGACTGGTTTTTCTCGGGGATGGTGGCCGCCCGCCTGGGCAAACCGTATCTGCTGATCTACAAGGACCACGGTGCGGTGTTCTATCGGGGAGGGAAGGCGGAGGTGGTGGACAAGTTGAAGGGGATGAAGGCCCTGCACGTGGCCGACCTGATCACCGAGGCGTCGAGCTACACCCGCGACTGGATTCCGGCGTTGCGAAAGCGAAGGGCGGAGATAAGCTACGCCCTCAACGTGGTGGACCGGGCCCAGGGTGGGGCCGAGGCCCTGGCCAGGGCCGGGGTGCGCTCTGAGGCGCTCTTGCGGGTGGACGGGGAATTGTTTGTCGCGCTTCGGCGGGCAGGCCACATCGATTCTCAACAGGAGTCGGTGCTCCTGGCCTATGCCCAGGACCCTCATTCGGCGATGAAGGCTTTCTTGCAGGAAAACCCCGAAATTCTGCGGCAGGCCCTGCGCTCCGCCGACCAGCGCACTGGGGACCGCGCCCGGCTCCTGGCCGCACACAATCCCTACCAGTTGGCTCCCGAGTTGCTGAAAGCCTGAGTCAACGGGCCGGCGGGTAGACCAGCAGCCCTTGGCGTTCGGTGCGGGCGCGGAAGAGGTAGCCGCTGGCTGTGACGTAGAGGGTTTTGAGGTCCGGGTCGCCGAAAGTGCAGTTGGTGGGCCGGTCCAAAGGCACGGGATGGGTTTCCAGCACCCGGCCATTGGGGGCAAAGACGTAGATCATCGGCCCAGAGCCGCTCTGCTGCCAGCCGGCGGTGGCGACGAGGTTCCCCCCGGTATCGAGGCACATACCGTCGATGCCGCGGTGGGGGTAGAAGTTGTGCAGCACGAGGTATTCCCCCACTGAGCCGTCCGCAGCGATGGGGTAGGCCCGCAACTCCCGCTTGTTCCCCTCTCCATAGTGGCTCTGGGCCACGTAGAGCCATTGCTGGTTAGGGGAGATCAGCAGGCCGTTGGGCTTGGTGGTGTCGGTGGTAGTGCGGTGGAGCTGCCAGGAGCCGCCGGGCTCTGGGTCGAGCCGGAACACCGACTGGTGGTCCAGCTCGAGGTCGTCCTCCCTGTCGCCGTAGCGCGGGTCGGTAAACCACAACCTCCCCTTCGCGTCGAAGGCCAGGTCATTAGGGCTGTTGAGGCGCTTGCCCTCAAAGCGATCGGCCAGAACCGCGGTGCTGCCGTCGGCGTTATAGCGGACGATGCGCCGGCCTTCCCCGCCCCCTTCGCAGCCGTACAAGCGCCCTTCCCGATCGAAGAGCAACCCATTGGCCTCGTTGGTGCCGGTGCGCCATACCGCGCAGTCGCGGGTGCGAGGGTCGTAGCGCAGGATGCGGCTGTTGGGGATGTCGGTGAAGAAGAGCGCCTCCCCGTCCCAGGCCGGGCCTTCAGTGATGTAGCTGAAGGGGCCGGCGACCTGCTCGAAATGCCAGCTCATCCCGAAACCTCCTCCACTTCCTGCCCCCCGATCCGCACCGAGACCAGTTGCGAGACCCCTTCCTCGGGCATGGTGACCCCGTGTAGGGTGTCGGCGGCGCCCATGGAGATCTTGTTGTGGGTCACCATGATGAACTGGGTGCCCTGGGCGAACTCCTTGAGCACCCGCACGAAGCGCTGCACGTTGACGTCGTCCAGGGGGGCGTCCACCTCGTCGAGGATGCAGAAGGGGCTGGGCTTCACCTGGTAGATGGCGAAGAGCAGGGAGATGGCGGTGAGGGCCCGCTCGCCGCCGGAGAGCAGGCTGATGCTCTGGAGGCGTTTGCCCCGAGGCCGGGCGGTGATCTCGATGTCGGCCTCCAAAGGGTCCATCTCCGGGGCCAATTGCAGATTCGCCTCGCCGCCGGGGAAGAAGCGGGCGAAGGTCTCGCGGAACTTCTCGTTGATTTGGGTGAAGGAATCGACGAAGATCTGGCGTGCCACCCGGTCGATGCGGTTGAGGGTGGTTTTCAGGTCTTCGGCGGCGCTGAGCAGGTCGTCGCGGTGCTGGGTGAGGAAGTCGAGGCGCTCCTTCTGCTCGGCGTACTCGTCGAGCACCGCCACGTTGACGCTGCCCAAGCGCTGGAGGGATAGGCGCAGCTCCTCGGCCCTGGCCTCAATGGCCGCCAGATCCAGACCCTCCTCGGGCCGGCCCATGGCCTCCACCTCGCAGTGCTGCTCCTCGCGCAGGCGCTCCGAGATATGGGCGGCGCGGCTGCGCAACTCGGCGATCTTCAACTCCAGTTCGTGGCGGCGCTCGCGCTGGGCGCTGAGTTCGCGCTGCAGCCGGCTGATCAGCTCCTCCAACTGCCGGCTCTGGGTCAGGACCTCCTGCCAGTGTTCCTGGCGCTGGTCGCGCTGGCGGGTCAGCTCGTCGCGGGTGTGGTGCAGCTCCCTGAGGCGGTAGGTCAGTTGCGTTGCCAACTGGCCCAGGTCCCGGCGGTTCTGGGCGGCTTGTTCCCCCTCCTGCCGGCTGCGCTCGATGTTCTGCTCCAGGTTCTGCCCGATGTGGCGTAGGCGCTGCTCGTCGCGGCACAGGCTCTCGGCCTGCTCCACCAGCCGGGCCCCTTCCACCCGGAGGACGGCCAGTTTCTCGGCCCGGTCGCGGCGGGTTTCCTCGGCCCCCTGCAACTCCTCCTCGCGCCGGGCAATCTGCTCCTCTAACTGAACCCCCTGCTGGTCGAGCTGCTCCAGGGTGTTTTCCTGGGCCTTAGTGGACTGGCGCAGCCCGGCCAGGCGCTCGGCCAGGCGGGTGTGCTCGCGGTCCAGCCCTTCGAGCTGGGCCCCCAGGCGCTGGGCCTCGGCCTGGGCCCGCTGGCTGAGGTGGGCCTGCTCGCGCTCCTGGTCGCGCAGGGCCTCGGCCTGGCCGGCCAGGGACTGGGCCCGGCGGGCCAGCAGGGCGCTGCGCACCTGGGTGGACTGGCAGAGGTTCTCGGCGGCGTGTAACTGGGCGCGGCAATGGGCGCCGCGGGCGCGCAGGGCCCGCAGTTCGCGGCGCCGACCCAACACACCGCTGTCCTCGTCCCTGGCCTGGCCGCCAGTCACCCGGCCCCCCATATCGACGGCATCGCCCTGGAGGGTGACGAAGCGCAGTTCCTGGTCCACGTACCCGCCGGCCACGGCCAGGGCGGCTTCGAGGTCCTCGACCACAAAGGTGTGGCGCAGCAGCCGGCCCAAGAGCGGGGCCAGGGCTGAGTCGGCCTGCACATAGCGCAAGAGCGGCCCGATCAGTCCGGGGAAACGGGCCGGCGGGGCGGCCGGGGGCGGGGGGGTCTGCCACTCCAGGGGGAAGATCCCGGCCCGGCCTCCGGTGGCGGCAAGGTGGCGCAGGGCCTCCAGCACCCCGCCCGCCCCTGGGGCGACCAGGGCCTGAAGGGCCTCGCCCAGGGCGGTCTCGACGACGCGGTCGTAGCCGGGGGTCACCTCGATCAGGTCACCCAACACGCCGGTGAAGAGGCCCTGGTGCGGCGAGTCGAGGATCAGCTTGCGCACCCCGCTGTCGTAGCCTTCGTAGCTGGAGCGCAGCCGTTCCAGGGCCTGCAGCCGGGCCTGCTCGCCTTCGAGGGCGCGGCGGGCCTCGTCGCGCTGCTGCCGGCGTCGGGACAGCTCAGCGTCGACGGCTCCGGCCCACTGGCGCACGGCCTGCTGGTCCTCCTGCACCTGGCGCAGGCGCCCCTGCCGCTCTTGCAGTTCCTCCTGGGCCAGCCGGGCCTGTTCTCTGGCGCGCTCCTGCTCCTGGGCCAGCCGGCCGATCTCGCCCTCCAACTGGCGCTGGCGCTCGCTCAAACCCTCGGCCTCGGTGCGCAGGCGCTCCAGGGCGCCGGCGGCCTCACCCTGGCGGCGCAGGAGCTCGACCTGCTGGCGCTTCTTGTTGTCCAGGGCATAGCGGCTGGTCTGAAAGGCGCTCTCAGCCGCGGCGGCCTCTCCCTCGCCCTGCTCCCGGCGCTCCTGGTCGGCCGCCAGTTGGGTCTGAGCGTTTTGCAGTTCGGCGGCCGCTTGGGCCAGTTGCTGCTGGGCCGTTTCCAACTGGCGGCAGTATTCCTCGCACGCGGCGGTGGTGCGGGCGATGAGGGTCTCGCTGGCTTCGAGGCTGGCCCTGGCCGTGGCCAGTTGCCGGTCCTGGTCGTGGATCTCGTCCACGCAGATGCCGTAGCGCTGGCCCACATCCTGCAGCCCCTTCTCGGCCTCGGTAACCGCCAGCCGGCCCTTCTCCAGTTTGGCCTCGCGGCTAGTGAACTCGATGTATCCGGATTCGGCCAGAGCGCTCACGCGAGCCAGTTCCTCGCCCAGGGGGCGCAGCTGGTCCTGGATGGCGAAGAAGCGCAGCCGGCCCAGCAAGATCTCCTGGGCGTCGAACTCCTGCTTGAGTTCCTGGTAGCGCCGCGCCCGGCCCACCTGTCGGCCCAGGTAGTCCACCTGGCGCTGGATCTCGGAGATGATGTCCTCGATGCGGGTCAGGTCCGCGGTGGTGGATTCGAGCTTGGACCAGGTGGACCGGCGGCGGACCTTGTATTTGGTGATGCCAGCGGCCTCTTCGATGATGCGGCGGCGGTTGTCGGTGCGCTCGCTGATGATCTCGTCCACCATGCCCTGCTCCATCACCGAGTAGGCCCCCGGCCCCAGGCCGGTGTCCATCAACAGATTCTGCACGTCGAGCAGGCGGCAGGGGACCTTGTTGAGCAGGTAGTCGCTCTCGCCTGAGCGGAAGAGCCGGCGGGTGATGTTCACCTCATTGAAGTCGATTGGCAGGGCGCGGGCCGCGTTGTCGATGGTGATGGTGACGTCGGCCATGCCCAACTGCTTGCGTTTGCGGGTGCCGGCGAAGATCACCTCTTCCATGCGGTGGCTGCGGAAGGCGCTGGCACGCTGCTCGCCCATGCCCCAGCGGATGGCCTCGATGACATTGGACTTGCCGCAGCCGTTGGGGCCGACGATGGCGGTGATCCCCGGGCCGAAGGGGATGGTTATCTTGTGGGCAAAGGACTTGAAGCCGTAGATCTCGATGGCGGTGAGCAGCAAAGCCGGATATCCTCTGGAAGGTGGCGGTTTCAGCTCAGCGGGCCAGCCGGCCGGCGAACTCCTGGGCGAATTTCTTGAGCTTGGGGGCGATGACCAGCCGGCAGTAGGTCTGGCCGGGGTTGAGGCGATAGTAGTCGCGGTGGTAGTCCTCGGCCGGGTAGAAGCGGGTCAGGGGCTCGATGGTGGTAACGATGGGGTCGGGCCACAGGCGGGCCGCTTCCCGGCGCGAGAAGTCGGCGGTCTGCCGCTGCGCCTCGCTGTGGTAAAAGATCACCGAGCGGTACTGGGTGCCCACGTCGGGGCCCTGGCGATTGAGGGTGGTAGGATCGTGGGTGCGCCAGAATACCCCGAGCAGGTCGGCGAAGGAGAGGACCTGGGGATCAAAGTCGATCTGGGCCACCTCCGCGTGCCCGGTGGTCTCGCCGCACACCTGCTGGTAGGTGGGGTTCTCGGCGCTGCCGCCGGCGTACCCGGGCACGGCACCCCACACCCCCTGCATCTGCTGGAAAACCGCCTCCACGCACCAGAAGCATCCGGCGCCGAGGGTGGCGGTTTCGCGTGCTGCGGCTCTTGTCCCAGCCTGGGACATCGTCCCTCCTGCGTGGCAAAATAGAGAAATGGTACAGCATCCGGCGAGCACGGTCAAGGCAATTGTGGCAGGAGGTTTCGTACCCCGGCGCCTTGACAGGCCGGAAGGGGCTGGGCTAGATTCTCCCCTAATGGAGAGGGGGCGATGAACCTGGGTGATCTGCTGGCCGACGTGACCGGTCGCCTGCCCGAAGACCGCCGCCAGGCCGTGCAGGGCCTGGTGGCCAAGTACGGGGCGGACGAGAACCTGCGCTTCATCCTGACGCTGGTGGCCGCCGGCGGCAAGCGGGAGCGCCGGCTGGTGCGCCTGTTGCTCAACGAACTGGAGGACCTGGACGAGCGCCGCAAGCTCAGCGGCGCCCAGCAGGAAGGTTGAGGGTGGCCGGGTCGGGCTGGCGCTTCCTGCGCCGTATCGCCGATCATTCCTTTGCCCTGGCAGGGGAGGACCCGTTGCTGGGGGAGGTGGCGGCCAAGCTGTACAGCGGCGCCCGGGCCGCGGCGGCCCCCAAATCGTCTACTGCTTCCAGCCAAAGGAGGGGGCCTACACCCTGCGCCGCCGGGGCCGGGTCGTGGCCAGAGCCGCCTCGCTGAACGCGTTCTTCCTGGAGGCCGAATGGGCCTTACCCACCATACCCCCTGCTGCGCATAGGGCATTATTTGCAACTACACGCCGGCAGCGCCGCCCGCCAGGGCCGGGGCCTGCTGCTGGTGGGCCCGCCCGAGGCCGGCAAAACCTCCCTGGCCCTGCCGGGCTGGTCCCGCCTGGGCGTCGAAATCGCCCTCCGCGGGAGGAGCGCAGGAGGTCTTGGGCGTACCGCCGCGACCTGGTCCTGCGCCCCGGCACCCGGGCGCTGCTGCTGGAGGGTCCCCCGGAGGGCCCTCCCATCAAGTGGTCCGAGGGCAACTGCTACCTTTCCCCCCGGCTGATCTCCGCCCTGCGCCTGGGCGCCGGGCTGAGGTGGTCCGGCGGCGGAGTTGGTCTTCGGCGACGCCAGGGCGGCGGCCGCGAGGCGTTCAAAAATCTAACGCCGAGTCATCCGGCAGCTCGAATTCTTCGTCCTTCCCCATGCAGATGATGTGCTCGGCGGTCAATTCCTGGCGGCCGGGGTACCCGGCGTCGATCTCGTGCCAGTAGCGCACCTGGGACTCGCCCCGCTGCCAGCACAGGTATACCCAGCGGCCGCCAAAGGTGGTGGGGAAGTCGATCAGACCGTGGCTCAGCCCGCCCTGGGGGAAGCGCAGCCCGCGGCCGCGGATCTCCTGGTGGACCAAGCCCTCGATCTCGCGGCTCAACTGGGCGCGCATGCGGGTGTGGCGCAGGAATTCCCGGTGGTCCGGGTTGCCGGAGGATTCCACCCGCTCCCCCCACAGCACCTCCAGGAACTGGAGTTGCTCGCAGTGGTGCAGGAGCCGGCGCCGGTACTCGTCGAGCTGGTCCAGCAGCGCCTCCAGATGGGGGATGAGGGCGTCGGCCTCGGCGACGGTAAAGGCCTTGTGGCGGGCCATTGAGTTCCTCGTGCAAAAAGGGCGGTTTTGGGGGGAGTATAGCGCATCCTGGGAGTGGCCACAAGAAGCTCTTGCGCGGGTGGGGGGCCTGTCGCATATTAGTCCAAAAGCGGCGCCTCCTCCGGTCCTGCAAATCCTCGCAATCCCAAGCATCATATGGCGGTCACCCTGGAAATTGTCAGGCAGGTGGCGGCTTTGGCCCGCCTGGAGTTTTTGCCCCAGGAAGAGGAGCGGCTGGTCGGGGAGCTCAACCGGATTCTGGAGTACATGGAAAAGCTGGGCGAACTGGACACCGCCCAGGTGGAGCCCACCGCCCATATCATATCCCCAATCGACGCCTTCAGACCGGACGAGGCGGAGGTCTTCCCCGGCGCCGCGGCCCTGCTGGCCCCGGCCGACCCGCGGGACGAGGGGTATTTCAGGGTGCCCAGGATCATCGACTGAAGGAAGCGGCAGCCCGCCCGGGCGGCCGCTTCTCGTTTTTCGGGCGTTCTTCGCCAAGGGGGCAAGATGGCAGGCAAATACACCGGGCCAAAATACGTGGTGGTGGCCGGGGGGGTGATGAGTGGGGTGGGCAAGGGGCTGACCACGGCCTCCATGGGCAAGATCCTGCGCGAGTACGGCTACACCACCACCGCGGTAAAGATCGATCCCTACATCAACTACGACGCCGGCACCCTGCGCCCCACCGAGCACGGGGAGGTGTGGGTCACCGACGACGGCGGCGAGATCGACCAGGACCTGGGCAACTACGAGCGTTTCCTGGGCGTGGACCTGCCGCGCTGGAACAACCTTACCACCGGCCAGATCTACCACGCGGTGATCGAGCGGGAGCGGCGGGGCGAGTACCTGGGCCAGACGGTGCAGCCCATCCCCCACATCACTGAGGAGATTAAGCGCCGCATCCAGGAGGCTGCCGCCGGCTACGACCTCGCCCTGGTGGAGATCGGCGGCACGGTGGGCGACTACGAGAACGAGCCGTTCCTCTTTGCCATGAAGGCCCTGGAGCGCGAGATAGGCGAGGAGCACTTTCTCTTTGTGCTCATCACCTACCTGCCGGTGCCCCCCCATGTCGGCGAGATGAAGACCAAGCCCACCCAGCAGGCCATCCGGATGCTCAGCGAGAACGGCATCTTTCCCGACTTCATCGTCTGCCGCTCGCACCAGGACATCGACGAGGTGCGCAAGAAGAAGATCCAGGTGGGCGCCAACGTGCCCATCGAGCACATCATCTCCGCCCCGGACATGAAGACCATCTATGACATCCCCCTCACCCTGGAGGCCGAGGGCATGGGGGAGAAGATGCTGGCCAAGCTGGGCCTGGAGGTGCGCAAGCGGCCCGACTGGGCCCACTGGGAGGGGTTGGTGCGCCGCAGCAAGGACCCGGTCAATCGCGTGCGGGTGGCCATGGTGGGCAAGTACGCCGAGAGCGGAGCCTTCCAGTTCACCGATTCGTACATCTCCGTGAACCAGTCCCTCATCCATGCCGGGGTGGCCAACGACGCCAAGGTGGAGATCGTCTGGATCGACGGCCACAGGTTCGAACAGGGCGAGATGGGGGTGGAGGTGCTCGACGAGTACGATGGCATCGTGGTTCCCGGGGCCTTTGGCGCCGGCGGCGGCGAGGGGGTAATCATAGCCATCCGCCGCGCCCGCGAGCAGAACATCCCCTTCCTGGGCCTGTGCTACGGGCTGCAACTGGCTGTGGTGGAGTTCGCCCGCCACGTGGCCGGGATCAAAGAGGCAACCTCCGAGGAGTTCAAGGACGATTCCCCTTACCAGGTGGTGTGTATCCAGGAGCAGCAGAAGAAGGTCATGGAGGAGAACCGCTACGGGGGCAGCATGCGGCTGGGGGCGTATGCGGCGGTGCTCAAGCGCAAGACCCGGGTCCTCGAACTCTACGAGAAGTGCGGCCGCCTGCAGGAGGACGCCAAGCGCATCCGCCAGTTGATGGACAACCCGGAGCAGGCCTTCCGCGTCGGCGAACTCATGCTGGGCCGCGACAAGGTGGTGCTGGAGCGCCACCGCCACCGCTACGAGATTTCCGCCCGCTTCGTCGAGTTGCTGGAGGAGGAGGGACTGGTCTTCTCGGGGTATCACCGGCGGGTGGACGGCACCCGGCTGATGGAGTTCATCGAGCTGCCCAAGCACCGCTACTTCATCGCTACCCAGGCCCATCCCGAGTTCAAGTCGCGCCTCGACAATCCGGCCCCTCTCTTCGCCGGCTTCGTCAAGGCCGCCCTCGACTACCGCCAGGAGCGGGGCAGCGCCTGAGGGCCGGCTACTTGCAGGGGAGGCAGTATAGGCGGCCGCGCTCGCTCTGGGGCGCGGCTGTTTTTTTGGTCCTGTGGGCCTGCGGGGGCCCCGGCGGGGAGCCAGCCCCCCCGGCCCCCCCCGCTGAGGCCGACCGGGAGCTGTGGGGGGTGCGGCTGGAGTTCCACCAGCCCGGCATGTCCGCCAGGGTGGAGGCCCCGTACCTTCGCGATAGCGAGGAGCGGCAGACCAGTTGGGCCGACAGCGGGGCCCAGGTGGCCTTCTACGACTCGGCAGGCCGCCTCAGCTCCCAGGTCAGCGCCGGCCTCCTGGCCCTGGATCGGGCCACCGGGCTGTGGACTTTGGGGGGTGGGGTGGTCGCCGCGGCTCCCGAGAGCCTGGAGTTGCGGGCCGACACCCTGGTCTGGGAGCAGCAGACCGGCAAACTCGCCATCCCCGGCCGGGTGACCCTGCGCGCCCCGGAGGGGGGCGAGGAGGGGGAGGGGTTGCAGACCGGGCTGGACCTGGCCGAGTGGAGTTTGCGCCGGGTAAAGGGACAGTGGCGGGGCGAGGGGTACGAGGTGCGGGTGAACGCCCGGGGCGAGACCGGCCGTCGCCAGGGCGGCAGCTTCTCGGCCGAGTACGACAGCGCTACCTTCGAGTGGGAGGGCGGCTGTCTGCAGGCGGGCCGGGCCAGCTTTGCCGGCGGCCAGGGTCGGGTCTACCTCTTGGGCGGGGTGGAGGGCGCCGATTCGACGCGCAGCTTTGCCGCCGCCGAGGTGGAATGCCGCCTGGCAGAGGAGGTGGTGGTGGCCCGGGGCCAGGTGCGCCTGGAGGAAGGAGACCTGCGGCTATGGGCCGACGAGTTGCGCCAGCAGCGCCGGGAGGGCACCTGGCAGGGATGGGGGGAGCCGGCCCGGATCGAACGGGGCAAGCGGGCTCTGACGGCGCGGCTTTTCTCCCATCAGGAGGAGGGGGACCAGGTCGAGGCCTTGGGCGGGGTGGTCTTCCGCGAGGGGGAGCGGTGGCTGGAGGCAGGGAAGCTGCGCTACCTCCACGCCGAGGGGCGGCTGGAGGCCGGCGCCGAGGTGAGCCTGCGCGACCCGGCCTTTGAGGGGGTGGCCAGCGCCGGCCAGCTTTATTTTGATCTCAACACCCAGCGGGCCACCCTGCGCGGCAATCCCCGCCTGCAGCGGCACACCGGCGAGGAGCTGCGCCTGGGCGCCGGGGAACTCGACTTTGACCTGGAGGCGAGGGAGCTGCACGGGCGGCGGGGTTTCGAGGTGCAGGGCCGCGATAGCCGCCTGGCCGCCGAGGAGGGGTGGTACCGCAGCGACCTGGAGGAGTTGGGCATGGGGGGCGGGGCCGAGCTGCACCACGATCAGGGGGAACTGCGGGCCGCCTTGCGCGCCGACACCCTGCAAGTAAAACTGGAGGAGGGGCGCCTGAGCCAGGTGGCCTCGCCGGGGCCGCTAAAGGGCAGCTTCCAGATCCTGCCCGACCAGGTCGGCTGGCTGGAGGCGGGGAAGGGGAGCGCGGTGCTGACGCATGGCGAACTGGCGCGGTTGGAGTTAGGGGGCCGGGCCGAGGTGGTCCGGCGGCAGGGGGGCGAGGCCAGCCGCTTTGTGGGCCGGCAGGTGATCCTCCATTTTGGGCAAGGCCGGCTAGAGCGGGTGGTCATCGACGGGGAGGCCGAGCTGTGGGCCCGGCTCAAGGAGAAGGACCGCCTGCCGGCCCTCAACCACGTCAAGGGGGAAAAACTCGAGGTGCTGGCAGGCGAGGACAACAGCTTCGAGATGCAGGGCTCGGCGGGCACCTATTACCGCGACGCGGAGGAATGAGGTGGCCCTGCGCACCGTGGCGCTCTGCAAGAGTTATGGCCGGCGGCGGATAGTGGACGGGGTGAGCCTGCGGGTGGAGCCGGGGGAGATCGTCGGGCTCCTGGGGCCCAACGGGGCGGGCAAGACCACCACCTTCTATAGCATCGTCGGCTTCGTGCAGCCCGACGAGGGGCATATTTTCCTCGACGAGTTGGAGGTGACCCGCCTGCCCATGTACCAGCGGGCCAGACAGGGTATAGGGTACCTGTCCCAGGAAAAATCCATCTTCCGGGGCCTGAGCGTCTCCCAGAACATCCTGGCCGTGCTGGAGACCCGCCCGCTGAGCCCGGCCCAGCGGGCAGAGCGGCTGCATACCCTTCTGGCCGAGCTCGACCTGGAGGAGCGGGCCGGCCAGCGGGCCGACACCCTCTCGGGGGGGGAGACGCGGCGGGTGGAGGTGGCCCGGGCCCTGGCGATGGAGCCGCGCTACATGCTGCTGGACGAGCCCTTTGCCGGCATCGACCCGCGCACCGTGGAGGATATCCAGGCCATCATCGCCGGTCTGCGGCAGCGGGGCTTGGGTATCCTGATCACCGACCACAACGTGCGCGAGACCCTCGAGATCACCGACCGGGCCTATATCCTCGTCGATGGCCGCATCCTCACCTCGGGGACCGGGCCGCAATTGACCGCCGATCCCCAGGTGCGCCGGCACTATCTAGGCGAAAAGTTTCAGATGGATTAGAGTTTGCGCTTCGTAGCCGAGGCGAACCAGCGCTCTTGCCGGGATTGAGGCTTGCGAGGGACTCCTTTTTTGAGATTTCCCTGTCGAACCCGGCTCCCTGTCGCTGTTACCAGTGCGGACCTGTGCTCTTGCCAGGTCCGGGTTCGGGGAGAGAAGATCCAGATGGATTAGGGCGCCGGGGATCGACCCACGCCGGGCATTTCCAAGGCGCGTCCTTCCCGCCCTGCTCGCTAGCTTTTCCCCGCTGCCCTACCCCCTCAACGCCCCATACGTGGGGGCTTTGAGGCTCCGCTCTCCCCGCCACCCGTCCCGCGTCCTTCCCTGCCCGGCCACTCCCCGGGAAAACCCTGCTATGTTCAAAGTCAAGGTCTGCTGGAAAAGGCGTAGTGGTCTTGATCCAAACCAACCTCTGGGGTTATCTCCCTGCCGCTGCCTTGACATCTCTGGTGGGTCGTTCTACCTTAGACACGAATTTTCCTCGAAACTATATATAGCAAAACTCATGCTCCGTATCTCCCAGAATCTCAGTCTGCAGCAGAAGATGGCGCCCCAGCTCATCCAGTCGCTGCAGTTGTTGCAGATGTCCACGCTCGAACTGGAGCTGGAGATCAAGCAGCAGATGGAGCTGAACCCCCTGCTGGAGGAGGGCCTGGAGCAGAGGGAGGAGGGCGACGAGGGCCCCGAGGAGGCCGAGGGGGAGGAGGCCCCTTCGGTAGTGGAGGCCCTCAAGGAGGAGGCCGAAGTCCCCCAGAACATGGAGGAACAGGTCAACTGGGACGCCCTCCTGGAGGACCAGTTCGACCGCAACTCCTACAACAATGAGTCCACCGAGTACGACCCCAACTGGGAGGTGGACCGCGAGCCCCAGGAGAACCGCATCACCACCCTCCCCCCCCTGGTCGAGCAGTTGCAGGAGCAGCTCATCCTCACCGACCTGGGCCAGGAGGAGCGGCAGATCGCCGAGTTTATCCTTGGCAATATCGACGAGCGCGGGTACCTGACCTGCCCCACCGCGGAGATCGCCACTGCCCTGGAGGTGGAGGTGGAGCGGGTGGAGGCGGTGCTGATGGTGATCCAGGGGTTCGAGCCGCCCGGGATCGGGGCGCGCGACCTGGCCGAGTGCCTGCTGATCCAGTTGCGGCAGCGCGTGGAGCCAGAGCGGGAGCTGGCCATGCGAATGGTGGGGGAGTTCATGGAGGACCTCACCAAGCGCCGCCTCACCCGCATCACCCGGGCCCTGGGCATCGGCAATGAGCAGCTCAAGGGGGCCATGGACCTGATCGAGAAATTGCAGCCTTATCCTGGGACGGCCAGCATCAGCAATTACAACGGCCTGCTCACCCTCGACACCGAGGTAGCCTACATCACCCCGGATCTGATCGTCGAGAAGGTGGGGGAGGATTGGGTGGTCAGCCTCACCGAAGGCAACCTACCCTCCCTGCGCATCAACCCTTCCTACGCCAAGCTGATGAAGGTGGGCCGGCGCAACGGCCAGGACGAGGTCCACACCTACCTGTCCAAGAAGCTCAACGACGCCCGCTGGCTGATCAACGCCATCCACCAGCGCCGCACCACCATGCTCAAGGTGGCCAACTATCTGGTGCGGGCGCAGATGGATTTCTTCGAGAAGGGACCGGGTTTCCTGCGGCCCATGGTGCTGCAGGACGTGGCCGACGCGGTAGGCATGCACGTGTCCACCATCAGCCGGGTGAGCAACGGCAAGTACATGCAGACCCCGCACGGAGTGAAGGAGTTGAAGTACTTCTTCGACAGCCGGGTGGGCCGGGAGGACGGGGGAGAGGACGTGTCGGCCCGCAGCGTAAAGGAGAAGATCTCGACCCTCATCGAGGCCGAGGACCCGGCCGAGCCCCTCAGCGACCAGGAGATCGCCGACCGCCTCAGCAAGGAGGAGGGTCTGCGCATCGCCCGCCGCACCGTGGCCAAGTACCGGGATCAGTTGGGCATCAACGCTCAGCGGTACCGGAAGAAGGTGTTTTAGGTAGGGGTAGCCCTCACCGCGTATTTCTCCAGCGACAGAAGCAGCCTGATCCTCCCCTGGATCTCGCCCCGCACCCGCCGGAAGACCAGTAATCGCTCCTCATCTGTCCCGGTGGCCTCGGCCGGGTCGTCGAAACCCCAATATATCCGCTACGCGTCCCCTGGAGAGACCGGGCAATGCTCGTGGGCGCGGTCGCAGAAGGTAATGATCAGGTCGAAGTGTTCATTCAGGTACTGATCCAGCGGTTTGGAGGATTGGGCCGAGATGCCGATCCCGATCTCCTGCATGGCGCGGATGGCCAGCGGGTGTACCGGCTTGGGATGGGTGCCGGCGCTGAAGGCCACAAAGCGACCCTGGCCCAGGTGGCGCAGCAGCCCCTCGGCCATCAAGCTGCGGCAGGAGTTGCCGGTGCAGAGAAAGAGGGTTTTGTACATTACAGGTTCACTTTGGTTCAGCGGCAGGCTGCCTGGCGAGCCACCCCATTGACCGGGCGCGGGCAGCAGATCTGGCCGGCCTTGGCCAGCTTCTGGAGCCGTTGCAGATCCTCGGCGGCGAGGGCGGCAGCCTGGGAGTTCAGGTATTTGTACAACTGCTGTTTCAGCGAGGTGTCCGGTTTGGAAAGCGCGTAGTAGATCCACACCCCTTCCCGCCGATCGTGCACCAGGCCGGCGCGTTTGAGTACCCCCAGGTGCCGCGAGATCTTGCCCTGCGGCATCTCCAGCACCTCGACCAGCTCACAGACACACAGCTCGCCCTGTGTCAGAAGCAAGAGCACGCGCAGCCGGGTCTGGTCCGCGCAGGCGCCGAACACCTCCAGATCTTTTTCCATCTCCTACCTCGCTGAAATCGCCGCCTCGCCCGGTTCCGGGGAGAAGTATCGCCGTTGGAACCACAGGGCCACGTTCACCAGGCCGATCACGGCCGGCACCTCCACCAGTGGCCCGATCACTGCCGCCAAGGCTGCCCGGGAGTTGATGCCGAACACCGCCACGGCCACGGCGATGGCCAGTTCGAAATTATTGCTGGCCGGGGTGAAGGACAAGGTGGCGGTCTGGGCGTAGTTAGCCCCCACCTTCCGGCCCATATGGAAAGAGGCTAGGGACATCGCCGCAAAATAGATCAAGAGCGGCAGGGCGATGCGCAGCACGTCGAGGGGAAGCTGGGCGATGTGCTCTCCTTTGAGCGAGAACATCACCACAATGGTGAATAGCAGGGCCACCAAAGTCAGCGGACTGATACGGGGGACGAACTCCCCTTCGTGCCAGGGCCGGCCCTTGAGCCGGAGCAGCAGAAACCGGGTCAGGATGCCGGCCAGGAAGGGGATACCCAGGTACACGCAGACACTCCTGGCGATCTGGGAGATAGTGACGTGGACCTCGATGCCCTCCAAGCCTAGCCAGGTGGGCAGCACGGTGATGAAGACATAGGCGTACACCGAATAGAAGAACACCTGGAACACGGAGTTGAAGGCCACCAGGCCGGCGGCGTATTCGTTGTCGCCTTTGGCCAGTTCGTTCCAAACGATAACCATGGCGATGCAGCGGGCCAGGCCGATCAGGATCAGGCCCACCATGTACTCGGGATAGTCGCGCAGGAAGAGCAGGGGCAGCCCGAACATCAGCACCGGCCCGATGATCCAGTTCTGGACCAGCGAGAGGGCGAGCACCCAGTAGTTGCGGAATACTTCGTCCAATTCCTCGTATTTCACCTTGGCCAGGGGTGCGTACATCATCAGAATGAGGCCGCCGGCGATGGGGATGGAGGTGGTGCCCACCTGGAGTTGGGTGAGCACCGCCACCACTTGCGGGGCCCAGTACCCCGCGCCCACCCCCAGGGCCATGGCCAGGAAGATCCACAGGGTCAGGTAGCGGTCGAGAAAGGAGAGTTTCTGCGCCACCGTTTCAGCAGTCATAGGCTCAACCGGGTTTGCGGGCGTTCACGCCCAGGCTGGTGACGTAGTCGGAGGCCCGGACGTCCTTGGTCAGTTGCTCTGCGATCTTGGCGTAGAGGGGATCGTTCCAGTCGGTCATTGCGTCGATGTATGCTCCCTGCTCCTCGAGGCGGATCTCCACCAATCCGGCGTCCCGTGCCATGGCTTTGGTCTGGCTCACCGGCACCGCGCCGGCCACGCAGCCGACCAGGGCCTCGACCATCTCGGCAACTGCAGGGGGGAGGGGTTGGCGCAGGGCCAGGTCCGAGACCGCGACCCTGCCGCCGGGGCGCAGCACCCGGGCGATCTCGCGCCAGACCTGGGCTTTCTCCGGCGAGAGGTTGATCACGCAGTTGGAGATGACCACATCGACGCTGGCGTCGGCGATGGGCAGGTGCTCGATCTCGCCGAGGCGGAACTCGACGTTGTCCAGGCCGGTGCGCTCGCGGTAGACGGGCAGGTTGCGGCGGGCGCGGTCCAGCATCTCCGGGGTCATGTCCACGCCGATGGCGCGCCCCTGGGGGCCCACCTTCTGGCCGGCGATGAAGACGTCGAAGCCGGCGCCGCTGCCCAGGTCGAGAACCACCTCGCCCGGCTGCAGCCCGGCCAGGGCCGTCGGGTTGCCGCAGGACAGGCCGAGGTTGGCGGCTTCGGGCAGGTCGGCCAACTCGTGGGCGCCGTACCCGATGGCGCGGGCCAGGTCGTCAGCCCCCTCGCCGGACCCGCAGCAGGAACGCGCCTGCCCGGTGGCGATGCTGGCATAGCCCTGGCGCACGGTCTGGCGCAGGGCGTTGCTGTCTGCCGGTGAGGGGTCCTCGGTGCAACAGGAGGGGCCGCAACAGGGGGATTCCTGGCCGGCGCTTTCGGGGGCTTCGTTCCGGGCCTCGGAGGGGATCGCTTCTTTGCTCATCGCTCATACGCTCCTGGTGAAAGGGTGTCTGTGTAAGGAATACAAACGGGGACATATATCTGTCAAGACGGATATACAATTTTTTGGCGGCGAGAAAATACCCGCGATCTCGGGACAAGACCGCGGGCAGAAGCCTGCTGCCGCCGGATCAGATCAACCGTCCGCCTTCATCAAAGGCCATCGGGTCCAGCCCGCCCACCTGCTCGAGCTGGGGATGGGTCCTGAATTCCTCGTACAGGGACTCAGAGAGCTGGATCTGGGCCAGGTCCAGGGTGTTCCGGATGCGGACGATGCGGGCGCGCGAGCCGTCGGCGACGCGCTGCACCTCCAGGGCCGCCTCGATGGCCCGGCGGTCGTCCTCCATGACCACCGGCACGTAGGCGCGGTTGAGGAAGGTGGAGGTGAAGGCGTTGGCGTAGGTGGCCTGGAAGTCCACGGCGTCGAAGAGCCTTCGGGTGACGATGTCGGCCAGACCCATGCCGTTGGCGTTGCCGTGGGTGCGCTCGCTCAGCGAGAGGGTGACGATGCGGGCCACCCCCGGCTCGTCGGGTTCCTTGATCCCGGGCAGCATCATGCGGCCCAGCACGTTGGTGTCCATGCCGGTGCCGCTGATGTCCTTGCCCATCTCCTCCACGACGAGCACGTCGATGTTGCGCACCAGCAGGCGGGGCATGTTCTCGCGGGCCAGGGCCAGCAAGTGGGGCTCGCGGCTGGCGAACTGTTCGGGGCGCAGCGCCTCGACCGCGGCGGTGTGCTCGTACGCATCCTCGACCAGGGCCACCCCCAGGAGCACCTGCGCTTTTTTCAGGATCACCTCGCCCCAGGCCGGGATGAGCCGGGCCAGGCCCTGGGCCCCCTGCGAATGGGCCAGGGTGGCGCCCTTGTGCGAACCCAGGCCGATGGTGAGCATTTTCATCAGGCCGCTCTCGAAGGGGCCGCGGAACGAGGTATGGGGCTTGACGCGGTTGATCAGCACGATGCCCTCGGCCTCCAGGGCCAGCCGGTTGATCATCACCGGGGTGCCGTCGGCCAACTGCCCCACCTGCACCACCTCCATGGTGGATTCCACCGGGCAGCCCATGCTCTCCGGGGTGATGCCGTAGCTGGCCAGGACCCCGATCTGCCCCTCGGCGGTGGCCCCGCCGTGGCTGCCCATGGCCGGCAGCACAAAAGGCCGGGCGCCGGCCTCCTTGAGGTGATCGACCACGGCGCGGGTGAAGGCGGCGATGTTGGCGATGCCGCGGCTGCCCCCGGCCACCCCGATGCGGGCCCCTGGCGCGAGGCGGAGTTGAGCCTGCTGCAACTGCGCCTGCAAGGTAGCGAGGGGATCGGGGAGGGCGGCGCTGGGGAAGTGCTGGCGGACCTTGCGCATCCGGGGCAGTTGCATGTGGACCTCCTCAGCCGGTAAGGGCCTGGCGCATGCGGCGGCCCCGGTCGCGCACGGAGGCCGCGAACTTGGGCACCCCCTCGCTGCCCTGGGCGATCTTCCAGACCAGGACCACCGGCCCCGGCCCGCTGAAGTGCAGCGGCAACAGCTCCTCGAACTGGGCCTCGGTCTCGATGGTGTGGGCGGACTTGATGCCGGCGCCGCGGGCGATGGCCGCGTAGTCGATGAGGCCGGCTCCTGGCACTGGCTGACTGCCAGTCACCTCGTAGGTGCCGTTCTCGACGATCACCAGGGTCAGGTTGGGGGCGGGCCGCTGGGCGAGATTCACCAGAGTGCCCAGGCCCATCAGGGTGCTGCCGTCGCCGCTGAGGGCGATGACCCGGCGCCGGGGCTGGGCCAGGGCCAGGCCGTGGGCAAAGGCGGCGGCGTGGCCCATGGCGCTGTCCACGGCGGCGAAATCGCCGGGGCCGTCGGAAAGCCGCGACCAGGGCACGGAGACGCTCATGGTGGTGACGACAAGTTCGTCGCCGCGGCGGGCGGCCAGTTTCTCCAGGCAGGTGTATTTGTCCAACATCTCAGGTGGTCTCCTCAACCAGCACCACGGCGGCAGGCATCGAGGTCGCTGCGACCTTGGCGAAGGCCGCAGAAATCTGCGGCAGGTCCTTGTCGTCGAAGAGCAGAGTGTAGGGGATGTCCCAGGCTTTGAGGGTGGGCTCGAAGAAGGAGGCCGCGGTATCCACACGCGGGGCGCCCGGCTGCAGGGTCTTGTAGCCCCGGTAGCCGATGAGCATCACCAGGGGGATGGCCATGTTGTAGACCGTGCCGCGGAAGGCGTCGCCGGCCTCCAGAAAGCCGGTGTTCTGAATGAGCACCAGGGGATGGGCCCCGCCCACCCACAGGCCGGCGGCCATGCCGAAGGCCTCGCCCTCGCGGCTGACCAGGATCAGGTCCAGGTCGGGGTCGGCGAAGAGCTGCTCAAAGAGAGCGCGTGAGCCATTATCGGGCACCCCCACCACGTGGGTGACGCGCTGGCGTTTGAGTTCGTCGAGGATCAGTTTGGCCTGTACCAAGCGGGTTCTCCTGTGCAGATGGCAGGGTAGATCGCGATTAGCCCCAACAAAGAAGACCCCGATCCCCTGTTCCGTCAAGCGTTCACTGGCCCAAATGGCACACGTCCCCGGCACGGACCAGGCGCCGGCCCCCGCCCTCCTCCTCCAGCACCAGGGCCCCGTCCGGCTCCAGTCCCAGGGCCAGGCCGCGCAGGCTCGCACCCTCCAACTGGACTTCCACCCACCGGCCCAGGGTGGAGAGCAGGGGGAGGGCCGAGGCGATGAGCGGGATCGGCCCCTGGGCGCAGGCGTCGAGGTAGAGACGCTCGGCCTCCTCCAGCAGGGCCCGCAGCAGGGAGCCCCGGTCCACAGATACTCCGGCCTGCAAGTGGATGGAGGTGGCGGCGGGCAGGTCGGGGGGGAAGGCTTCCTGGTTGACGTTGATCCCGAAACCCGCCAACAGCCCGCCAGGCCCAGCCTCGCAAAGTATGCCGGCCACCTTCCCGCCCCCGATCAGCACGTCGTTGGGCCATTTTAGCAGGGCGGGTGCCCCGGCGCAGGCCCGTATCCCCCTGGCGATGGCCAGGCCCAGCAGCAGGGGCACCAGCGAAGGGGCCAGGGAGGCGGGGGGGCGCACCAGGAGCGAGCACCACAGCCCCGTGCCCGCGGGCGAGTGCCAGGTGCGGCCTCGCCGGCCCCGGCCCGCAGTCTGCTGCTCGGCGATCACCAGGGTGCCTTCCCCGGCGCCTTCCCGCGCCAGGCGGCTCAGCTCGTCGTTGGTGGAACCGGTCCGGTCAAAATAAAAGACCCGCTGCCCGAAGCAGCGGGTCTGCAAGCCGTGAAGCAGTTCCTCCATCAGGCGGCGAAGATGGAGCGGTTGGCCACGCCGAAGGGGTGTTTGGGCTGCTGGATGCCGCCGATGAACTGGGCGGTGCGGCCCGAAGGGACCCAGCCCTGGTAGTAGGCGCTGAAGGTGGCGTTGAAGCGCTTGAGGGCCTCGCGGTTGGCCGCGGTGTCGGCGCCGGCCCCCACGTAGGCGTTGTTGAACACCCCGTCCTCCTTAAGGCCCCGTCCGCCGGCCTCCTTGATCCGCCCGTCCACCGCGCCCAGGATCTGGTCGGCCTCGTTCCCGCCCACGGCGCTGACCATCACCTCGGTGATGCCGCCGTACTTCAGGGCGGTCCAGGTGCTGAAGCCGTCGGCCAGTTTGCCGGAGCGGAGGATCTCCACCTCGCCGGAGACCACGCGGGGCTGGGGCTCGACGATGCCCTCCATGTTGGGGATGCGCGAGACCGGGTAGATCAAGCCGGCCGGGCGGTGCTCGCCGAAGTACTTCTCGCAGGTCTGCCGGACGATCTCGATGCGCTCCCAGGTTTTTTCGGGGGCGTCGTCCACGGCTACCAGCAGTTCCAGCCACACCGTCTGCTTGCGGAAGTCGATGCCCTGGGCGGCGAAGGGCTTGGCGTAGTGCTCGTCGAGGACGAACTCGGTTTCTTTGGCCAGGTCCGGGCCCAGGGTGTGGACCCACTCGTCGCCCTTCTTGTGCGAGACCGAGGCGCCGCTGGGCTGGTGGTCCACCCAGTAGCCATAGTCCACCTTGCCGTCCCCTACTTTGAGGCCGGCGCCCAGGGCGGCGCGGATCTGCACCTCGAAGAGGGCCTTGGGGTCGGGGAATCCCTCGCGGTGGGTGAAGCGGGCCATGCGGTTGGAACGCAGCGGGCCGCCGGTGCAGCGGTTGATCATCGGCCCGTACACGGCGTTGAACTCGTCGCGGCGGGCCTGGCAGTCCTCCTTCTTGGCCGCGGGGGTGGTCCACAGCACGTCGGTCTTGTACACGTCGGACCAGTGGGCCTTGCCCAGGGCCAGGCCGGCGTTGAGGTTTTCGATGGTGCCGAACCACTCGGAGCCGATGCCGCTGGGGTACTGGGTGCCCACGTTGCCGCTGGGCTCCACCAGGCGGGAGATATTGTTCTTGTCATCGATGAGGATGACCTCGGCGGTGCCGCAGAAGACCGCACCGGGCTTGTGGCGGACGATATGGACTTTGGCCATTGGTTCGCTGTTGGGGTTGGATGGTGGAGGGAGAGGTCCTATATTCAGCGCGACAAAAATAAACCTCCCCGCGTTCTGAGACAACAGCATGGCCACCTGCGTCCTGCTTTTCGCCAAGGCGCCCGTCCCCGGCAAGGTCAAGACCCGGCTCCTGGGCTGCTGCACGCCCGAGGAGGCCGCGGCCCTGTACCGGGGTTTTCTGCTGGACAGCGGAGCGCTCTTGCGGGCCTCGGGTGCGGCGCTCAAGGTGGTGGCCTGCGAGCCGCCTGGGGCCAGGGAAGAACTGGCCGGGCTCTTGGGGGAGGAGGGTTTGGTCTTTGTCCCCCAGCCCCAGGCCGGTCTGGGCGAGCGCCTGGAGCAACTCTTTTCCTGGGCCTTTGCCCAGGGCATGGAGCGGGTGCTGGCCCTGGGATCGGACAGTCCCAGCCTGCCGGCGGCTCTGGTGGACGATGCTCTGGCCCTGCTGGAGGAGCGCGAGGTGGTCATCGGCCCCAGCACCGACGGGGGGTACTACCTGATCGGCCTGCGCCGGCCTGCCCCCGCACTCTTCGCCGGCATTGCCTGGAGCAGCGGCCAGGTCCTGGCCCAGACCCTGGAACGATTGGAAGGGCGCTCGCTGGGCCTCCTTCCCATCTGGTACGACGTGGACACCCCGCAGGACGCGGGGCTGCTCAAGATCCACCTGGAAGCCCTGGCCCGGACGGATGGCGAGGCCGGGGCCCATACTCGGCAGGTACTGCAGCACCTCAACCTGCCTTTTCCAAGTTGACGAGAAGATGCTGAGAAAGGTCGCCGCAGCCAGGTGGTTCCAGAACGGGGTGACTCTGGTGATCCTCTTCGCCGGGGTCCTGGTGGGGGTGGAGACCAACGCGGAATTCGCCGCGGCCCATCACGGGGTGCTGCTCTTCCTCGACCGCCTGATCCTGGGCATCTTCACCCTGGAGATGCTGATCAAGATGGGGGCCGAGGGGCGCCGGCCCTGGAACTGCTTCGGCGACCCCTGGAATGTCTTCGATTTCCTGATCGTGGCGGTGTGTTACCTGCCCATCCACAGCCAGTACGTGACCGTGCTGCGACTCCTGCGACTCCTGCGGGTGTTGCGCCTGGTGCGGGCCCTGCCGCGTATGCAACTGCTGGTGGCGGCCCTCTTCAAGAGCATCCCCTCGATGGTCTACGTGGCCGGGCTGATGATGCTGCTCTTCTACGTCTACGCGGTGGCCGGGGTCTTTGTCTTTGGCAAGAACGATCCCATACACTTCTCCTCCCTCGGCCGGGCCATGCTCTCCCTGTTTGGGGTGGTGACCCTGGAGGGCTGGGTGGAGCTGATGAACATCCAGATCTACGGCTGCGACCGCTACGGATACGGCGAATTCCCCGAGTTGTGCACCTCGCCCCTGGCCATGCCCGCCGCGGGGATCGGCTACTTCGTCAGCTTCGTGCTCCTGGGCACCATGGTGGTGCTAAACCTCTTCATCGGGGTGATCATGAACGGCATGGAGGAGGCCCAACGCGAACGGCAGCAGGAGCAGCAGGACCGCCTGGGGGTGGGCAGTCTGGCCGCGGAACTGGCAGCGGCGCGCGAGCAGGTGGCCCGGCTCGACGAGGCGCTGGGCAACCTGGAGGCCAGGGCAGGGCAGGCCGGTTCGGAGGCTCGCCCCCGGTGAGTGCCTTCACCTCCACCTATCTCGACCTGGGAACCCCCTGCCACTGGCTGCGGGGCAACCACCACGGGCATTCGACGGCCTCGGACGGCAGTCTGGAACCGCTGGAGGTGGTGCGGGCCTACGAGCAGGCCGGGTACCAGTACCTGGCCCTCTCAGAACACGACCGCCTGCTCGATCCGGCCCCGCTGCAAACGCGGACCGGGATGTGCCTGCTGCCGGCTGTCGAGGTGACCTCCTGCTCCAACCAGACCCTCATGCACCTGGGGGTCACCGCCGCGCTGCCGGCCCGCCAGCTCGCCCCGCGCCAGATCATGGAAGAGGTGGAGGCCGGCGGCGGGCTCTTCGTCTTCGACCACCCCAACTGGAAACCCCGGCCCGACTACGCCACCGACGAGTTGTTGGACACGATGGAGGGGCTGCGCGGCATGGAGATCTACTGCGGGGTGATCGAGCGCATCGCCGGACAGGCCCGGGCCACGGACCGCTGGGACCGCCTCCTGAGCAAGGGCTGGCGGGTCTTTGGCCACGGCACCGACGACCAGCACGAACCCGGCGATCACTTCGTCGCCTGGAACTGCGTGCAGTGGCCCGAGGGTGTGCCCGTGAATGCGCCGGGGATCATCTCCGCCCTTGGCGCTGGGCGTTTCTACGCCTCCACCGGGGTCGCCATCGGCCGCGTGGGGCTGGACAGCCAGGGGCGGGCCGTAGTGGAGTCCGATGCCGCTGTACTCCACTGGGTTAAGCGGGACGGGACCATTTTCAAGAAAGTGAAGAGTGGCTCTGACCAGCTGCATATTGAGGAAGTCGGCGATCCTTCCGAGGCGCTCTACGCGCGCGCCGAATGCCTGGGCCGGGGCAACGCGATGGCCTTCACCCAACCCTTCTGGATCGAGGCCTAGCATGTTGAGCATCCTCAAAGGCCCCTATCTCCAGTGGCCCACCCCCACCAGCATGACGATCATGTGGGAGACCTCCGGTCCCTCCTCTACCGAGGCCCGCTACTGGCAGACCCAGCGCACCCACAACCGCGGGATGGTGGCCCTCCCCGAGACCCAGCAGCAGGCCACCGGGGCCGGCGATACCTCTATCCACAACCTGGTGCTGGAGGGACTGGAACCCGAAACCCTTTATCGCTACCTGGTGCGTTCGGCGGATACCTCCGGCCAGGTGGTGGAGAGCGCCATCCTCCCCTTCAAGACGGCGGTGCGCCCGGAAACTCCCTTCTCCTTCGCCGTCACCAGCGAGAGCGGCGGGTACGGGGATGATCAGATCAACCGCCGGCTCTTCCCCTTGATCCAGAGCCATCGCCCGGACTTTCTGCTGATGGTGGGGGACGCGGTGTCACACGGGAAGCGGTACGAGGACTGGGACCTGTATTTCTTTGCGCCGGCCAAGGGGCTGCTGCACTCCACGCCCTTCTACCTGTGCTGGGGCAACCACGAGGAACGCGCCTCCTGGGCGCGGGATTTTGTCGCCTACCCCGAACCGAAGAATCACTATTCCTTCGATTACGGCAACACCCATTTCACCGCCCTGGACTGCACCGCGCTGGTCGACTACCGCGAGGGGCCCCCGGTGGCCACCGCCGAGTTGCAGCCTGGCTCGGCGCAATGGCGATTCCTGGAGGCGGACCTGGCCGCCAGCGGCGCCACGTGGAAGGTGGTCTTCTTCCACTATCCCCCCTATGTCTCGGCTGACTACGAGGTGGAGGCCCTGCGCGTCCTCTGCCCGGTGCTGGAGGCCCACGGGGTGGACCTGGTCTTCAACTCCCACACCATCGTGTACGAGCGCAGCCATCCCCTGCGCCAGGACCGGCTCGACCTGGAGCGGGGCATCGTGTACGTGGTGGCCGGCGGGGCCGGCGCCAAACCCGAGTGGTTCCACCCCAAGCGGTCCTGGCACACGGCCCGCGCCCAGGCGGTGCCCCACTTTGTCGAGGTGGTGGTGGCCGGCCCCACCCTCGAAGTGCGGGCCATCGACGAGCAGGGACATCTCTTCGACACCTTTCACATGAGAAAATAGGAGGTCTCCATGGTGCTTCCCAACATGAGCCTGGAGGGCAAGGTGGCCCTGGTGACGGGCGCCGGCTCGGGCATCGGCAAGGCCTGCGCCATCGCCCTGGCCGAGGCCGGGGCCGACTGTGCCCTGAGCGAACTGCCCGAGCGGATGGACAACCTGAAACCCGTGTGCCAGGACATCGAGAAGCTGGGCCGGCGCGCCGCGTCCCTGCCCCTGGTCCTGCCCCAACTGCCCAGCATCGGCGCCTTTGTGGAAGGGGCGGTGCGCGAGTTGGGCCGCATCGACATCCTGGTCAACAATGCCGGGATCAACACCCCCAAGCCGGCCCTGGAGGTGAGCGAGGCGGAGTGGGACCGCATCCTGGGGGTGAACCTCAAGGGGGTGTTCTTCATGGCCCAGCGGGTGGCCCATGAGATGATCAGGACCGGGGGCGGCAAGATCGTCAACATCGCCTCTATGAACGGGGTGGTGGGCTATTACAAACGGGCGGCGTATTGCGCCAGCAAGGCCGGGGTGGTCAACCTCACCCGGGTGCTGGCCATCGAGTGGGCTGAGCACCAGATCAACGTAAACGCGGTGGGGCCCACCTTCATCCTCACGCCCTTGACGCAATCCACTTTCGACGATCCGACCATGCGGGCAGATCTGCTCAGCCGCATCCCCCTGGGCCGGGTGGGCCAGCCCGAGGACGTGGCCAGCGCTGTGGTCTTTCTGGCCGGGCCGGGCGCGGGGATGGTGACGGGGCATACCCTGCTGGTGGACGGGGGATGGACGGCGCTTTAGAGGGTGGCGGCAGGGAGCGACCCACTGCGGCCTTTCCCGAGTCCCGGGCCTGCCGCCGACGCCCTTCTCAGCCCCCAGGCCCTTTCCCGACCACTGCACCCCCAGTAAAAACCTTCGGGGTCATCTCCCCGCCGCTGAGATAGCTCCGGAGACTGAACCAGGGCCGGGGGAGTGCCTCGGAGGGCGCCTCTGGGGGAGTGGTAGAGGGAAAGGGCCGCCGGGCAGGGTAGCGGAGCCAGAGCGAGCGAGGGGGAAGGCCCTGGGACTGCAGAGGCGCCCATAGTGGGCACCCCGCGTACCTGGCAACGGGAAGACTTAGTAAGGAATAGCTATGACCGAACTCAGCGCGGGCAGCGGCCCGCTCTTCGCGGACCCGGACCCGGAGGCGGCGCGGGCCTTCTTCCGCCACAAGTCACGGGCCCTGGAGGACAAGGTGATGCCCGTGCGGGAGGCGGTTTCCCGCTTCGTGCGGGACGGGGATTACCTGGGTTCGGGGGGTTTTGGCACCAACCGCATCGCCACCGCGGCTCTGCACGAGGTGCTGCGCCAGCGCAAGCGCAGCCTGAGTTTTGCCGGCCATACCGCCACCCACGACTTCCAGATCCTGGCCGCCGGCAATCTGAAGGGCGAGAAACTGCTGGCCAGGGTGGACCTGGCCTATGTGGTGGGCCTGGAGGCCCGGGGACTCTCGCCCCACAGCCGGCGCATCATCGAGGGCGGCCAGTTGGAAACCTGCGAGTGGACCAACTACGCCCTGGCCTGCCGCCTGCACGCGGCGGCCATGGGGGTGCCGTACATGCTCTCGCGCAATATGCTGGGTACCGAAACCTTCACGCATAGCGCGGCCAGGCTGTTGGTCTGTCCCTTCACTGGCCGCCAGGTGGTGGCCCTGCCGGCCCTGTACCCGGACGCGGCCCTGATCCATGTCCACGAGAGCGACTGCTACGGCAACTGCCGCATCCACGGCGTCACCGTGGCCGACCTTGATCTGGCCCGCGCCTCCAAGCGGCTGATCATCACCTGCGAGCGGCTCATCCCCAACGAGGAGATCCGCCGCGCCCCCCACGCCACGGTGATCCCCTCCCTCTGCGTGGACGCCGTCTGCGAGGTGCCCGGAGGTTGTTATCCGGGCAACATGCCCGGCGAGTACTTCTCCGACGAGGAGCACCTGCGGAAGTGGCTGGAGATTGAAAAGGACGAGGCGGACTTTGCGGCCTTTTTAGATGAGTACATTTACAGCACCGGCGATTTTGCCGGCTACCTGGAAAAATGCGGCGGCGCAGCGCGTCTGGCCCAGTTGCGCGACCTCGAACTGTTGCGGGGGTAGCGCGGCGGGGAGAAGGCCCCTGAGCGAATTCCATCGCGCCTCTGGCCACAGGGTTGTGGCCCAGGGGTCGATGGCCTCGGAGCCGGCCAGGGATGGCCGGCGGGAGTGAGCGAAGGGGCCGTTCCTCGACGCGCCTGTACAACGAGGACAACCATGTACAACTCCATGGAACTTATGATCTGCACCGCGGCGCGGCTACTGGAGGACGGAGCCACCGTCGGGGTGGGCACCGGCGCCCCCTGCGCCGCGGCCATGCTGGCCCAGAAAACCAGCGCGCCCCACCTCTTTGTGATCTTCGAGGCCGGCGGCCTGGCCCCCCGGCTGCCCACCATGCCCATCTCGGTGGGGGACTCGCGCACCTTCTACCAGGGCCTGATGGCCACCAGCATGAACGACGTGCTGGAGTTCTGCCAACGCGGGATGGTGGACTACACCTTTCTAGGTGGGGCGCAGATGGACACCTACGGCAACCTCAACTCCACGGTGATCGGGCCGCACGATCACCCGAGCGTGCGCCTGCCCGGCAGCGGCGGGGCCAATGACTTTGCCAGCTTCTGCTGGCGCACGATGGTGTTGACCAGACATGACCGCCGGCGCTTCGTGGAGAAGCTGGACTTCCTCACTACCCCTGGGTATTTGACTGGCCCCGGCGCGCGCGAGGCCGCCGGCCTGCCCGGAGGCACCGGCCCGTACAAGGTGATCACCGACCTGGCGATCATGGGCTACCACCCCCAGTCCAGGCGCATGCAGGTGGAGAGCCTGCACCCGGGGGTAGGCTTTGCCCAGGTGCAGGAAAACACCGGCTTTGATTTGTTGCAGGCTCCCCACCTCGAAGAGACCGCACCGCCCGACCCGGAGGCCCTGCGCCTGCTGCGCGAGGAGGTGGACCCCCGCCGGCTCATCATCGGGAGATAGGACATGCAGATCTACGCCGCGTATTCCCAGTTGCTGGACAGGCTGGAAAAGACGGGCCGGCCCATCCAGACCCTGGGCCACACCCCAGACGGCTCGCCCCTGGTGGCGGTGCGCGCCGGCGGGGACAAGCTGCCGGCCATCTTCATCAGCGCCGGCAGCCATTCCACCGAACACGCCGGTGTCAGCGCGGCGGTGGAGCTGATCGGGCAGTTGCACACCGATCACCAGGTGTGGGTGATCCCCACCCGCGACCCGGTGGGATTGGGGGGCTATGCCCACGCCCTGAGCCTGGGGCTGGGGGAGAAGCCGCGCCTGGACTCCCTGGCCCAGGTGGAGGAGTTGCTGCGCCGCGAGGGGGAGGTGCTCTACGAGGACGAGGGTCGGCTCCTGGCGCTGGTGGGCGATTTCGGATACTCCTGCTGCCGGCCCGGCACCCACAGCCACGACGCCCAGTGGGGGTTTTATCTCAAGCTACAGGAACTACAGAAGACCCGGCCCGAGCTGCTGGCGCCGTTGCGGGGCCGGCGCCTGTACATGACCCCGGCCCAGGCCGGGGTGGAAGGCACCGGCGACCTGGGCCGGGCCTATACCCTGATCATCAGCCTGGAGGGGGAAGTGCTGCACCTCAACCGTTTCCACGACACGGCCTGGGCCCCGGTGGAGCCCAGGGTCACCCGGCAGTTGCTGGCCCGCATCCGGCCAGGACTCAGCTTCGACATCCACGAATCCCAGCTGATGGGGGACCGGTACTGGCTCTCGGCCCGCCACCAGAAAAACCCCGAGGACGAAGCCTGGGAGCAGCGGGCGGCCCGGGCCACCATCCAGGCCATCGCCGGTGCGGGGGCCACCCTTGCCGAGGACCAGGACGTGCTGGGCGGGGTGCCCATCGAGAAGACCTGGTTCCGCAAATCCGAGAAAGGGGTATACTGGCTGGACGCCAATCTGCGCGGCGAGGGGTTGAACCTGATGGACTACGCCTCGCGGGTGTACGGGATGGCCTTTGGCACGGAGATGGGTATGTACGGCAGCTTTGCCCACCGGGTGCGCCTGGGGATGCTGACGGTGCAGAGCGCAGTGAAGGTCTTCGCGGAGCGGTACCAGTGAACCCCCCGGCGGCACCTCCTTCCTCCCTGGCCAGGGAGGAAGGAGGTGCCGCCTCTTCTACCTGCTCTGCACCGGGCTGTTAAGCGTGTAGGGCACCGAGGTCTGCCCTTTCATAGAGACCCTGGCGCCGAGGCAGTGGGTGCCCATCCTCGCGGCGGCCCTCGCCCTGCGATTCGCCCTGCGCTGGCTGCTTATCGCCCAGCTGTGGCAGCAGGAGGCGGCCCGGTCCGAGGAGGTGGACCTGGGTTGGCCCTGGCGCTATCTGCAGGTGGATCTGAGTACCTGGCTAGGTGTGGGCCTGGCGATGACAGCCTGGAACACCTATCAGTACGATTTTCCCCTGGCCAGTGGTCTCAAGGTGGTGCTGGCCTGCGCCATCCTGGGAATCTTCACCTCAATCAGTCTGGCCCTCGACGCGGAGTGGCGCCTCAGCCAGCGCCTGTGCTCCCAGGCCGGCCTGAAGGCGAGCAACCGCGGCCGCTTCCTCTCCATCTCCATTAAGTTCCAGGCCTTCATTGCCCTGTGCGTGGGCCTTCTGGCGGCGGTGCTGCTCCTGTTGATCTACAAGGACTTTCGCTTCGTCGTGGACCGCTACGCCGGCGGGGAGCACTTCGAGTTCAGCTGGATCGTCAAGGAAAAGCTCTTTGTCTTTGCCACCCCGCTGACTGGCACCGCCGCGGTGATGCGCAAGTACAGCCGCAACCTGCAACTGATGTTCGATCTGCAACTGGGGGCCCTGGGCAGCGTGCGGCAGGGCGACTACGGTGTCCTGGTGCCGGTGGTCAGCAACGACGAGTTCAGCCTCATCGCCGAGGCACCCACGAGATGATCGCCGGCCTGCGGGAGCGGGAGCGGATCAAGACCATCTTCGGCAAGTACGTCAACAGTACCGTGGCCACCCAGATCCTCGGCCAGGACGGGGGCGCGGACCTGGAGGGAAGGAGGTGGAGGTGGCCATCCTCTTCACCGATTTGCGCAACTTCACCCCCCTAGCCGAGCGCTGCACCCCCCACCAGGTGGTGGAGATCCGCAACCAGTATTTCTCCCTGGTGGTCGAGGAGATCCATCGCTGCGGTGGCCAGGTGGACAAGTTCATCTGCGACGCGGCCATGACCATCTTCGGCCTGGGGGGCGACGGTCCAGCCTGTCCACAGGTTTTCGCGGCGGCGCTGGGCATCCGCCGCGCCCTAAGGGTGCTCAACGCCGAGGTGGAGGCCCTCCAGTTGCCGGTGGTCGACAACGGCATTGGCCTGCATTGCGGCCAGCTGGTCGCCGGCAATATCGGCTTTCCCAAGCGCCTGGAGTACACGGTCATCGGCGACGCGGTCAACGAGGCCGCCCGCCTGGAGCACCTGACCCGCACTCTGCCGTCGCCGGTGGCCCTGTCCCAGGAAGTGTATTTTAAGCTGGGGGCGGAAGCCCGGGCCGGGCTGTGGCACGTTGGCGAACACGCGCTCAACAGCAAGGCCGCGCCTCTACCCGCCTACGCGCCGCCATCCATCCAAAACCCCATTAGAGGAAAACAGCCATGATCAAGCTTGCCTACGTCGCCGCCCCGGAGCCCAATATCACCAATACCCTGATGAAACAGATCGGCGTCACCCATGCGGTGTACTATCCCGATCTTTCGACCAAGCCCAACGCCCCCGAGGACGAGCAGCCCTGGGGCTTTGCCGCATTGAAGCGGGCCGTTAAGGGATTCGAGCGGCTGGGGATGAAGATGGCGGTGATCGAGGGCCGGCCGCCGATGGAGAAGATCAAGCTGGGCCTGCCCGGCCGCGACGAGGAGATCGAGGTGGTCAACAACTTCCTGCGCAACATGGGGGCTCTGCAGATCCCGGTGTGGTGCAGCATGTGGATGCCCATCCTCGGGGTGATCCGCACCTCCTTCAGCATCCCCAGCCGGGCCGGGGCCCAGGTCTCGGCCTACGACCATACCGCGCTGCGCGACAAGGGGCCCACAGAGCACGGCCTCGTCACCGAGGAGGCGCAGTGGGCCAATCTCAAGTACTTCCTCGAAAAGACGGTGCCGGTGGCCGAAGAGGCCGGGGTCAGGATGGCCATGCACCCGGATGATCCGCCGCTGTCGCCCATCCGCGGGGTGGCCCGGATCATGAGCACCATCGAGAACTACCAGCGCCTCGTCGATCTGGTCCCCAGCCCGATGAACGGTATCGGTCTGTGCCAGGGCAACTTCGCCCTGATGACCAAGGACATGCCCGGAGTGATCCGCCATTTCGGCAAGCAGGGGGCAATCCACTTTGTGCATTTCCGCGACGTGCGGGGCACGCCCGACAACTTCGTCGAGACCTTCCACGACGACGGCCAGACCGACCTGCTCGAATGCCTGCGGGCCTACCGCGAGGTGGGCTACGAAGGTGTGCTGCGGCCGGACCACTATCCCAAAATGGGCGATGCCGACTTCAAGGACGAGCACACCCTGGCCCGGTTCTTTGCGGTGGGCTACATCAAGGGCCTGCGCGAGGCCGTGTACGGCAAGGTGCCGGAGTAGCGGGAGGATCGCCGCTGGGTGGCGGTGGGCTTCATACGGGCGCGCTCACCCGGCGAGGAGCCGCAGCTCAACCCTGACCGTGGATCGCAATCCTGGGTAAGGGGGAGGAAGGGAGACAGCGGGGACTCGTCTCCGGGCACGTGGGCTTGAGCGCTGGGGGCTCTGTCCTACACTATGTAAGACAAGGGGGTGCGTATGACTATCACCATCCGCAGTACTATCTGATAAATCACCGCACCACCGCTACCCGCACCACCGCCCGGAATTCCCCCGCCCGCAGCCGGGCCAGGAACACCCCCGAAGCCACCTCCTGCCCCTGGTCGTCGCGGCCGTCCCAGGTGTAGCGGTGGGTGCCGGCTGCCAGGGGGGCGTCCAGCAGGCGGCGCAAGGGGCGGCCCAGGGCGTCGCAGATGGTCAGGGTGGCGCGGGTGTCGGCGGGCAGGTCGAAGCGGAGAGTGGTGGCGCCGTTAAAGGGATTGGGAAAGGCTGGAAAGAGCGCGGCGCGGGTGGGCAGAGTCCCGCCGCCCTCCGCGGCGGTGTCGGCGGGGGCTGCGCCGAGGAAGGGCCGCCAGTCCACCGGGCCCTGAAAGAGGGCGGCGATGGCGGCGGAATCGGCGCTGCCCCAGTAGTTGCCCCCGGCCGGCAGGGCCTGGCCGGAGAGGTTTTCGACGGCGGTGCGGTTGTCGCGGAAGGTGTTGCCGCTAAGGGTAGGGAGGGGGCTGCCGCTAGCTTTGAGGGCGGTGAGGTTGCCCTGGAAGGTGCTGCCCTCCAGCGCAGGGGCCGAGGAGCGGGACTCGAAGCCCACCCCGGCGTTGGCAAAGGTGCTGGCGCGCACGGCAAAGCGAGGTATATCCTCGAAGCGCAGGCCGGCGTTGTTGAGGAATCGGCTCGCCGCGATGGTCCCGGCGGCCCCCTCGCTGAGGACCAGGCCGGTGCCGATGTTATCGGCGAAGGTGCTTCCCTGCACCTCCACCAAGGGCACCCCGGCCACCACCGCCCCGTCGCCCTGGTTGTTCTCCAGCCGCACCTCTTCCAGGCTCAGCCGCTGCGGGCTGCGGGCCCGCAGGCCCACGCCCTGATTGGCGCTGAGCTGGCTTTGGCGCACTACCACCTCCCCCTCCCAACCCTCCAGATCCAGGCCGCCCCCGGTGTTGCGGGTGGAGGTGCTCTTGCTCAGTTCGAGGCGCTGCCCCCTGCCGCCCACGGCCTTCAGCCCAGGGCGCGGGTCCTGGGCATCGAGCAGGCCGTTCTGCTCCAGGCGCAGGTCCACTGCCTCCAGGGAAGCGTTGCCCAGCGAGACCCCTTCCTGGCCGCACTGTTCCACGGTGACACCGCGTAGGGTGAGCCGGCTGCCGCCCTGGGCCCGGATGGCCGGGATGGTGAGATGGAAGAAGCTGGTGCCGCTGACAAGGGCCGGGCCCTGGAGGGTGAGGGAGAGCCCGCCCAGGCTCTGCTGGATGCGGCTGTCCTCTAAAGTGAAGCTGCCCCCGGCCGAGACCTCGCCGCTGAACCCGTAAACGCAGCGGTCAATAGTGGCGTCGCGGACTTCCACCTGGGCCCCTGGGGCCAGGCGCACCCCGAACCATAGGTCCTGGCTGCGGGCGGGGTCCACGGCAAAGGCGCCGCCCTCGGCGCGGAAACGGCCCTCCACGGCCAGTTCGACCAGCTCGGGGCTGAGGCCGCTGCCGCTCAGGTCCTGGGGGGCAAAGAGCACTCGGGCTCCGGGGGCCACGATCAGTTCGGCGCCAGCGGGCACCACTACGTCCCAGGGCAGGCGGCGGGTGCCGGACCAGCGGGTGAGGCCCTGGGGCAGGCGGGCCTGGACCAGGCCGTGGAGGGCGTGGTCCAGTTGGAGTTGCTCCGCGTCGAGGGCCTGGCCGTCCATCAGGAAAACCCCGGCCCAGTCGTCGGCGCGGGGGGTGGCGGCGGCCGACTCGCAGCGGGCCCGCCCCTCCAGGCGTAGGCCGCCGTAGACGAGTACCTCGGCGCGGTTGGGGTCGAAGCCGCTGCCCTGGTCGTCGCCCCGGACAAAGCGTAGCCGCGCCCCTTGGGCCAGGGTAAGGGTGGCCCCCGGCTCGACCACCACGTCGCCGCTGAGGTGTACCTCGCCGGCCCAGGTGGTGTCCGCGGCGACGTGGCCGGGCAAGTTCTGGCGCAGCCGCACGCTGCAGCGCATGTGGGTGCCCTCGCGGCGGATGTTTTCGATGGCCATGCCCAGGGGCAAGTTGCGGCGGAAGCCGGTGTGGGCGCTCAGGGCGGGGTTGGTGTCCCAGGCCAGGCGGGTGAAGCGCACCCCGTCGAAAGGATCGGTGGCGTCCCCCTCGTTGCCCCCGTGGGCGGCGGCGTAGGTTTCGTCGTTGGCCCAGAAGTCAAGGTCGTCGCGCCCGTCCACCGGGTCGGGATTGCCCTGCTCGTCGCGCAGGCCGTCGGCGCAGAGCAAGTCCACCTGGGGGTGGCGCTCCTCGTCGTTGTCGGCCCGGTCGTCGACGTGCCAGACCAGCAGACCCTCACCGGGGATGTTGCGGTTGTAGAAGCTGCTGGCCCGCCGGCGGTTTTCGATGAGGAAGTACTCCTCGGCGCTGACCGGGAGTTTGTACACCTGGTGCCCCAGGGCCAGGTCCTCGATGGCCAGGTCCGGCTGGTCCTCTGTCAGTGCGACCACCTCCACCCACCCCAGCTTGGCCAGGGCCCAGGCGCTGAAGGCGTTGGGGCCGTCCTCCACTCCCCAGCCCCGGGCCCCGGTGGAGGTCATCAGGCACCACTTGCCCACCCCTGCGCTGTCCTCGGCAGGTTTCACCTCGCCGGCGGCGGTGACGGTGGACTGGTCGAAGAGGTCGGGGAGGCCCAGGACATGGCCGAACTCGTGGCACATGGAGCCGGCGGCGATGCTGAAGATGTGGGCGCGTTGGGTGGTGCCCCCAAATCCAGAGAAGCGGCTGCGCACACGGATGACCCCGCCCCCCTCGGCCGGGTCGCCGCTGAGATAGTCCCCATCCAGGCCCAGGGAGGCGAAGCCGGTGGCCCCGCTGATGAAGAAGTTGCGCGGCACGGTGAGCAGGTTGATGAAGACCACGTCCACGTACCCGTCGTCGTCGCCGGAGTTAGGAATCCCGTCGGGACCATCATTGTCGAACTGGCCGAAGTCCGCGTCGTTGTCGGCCTGGGCCAGGATCTGGAGGTTGAAGCGGCCGTAGTCCCCCAGCACCCCGGAGCTGCGGGCCACGTACGCGGCGGCCGGCTCGGTCGAGCTGTAGCGCCGGGGCAGCGACTGGCCGGAGACCTGCATCTTGCCCCGCGACATCTCGCGGTAGAAGTGGGAGAAGCTGCCGGGGCGCTCGGGGTCGAAAAGATCGGCGGCCCAGGGGGGGGCCAGGGTATCGCCAAGGGCCTCGCCCCGGAACTTGGCGAAGATCACTAAAGCGCTGAGGCTGCCGCGGGTCAGGGCGGGTTTGGCGGCCGGGGCGTCGCGGCACTGCCACTGCGAGGAGGCGGGGGCGGCCCCCAGTAGAAGGGCCAGAAGCAGGAGCGGGTGCTTCACCCCAGGAGGTCGATGCGGGCGGCGGAGAACTGGAGGCCAAAACCGCCCTGGGTGCGGCGGGGGCTGGATGTGGCCTGGAGGAGGCGGCTCTGGTTGCCGGACTGTTGCAGGTGGCGCCGCAGGTTGAGGGCTCCGGCCTGGAGCAGGCGCAGGGCCGTAGAGTCCTCCTCCTGGCCCAGGCCCACGGCAAGGGGGCTGACCGGGTCGGTCTGGGCGGCCAGGCTGGAGAGCATCCCGGTGCCACTGGTGGGCAGGTCGAGCAGGCCGGGGCCGGCCTGGGGCTGGGAACGGGCGTTTATGCCCGGCGGCCCGCCGGCGGCCCGCAGGGAGGCGATGTCCAGCCCGCCCTTGACCCTGGCGGTGCCGGCGTTGTAGTTGAGCCGCTTGATGAAGCGGGGGCCGATGGTGGCCTGCAAATCGTCCCGTAAGAGCGGAGTGACCATGGCCGATCAGGAAGGCTCCGGGCGCTGGAATTCGCGGATGAAGTATTGTACCTCAAGATCGTAAGTTTGGAAGGGATCGTCCAAGTTAAGGTACTTCTCGTCCTCGACGTAGATCGATTCCCACTCGATCACGTAGCGGGCCTTGTGCTTGGTCAGTGAGCGCATCACCGAGGAGCGGGCCCGGGCCCGGGTGTCCTGGGGTGGGGTGACCATTGCCAGGTTTACCCGCTCCTCGTCCACCACCTTCTTGGTCATGCCGCGCCGGTGCAGGTCGAAGTAGAGGCCCTTGCCGGGGTTGAGGTTGTGGTATTCCAGGTCGAGGCTTTGCAGCCAGGGATCGTCCCAGTCGAGGCCCTCGGAATCGACGAAGGACTGGAGGAGCCAGCGCTTGGCCACCCAGTCGAGGCGGTCGATCAGGCTCAGGGGATCGACCGCCAAAGCCTCCAGCACGAAGCGCCACTCGCGCAGCACCCAGTCGATCTCCGGCTCGCGGCCCCGCAGGTGGCGCTCGGCCAGCTCCAGGTAGGACAGTTGCAGTTCGACGGCGGTGATGTGGCGCCCGTCCTCCAGCTGCACCGCCCAGCGCCAGTGGGGGTCGCGCGAGACCTCGCGGATGGCCCGCACCGGGTCGAGCAGGCGGATGTCGGTCCAGACGCCCTGCTCCAACAACTCGATGAGCACCGCGGTGGTGCCCACCTTGAGGGCGGTGACGTATTCGGACATGTTGGAATCACCCACCAACAGGTGCAGGCGGCGGTACAGGCCCCAATCGGCCAGGGGCTCGTCGCGGGTGTTGATGATGGCCCGGCTGAACTGTATCCACTGGTAGATCTCGGTGACGATGTGGTCGGCCCGCTGGGAGAGCTGGAAATCGACCCGCCGCCCATCGCCGCTGGCCTCGACGTCGTCGTGGCAGCCCACCCGGCCGGCCCCGGCAAAGATCTGGCGGGTGACGAAGAAGGGCAACAGGGCCGGCAGCAGGCGGTGCGAGAAGGGCACCTCGCGGCGCACCAGGTAGTTTTCGTGGCAGCCGAAGGTAGCCCCGGTGTAGTGGTCGATGTTGTTCTTAAAGAAGGAGGCGGTCTCGGCCAGGCCCAACTGGCTGAGGGCGCGTTGCACGATCAGCTCGCCGGCCCGGTCCGCGGCCACCAGATCGAAGAGGCCGCGGCATTCGGGGCTGGCGAACTCGATGTGGCCCATGTCGATGTAGAGCCGGCCGCCGTTAAAGAGGAACCCGCCGTTGCCCGGCGGCTCGTCGCGGCCCCGGTAGTGGGTGTCGACAAAACCTAAGCCCTCCCGGAAAACCGAATCCTTGGCCCGCACCGAGATCAGGTCGGAGCTGTGGGAGGGGTCGCTCTCGGGCGGCATACAGCCGTATTCGATCTCGAGCCCGAAGATGCGGTTCTGCATGGCCGGCCACCACGTCAGGAGGTGTAGGGCGCCAGGGCCTCCGCCAGGTAGCCGGCGGGCAGCAGGCGGAATTTGGTGCGGGTGGGCAGGCTGCGGTCTAGCACCGCTGCCTCGAAGCGCCGCTCCTGTCCCGCCCTGGCCAGAAAGGCGCGCATCTCCTCCTCCCCCGGTTCCCCCTCCTCCTCGCGCTCGGAGAGCAGGGCGCCCAGGGCCCACGCCTCCAGTACACCGGACAGGGCCCCCTCCAGGGGCAGGGCGGCCGGGTCCAGGGCGGCCAGGTGGGCGGCGACGGCCTCCTCGCTCTTGCGGGCCCCGGCCACGGCCGCGGCGTTGCCGGCGCTGGAGAAGGAGCCGTCGGCCTCGATGGTGTAGAAACGCTCCCCGGGGTTGGCCGGGTCCAGTTCGGCGACCATGGCCCTGGCGATGTACGGGGAGCGGAAGATCTCGTCGAAGGCGGTCTTCATCAGCGGGCCCAGGCCCAGGTGGACCAGGCGCTGGAGGGAGACGTCGCTGGAGGAGAGGTTGAAGGCTTCCAGGTGGGCGATATCGATGACCGCCTTGCGCAGCTTTTCGAGGTCGGCCGGGTGGCCGATGGCGGCGAAGGCAATGTCGTTGTACACCTCGAAGAGCTTGCGCGGCCCTGGGGTGGTGGTCAAAAGCAGCACCCCCTCGGCGTAGGCCAGGCCCACCACCGGGCTGGCGTCGCGCAGCTGGTCCTCGAGGTACTCGCGGCGGTTGCGGATGGCTTCGACCCAACGGTAGGGCTCGTCGAGCATGGGGCGCCTTTCAGCCGGAATCCCGGCCGAGGGCCTGGTAATGGGCCTCTAACTGGGTCTCGGGTAGGAGGGCGATGCCCGACGCGGCCAGGCGCATCACCTGGGGGAAGATCCGGGCCCGGGAGCGGTACCCGCCGGTGGCGGTGTCGTACTCGGCGGCGGTTTCCAGAAGCTTGAGGGCCAGGGCCACCGCCTTGGCCTCGTCGTACTCGGCCAGGGGTCTTTTGCCCCAGCGGTTCTGATAGTAGAGGGCGCCGCGGATGGTGGGCGAGCCGGAGCCGGTGGCGGTGAAATCCACCGTCTCGAACTGGGCCCCCAGCAGGTCGTAGAAAAAGATCTTGCCGCCCTCCTGCGGGTCGTAGGCGGCGAGGATCGGTACCACCGCGCCGATGCCCTGCATGGCCAGGCCGAGGTTTTCACGCAGGAGGCGCGAGAGGGTGCGCAGCTTGCCGTCCAGGCTGAGGGTTTGTAACTGGGAGCGGCGGTAGTGCTGGAAGGAGACTTCGAGCAGGCGGGCGATCTCATAGCCGATGGCCGGCGAGCCGGAGATGGCCAGCACCGCGCTATCGTCGATGGCCAGCACCTTGTCGGCCCGGTCGTAGACCACGGTGTTGCCCATGGTGGCGCGCCGGTCGCCGGCCACCAGCACCCCGTCCCGATAGCGCAGGGCCAGGATGGTGGTGCCCTCGGTGGTTTCGAAATGCTCGGGCGGTCTGGGGGCCACAGGCGGGGCGGGCAGCAACTGGCCGCGTTCCCGCAGCAGGGCGAGGAAATCCTCCATGCGCTACTGGCCCGTGCGCTGGCGGTAGCGCCTGGCCTGGTCCGGATCGACCTTGCGCATGCGGCGGATCAGCTCGTCGGTACTGGGACGCCCGACCTTGGGGCGGCGCGGGCCTTCCTCGTTGCCGCCGCCCTCGCCCGGCTCAAAGGGGGGGGTGGGGCGGGGGGCACGGTCGCGCAGGGCGAAGAAGCGGGACTCAGACATGCGGTTCCTCCTTGTTTCTCAGGCAGAGGTCGGCAGTTTTTCGATCAGGGCCTCGACGCTGGGGGCGCTGTTCACCACCTGATTATAATAAGCCGCGACCTCTGCGTCCACACAAGCCTTAAGGTCCACCACCCGGACCCTGCCCCTGAGGCAAAACTCGATGCTGTCCCAGTTGAGGGAGCGCACCGAGGCCCCGAACTTCTCCAGGCAGCGGCCGCGGAAGTAGGCCCGGGTGTCGGCGGGGGGGCGGTTCAGCCCCTGCTGCACCTCCTCTTCGGTCACTAGCCGTGTCACCTGATCCTGGGATTCCAGGAGCAGATAGAGCCCTTCCTCGGGGTCGATGTTGCTGTACTCCAGGTCCTGGCTCTGGAGCCAGGCGCGGTGGTCCGGGTTTTCCCATTCGAGGTTTTCGGCCTGGGCAAAGGCGTCGAGCAGCCACTTCTTGGTGACCCAGTCGCAGCGACCCAAGAGTTCGAGGGGATCGCGGCTTAGGGCGTCGAGGGCCTCGGCCCACTGGGACAGGACCCAGTCGGTCTCTGGATCGCGGCCCTGCACCAGTTTGCCGGCCGCCTCCAGATAGGAGCGCTGGACCTCAAGGGCCGAGGTGTGGGTGCCATTGGCCAGGGGCAAGGCCCACTGGTGGGTCTGGGCGCGGGAGATCTCCTTGATCGCCGCCAGGGGATCGGCCAGCTCCCAGTGGGGCAGGACGCCTTCTTCCAAAAGGTCGAGGACCAGGGCGCAGGCCCCCACCTTGAGGGCGGTGGCCCATTCCGACATGTTGGCGTCGCCGACGATCAGGTGCAGGCGGCGGTGTTGGTCGGCGTTGGCGTGGGGCTCGTCGCGGGTATTGACCAGGGGCCGGCGGGTCATGGTGTCGACGCTGGCCAGGACCTCGAAGAAATCGGCCCGCTGCGAGAGTTGGTAGATGGACGGCTTGGCCAGGGGGGCGCACTCGACGCCCACCTTGCCGGCCCCGGCCCAGACCTGGCGGGTGACCAGGAAGGGCACCAGGCCCTCGATCACCTGCTGGAAGGGCAGCCGGCGGGGCAGGAGGTAGTTTTCGTGGCAGCCGTAACTGTGCTCCTCGAAATCGGTGTTATTCTTGTATAGGTGTACTATCCCGCCGCCCCTGGTGGCGCTGCGGCGGCGGGCGCAGTGCAGCAGGATGCGCTCGCCGGCCCGGTCCAGGGCCACCAGGTCGAAGAGGCTGTGGCACTCGGGGGTGGAGTACTCGGGGTGGGTGTGGTCATTGTAGAGCCGGGCCCCGTTGCTGATGATCAGGTCGCTCTTGAGGTCCTTGAGGGGGATCTTCCGCTGGCGATCGCGCTGCAGGTGGACGGTCTCGTCCTGGTCGTTGAGCAGCTCGTCCACCTCAAAGCCGCGCATGTCGCGGCGGGGGTTCTCCAGGCCGTAGTCCCAGCGGGCCACGAAGTCCTCTTTGAGGTAGCAGCGGATTAACTCCATGGACTCGACCACCACGTCCATGTCCGCCACTCCGTCCACCTGGATGCCGTATTCGGTCTCCAGTCCGAAAAGCCGCCGCATGGGGCTCAGACGATCCTGCCGGACTGGTTTTCGGGCCGCGACGCCTCGGGGCGCACCGGGGTTACCCGCACCACGTTCTCGGGATCGTAGTCGATGAGCTTGAGCCAGTCCTCCACTGCGTCGGTGGGCGGGAAGATCTCGTTCTCGCGGTACTCGGCGCGCACCGCCTCATCCAGGTCCTGGAGGCGCAGGCCGGCCAGGGGGCCGCCCCCGGCGATGGCCCGTTTGATGGCCGCCTCCTTGGCCCGCTGCACGATGGAGGAGATTAGGGCGCCGCTGATCAGGTCGCCCCAGTAAAGCACCTCGTGGCGGCCGCTGCGCAGGGTGACTTCGAGGAAGCGGTGGTCCTGGCTGCGGGCGAAGAGGGCCTTGAGCGCCCCCTCCACCAGGACCTGGCGGGCGGCCTCGGGGTCGCCGACGCCGGCGATCTCCTCGGCGTCGATGGGCAATTCGGGGGTGAGGTAGATATCCAGAATGGCCCGGGAAGCGGCCTGGTCGGGCCGGCGCACCTTGATTTTGCGGTCGACGCGGCCGGGGCGCAGGATGGCCGGGTCGATGAGGTCGTGGCGGTTGGAGGCCAGGATGACGACCACGTCTTGCAAAGACTCGATGCCGTCCATCTCGGTGCAGAACATTGGCACCACGGTGTTGGAGATGTTGTGGGTGCGCATGGAGCGGCGGGTGCCCAGGATAGACTCGGCCTCGTCGATGAAGATAAAGGGTAGGTACCCTTCCTTGCGCTTCTGGCGGGCCTGGGCGAAGATCTCCCGCACCATGCGCTCGGTCTCGCCCAGCCACATGTTGAGGATCTCCGGCCCCTTGATGTGCATGAAGTATTCCTTGAGTTCCAGACCCTCCTGTTGGCGCAGATGCTGCACCAGGTTGTAGGCGGTGGCCTTGCCGATGAGGGTCTTGCCGCAGCCGGGGGGCCCGTGGAGCAGGAAACCCTTGGGGGTGGAGTACTGGAATCGGGCAAAGAGTTCGGGATGGAGGGCCGGCAACTCGATGGTGTCGCGGATGGCCTGAATGGCCTCCTCCTGTCCGCCGATCCTGGACCAGGGCATGGGCGGGATCTCTTCGAGGAAGTGCTCCTTGCTCTCGCGGGGCTGCAACCTTTCGAGGGCCACCTTGAAGGTGGGGTCCACCCGCACCTCGTCGCCCACCTTAAGCAGCACCTCCTCCAGGTCGGCCGACCGCACCAGGACCAGGTCCTGGGTGCCGTGGGCCTGGCCGATGCGCAGCCGGCCCTGGTCCAAGAGGTCGGCGATCTTGGCCACCGGCCCGGAGGGGCTGTAGTCGAGGGAGCCCACCACCGCGTACGCCTCGTTGATCAGCACCCGGCTGCCCACCTTGAGCTGGGAAAGGTCCACCCGGGGGTCCACGTTTGCGAAGTACTCGGTGCCGCCCACAAAGAGGTTGGCTATCCCGTCGCGGGGGGAGCCGAGAAAGATGCCGACGCGGTTGGCCGGGGCGGTAACTTTTTCGAGAGCGGCCTCCAGTTCGACCAGGGTGCGGCGGGCCTCCTGAAAGGTCAGCTCGCGCTCCAAAAGCAGGCGGCGCAACTGGTAGAGCAGGGGCCGGGTCGGGTCGCGGTCGGGCAAAAACAGCAGGGCCTGGTCCACCAGTTCCAGGGGGCGGTAGTCGGGTCCGTACTCCTGGGGATCGTCCCCCGGCTCGTACTCGTCTTCGTCGCCGCGGCTGCGGTAGTGGCGGTCCTTCTTGCTCATCGGCTCCGGGCTCCGGTCAAAGGATGATGTCCCCCAGGCGGCCGTAGCGCACCCGGCCGGGCAGACGCCAGAGGAAGGCGCCGGCCAACTTGGGAAGGGAGGCCAGGCCGGTGTAGTAGGGCGGGCGGGTGTCCGAATCCCACGACCAGTAGATGATCATCGCCTTACCCTTGATTAACTCCGTGGGCACGGCCCCGAAGTAGCGACTGTCGGCGCTGTTGTCGCGGTTGTCGCCCATCATGAAAAAGTGGTTTAGGGGCACGGTGAAGGGGCCAAAGTTGTCGCGCGGCTGCACCGCTGCCGGATAGGTCTCCTCGGCGGTGTGTTTGGCCAGGGGTGGGTCGGGAAAGGGCTGGCCGTCCACGTAGAGCACCTTGTCCACCACCTGGAGCTTCTGGCCGCCCACGGCCACGCAGCGCTTGATCAGGTCGCGGTCCGGGTCGGTGGGGGAGCGGAAGATGACGATGTCGCCGGGCTGGGGATCGCGCAGGCCGGGCAGGCGGAAGAGGGTATAGTCTGCCAGGGGGATGTCCACCGGCGCCCCGTACACAAACTTGTTGGCCAAGAGGTAATCCCCCACCAACAGGGTGTCCTCCATGGAGCCGGAGGGGATATAGAAGGCCTGGACTACAGTGGTGCGGATGAAGAGGGCCAGGCCCACGGCGATGGCCAGGGAGGAGGCGTATTCCCTGACGGAGGACTTGGGCGAGGCAGGTGAAGGCTTGGGCGAGGCGGGTGCGGCCATGGAGCGTTCTCTGGGGTTAGGAGTGTATGTGACGCGGTTGATAGGAGTATAACAATCGGGCAGGAGGTTGTAAATACAGTCGGATGCGCGAGGACAGTTGCTTGTGGAAGCAAGTTGGCCTGTATAGTTTAAAGGAGCTGGCCACAGGGGTTTCGGCGCATGCAGGTCTTTTTTTGGGGGATGAGGCGCTCCTTCTCCGTTTGCCGGGCGCAGAGCCTGCGCTAGGAGGGAAAGACCCGCTGCGTGGAGGTGCGGGCCGGCGAGCATGTGATCCTCATCGAGGCCGCCGGCCAGGCCGTGGTGGACCGGGGGTGAAAAAGATCCACCTGCTCCGAAGCCATGCTTACTGGGACCATATCCAGGGTTTTCCCTACTTCGCCCCCCTGCAACAGGAGGGCACCCAGGTCCGGGTCCATGCGCTGCGCCGTCCCGGCACTAGCGTGAGCGCCATCTTCGCCGAGTAGCAGCGCCACCCCTTCTTTCCGCTGGGCCTGGACGGCCGCGGCCGCCGGCCCGGAGTTCGTGGAGTTGGAGGAGGGGCAGATTGTGGAGATCGGGGACACCAAGGCCTGCACCCGGCGCCTCAACCACCCCAGCGTGACCTTGGGGGTTCCGCCTCGAAAGAGGGGGGCGGGTGCTGGCCTATCTTTCGGACGTGGACCTGTAAAACAAGCTGCTGCTGGGCGAGGGGCTGCAGAGGGCCAGCGCCGCGGAGGCCGGCGCCTGGCCTTCCTACACCGCCATCCCGAGCGAAGCGACCAGGAGATCGATGCCCTGGTCGGCGCCCACCAGCGGCGGGGCTTGGTGGTGGAGGGGGCACGGCAGGGGCAGGTCTACTAATTGGGGAGGAAAAAGTGAGATACTGGACGTGGGTCTTCGCTGCGCTGTGGATTGCCTGCGGTGGGGAGAAGGAGGCGGGGGCGCCGGCGCCAAAAGGGTACATGGACGAGGTGCAGCAGTTGCTGCTGGAATTGAGGGTGCTCGACAAGCAGATCGCCGCCCAGATCACGGCCGACACCCTCGAAGCGGACCGCATCGTGCCCCTAATCCGCAGCCAGTTCCGCCCTGCGCTTGCCGGGTTGCGGCAGCGGGTGGGAGAGTTCAGACCGGATTCGGCCTACGCGGGGGTTAACGGAAAACTGCTGCGCTATCTCGACCTGCGCCTCCAGGCGTACGATCTGGCCATTCAGGGGGCGCAGGAGCGCCAGCAGGAGCTTTTCGACGAATTCGGCCGGCTGCAGGTGCAGGCCGAGGCCGAAGGTCGCAAGCTGGAGGAGGCGCTACGCCAGGCCTGGCAACAGCGCTGAGTCCTGACCAACACGAAAGGAGGTGGCGAGATGGAAGACAGTCTGATGGTCCTGGGCCCGGTGACCCTGGTCGCCCTGGGCCTGCTGGCCTGGCTGATCCTCGTCTGGCTGGAGTACAATTAGGAGTCCAGCCGGCTGGACTCCCGCGAGACCCACAACTCCGCCACCATTCCTAAGCCAACGTGGAGGCCAGCGAGCAGGCGCGCAGCCGCACCGCCCAGGCCCTGTAGCGGTGTCGGGCCCTGGAACTGGACCTGTCGGGGTTGCACCAGCAACTGGCCCAACTCCGCGAAGCGGGCAAGGACAAGAAGGAATGATCCTCAACCGGAGGGGGTGAAGGCCCGATGTTCGGATCGCTGCTCATCGTCTGCCTGCTGCTGGCCGTCGCCGGGGTGCTGAGCAGGGTTTTTGCAGGGCGGCGGCTCGAAAAGGTCAAGACACGGCTGAACGACGCCCAGCTCGAACGACAGCACACCGCCGCCCAGCGCCGCCAGAACGAGGATCTGCTGGCCCCTTAAGAGAACCGGGAGCAACGCCTCAAGTCCGAGCGGCAGACCCTGACCCGCGAGATCAAGAATCTCAAGAACCGGCTGGGCGACTCCTCCCCGGGCTGAGAGAAGGCCGCCGGCCTCAGCCCCGAGGAGTGCCGATTTCCATCCCCACCGCCGGACCCCTGCGGGTCCACCCAGCGAATCCCCGATACTTTGCCGACCGCCACGGTCGGGCCCTGTACCTGGTTGGCTCCCACACCTGGGACACCTTGCAGGGCCTGGGTCAAACCGATCCGCCGCCGGCCTTTGATTTTTCGGTGCACCTCGAGTTCCTCGCCGCACACGGCCATAACTTCATCCGCCTGTAGCGCTGGGAGCTTTGCCGCTGATACAACGGGGCCAACCAGCAGGATCACGCCAAGGAGCCCCGTCCCTGACCGCGCACCGGGCCGAAGCTGGCCCGCGACGGCAAGCCCCGCTTTGACCTGCGCCGCTTTGACCCCGAGTACTTCGGCCGGCTGCGGGGGCGGGTGGAGGCGGCGGGCCGGCGCGGGCTCTATGTCTCCGTCATGCTCTTCAAGGGCTGAGGACTGCGCTTCGTCAAAGGCGACTGGGAGGCGCATCCTTTTCATCCCGACAATCCCCAACAGCACCCGTTGGGCATGGATGGGAAGGTGCCCCGGCCAGAACTGGCCAGCACCGGGTATTGCCTGGCGGCGCCTGGGCGGGCCTACGCAGTGTACCTGCCCGAAGGCGGCGGGGCGCCGGGCGGTAGCTGCGAATCGTGGAGGGCGCCGGGGACGGGGAAGTAGGCGCTGTGCCTGCGATGCGGCTACCCGTGCCGCTCCTCGGTCCAGGGGTCGCCGTGGTTATGGTAGCCGCGCACCTCCCAGAAGCCGGGCTGGTCCTGGGCGGAGAAGACGAGTTTGCGCAGGAATTTGGCCGATTTCCAGGCGTAGATTTTGGGCACCACCAGGCGCATGGGGCCGCCGTGCTCCAGGGGTAAGGGCTGGCCGAAGAGTTCGTAGGCCAGGATCACCTCCTCGGCCATGCAGTCGGCCAGGGGCATGTTGGTAGTGTAGCCGTCGGCGCTGTGGGCGATGAGGTAGCGGGCCGCCTCGGTGGGGCGCACCAGCGTGGCCAGGTCGAGGAAGGGAATCCCCCCCCACTCGACATCGAACTTGGACCAGGTGGTGACGCAGTGGAAGTCGGCCACTTGGTCTTTTTTTGGCAAAAGCTGCAAAAAGCCTTCCCAGTCCAGGTCGAGGGGTTGCTCGACCTCGCCCTCCACTGAGAAGCGCCAGCGCTTGGGGTGGAATTGGGGATGGACTCCCAGGTCGAGGACCGGGAAGCCCTTGGTCAGGTGCTGGCCCGGAGGCAGACGGTTGCGGCCTGTTGGGGCGCTGGGGACTTGGCGGCGGAAGCGCTCCAGCAGTTTTTGCTTGGCCGCCAGCATCCTCTCATTGTATTCCATCTCCCCGCTCAATACACCTGATCCACGTACACCACGCGTTCCTCCTGTATTGAAAAAATGGCCGCGGCCAGCACCCGCTGGGCGGCCAGGCCGTCGGCCCCGGAGCCGTCGATCTCCTCGGGACTGGCCCCCTCGTCCACCTGCTCGACGAAGCGGCCCAGGCGGTTGCGGAAGGTATCCTCGAAGCTGCGCATCCCGCCGAAGAGAGGGTTGGAATACACCGTCTTTTCGAGATTGCCGGCAGGGTAGAGGGTGGCCTCGCGGAACATATCCTCGATGACAAAACGGCCCTTGAGGCCGGCTACCTCGCAGCGCTCCATGGGGTGGCCCCGCTCGATGTCGTAGCTGCCGGTCAGGTGGCCGAGGGCCCCGCTTTTGAAGCGCATGTTGAACTGCGCGGTGGAGTAGATGGCCCGGCCCGGAGCTTTGAGGGCGAAGCACTGCACCGCCTCGATGTCCCCGCAGAAGTAGCGCATGATGTCAACCGTGTGGGGATGCAGGGCCTTGATCTGGAACCAGGGCGAGGTCTCGCGCGGGTTCTTGATCCACATGCTCATGTTTATGAAGAGCTGGTGGCCGATGCACCCCTCCTCCACCCAGCGTTTGGCCAGGCGCGCCGCTGGGGTGAAGCGGTGGTTGAGGTCCACCCCGAAGCAGCGGTTGAGCCGGCGGGCGGTGGCGACCATCTCCTCGGCCTTGGCGATCTCGTTGGAGATGGGTTTCTCGCACAGGACGTGCGCTCCGGCTTCCAGGGCCTCGATGGTGGGGGCGTGGTGGTCGCTGCCGTACTCGTGGCCGCCGGTGGCGACGCTGACCATGTCGGGGGCGTGGGATTTCATCAGTTCGGCGACGCTGTAGCAGGCCGGCACCCCGAGGCGCTGGCTGGCGGCGTCGGCGCGCGACTTGTCGATATCGCACACCGCCACCAGTTGGGCGTTGGTCAGCTCTTTGTAGATGGCGGCGTGGAGGTTGCCGATGGGCCCCAGGCCGACGACGGCGACGCGGACGGTCACAATGTGATGACCTTGCCGGTGTCCCAGGACTTGATGGCGGCCTCGATGACGAGCTGGACCTTGAGGGCGTCCTCGGCCTTGGCATCCACCTTGTCGGGGGGGGTCTTGCGGCGCAGGTCCTCGATCCAGGCGCCGATGCGGGAGGGGAAGGTGTCGGGAAAGCTCTTCATGCCGCCGGGGTGTTCGTAGATCTCGACCTGGTTGGAGAAGCGGGGGTAGAAGCAGAGCTTCTCGCAGGCTTCGTTGATGACCACCCGGGCCTGGGAGCCGACCAGCTCGCAGGTCTCCAGTCCGTAGCTGCCGCCGGCGTCGTAGCTGCCGGTAAGGTGGCCGATCACCCCGTTGGTGAAGAGCAGGTTGACCTGGGCGTTGGACCAGATCTGGCGGCCGGTGCCTTTCTTGAAGAAAGCCTGCACCTTGGCCACGTCCCCGGCGAAGTAGCGCATCACGTCGAGGGAATGGGGGTGGAGGGCGCGGATGTGGAAGTGGGGGCTGGACTCATTGGGGTTGTTGATCCACATGGTCATGTTGATGATGTTGAGATCGCCCAGGCGGCCCTTGCTCAGCCACTCCTTGGCCCGCACCGCCGCGGGGGTGAAGCGGTGGTTGAGGTTGATGGCATAGGCGACCCGTTTCTGTTTGGCCAGGGCCACCATGCGGCGGGCCTTGTGGATCTCGTTGGAGATGGGTTTCTCGCCCAGCACGGGGATGCCGGCGCTCAGGAGTTCCACCGTGGGTTTGTAGTGGTCGCCGCCGTTCTCTTTGCCGGCGGTGGTGACGCTGCAGGCGTCGAGCTTGATGCCGCTTTTGAGCATCTCGCGCACGCTGTAGAAGGGGCGGGCGCCGTACTTCTGGGCCGTGGCGTCGGCGCGTTCCTTGATGAGGTCGCAGACGGCGACGACCTGGGTGTGTTTGTTCTCGGTGTAGCAGCGGGCGTGCAGGTTGCCGATGCCGCCCAGTCCGACGATGCCGATGCGCAACATATCCCTCTCCTTGGTTTTTATGGCGGCCCGGGAACGCCTGCTTCGGACAGTCCCCAAGGCGCGGACTCTTGCTCTCCCCCACCGCCACTCCACCGCAGGGCCCCACACCTTGGGGCCCTGCGCCCGTGATCGCTCCCCTCTCCCCTCAGCGCCTCCCGCGGACTGCCCTCGGTCTTTGCCACCCCACCGCTGCCACCCCCGCAGCACCATCTATATGGTGCTGCACCCCAGGGAAACGCCTCCGGGGCATCTCCCGGTCCTCGCGCTACCTCTAATCTACGAAATTCAGCCCCAGCGTTTACCTAGGGTGATGTCCTGCTCCAGCAGGGGGTCCTGGGAGCGGCCGAGTTTCTCCAGACGCTGGCGGAGTTGGCCCTCCAGATCCTGTTCCAGTTCGGCGCACAACTGGGGTTGTTCCTCGGCCAGATTGCGGGTCTCGCCTGGGTCGATCTGGAGGTCGTACAGTTCGCGGGGCGGGTTGCCGTAGTGGTCGGGCCGACGGGAGAGGATGAGCTTGTGGCCGGGGGTGCGCAGGCTCCACTTGGACTGCCAGGTGTTCTCGGCGCTGAGGAGCTGGGCGGGGGCTTCATGGCTGGAGAGCAGGTCGCGGCCCTCCATGCCGGCGGGGACCTCGATGCCGGCGGCCCGCAGCAGGGTGGGGGCCAGGTCGAGGTGCTGGGCCAGGTCCTCCCGCTCTGCCCCGGCCGCCACCCGGCCGGGCCAGCGCAGGATCAGGGGCACATGCAGGCAGCAGTCGTACAGGCCGTGGTGGTCGTAATAGATGCCGTGTTCGGTGAGGCTCTCGCCGTGGTCTGCCATCAGGACGACCAGGGTGCGCTCCGCCAGGCCGAGTTGCTCCAACTCGCCCAGCAGCGCGGCGAGCTGGTCGTCGAGGCAGTTCAGGGCCCCGGCGTACAGGGCGTCCACGAAGGCCGAATCTGTGACCCCCCCCACCCACTTGAACCAGGTGTCCTGCCAGGTCTTGCCCAGAGGGTGCTGCCACAGGGGGGCTAGGGATGTGTTGGCCGGATCGGCTTGGTCTGCACCTTGGTAGAATCGCCGGCGGTACGGCTCGGGGGGCAGGTAGGGGGTATGCACGTCCCAGTAGTGGACCAGGAGGAAGAAGGGCTCCGGGCCGGCGGCCCGCAGGAACTGAACGGCCCGGCGGTTGAGGTCCTCGGCGGAGACCATCAGGGGCATGGAGTGCCGGCGCGAGGGATCGAGGTAGTGCTCGTACCCCCGGTTGAACCAGGGGTACTTGGCCCAGCCGAGATTGTCGATGGCCGCGGTGGTGTACCCGGCCTGGAGCAGCAACTCGGGCAGGGTGGGGGTGAGGGGGTCCAACTGGGCCTGGCCCCCGTGGCAGACGATCTGGTGGGTGAGGGGGTGCTGGCCGGTGTAGAAGGTGGTGAAGGAGGGGTGGGTGGGGATGGCCGGGGCGAAGCACTGGGTCCACAAGGTCCCCTGGCCGGCGAGGCGGTCGATGGCCGGGGTGAGGGGACGGGATTCGCCGTAACAGCCTAAGTGGTCGGCGCGCAGGGAATCGAGGGCGAGGACGAGGATATTGGGGGGCATGATCAAAGGGGGTTGGGCAGGTCCACGCGCAACTCGGCGGCCAGGGCGCTGATCTGGGCCCAGGCCCGCTCGTCCACCCCGATGCCCTGTCGCAGGCGTTCCTGGGAGACGCGCCACGCCTGCTCGCCGGGGAGGAGCACCTCGGCGACGCCCTGGGCCGGCGGGCTGGACTTGATCCAGTCGATGAACTGCTCGCTCTCGCGGTGGTAGCTGTCGAGGGGGGTGAAGGCGGCGATGTCGATGAGGGCGATGAAGAGGGCGTTGCCGCTGCGCTCGGGGCTGGCCTGGCTGCATCCAGCCCCCGAAAGGGCCCCGGCCAGGATATCTACCATGAGGGCCAGGCCGAAGCCCTTGTGCCCGGCGCCGGGAAAACCGAGGGACAGCATGGCCCCTGGCGGGGGGCCGTAATAGGCTTTGGTGTCGGTGGTGGGTTGCCCCGTGGCGTCGACGAGACGGTCCGGCGGGGTGGGGGTGCCGGTGTTGTGGTGCAGGCGCAGGGCCCCGCCCGAGATGGCGCTGGTGGTCATGTCCAGGACCAGGGGCCAGGGCCGTTGCGTGGGCAGGGCCAGGCAGAGGGGGTTGGTGGGCAGGCGGCGCTCGATGCCCCCAAAGGGGGCCACGGCCAGGTCGCCCCCGTGGCCGTTGGCCGCCACCAGGGCGATGCGGTTTTCCCCGGCGGCCAGGGCGGCGAAGCGGCCCAACCGGGCGACGTGGTTGCAGTCCTTGAGGGTGACGACCACCAGAGGGGCCTGGGCGGATAGTTCGAGGGCCATCCTCATGGCGGCCTCGGCGCTGACCGGGCCGAAGTTCCAGTTGCCCGAAAGCTGGGCCAGGCAGCGGGTGGCCCGCAGCACCCGGACCGGGGCGCCGGGGACCACTGTGCCCTGCCGCACCATCTCCACGTACTGGGGGAAGCGCAGGGGGCCATGGCTGTCATGGCCCAGCAGGCTGGACTCGACCAGGTGATCGGCCACCAACGCGGCTTCGGCGGGGGGCACCCCCACGGCGGTGAAGAGGGCGGCGCCGAGTTGGTTCAGGTCCTCGGGGCGGAAGGCGGGCATGGGCTCAGAGGGTGGCGGTGGTGTCCACCACCAGCAGGGCGTTGGCCACCGGTCGCTCCCCGGTTTCGTCGGAGGGCCGGTTGACCACCTGCCGGTGGATCACCATGGTGGTGGAGCCCCCCCCGTCGAGGTTGAGGGCCTGGTAGGCGTTGGCGCTGCTGTGGGTGAAATCGGCCAGCTTGGCACACAGGAAGTCGGCCAGTTCCGGCAGGGTCATACCCTCGCTGTACCCGGGCTGCCGACCGTCCACAGTGACCAGGAAGAGCAGCTCCTGATTCTCGGCATAGCCGATGGCGGTGCGCGGGTGGCGCTCGTCCACGAACTTCCGGCCCAGGCCCTCCTGCTCGTACTCGATGGAGATCTCCCCGTCGCGCACCAGGCGGGGGCCCCCGCCTATCCCTTCGCGCAGGGGCTGGAGGGAGGGGGGCAGCAGGCAGTAGAGGCGCAGGGTGTCGCCGGGGGCCAGGGGGGTGTTGTTGAGGTAGTTGACGCCGGCGCTGACCAGCCACTGACCCGGAATCAGACTGAGTTCAGCGTTGACCGGCAGCACCTGCATCACCTGGGCGCTGACGGTGTCGTTGGCCAGGCCCGGAGGGTCCAGAAGCTGGAGCCGGTACCCGATCTGGGCGCGGCTGGAATCGACGTACCCTGGCCCGAACTGGGTGTAGAGGCTAAGGCCATTGGCCGCGGGGCGGCGGTTGAGGGCGTTGATGGGCAGGATCTGGTCGGGGCCGCGCAGCAGGCCGGCCACAAAATGAAAGACCTCGATGAGGGGCCGGCCCTGGGCATTGAGGGCGAAGACCGAGCGTTTCTGGGGCAGTTGCAGCACCTGGCCCTGGCTCACCTGCAGGCCGGCGGTGCGCAGCACCGGCTCGTCGCGGTAGAAGAAGTCGCCGTTGATCCCGGCCACCGCGTTGGCCGCCAGGGCGCTGGTCTTTTCCAGGTTGCCGTGGGCCAGGTCGGCCCGGGCCGTGCGCAGGCCCAGGCCGCCCTCGCGGGCTTCGGACAGGTCGATTTCGAGGACGTTGATGGCCCAGGGGCCCTGGGTGAGGTAGAGCTGATGGTGGTAGACGCCGGGGGCAACCGCCGGGGCCGAGGAGGACCGGCAGGAGGGCAGGAAGAGCAGGCAGAGCCAGACCAGCCCGCCGCGCCGCAAACCAGTAAGGGACCACCTATGCAACAACGCCTACCCCCTGGGAAGAAAAAGCGGGGAAAATGTAGGACAGCGGGGGGACGATGTCAAACAAGTCAGTGTAAGATCACGAGTTGCCGTGCGAACCGGCCATCCGGGGTCCGCAGCAGGGCCAGGTACACCCCGCTGCCGGCGGGACGGCCCGCCTCGTCGTGTCCGTCCCAGACTACCTGGTGGGCGCCGGCCTCCTAGAAACCTGCATACAGGGTGCGCACCCGTTGCCCGGCCGCGTTGAAGATGGCCAGGGAGAGGCTCTGGGCGCGGGGCAACTGGTATCGCAGCACCACCTCGGCGTTGAAGGGGTTGGGATAGGGCTCGTCCAGTCCCAGGGTCAGGGGTGCGGCGGGTTTGGCCGCCGGCGCCCAGGTCACGGGCGCGGGCAGGGCCAGGGTATCGACAACCCCGGAGGCGGCGAGGGCCAGGACGAGGCGCAGGGCCAGGGTCAGGGGCGAGGATTCCGGGCTCAATCGCCGCAAGCGCAGCCGGCCCAGCAGGGCCTCCCCCTCCAGGGGCTCGGCAAAGGAGAGGCCCAGGCTCAGGAGGCCCTCCGCGCCCAAGTCGGCCAGGAGCAGGGGGGCTGGGCGGTCCCTGGAGAAGTCCATGCCCGCGTATTCTAGTTGCGTGGGCAGGTCCAGTTCGAGGGTGAGGCCGCTCAACTGGCGGGCTTCCCGCACCTCCACCGGGACCAGGTACTCCTGGCCCCAGGGCAGGGGGTTGCCCAGGGTGAGGAGGGTGGGGGCCAGGCCGCGGCCCTCCAGGGGAATCTCTAGGGTCTCCTTCAGAGAGTTGCTCAGCCGCAGCCTGCCCCGCTGTGGCCCCACCAGGCTGGGCCGGAACTCGATGCGCACCGCGCCCACCGCGCCGGGGGCCAGGGTGTCGGGCGCCTGGAGCACCCGGAAGGGGCCGTCGGTCAGGGCCTGGAGGGCGAGGGGGGCGCGGGGGTGGAGGTTGCGCAACTCCAAATCCATGGTCCGGCCCTGGTCCAGGGCAGTGGGGGGAAAGAGGCGCCGGCCGGTCTGGGCGTGCAGGTAGGTGAGGTTGCCGCGGCCGGTGTAGGGCAGCAGGACCCTGGGCCGGGTCGGGTCGTCGGTGGCAAAGGCGAGGGTCCCCTGCACCAGGGCGGTGTCGCGCGGGGTGAAGCTCAACTCGATGATCCCGGTCTGGCCGGGCGGGATGCTCAGGCGGCGGGGATTGGGCAGGAGCAGGCGCGAGCCGCTGAGCACCTGGCTCAGGTGCAGGTCCACCTCGCCCTGGTTGCGCAGTTCGAGGCGGGTGCGGCGGGCCCGGCCGACGCGGCCCAAACCCAGGTCCAGGGCCGCGGGCAGGGGGGCCAGTTCGGGTTGGCCGCCCCGGCCCAGGAGCAGCACCCGCTGCACCGGGGTTTCGGGCACGTCGCTGAGGATGAAGAGGGTGTCGGCGTAGGCGCGGCGCTGGGCCGGCAGGAAGCTGAGGGGCAGTTGCAGGGCGGCGCCGGCGGGCAACTGCCCCTGCCCGACCAGGCCCAGGCGATAGGGGCTCCTGACCTCCAGGCGGTACTGGAGCGGGGCGCTGCCCTGGTTGCCCAGGGTGAGCACCTGGCGGGCCTCGCCGCCCACCACCACGGCGCCAAAGTCGAGGGAGGAGGTATTGAGCCGCAGGTCAGGAGCCAGGCCCTGGCCGGTGAGGGGCACCTGCAGAAGGGCGGTTCCGGCGGGGCTCTGCCAGCGCAGGGTGTCGGCCTGGCGTCCGCGTCCGCCGGGGATGTAGGCCAGGTCGAGGGCGCGCGTCTCGCCGGGGGCCAGGCGCAGCGAGGCGCTTTGGGCCAGGCGCAGGGCCGAATCCGGGGCCGCCACCAACTCTACTGGCAGGGTGCCGCGGTTGCGCAGCAGCAGTTGCCGGCTGCTGGACTGGCCCACCCGCTGGGGGCCAAAGTCCAGGCGCGGGGGCCAGGTTTCCACCTGGGGGGCGGGTGGGGAGAGGCAGAGGAGCCGGCCGCCCTGCGCGTCGCCTTCGAGGGCGTAGATCTCCCCCTCCGGGCCGGCGGCCAGGTCCAGCAGGGCCGGGGCGAACCCGGCGGCCAGTTCCTCGAGTTGGTCCCGGGCATTGAGCCGGTAGAGCCGACCGCCGGCCAGGCCCAGGTAGAGTTGGTCGCCAAAGGCCAGGGCCAGGGGCCGCTCGGGCAGCACGGCCACCTGTCGCAGGGAGAGGGAACCCTCCCCACCGGCGCCCTCGGCTCGCCACAACTCGCGGCTCTGGGCCAGCGCGAGGTACAGCCCGCCCTCCGGGGTGCCCTCGATGAGGGCCGGACCAGGGGGCAGGGTGGCGCAGGTTTCGAGGCGCTGGTCCACCAGGCGCAGCAGCCGGCTGCGGTCCTGCTGGTACAGATAGAGCTGATCGCCGGCCAGGGCCAGGGCCTCGGCGGCCTCGCTGATCTGGGCCAGGGGCAGGTACAGGGGTTTGCCCTCGCTGTCGGCGGCTATGCGGGTCAGGGGCTGGGGCCGGCCCAGGGCGGCCGGGGTGGCCAGGAGCAGACCCCTGCCCAGACGGGCCGGGGCCGGGGCGGCGCGGTAGTCGCTGGCCCGGAAGGCGGCAAAGGAACGGCGGGTGGGCAGGAGTCTCTCCAGCCCTTCGCGGTGGGTCAGGTACAGGGCCTGGCCCTGGGGGTCCCAGAGCAGTTCGAGCAGGCCGGGCCGGTCCAGGGCGGCGAGGCTCTCCAACTGATAGGAAAAGGCGGCGGTGATCCGGTCGCCCGGGTCGGCCAGTTGCCGGACCACAGGCAGGCGGGCCACCTGGTGCCGCTCGATATCGGCCAGCACCAGCTCGCCCTGCGTATCGAGGGCCAGGCGGGCGGGGCAGGCGAAGCCAGCGCCGAGGACGCGCAGCACCCCGTCGCCGTCCACGTGTACCAGCCGGCCATTGCCGGTGTCGGCGACAAAGACCCCCCCGGCCCGGTCGGCCGCCAGGCCCAGGGGCTGGTCGAGGGCGGCGCGGGTGGCGGGGGTGCCGTCGGCGCCGGCGCCGGGCTTGCCCGTGCCGGCGATGGCGCGCAGCAGTCCCTCTGGGCCGAGGCGGTATACGCGATGGTTGCCGGCATCGGCGATGTAGAGCGCCCCATCGGGACCAAAGCTCAGGTCCACAGGCAGGGTCAGGGCGCTCTGGAGGGCGGGCCCCCCTTCCTCGGCAGGCGCCTCGCCCCCGCCGGCGGCGGTGCGGAGAAGTCCCTGGGAATCGAGCCTGCGGACGCGGCGGTTGCCGCTGTCGGCGATGTAGAGGTTTCCGGCAGGGTCGAAGGCCAGGCCCAGGGGCTGGTCGAGCAGGGCCAGGCGGGCCGGCCCGCCCTCGCCGCCAAAGCCGGGCAGGCCGGTGCCGGCCACCCTTTCGATGATCCCGTCGGGCCGCACCCGGCGCACGAGGTGGTTGCGGCGGTCGGCCACGTAGAGGTTGCCCTGAGGGTCATGGGCCAGGCCAAAGGGCTGGTACAGGGAGGCGTTGAGGGCCGGCCCGCCCTCGCCGCTGGCCCGCAGGAGCCCGTTGCCGGCCAACGGCAGCCCGGCGCCCTGCTCCTGGACCACCACCACCCGGCGCAGGCCGTAGTCGGCCACCAGGACGCGGCCCTGGGGGGCCACACTGAGGGCCTTGGGCTGGGCGCCAGGCTCGAACTGGGACACGACACCTAGGGTGGAATCGGCTTCGAGGCGCAGGAGGCACGGGCCCAACTCGTCGAGAATCAGCAGACGGCCCTGAGGGTCGAAGGCCAGGTCGATGGGCTTGAGCCCGGCCTGGAGGGCGAGGCGCCGGCCGCTCCAGGGCAATTCGCCCCCGTCGCCGGCCAGGGTGGAGATCCGCCCGTCCGTCCCGACGCGGCGCACCCGGCGGTTGCCGGTATCGGCCACGTAGATCGCCCCATCGGGACCCATCTCCACCGCGCGGGGATCGGCCAGACGGGCCAGTCCCGAGGAGTTGCCGTCCCCGCCGAAACCGCGCTGGCCATTGCCGGCCACCGGGCGGCCCGTGCCGTCGGGGTCGAGTTGCCAGACGCGGTGGTTGGCCCGGTCGGCCACCAGCACCCGGCCCTGGGCGTCGGCGGCCACCCCGTAGGGGGCAAAGCCATTGGGCGATCCGGCCACCAGGGGGTGATCGGGGCCGATGAAGGTGCGCAAGACCCCGTCGGCGCCCAGGACGCGGACCTGGCGGTTGCCCAAGTCGAGGATATAGAGCTGGCCCTCGGGTCCCAGGGCCAGGCCGGCGGGGACCATCAGGGCGCTCTGCTGGGCGGGGCGGACCTGGTTGTCGAGCCCGTAGCGGCCGTCGCCGGCCAGGGTGTGGAGCCGGCCTTCGGAGTCCACCACCCGCACCCGATTGTACTGCTCGTCGGCGATATAGACCGAGCCGTCCGGGGCGGCCAGCACATCCTGGGTCAGCAGGCTGGCCTCCCTCGCCCAAACCGCCGCCGGCCAGGTACTTCAGTTCCCCTACGGCAAAGAGGTCGGAGGCGTGCAGGCGCAGCGGGTACAGGGCCAGGAAGAGCAGCGGGGACCAGCGCATGAGGCACCTCGTCAGAGATTTCACATAATTATCCTCAAGAGAGCCGCCAGGGCAACACCGGCTTGATGGGCGGCGCCGGGCGCGCTAGTTTAGCTCACCTTTCGCGGAGATCTAATAGGATGGCATATAAAATGGTGGTCCTGATCCTGGCCCTGGGGCTGGTTTCCGGCGCGGCGGCCGGGGAGTGGCAGGGATTCGACCCGGCCGGCTTCGACGGGCTGATGCTCAAACCAGAGCAGTTGCAGGGCATGGTGGCCGAGGCCCGGCAGCACCGGCCGCCCAAGAACGGCGAGCGCTACGTCTTCGCCTTTGCCAATCTGCAGCGCGACATGGCCTTTGGCATCAAGGTGGAGGAGGGGATCAAGGCCAATGCGCAGGCCGCCGGCGTCGAACTCCTGGTGGCGGACAACCGCCTCGATGGCCCCACCGCCCTGGCCAACGCCGAAAGTTTCGTGCGGCGGGGGGTGGACTTTGTCATCGAGTTCCAGACCGACGTGAACTTTGGCCCCACCATCATGCAGAAATTCGCCAAGGCCGGCATCGGGGTGGTGGCCATCGACATCCCCATGCCGGGGGCCACCTTCTTCGGGGCCAACAACCCCCGCTCTGGCTTCATGGGCGGGGCGTACCTGGCCCAAGCCGCCCTGGCACGTTTCGGGGCTGGGCAGGTGGGCCAAGGGTACTTGGTGGTGGGCGAGTTGCCCCAGTCCGGGGCCATCCCGGCCATGCGCACCGAGGGGCAGTTGGCCGGCTTTTTGGCGGTGCTTCCCGAATTCCCCCGCGACCACCTGATCCGCATCGACACCAAGAACACCCTGCAGTACTCCTTTCAGCAGATGCGCAACGCCCTGGGGCGCATCCCGGCGGGGGCGCCGCTGATGCTTTTGGCCATCAACGACCAGTCCGTCACCGGGATGTTGCGGGCAGCCCAGCAGGCGGGCAGGCAGGCGGACCTGATCGCGGTGGGCAATGGGGCCGACGAGTTGGAGACCTTGGCAGGGGAGCCGGCCCTGGCGGCCTCGGTGGCCTACTTCCCCGAGCGCTACGGCAACTACCTCATCCCCATCGGACTGATGGCCCTAGCGGGAAAGACCCTGCCCCCGGCGGTGCTGGTGGAACACCTGATGGTCACCCGGGCCAATATCTGTCAGTACTACCCCGGGTTCGCCTGCCGCGATGAGGCTCCCGGCTTTGCCTACGCCTTCCCCCAGGAGGCGTTTGGCCGCCACCTGGCCGGGCTGAAGGGCAAGCCCGACCTGGCCGGGTACGAAACCCTCATCCCCGGCCGCTGAGGATGTCGGCTTTCTACCGGCTGCTGGCCAGACCCTGGGCCGGGGTGGGGGTGCTGCTGCTCTTCTACCTGGGGGTGACCCTGTGTTTCTCCCTGCTCTCCCCCTGGTTCCTCTCCTTCGACAACCTGGTCAGCATCGGGGCCAACGTGGCCTTCATGGGGCTGATGGCCGCGGCCCAAACCCCCCTGATCATCGCCGGGGGCCTGGACCTGTCGGTGGCTGCGGTGGCCGGATTGGCCGGGGTGGTGGTGGCCCTCCTGCACGCCGGGGGCATGGAGGTGTGGAGCGCCGCCTTCCTGGCCCTGCTGCTGGGCGGGGGGATCGGAGCGCTCAACGGCCTCCTGACCACCCGGCTGGGCTTCAATCCCTTCATCGCCACCTTGGGGACCATGAGCGCGGTGGGCGGGATCTCGCTGGTGCTGACCGGCGGCCTGACCAAACCCCTGCTGGTGGAATCCTTCGCCTGGCTGGGCAACGGCCAGGTGGCGGGCCTGCCGGTGCCGCTGCTGCTGATGCTGGCGGTGTTCGGGGGGCTGGGCTGGGTGCTGCGCCACACGGCCTTTGGGCGGTACGCGTACGCGGCGGGGAGCAACCCGGTGGCCAGCCGGCTGGTGGGGGTGCCGGTGGACCGCATCCTGACGATGCTCTACGTGGGTTCCGGGCTGAGCGGGGCCTTGAGCGGCCTGGTGCTGGCGGCCATGCTGGGGGCCGGGGCGCCCGACGCGGCGGGCAAACATCTGTTGACGGTGGTGGCCGCGGTGATCCTGGGGGGCACCAGCCTCCTAGGGGGTCGGGGCAGCGTCTGGGGCACCCTCCTGGCCGTGCTGCTCTTGGGCACCCTCAACAATGGCCTGACCCTGCTGGACGTGTCGAGCTTCTGGCAGGACGTGACCCGGGGGGCGGTGCTCCTGGCGGCCGTGGGGCTGGACCAGTTGCGTACCAAGGCTTTGGGGCAATAGCCGCAAGGGACGGAGAAGGGTTTGACCAGCCAGCCCTAGCCGTTTATCTCCACCTCGTCGCCGGCGCACACGCTGGCGGCCATCCGCTCCAAACAGGTTTCGAACTGGTCGATGCGCTCCCGGTCCATCCACTCCCCGTCGAGGAGCAGGGCGGCCTGCACCTGGGCGAGGACCTCGTCGCGCATGGCCCCGTACGCGGCGGACAGGATGCAGGCGAAGAGGCGCGTGCGCGGTTCCTTCCCTACTGGGCCAGCCCTTGACGCGCCTGCTCGAGCAACCAGTCGTTCTGCTCGGCGATGCCCTCGCCGAGGCGGGCGGCCGCCATGAGGGGGAACCAGCGGCGGAATTCGCCCTGGCGTTGGGGGGCGGCATCGAGGTAGGCGGCGAGGTAGGTGTGGTGGAATCCTTCCAGGATCGGGCGCCACGCCGCCGGCACCGGGCTGGTCGCCATGTGGGCGCGGAAGAGCAGGGAGGTGCGGGCCAGGCCGGCGGCGGGGTTTCCCCGCGAGGCATCGATCCAGTCGATGATCACCGGACCGGCGGGGGTGAGCAGGAGATTGCCGGGGTGGAAGTCCCCATGGCAGAGGCGGTCGCCGGCAGGCAGGCGGTCCAGGGCGCGGAGCGCGGCCGCGCATTCGGTGGCGGTGAGGAGGGGGCCTGGGCCAGGCGGCCGGCCAGCACCTCCCGCTGGGCCGGCAGGCCTTCGGCGGTGCGCTCGTGCAGGGTTAGGTGGAGCTGGGCCAGGCGCCGCGCCTCCTCCTCAGAGCAGCCGGGCTCGCGCTCCAGTTGCCCCATCATCGACTGCCCTTCCACCCGCTCCTGGACCAGCCCGGAGCGATCGCCGAGCTGGACCACCTCACCCACGGCAGGCACCGGCAGGCCCAGGGCCCGGGCCGCTGCGGTCTTGCGCTGCTCGACTTCGGCGTCGCCGCTCCCCACCCAGGGATGGAAGAGCTTGAGGATCTGCCCCTCCCCCCAGGCATAGATCTCGGCAGTGCGGCCCGCCGCCAGTTTCTCCCCTACAAGCCCAGTTCCGGGACGATGGGACATCTGGTCAGTTCCTCCGGCCCCGAGGCGGAAACGTAGATCATGTTCTCCACCCGCGCCCCGCCGATGCCCGGCACGTAGACCCCCGGTTCGCACGAGAGGGCGTCGCCGGCCTGCAGCACGTCCCCGCTCTCGCGGTTGATGCCGGGCCGGTCGGCGCCCAGGCCCAACCCGTGGCTGAGGTGGTGCACGAAGTACTTGGCCCAGCCCTTGGCGGCGTAGGTGTCCACCACGCCCTGGTAGATCCGGCGGCCCTCGGCGCCGGGGACCATGGCCTGGGAGGCGGCGCGATACGCCTGGTGGACGGTGGCCAGCAGGTCGCGCTGCTGAGGGGTGCCCTCGCCGATGATGGCCGCCCTGGTCATGTCGCCCAGGTACCCATGCACGTAGCAGGCCATGTCGATAAAGAGCATGTCCCCCTCGCGGATCACCCGGCGGGGGTTCTCGCCGCTGTCCAGGTAGTAGGTGCCGATCCCGACGGCGGGATTCATCACCGCGTACTCGGCACCGGCCTTGAGCATGGCGGCGGTGCCCTCGGCGGTCACCTCGAGGGTGGTCAGGCCGGGGCGGACGGCTTTGAAGGCAGTGCGGATGCCTAGGTCGGCGATGCGGGCGGCCTCGCGCATGAAGGCCAGATCGCGTTCGTCCTTGGTGCGGCGCAGCAGGGCGCCCACGTCGTCGACGACGATTTCGGTGCCGGGGATCTGGGGCTGGAGTTGATCCGACAGCAACTTCTTCAGGCCCGCTTTTTTCAGGTAGGCCTCGAGCTGTTCCATGGGGGGGGGATCGCCCAGGTCGCAGGGGATGACCTCGCAGTTGGGCAGCATGTCACGGCAGGCGTTGGAAATCCAGATGCCGGGGAAGACCACCGTCTTCTCGGCGCTGAAGAGGATGGCGGGAGCGCTGCCGCGCGAGATCACCGTGCTGGGGTCGGGGTGGTCGAGGAAATAGAGCTGGTTGGACCGGCTCTGGGACAGGAAGGCCTGGGCCCCGGCCCGGTCGAGGGCCTCGGCGAGTCGTTGGCGGCGCGAGTGCATGGGAACCTCTCCGGGGATACAGGGTGAGGAGGCGCCTAGAGCAACAGGCGGTCGAGGAACACTTCGAGGAAACCAGGGACGTTCACCTTGACGGCGCATTCCACCGGGCGGCCCACGAGGTGATCGTCGACCACGAAGGGGCGCCGATCGACCACCACCTGGCCCGAGGTCAGTTGGCCTTCGGGCTCCACGTCGAGCCACATCGGCTCCACCTGGCACAGCTCTGGGAAGATGGACAGGCCCACGGCGAGGGGGTCGTGAAGGTGCATGCCGCGGCGGCCGTAGAGCTGGGTCTCGAAGGCCATCACCGACCGGGTGGCCTCGGCGCAGAAGCGGGCCAGGGGATCGGCGCGGCCAGCCAGACGGGCTTCGAGCAGGTCCTGGTCCAGCCAGAGCTGGCGGGCTGCCTCCAGGGGCACCAGGGCGATGTTGGCCCCCGAGTTGATCACTTGGCGGGCGGCCAGAGGATCGGCGTGGAAGTTGAACTCGGTTAGGGGGGAGACGTTGCCCGGCTCGTGCAGGACCCCGCCCATGATCACCAGCTGGCGCGACTGGCGGAGGACGCCCGGCCGCCTTGCCTCGGCCAGGGCCAGGTTGGTCAGCGGGCCCATTGCTACCACGATCACCTCGCCCAGGCGGGCCTCGATGCCCTGGATGAGGAAATCGACGGCGTCGCCGGCGGGCATGCCCTCGGGGTCGGGCAACTGGGCCTCGCCCAGGCCCTCGGGGCCGTGGACCTTGTAGGCATGCAGTGGCTCGCCGGCCAGGGGCCTGGCCGCCCCCATGCACACGGGCAACTCGGGGCGGCCGGCCAGCTCCACCACCTTGAGGGCGTTCTCGGTGCTCTGGTCCAGGGGCACGTTGCCGCTGGTGGTGGTCAGGCCGACGACCTCCAGCTCGGGGGAGTGCAAGGCCATCAGGATGGCCAGGGCGTCATCCACCCCCGGATCGACGTCGAGAATCACGGGGCGCATCAAATCCTCACAGGCGGTCTTCGGCGCGGTCGGCCGGCAGGTAGCCCACCTGAAGGCGGGCCGCCTCCAGGTCCACCCAGCGCCACTGGTTGTCGGACATACCGTAGTAGATGGCGAAGCGCAGGTCCGCGGGCGCGTCGAGGCAGCGTTGGATGAGCTGGGCCATGTCGGCCTGGCTGCACCACAGGTGGGCAGAGTCGGCGCGGGGCGAGCGGTCCTCGGCCACCACCCACCCGGGCCGCACGCACAGACAGGACATGCCGTGGCTGAAGGCGTAGACCTGGGCCAGGGACTCGCTCCACACCTTGGAGGCGGCGTAGAGGTTGCGCGGCCGGGGCAGGTCCAGGCCCCCCACCTTGGGGAAATCGGCGGGCACCTCGGCGGTGCGACCCTCGACGATGGCGCGGTAGGGCTCCTCCTGCATGTTGCCGGTGGAGACCTGGATGGTGCTGGCGGCGACGATCCTTTTGACCCCGGCCAGGCGGCTGGCTTCAAAGACGTTGTATGCGCCGATGATGTTGTTGTGCAGCAGGCTCTCCCAACCGCGTCCGGCCGGGTCTGCGGCCAGGTGGACCACCGCCTCCATGCCCTGCACAGCCCGGCCCAGGCCCGCCGCGTCGAGCAGGTCGCACTGGAAGAAACGCTCGGCGGGGATCTCAAAGGCCCAGTCGGGGGGCACCCGGTCGGATAAGGTGCGGCTCTGGTCCAGGCCGTAGAGTTCGTAGCGCTCGGGGTGGCGGCGCAGCCAGCGGTAGGTGGCGTAGCCGATCAGGCCAGCCACGCCGGTGATCAGCACCTTTTTCGGGGACATCGGGACTCCATCAAGGACGGGGCAAGGGGGATGCCGCACCGCGCCGGTACCCCTATTTTTGGGCATGGGGTCGTGGGAAATCGCTCCCAAATATAGGAAACAGCCCCTGTCCCACCAGACGCAGCAAAACTTTTGCCGCCGCCGGGCCGTCCTAAGTCCAGAACCGGAGATGGGGATGAGCGACGCAGAGCTGATCGCCCGCAGCCTGGGCGGGGAAGAGGGAGCCTTCGACCTGCTGGCCGGGCGCTGGCAGCGCCGCCCGTACAACTTCATCCTGCGATATATCGGCGGGGACCGCGAGGAAGCCCAGGATCTGTGCCAGCAGACCCTGCTGCGGGCCTACCAGAGCCTGGGCCGGTTGCGGGAGCCGGAGCGCTTCTCCACCTGGCTCTACCAGATCGCCGTCAACGCCTGCCTCGACGAGTTCAGCCGGCGCAATGGGCGCCCCACGGTCCCGGTGGAGGAGGTGGGCGAGCAGGCCGACCCCGCCGAGGCCGGGGCCGAACTGGGGGCCATGCGCCGCGACCTGCGCGACTGGCTGGCGCGCGGCCTGCATGCCATCCCCGAGGAGCAGCGCCTGGTGGTGGTGATGAAGGAATACCAGCAGCTGAAGTTCACCGAGATCGCCGAGATTCTCAAGGTGCCCGTCAACACAGTCAAGTCGCGGCTGTACTACGGCCTGAACAACCTGAGAAAGGTCCTGGCCGGCTGGCAGCTCTCGCAGGAGGCGCTCGACCATGAGCTGTGATCTGACCCCCGAAGACATGATCGCCTACATCCACGGCGAGGTGGAGCCCGCCCGCAAGGGGCCATTGCCGCCCACCTGGAGCAGTGCGCCGCCTGCCGGGGCCAGTACGAGGAGTTGCAGCAGACCCGCCGCCTCTTGGGAACCTGGCCCGAGGAGGAGCCGGTGGCCAAGCTGGTCTTTCTGCCGCGGCGGCGGGCTGGGCTGGGGCGGTGGCACCGGCTGGGCTGGGGGGTGTCGCTGGCGGCGGCCGCGTCGCTGGCCCTGCTGGTCCTGGGCAGCGTCCAGGTCGAGTACGGCCAGGGTCAGGCGCGGCTGCAACTCTCCCTTGGCGCCGCTCCTGTCCCCGACAGCACCGACCCCGCCCTCACCCGGGCCGAGTTTGAGGCGGGGCAGCGGCGGCTGACCGAACTGGTGCAGCAGGCCCTGCGACAGGCACAGGACCAGCAGCATCAGGACCTGGAAAAGGCCCTGCTCACCCTTCAGGGGCAGCAGCGCCGGCAGTTGGAGCAGGCCCTTACCGTCTTTGCCGGCGAGCTGGACCAGCAGCGCCAGTCCGATCTGCAGGCCCTCGGCGAGGGGCTACAGGCCATCGACTGGTCCACCGCCGACCGCTTCACCCGCACCGAAGGATTGCTACAACAACTGCTGATCGCTGCGGTGGACCGCTGAGGAGGAGGCCATGAGGCGCATGGGAATCGCGTTTGTGGGGGCGCTGCTGCTGGCCCCGGCCGTCCGGGCCGAGCAGCTCGACAGCCGGCGCATGCACCGCGACCTGGGCATCGCCGAGGCGGTGCTGACGCACCTGCAGGGCGGGGGGCAGTTCCCCTTCGCCAACCCGGTGCGGGGGGTCTACTTGAAAGGGTACGGGGCGGTTTTCCTCAGCGCCGGCCGCAACCGCGACCTGCTGGTGGCCCTGATGGGCAGCCCCCAGGAGCAGGCCGACCTTGCCCGGCGGGCCCCGGCCGACGACTTCGGGGTCTTCAAGGCACAGACCACCGAGTTCTTCCGGTCCTACGCCGACGCCATCGGCCAGGTGGGGGAGGAGGAGCGGGTAACGGTGCTCAGCGGTGATCTGGGCTTGGGGGGCATGGGCTGGGGGCAGGGGCGGGGCAAGCGGATGATCAAGAGGATCCTGGGCAACGGGGCCCCGGCGGATTCGGCTGGAAAGCACAAGGCCTTTGAGGCGGAGCGGCCGCCCAAACCCGGCGGCCCGGAGGAGGATCTCTTCGTCCGGGCGCAGAGGGAGCTGGCGGTGGCGACCCGGGAGCAGGCTATCTACGAGGGCTCGGTCAAGAAGGCGGACCTGCGGGCTTGGCACCGGGGCCGCCTGGGCGAGGAGGAGTTCGCCGGGCGCGTCACCTGGAAGCAGCACCCCCCCGACCCCGCCGCGGCCAAGCAGGTGGATATCATGGCCGGGATCCTCGAGAAGGCCCTCGTGGGGGAGGGACAGGGGTCCCGTTGCTCGGGGGTGTACCGCGGGGGCCTGGGGGCGCTCTTCTTCGTCGAGCTGGGCTTTGGCGAGGTCTTCTCTGCCCTGGCCCCGCCCCGCATCGACCGCACCCGGCCGGTCCTGCCCCAGATCTCGGCTGTGGCCGGCGAGTAGCGGGCCCAGCTCAAGGAAGAACTGGTGCGGGCGGTTGCCGAGTACGGACACACCCTTCCCCTAAAATCCGGCGAGCCCCTGGTGGCGGAGGTGCAATCGGGGGGGCCCCAGCAGATGTCCATCCATCTCCTGCTGCGCGTGCGGCAGGAGGACCTGGCCGCCTACCGCAAGGGCGAGCTGAGCCTGGAGGAGTTCGGCCAACGGGTAGAGTTTGAGGAGTAGCCCGCCCAGGGCGTTTGCCGGAGGCATGGCGCCTGCCTAATATGTGGGCATGTGCCTCCTTTCCTTGCTCGTCGCCCTTGCCCTGGCCGCCCCCTGCGGGGCTGGCGACAAGGTGCTGGGCATCACCCTCTCCACCCACGGCAGCGGCCAGGACTGGGGTGGCGATCAAGTGGCGCCCACCCTGCGTAAGATCCGCCAGGTGGGAGCCAACTGGGTGGCCATCCACCCTTATGCCTGTATCCACGCCGACGGCCAGGTGGTCTTCCGCGACTTTGACCCGGCCTCTCCTCCGGAGCAGCTGACCCGCCCCATCGAGGAGGCCCACCGCCAAGGGCTCAAGATCTGCATCATCCCCCACCTGGCCTATTGGGGCTCGCCTTTCTCGTGGCGGGGGGAGATCGGCTTCGAGCAGCCCGAGCAGTGGGAGCGCTTCTGGAGCGGGTACACCTATTGGATCAAACGCCTCGCCGCCGCCTGCCTGGGCGCGGACGGCCTGGTGGTGGGCAGCGAACTGGACCGCACCCTGGACCACGTGCAGGAGTGGCGCAGCCTCATCGCCCAGGGGCGCCGGCTCAGCGACGCCCCACTCAGCTACGCGGCCAACTGGACCGATTACGCCCGGGTGCCCTTCTGGGACGCCCTCGACGTGGTGGGCATCCAGGCGTATTTCCCGCTGGTGGCCCACCTCGACCCCACCCCGGAGGAGATCGAGGCCGGCTGGGCCTTGCGGGTGGGCGAGCTGCGTTCCTATGCCCGGCAGACCGGCAAGTACATCCTCTTCACCGAACTGGGCTACAACCAGTCCCACCTGGCCCCGGTCGAACCGTGGAACTACCAGGTGGACGGGGAGGACGCCCGCCCCATCCAGGAGATCTGCATGCGCGCCGCCCTCGAAGTGGTGGCCGACGAGCCGAGCATCGTCGGCGCCTTTCTCTGGAAATGGTTCCCCAACCCGCGGCCGGTGGGCCGAGATTTCCAGATGGCCTCTCCCAATATCCGCCAGATCATCGCCAGCATCTGGCTGCGCGGCCGATGAGCCGGGCCGGGTGGCTGTGGCTGTGGCTGGCCCTCCCGGCCCTGGCTCAGGAACCCCTGAGCCTGGAGCGGGCGGTGCAACTGGCCCTGGAGCGCAATGAGCGGGCCCAGACGGCCCAGTTGCAGGCCAAGGCCGCAGAGGCGCGGGTGGCCCGGGCCCGGGCCTTCTTCTTTCCCGAACTGACCCTGGTGGGCGCCTATACCCGCCGCGCCCAGGAAACGGTGCGCAAGGTGGGCGACGACGAGGTGACCATCCAGAAGCTCAACGTGCTGGCCCCCCGCGCCACCGCCACCCTGACCCTCTTCGACCCCCGCTCCCTGCCCCTGTACCGCCAGGCCCGGCGCGAGCGCGATGCCGTCCAATTGAGCGCCAGCGAGAGCCGGCGCCTGCTGGGTTTCGAGGCGGCCGACGCCTTCCTTCGCACCCTCAGCGCCGAGCAGGTCCACGAGGCGGCCCGTCGTCGCCTGGAACTGGCCGAGCAGAGCCTGGCCGATGCCAGGGCGCGCTTCGCCGCCCAGTTGGTCAGTTCCAACGACGTGACCAGGGCCGAGCTGGAATTGGCCACCGCCCGGCACCAGGCCATCCGGGCCGGCGGCGAGCAGGAGGACGCGTACCTCAATCTGGGTTATCTGCTCGACGCCCCGGTGGCCGGCCCCCTGGCCCCGCCCGGGCAACTGCTCGAGACCGCGTCCCTGGCCCCCGGCCCGCCGGCCCCCTTCATCGCCGAGGCCCTGGGGGCGCGCCTGGACCTGGCCGCCAGCCAGCGCCGGGCCGAGGCCCGCGCCGCCGCCGCCAGCGAACCTTTGCGCCGGCTCCTGCCCAGCCTCAGCGCCAACGCCCAGTATCGGATGACCAACGAGGGCGGTCTGAGCGGCCGAACCCGCGACTGGTCCGCGGGCATGGACCTGACCTGGAACCTCTACGACCGGGGTGAGCTGTGGGCCGAGCGGGCCGAGCGGGGCGCCCTGGCCCGCATCGCCGGCCTGGAGGCGCAGGCCCTGGCCCGTCGCGCCGAACTGGAGGTGCGCACCGCCCTGGTGGCCATGGCCAGCCAGCAGGCGGCCAGCGACCAGGCCCAGGTGGCCGCCCAGGTGGCCCGCGAGAACGCCGCCCAGATCGCCGAGCTGTACCGGCAGGGACTGACCAGCGCCCTGGCCGTGGCCGATGCCAGTGCCAGGCTCTTCGAGGCCGAGGTGGCCCTGGCGCGGGAGCAGTACAGCGTGGCCCTGGCCTATCTGGACCTGCGTTCCGCCCGTGGTTTGAACCCTGTCGGAGAGGAGTCCGCCCCATGAAGTGGCGCGGTTTTGTCGGAATGGTGCTCCTGGCGGCGCTGGCGGCCGGCTGCGGCGGTGGCCCGCCGGCTCAGGCCCAGGGAGGCCGGCGGCAGTTGCAGTTCCCCGTCGAGGTGGCCCCGGTGGAGGCGCGGCCGGTGGTGTACCGGGTGGACGCGGTGGGATCGGTGGAGGCATTCGAAGTGGTGCAGGTGACGGCGCGGGTGGCCGGGGTGGTGGAGCAGGTGCGTTTCAGCGAGGGGCAGGCGGTGAAGAAGGGCCAGGTGCTGGTGGAGGTGGAGCCGGACCGCTACCGCCTGGCGGTGGAGGCGGCGCGCGCCACCCTGGCCAAGGCCCAGGCGGCCCAGGCCGAGGCCGAGGCCAGCCTCAAGCGGCGCGAAGGGGCGGTGCTGCAGAACCCCGGCCTGATCCCCGGCGAGGAATTGGAGACCTGGCGCACCAGGGTCAACACCGCCCAGGCCGAGGTGGCCCAGGCCCGCTCGGCCCTGGAACTGGCGGAACTGAACCTGCACGACGCCCTCGTGCGCGCCCCGGTGGTCGGGGCCATCCAGACCCGCACGGTGCAGACCGGGCAGTTTGTGCAGCCGGGGGCCACCCTGGCCACCCTGGTGCGGCGCGACCCGCTGCTATTGCGCTTCCAGGTGCCCGAGCAGGACGCCGCCTTGCTGCGCCCGGGAGTGGGGGTCGGCTTCGCGGTGCGCGACGACAGCCACCACTACAGCGCCCACATCACCCACGTGGCCGAAAGCGCCGACCTCGCCTCGCGTATGGTGGCCGTCACCGCCCAGATCGACGACCCTGGCCGGGACCGGCTGCGGGCCGGGGCCTTTGCTCAGGTGGCGGTGGCCGTGGGTCAGGGAGCCCAGTCCCCGGTGGTGCCACAGATCGCGGTGCGCCCCAGCGAGCGGGGTTTTCTGGCCTTTGTGGTGGAGGAAAGCACCGCCCGCGAGCGCATCCTCACCCTCGGCCTGCGCACCCCCGAGGGCCTGGTGGAGGTGCGCTCCGGGCTGCGGCCGGGCGAACAACTGGTGGTGCGCGGGGCCGAGGCCCTCTTCGAAGGGGCCGGCGTCAAGGTCAGCGGGGCTGCACCGGCCCAGGAGGGCAAGCCATGAAACTGACCGAGGCCTGCATCAGCAAGCCGGTCTTCGCCTGGATGCTGATGGCGGCCACCATCGTCTTTGGCGGAGTGGCCGCCTCGCGCATCGGCATCAGCCAGTTCCCCGATGTGGACTCGCCCAACATCTCGGTGAACGTCAATTGGGAGGGGGCGGCCCCGGAGGTGGTGGAAAACGACGTGGTCGAGATCCTTGAGGAGGCCCTGGTGCAGGTGGAGGGGGTGCGCTGGATCACCTCCACGGCGCGGCAGGGCGGGGCCTCGCTCTCGGTGGAACTGCACCTGGAGCGCGATGTGGACGTGGCCCTGCAGGACGTGCAGACCAAGGTTTCGCAGGCCCAGCGCCGCCTGCCCCGGGACATCGACCCGCCGGTGATCTCCAAGTCCAACCCCGAGGACAATCCCGTCATGTGGATCGGCCTGTCGGGGCCCTATCCGCGCTACGTGCTCAGCGATTTCGCCCGCTACCGGCTGGCCGAAAAACTGCAGCAGGTGCCCGGGGTGGGCGAGATCATGATGGGCGGGTACCTGGAGCGCAACGTGCGCATCTGGATCGATGCCGTCCGCCTCGACGAGAAGGGGCTGACCGTATCCGACGTGGTGGGGGCCCTGCAGCGCGAGCACCTCGAACTGCCCGCCGGCCGCCTGGAGACCGAAGGTCGCGAGATCAACGTGCGGGTGCTGGGCGAGGCCATCGACCTGAACACCCTGCGCCACATCGTGGTGCGCGAGGTGGGGGGCAGCCCGGTGTACCTGGAGGACGTCACCCTGGTGGAGGACGGCTTCGAGGACATGCGCCGCATGGCCCGGGTCAACGGCCTGCCGGCTCAGGGCCTGGGGATCAAGAAGCAGCGGGGGGCCAACGCCGTGGCCGTGGCCCAGGGGGTGCGCCAGGTGCTGGAGGAAATCAAGCCCAGCCTGCCCGAGGGCATGGAGCTGGGCATCAACTTCGACTCCACCCAGTTCATCGAGGACTCGGTGGAGAAGATCAAGTTCGAGCTGGTGCTTTCGGTGCTCCTGACCGCCCTGGTTTGCTGGCTCTTCCTGGGCTCCCTGTCCAGCACCCTCAACGTGGTGCTGGCCATCCCCATGTCCCTCTTCGGCACCATCGCGGTGCTCTACTTCCTCGGCTACACCCTCAACACCTTCACCCTGCTGGGCCTGGCCTTGGCGGTGGGCATCGTGGTGGACGACGCCATCATGGTGATGGAAAATATCTTCCGCCGCGCCGAGGGCGGGGAGGACCGGGTGACCGCCGCCCGCGAGGGCACTCGGCAGATCGCCTTTGCCGCCCTGGCGGCGACGCTGGCGGTGGTGGCCATCTTCAGCCCGGTGATCTTCATGGAGGGGGTGACGGGCCGTTTCTTCATGCAGTTCGGCATCACCCTGTGCGTGGCGGTGCTGCTGTCCTACGTGGAGGCGGTGACCCTGGCCCCTTCGCGCTGCTCGCAGTTGCTCAACACCTCGCGGGAGGGCCGCAACCGGGTGGGCCAGTGGATGGACCGCGGCTTCCGCCGCCTGGAATCGAGCTATGCCCGCCTCCTGGGCGGCGGCCTGCGCCGGCCCTACCTGGTGCTGGGCCTGGGGGTGGGGCTCTTCGCCGGCTCCGGTTTCCTCTTTCGCTCCCTGCCCAAGGAGATGGTGCCCTCCCAGGACCAGAGTCGCATGATGCTGCGGCTGCAGACGGCGGTGGGCTCCAACCTCGAGGAGACCAACCAGCTCATCCTCAAGGCCGAGAAACTCATTGAGGATGTCCCCGAGGTGGTGCGGCTGTTCACGGTGGTGGGGGGCTTTGGCGGTACGACGGCCAACAGCGGCCTGATGTTCGTCACCCTGGTGCCCCCTGAGCAGCGCAGCTTCACCCAGAACGAGTTCGCCGCCCGGCTGCGGCAACAGCTCAACGCCATCCCCGGCCTGCGCGCCTTTTACCAGGACACGTCCCAGGCCGGCTTAACCGCCCAGGGCGGCATGCCCATCAGCTTTGCGGTGCTGGGGCCGGACTGGGACCAGTTAGTGAAGCTGAGCGGGGAGATCAAGCAGCAACTGGCCGCCAGCGGCCTGGGCATGGACGTGGACAGCGACTACCGGGTGGGCATGCCCGAACTGCGCGTCGAGCCGGACCGGGCCCGGGCCGCGGACCTGGGCGTGCCCATAGAGCAGATGGCTACCACCCTCAACGCGCTGGTGGGGGGGGTGCGCATCGGCAAGTACAGCACCGGGGGAAGGCGCATCGACGTGCGGGCGCGCCTGCTGGCCGAGCAGCGCTCCCGGCCCGAGGACATCGCCCGGCTCAAGGTGCGCAGCGCCTCGGGGATGCTGGTGCCGCTTTCGGCGCTGGTCAGCTACGAAGAGAAGCCGGCCCTGCAGGCCATCACCCGGCGCGACCGCGAGCGGGCCATCTCCATCTCGGCCAACGTGGCTCCGGGTCGCTCCCAGGCCGAGGCTTTGGAACTGGTAGAGGAACTGGGCCGCCAGCTGCCCCTGGGCTACCACGTCACCCTCACCGGGGCCAGCCAGACCTACCGCGAGTCCAACGACAGCCTGATCTTCGCCCTGACCCTGGGGATCGTGGTGGCCTACATGGTGCTGGCCTCGCAGTTCAACTCCTTCCTCCACCCTTTCACGGTGCTGACCATCCTGGTGCCGGCCCTGACCGGGGCCTTCTTCGCCCTTTGGCTTTCGGGCACCAGCCTGAATATCTTCAGCGGCATTGGCCTTTTGCTGCTGATGGGCATCGTCAAGAAGAACTCCATTATCCTGGTGGACTACGCCAGCCAGATGCGGGCTCAGGGCAAGGGCGCTTTGGAGGCCATGCTGGAGGCCGGCCCAGTGCGGCTGCGCCCGATCCTGATGACCTCGATGGCCACCCTGATGGCGGCCATCCCGCCCTCGCTGGGCATGGGCCCCGGCGCGGAGATCCGCGCCCCCATGGCCATCGCCGTCATTGGCGGATTGGTGGTCTCCACCGCCCTCAGCCTGCTGATGGTGCCGGCCTTCTACCTGGTCGCCGACCGCCTGGTGGGCAGCAGCGGTTGGATCTGGAGCCGGCGGCCCCGGCCGGCCGAGGCGAGCCCGGCGCAGGGGGGGGTGAGAAAACTGTAATGGTAAGAATTCTCCGCATGCGGAGCGGCGTACAGTAATCAGTCGATGGCGGCAACATGCAAAGACAGATGTCGAGGAAACCCCTGAAATTCTCCGGCGTTCCAACAGCCTGGCCACGAGAGGGCTGCGCGCGAAGGATGCGTTGCATTTTGTGTGGGCCACTGAGGGCGAATGGGCATAATTTATTACTACCGATGACAATTTCTCAAGTGCAAGCAGGAGATAGAGGATATCGCGGTTATCGAGCCAACCGCTTTTATCCGGGAGATGAACCTATGACTACTGACACCGAGTTGCGCATAGACGGTCCTCGTGTTTTAGTGGATGCCTTAGGCCCTGTGGATGTCGAGCGATTGATCACATTAGTGCTGCGTAAACCGGTTGATTATACGAATTGGCAAAGGCAACGCTGGATGGATAAAAGTGTGGAAGAACTTAGCAAAGGGGCGATGGAATAACGGCGTGCTTCGCCGAACTAGGGTATTGAGTGAGGTGGTCTGGGGTATCAAGACAAACAGCGGGCTTGTATAGGGTGGATCGCCCGGTTGTTTGTTTACAATAGTCTGGGAAAACCGGACAGGTGTCTAAGGTGGATTTGCCGGTAGATGGAAAAGGCCATCAGGAGGTGAATTCGTGCGCAAGCGCTACACCGCCGACTTTAAAGCGAAGGTGGCACTGGAGGCGGTCCGAGGTGAACGGAGCCTGTCGGACCTGGCCTCGCGGTATGAGGGGCATCCCAACCAGATCGGGCAGTGGCGGCG
>Ga0194128_10000407_pt1 | contig 78917 bp, 56 predicted proteins | sample TA2KigCa65mmetaG_FD_148650 | JGI IMG/M metagenome (GOLD analysis project Ga0194128, IMG submission 148650) | Freshwater microbial communities from Lake Tanganyika, Tanzania - TA2015037 Kigoma Deep Cast 65m | ecosystem: Environmental > Aquatic > Freshwater > Lake | place: Tanzania: Lake...
GACTTTGCTGGGCAGTAATTCTTTCTTATATGTCGATTAATGCATGCGCGATCGGCGGGTAAACCGTCCGATGGCACGACGCGGAAATGAGATTCGATGAAGCTTGATGATTCTACTCGTTGGTTCGACCGCCGTACCGCGTTGCGTTCTCTGGTGGGTGGTTCGGCGATCTTTCCGGCGATTGTCTCGCAATTGTTGTCCGATGAGACGCCGTCGGCCGCGAACGACGACCCGTTGGCGGCCCGACCACCGCATTTTCCTGCCAAGGCACAGCGGGTCATATTCCTGTTCATGAGTGGAGGCGTTTCGCATGTCGACTCCTGGGACCCGAAACCGAAATTGGTCGAGGACGCGGGCAAGACGATTTCGGTGAACGAATTCCAGGGCCGCAAGGGCGATTTCAAAATGTTCCTTAAGGCGCCTCAGTGGCAGTTTGCGCCGTACGGGCAGAGTGGAACCGAGGTCAGCGGCCTGTTTCCCGAACTGGCGAATTCCGTCGACGATCTGTGCGTCATCCGCTCGATGAAATCGGATCACACGAATCACTACGAGGCGACGCTCGGGATCCACACCGGGTCGTTTACTTTCGCACGACCGAGCGTCGGAGCCTGGGTAAGTTATGGGCTGGGAACGATCAACCGCAATTTGCCGTCGTTTGTGGTGATCGCTCCGCATACGCCCTACGCGGGCGGTCAGGTATGGGGCAGTGATTTCCTGCCCGGCTCGCACCAAGGCACTCTGGTGGTTCCAGGCGTCCAACCGGTGGCGAATATCCAGCGGCGCGTCGCGTCGGGTCGGCTGCAGGAACTCGAACTGGGTGTTCTCGCGAAAATGAACCAGCGGCACCTATCGGAGCGTCGATCCGACCCGCACCTTGCGGCTCGAATCCGATCGTTCGAAACCGCGTTTGGAATGCAGGCGGAGATGCCGGAAGTCTTCGACCTGTCCAGGGAAGACGACGCGACGCTTGCCCTTTACGGCCTGGAGCGAGGCAGTACGCGCGGATTTGCCTGGCAGTGCCTGGTCGCGCGGCGCCTGGCGGAACGCGGCGTTCGGTTTATTGAACTGATCGACGTCGGGTCGTCCAATAACTGGGATGCGCACGGGGACATGCTGACGCACGAACCGCTGGCTCGCAATGTCGATCGCCCTATCGCGGGCCTGCTGAGCGACCTGAAGCGGCGCGGAATGTTGCAAGACACGCTGGTCGTCTGGACGAGCGAATTTGGGCGCACACCATTTAATGCGGCTGCGGATGCAAAAGGACGTGAACACCACCACTGGGTTTACTCCTCATGGCTGGCCGGCGCCGGGGTCAAGCCGGGAATCACTTATGGCGAGTCCGACGATTACGGAATCGACGTGGCGCGCGACCCGGTGCATGTCCACGATTTCCATGCCACAATCCTGCATCTGCTGGGCCTCGACCACACGCGGCTGACCTACCGCCACTCCGGCCGCGATTATCGACTCACCGACGTGCACGGTCGCGTCGTGCACGATATCCTTACCTGAATTCCAGTACGATTCATTTCACGCATATTGTCGGCGCCTGTCGGGAGATGATCATGTCGTCAAGGTCGAGCGTGGTGCATGTCGCCTGCCAACTAACTCTGGCAACGGTAATCGCGGCCTCCGAACCGCCCGCCCCTTCCCAATCGGCGGCAGGCATTCCCGTTGCGCGTGCCGTTTCGGACCCGATCGCAATCGGGACGCGACGCGAGTTGTTTGTCGACGACTTCCTGATCGAGTCACTGCGCGACGCTCGACGCACCCTGCATCATCCGACCCCGCGTGAAATCGCCATCGTCCACGACGCGGCTTGGGAAGGCGCCGGCAGCGGATACCACACACTGATCCCTGTCGATGGCCTGCTGCGACTGTATTACCGGGGATCCAAACTGGGCGTCGAAAAGGGCCAGCTATTGCTCGGGCCGGAAGTCTACTGCCTGGCGGAGAGCCGCGACGGTGGACGCACGTTTATCAAGCCAAAGCTCGGCCTGTTCGAGCACGAGGGATCCAAAGACAACAACATCGTCTGGAGTGGTGTCGGCACGCACAATTTTTCGCCGTTCCACGACACGCGCAGCGACTGTCCGGCGGAATCGCGGTTCAAGGCGCTGGGAGGACTGGCCAGTGAAGGGGGTTTGTTCGCATTCCATTCTGCCGACGGCATTCGCTGGACGTTGATGCGCAAAGAGCCTGTGGTCACGGAAGGCGCCTTTGACTCCCAAAACCTTGCGTTCTGGGATCCGACAGCGGGGCTCTACCGCGTCTATTTCCGCACCTTTACCGGTGGGATCACCACCGGCAAGGTCTGGCAGCCGGAGGGATTCCGTGCGATTCGAACGGCGACGTCGGCCGATTTTCTGCATTGGGAGCATCCGACCGACCTGCAGTACAAAGATTCGCCGGCCGAACACCTTTACACCAATCAGATTGCTCCCTATCCACGAGCGCCCCACCTGCTGCTTGGATTTCCCACACGGTACGTGGAACGCGGCTGGTCGGATTCCATGCGGGCATTGCCTCAACGGGAGCAACGTGAACAAAGGGCGGAAGCGCACTTGCGGTATGGTACGGCTTTGACGGAAGGATTGATCATGGCCAGTCGGGACGGGGTGAATTTTGAACGTTGGAACGAGGCGTTCCTGCGGCCGGGGCCGGAACGTCCGGCGACATGGATCTACGGACATCAGTTTATCGTATGGAACATGGCGGAGACCGCTTCCGACTTGCCCGGTGCTGCGAGCGAGCATTCGCTTTATGCCACGGAAGGATCGTGGCATGGCGCGGGGAATGCAATCCGCCGCTATACACTGCGGCTGGATGGATTTGTTTCGGTCCAGGCGCCGCTCCGAGGTGGGGAGCTGCTCAGCAAAGTTCTCACGTTCGCCGGCAACAGTCTCACTTTGAATTTCGCGACGTCTGCGGCTGGCGACATACGGGTCGAGATCCAGAACCCGGACGGGAAGTCCCTTCCCGGGTTTGCGATCGACGACTGCGAACCGTTGTTTGGCGACACGGTCCAACGAACGGTGACCTGGAAGCAAGGCGGCGATCTGAGCGCCCTGACCGGTCGGCCCGTCCGCCTTCGATTTGAATTGCGGGATGCGGATTTGTATTCATTGAAATTTGAAAAGGCGCATTGACGCTCCATGAATGGTTGTCGTTTTCCAATTACGATCCACCGGCTTGCCTCAATGGTTCTGTCGCTCGGCATCGTTTGCGCGGGCACGGGGGAATCGCGCACCGCGCCGCCTGCTCGCATTGATTTCAATCGGCAGATCCGACCGATCCTGTCGGACAAGTGCTTTCGCTGCCATGGTCCGGATGCGTCGGCGCGACGCGCTGAATTGCGTCTTGACCTGGCCGAACAGGCGACGGCGGACCGCGGCGGTCGCGCGGCGATTGTGCCCGGCGACTCGGCCGCCTCGATGCTGGTCGAGCGTATAACGGCGGACGATCCTCAGCAGCGGATGCCGCCGGAATCGCTGCGCAAGCCGCTGAGTCCGATGGAATTGCAACTGCTGCGCGCCTGGATCGATCAAGGCGCCCAGTACCAGCCGCACTGGGCGCTACAGCCGCCCGTCCATCCCGCGCCTCCGACCAGCGGCGCCGATCCGGCCTCGTTCTCGACACCGATCGACGCATTCGTCGGCGCAGACCTGGCCGAGCGATCCTGGAACTTCTCGCCCCCGGCCGACCCCGAGACTTTGCTGCGAAGGGTATCACTTGACCTGATTGGCTTGCCACCGACACTTGAGGAAATCGAGTCGTTCCGGCACGAGTTGTCGGGGAATACCGCGGGTGGCAGCGATGCGTACGAGCGCGTCGTTGACCGGCTGCTCGCGTCGCCGCACTATGGCGAGCATTGGGCGGTACCCTGGCTGGACGCGGCCCGCTATGCCGACACGAACGGCTATTTCAGCGACAAGCCCCGGCAGGTCTGGCTGTGGCGTGATTGGGTCGTCGGGGCACTGAACCGTGGCATGCCCTTCGACCAGTTCACGATCGAGCAACTCGCTGGCGATCTCTTGCCCAGCGCCTCACCTGACCAGACGATCGCGACTGGGTTCAATCGCAACCATATGGCGAACAACGAGACCGGGATCATCGATGAGGAATTCCGCGTCGAGTATGTGGTCGACCGCGTCAACACGACGATGGCGATCTGGCAAGGTTTGACCGCGGGCTGCGCTCAATGTCACGACCACAAATTCGATCCGCTTTCCCAGCGCGAGTATTACCAGTTGTTTGCGTTCTTCAACAGCATCGCCGAGTCGGGGTTGATCACCAGCGACAACCCGCCACCGCTGCTCGAAGTACCCACATCGCAGCACCTGCAGCAACGTGCCAGGCTGGAGACCGACTTGCGGAACATCGTCGAGCGATTCGAGTCATTTCGCGCGGCTCATCGCGAGTCGATGAGCCGTTGGGAGAACGAAGCTTCGCGGACACTGCCTCACCCGCCGAACGACGCGTTACTTTTCTGGGACCCGCTGGAGGAAGATCGCCAATCGGCCGCCGTGGCACATGGGACGACCTTGCAGTTTGAACGCGGCATTCGCGGCAAATCGGTTCGGCTCGACGCGACGCGGCACCTGGAAGCGGCACTTCCTGAATGGGACATCGACCGGCCCTGGACGATCGGCGTCTGGCTGCTGTTGGACGGATCGCTGAGCTGTCCCCTTTCGCGGATCGAGCAGGAAGGAAGCCGGCGCGGATTGGAATTGATCTGGAGTAAGGGCCGCTTGAAGGTGCACCTTGTCAATGAATGGGGCGCGCGTCAGATCGAGATTGCCGCGGCGCAACCTGTGGCTGCGAAACAGTGGCACCAGATCGTGGTAACCTACGACGGTCGAGGGAAGGCCGACGGTCTGAAAGTCTACCTCGACGGCGAACGCGTGCCGACCGACATTCGCAGCGACAGCCTGACGGGGACCGCCGGCAATTCGGAACCGTTGCGCATCGGACGCCGCGATTCGGGCTTGGGATATTACGGTGCGATCGACGAACTGCGTTTGCTGCAACGATGCGTCGACCCCGACACGATCAGGGACTGGCATTGGTGCGACCGGTTGAGAGGCATTCTGGAACTGGATAACGTCGCGAGTCGCTCGTCGCACGATACGGATGCCTTACTCGATTATTATATCGATCGGTTTGCGGACGACGATGCGCGCGGATTGCGGGGGGCGATGAAAGCCGCCGCCACAGCCTTGAACCAGTTTCAGGCCAGGATCCCTCGTACGCTGATCATGGAGGAGTTGCCTCAACCAAGGGTGACGCATCTGCTGGAGCGCGGCCAATACGATCGTCCTCAGGCGGTGGTGGAGCCTGGTGTGCCTTCGGCGATCGCTGGTTTTCCTGAATCGTTGCCGCGCAATCGACTTGGATTGGCGCTTTGGTTGACCGCGCCGGAAAACCCACTGACCGCGCGTGTAACCGTCAATCGATTCTGGCAGCAGATCTTTGGGGAAGGAATTGTGCGAACTGTGGACGACTTCGGGTACCAAGGCGAGGCTCCCTCGCATGCGGAGCTGCTCGACTGGCTGTCGCTCGCGTTTCGCGACAATGGCTGGGACGTCAAGCGATTGTTGCGCACGGTTTGCTTGTCCCATACCTACCGACAGGACTCAGCGATCGACGATCCAGCCCGGTATGAAAGCGATCCGGACAACCGCGCGTTGTCACGTGGACCTCGCCGAAGGCTCTCCGCGGAAATGCTGCGCGATCAGGCTTTGGCCGCATCCGGCCTGCTTGTACGCACACAAGGCGGTCCGGCGGTGAAGCCACATCAACCGCCGGGGTTATGGGAGGAACTGAGTTATAACTCCGAGGATTCGTACCTGCCCGACGCCGGCGAAGGGATGTGGCGTCGGAGCATCTATACCTACATCAAACGGCAAGCGCCTCCCCCTACCCTGCTGACGTTCGACGGGCCAACGCGCGAAAAATGTGTGGTCCGACGGGCCACCACCGACACGCCGATGCAAGCGCTACTGTTAATGAACGACGAACCTTTTCTGGAGTCGGCCCGGGCACTGGCTCGTAATCTGCTGCGATTACCGATCGGGCTGGAGAGCGATCGGCCCGATCATGCGCGCATCGAACGGTTGTGGAGGAGCATTCTCACGCGCGGCCCGGACGCACAAGAGTATTTGACTGTCGCGGCGCTGTTGACCCGCCAACGCGCACGGTTCGACGCTGATCCCGAAGCGGCGGCCCGGCTGGCGACACCGGAGCTCCCGCCCGCTGACGCCGATGGTACCTCGTCGATCGCGGCCCGGGAACTTGCGAGCTGGATAGTGGTGGTACAAACCGTGTTCAATCTGGACGAGGCAATTCGGAAGCCATGAGCCCACGCGGTCTTGATCGGCGTTCATTTTTGGGCGGATCGGCGATCAGCCTCGGTTCGATCGCGCTGGCATCGATCGCCCAGGGAGAGCCGACCGGGTTGAACCTTGCGCCACGCGCCAAACGCATCATCTACCTCTTCATGCATGGCGGACCTTCGCAATTGGACCTGCTCGATTATAAACCTGGCCTGCAAGCGGCGCATGGTTCGGAGTTACCGGCGACGGTTCGAGGCGATCAACGATTGACAGGAATGACCAGCGGCCAGAAATCGCTGCCCGTGACGGCCTCGCTTTTCAAGTTCCAGCAGCACGGCGAGCGCGGCGCCTGGTTCAGCGAACTGTTGCCGTCGCTGGGCTCATGCGCCGACGATCTCTGCGTCATACACTCGATGCATACCGAAGCGATCAACCACGACCCGGCGATCACCTACCTGCAAACCGGACATCAGCAGCCGGGACGACCAAGTTTTGGGGCCTGGTTAAGCTACGGGTTGGGGGCGGAGAACGAGAACCTTCCGGCGTTTGTCGTGTTATTGTCGCACGGCAGCGCTGCGCGACCGGCGGATCCGTTGTATGCCCGACTCTGGGGCCCCGGTTTCCTGCCGTCCCGTTACCAAGGCGTGTCACTGCGCAGCGGTGGCGACCCGGTACTCTATCTCTCGAATCCGTCCGGCATCGACGCCGCCACGCGCCGCGATCAACTGGACGTGGCCGCCTCTCTGAATCGCCATCGCCCGGCCGCCCGTTTCGATCCCGCTATTGAAACCCGGATCGCACAGTATGAAATGGCGTTTCGAATGCAGGCCTCGGTCCCCGAATTGACCGATGTCGCCGCCGAGACCGACGCGACATTCACGGCCTACGGTCCTGAATCGCGCCGGCGAGGATCGTTCGCGGCGAACTGCCTGCTGGCGCGGCGGCTGGCGGAACGAGGCGTGCGGTTTATCCAGTTGTACCACCGAGGCTGGGACCAGCATTACAATCTGCCCAGCGACCTTCGGCTGCAATGCCGGGACGTCGACCAACCGATCGCCGCGCTGCTGCGCGATCTCAAATTGCGAGGACTGCTCGAGGAGACGCTCGTCGTCTGGGGCGGTGAGTTCGGGCGGACTGCCTACAGCCAGGGGAAGCTGGAAGCAACCAACTACGGCCGCGATCACCACGGGCGGTGCTTTACCATCTGGATCGCCGGCGGCGGCATCCGACCTGGGATCGGCTTCGGCGAGACCGACGAGTTTTCGTACAACGTGGTGCGGGACCCGGTCCATGTCCACGACCTCAATGCGACACTGTTGCATCAGCTCGGGATCGATCACGAGCGACTGACCTACCGCTTTCAAGGCCGGGACTTTCGCTTGACCGATGTGCATGGGCGCGTGGTACGCGAAATCCTGGCCTGATCCGCACCCGCGATTCTTCGAGTACCGCCCGCAGCTTGCTGGGGCTGGAAGCCCCAACTGAAGCTTTGTGGCAGGGGCATCTTGCCCCTGCTGAAGCTGTGCCTGGGGCATCCTGCTCCAGTTCTGTCTTGCTGGACGAGGTACTGACTCTCCTCGGCGACGTTACGTGTTCAAGAGCTGAGCAACTCTTGATCCAGGTGGGACACCGAATTGAAGTCGACCAGTTGTGGCGGACCGCTCGAAACATCCACGATCGTCACGGCCGTGTTCCAGATCCCGTTCCAGGGATCAGTGGGCCAATTACCGAGCCGGGCCAGTTCCTTCATCAGCAGCGACTTGAAGTCGGCATGCGTGATGAATGCCACGGCGCCCCCATCGCCATCGTGCAACTGGCAAATGCGCTGCCACAACCTGCGTGCCCGCGCACCGGCCGCTTCCGCCGATTCGTACTCCTTGCTGGCCCACCAACCGTCGTCGCCGATCGATTCCTCGACGCGATACCAGGGAAAGTGTCGTTCGATTTCATTGCGCGACATCCCTGGTCGGCCTTGATATAGCCACGGTTGGTATCCCGAGTAGCAACCGCCTTGCTCGTGCAGATCGACCCAGACTTCGGCGCTCAATTTCATATGCGCCCGCAGGTGCTCCGCGGTTTCCAGCGCCCGGCGGAACGGGCTGGTAATCAAATGCCGAATCTGGTGGCGAGCCTGTCGCGACTCGAAGTCCGCGGCGAGTGCCGCGGCCTGGCGATGTCCCAGGGGTGTTATCGCTGGATCCTCGACGCGGAGACGCTCGGGAAGTGAATTGTTCGCCGATTGGGCATGACGAATGAAGTACAACCGCATGATGATCGAACCTGACTCCGTTCCTAAACCGGCTCGATTTCCCGTGCGGCCAGGTCGCGGAGATTCAGTCGGGGATTTCGCCTGGCGACTTCCAGCGACTGGTAAGCCATCAACGATCCGATCGACCCCTCCACGCGACAATAACTTACCAGGATCTCCTCGGAATACTTTTGCCATCTCGAACCGACTTTGGAAAACAGCAGTTCCCGCATCCGGCGCCCGAGATTGATCGACTGGCCGAGGTAGAGCGGGCATTGCGATTCCGCGCTTGCCAGCAGGTAGACCCCCGGGAAATCGACCGCCTGTCCGGCGAGGACTTCCCGCAGAGGGACCGGCTCGGGGAGCGGCAGTCGGATGTTGCGCGTCGACAAGGCCTGCGCCCGTTTGCGAGCCCGATGGCACTCCTTCCGCAATTTCAGCGCGCCCCAGCGGTATTCCAACGAGGAGTACCCCGGTGCAAAGTCGCAGGCGATGCGGTCGAAATTTGCGGCCGAATTCGGATCGCAGAGGATCTCATCCAGACTTCCGGCACCGTTGTCGATCAGTTGCCGCCAGGCAAGTTCACTGGCATGGATAAAGGGGTCACAATGTTCCCATGTGAACTCCGTGCGCTTGCTGAAATCCAATCCGGACAACTTGCCTGCCTTGCGCATCGCGAACAGGTTACGATTCCACCAGCGAATGTCACCCGGCAGGCCACGCTTTTCGCAAGCGGCCTCGAACAGCGAATTCAACTGCGGATCGGCAACGACCCGGTCGATCGAGAACCCATCCTGAACCTGCCGAAACGCCGACAGCAGCCCGTCGATGACGGTGCGTTTGGATCGCGATTCCCACGCCTCTACCGAGAGCTCCAGCACCTCGTCGTACGGGCTGGCGCCCTGGGTATTGCGCGGGCGTACGGTCGACGGCGCGCTGATCGTCGGCTCCACCGCCCCATCCAATTGGTCCCCCCGACAAACACGGGCCAACCGCTCGTCGCCGCGCTTTACGTACTCCGGCGACAATTCAAAGCCGATGAAACCCCGGCCCAGTTTCTTGGCCACAGCCAGGGTCGTGGCACTGCCGCTGAACGGATCCAGGACAACGTCGTCGGGATTGGAACAGCAGCGGATGATCCGCCCCAACAGTTGCTCAGGCATCTGGCAGCCATGGAAGCCGGCTCGTTCCTTAAAGGTTCCCGCCACGCGCGGAAAATACCAGGTATCCTCGTCGGGCGAAAACCGATCCGCAAGATCCTGCGGTCGCAGGATCCAAGTGTCGTCCGGCAATCGACCGATTGGGTTCGCGCGGCGATCGCCGTAAACGAGGAACCTCGCCGAAGGAATGCGCGTTTCAAGTTCCTCCGCTCGGAACGTGAACGTGTGCGGATCCTTGATGAAATAGAACAGGTGAGCGTGCGAGCGGCTGAATTTGGCCTTGCAATTCACGCCAAACGTGTAGTACCAGATCACCCAGCTGCGCGTCGTAAAACCGATCTCCTGGGCGGCGACCTTCAGTTCCGCGGCATATTCATCGCCGATCGCCAGCCAGAAAGTCCCCGATGGCTTGAGCACGCGATGAACAGCCTTAATCCATTTTCGTGACCAGTCGAGGTAATCGTCGGTCTTGCGGCTATCGGTGTAAACGTCGTATTCGTAACCGATGTTAAACGGCGGATCGGCGAATGCCAGATCGACCGACCCTTCGGGCAGTTTCCGCATGCCCTCGATGCAGTCCTGCGCGTGAATGCGGCCACAAACTTCCTGCGAAATCACCGTTCCTCCTATCGGCTTCGCGCCGGGGATATTCGATACCAGAATCTTCGTGATACGAATCTCGCGTGGCAGCCGTCCAGAAATCTTCGGCCCCATTATGGGCGTTCTTTTCCCGCGACGCAATTCGCCATGCAAAAAGTCGGCCGTTGTGTCAGGCGTTACCGCCGGCGGTGCCGCAACCGAGCTTCGGACCGAAAACTCGCAGAGCATTCTCCCGCAAAACGGCGCGTTTTTGATCGTCGGTCAAGTCGGCATGGTCGATTCGAGCCCGTTGCATGGCCGTCATGTAGAGCGGAGTATCCGTACCGAACAGGACTCGCTCGACGCCCACGGTCCGCACGGCCCATTCGATTAATCCCGGTGTAATCGATCGAGCACTCGACGTGTCGGCGAATACATTTCCCTGCCTCGATTTTTCGATCGCCCGAACCTGATGCGTAACGTCACCGTCCCAACCACAGCCGATATGAGCAAGGATCAAGCGTACTTCGGGAAAGGCGTCTGCCCAGGGAATGAAATCGCACGCCAGACTGAACTGCTCGCTGCTGTGCGTCAGCACCACGGCCCGATGACGAGCAGCGAATTTGAATATCGCCTCCGCATGTTCGGTGATTGGATACTGATGTTCCTCCGGGTGAATCTTGATGCCGACGCACTGCGGTTGGGCCAACATCTCCTCCGCCTGCCGATACGTCTCCGGACACCTCGGATCGATCACCACATATTGCTTCAGGCCCGGCGTGTCGGGAATAATCCGGGCCGCTTCCCGATTTCCGGCGGCGGCATCCGCCTTGTTCCGCGGCATCAGGGCCAATAGCGGCGAGACAATCGTAAGTTCAACTCCAACGGCGCGGGCCCGTCGCACAACTTCCCGCGCGTCGCCCGTCATGAACTGATTGTAGAGCGAACTTTTGTCTTCCTGGATGTAGATGCCATAGTGTCCGTGGACGTCGATGGCGGCGATTTCGACCGGGTGGCTGCTCACGAATTGTCCTCCTTTTTCCCCTCCGCGATTCCATGCGATCCCGCCTGGGGAACCCAGTCGGGCAGCCGTTGTCGCAATAATGCGATGAATTTCGCGTACTCGTCGTCGCTCGATCCCTGGTACGGCGGCTGTAACCGTAAAGGCATCTCGGGCACATACATTTTTTCAAACAGTTTGTCGTAGCTGCCATCAATACGATCGCCAGGAATCGCTTCGAAAAGGCAGTCGACGACAATGTCGATTTCCTTTTGGATTGCGCACAAAGTTTCCCGATCGCCCCTTCGTCCCGCTTCATAAAGAGCTCGCTGGCGCGGCCAATGCATGATGAACGAGACGAGGATACTGCATTCGCCAAACAGAGAACCGTAGACATATCCGGCTTCGGAGAGAAAATGCTGCAGTTCGGGAGCATCCAGCAACAGGCTGCGCAGATGCGAAAGCGAATCGCCACAATTTTTCGTCGCGACCAGATTGGGATGCAACTTCGCCAGCCTGCCGTACTCCTTGCCGGTCACCATCCGTTTTGTCCTCGGAAGGTTGTAATGCATGAAGCGGCAATCGGGAAACGCTCCGCAGATGTGATCGAAAAATGAAAACAGCTCAATGTCACGTAACGCCGCCCAACTCGGAAGCGAAATCTGGAAGTCGCGGACGCCCCAATCACTACAGCGGCGGATCCGTTCCAGCATCGTTGTCAGCGAGAGCCCTATCACGCCGACCATCGGTTCGGCGCCGCTTTGCCGCATTTCATCGGCGAAAGCCGAGACGATCTGATCGAACTGCCGGTCGCTGACGGCGTAGCCCTCGCCCGCCGTGCCGAAAACATAGAGCATCTGCGTGCCACCCAAAGCATGGCGCACATTTCGCCGAAAAATCGATTCCGCAAACTGTCCCTTCTCATTCCACGGAATACAGCAAGTCGCCATCAACCCGCCAGGATATCGCTTGTCCGCCATAAAAGTATCTCTCCAGGAAAATCCTCGGTTCTCCGTCGGCCGTTCCAAGTCACAGTGAGATCCGGTCGTCGCGCATCCCAAAGCGGCTCCGCGAGCGACCTGAATTGTGGCGTCCGCAATCCCACCCGTCGAGTTCCCGGGACGGAAGATTTTCAAGATTTCCATTCCACCTACTCGTACTCGTCCCATACTCCTACTCCTATTCGTACTTGTACGAGTACGGGACGAGTATGGGACGAGTACGGAACGAGTACGAGGCGGGTAACACTACTCCTACTTGGACAGCAGCACTTTGCGGCGGATGCTCCAGTTCTTCCTGCCCTGAAGGGCAACACTGTGAAGCATTTTTTTGTGAATTGGGTAACGTTTCGCGCAGTATTTACCCCAAAGGGTTTTTTCTGCCGCGCAGCCGGGAGTTGCCGGTATTCCGGCTACCCCCGGAGGACCGTCCCACACGACCCGCCGCCGGTCGAGCGCAACGGTCCATCGACACTCATGGGACTGCCGAGACCACAACGGATGCGCCGTTGCGTCGTGGTTGCTTCACTGCACCGCATGGGTTGGTGGTGCAGTGGCAGTCCGTCGATGGGCCTTCCCGGCAAATCAACTCCGCTCACGGCGCACTGCCACTGGCACAGCACACCAACGTCGGTTCGATCGCCACGATTCCTCACCGTTTCGGTTTCGGTCTCGGCGACGTCGGTCGGTGCCGATGGGCCCGTGCGCTCGACCGAGTTGTACCCAGGGTAGCCGGACTACCGGCAACCCTGGGCTACACTGCAGAACATCCCCTTCGGGGAACGAGCCACTTTTTCGCGGTTCGACGCGGCTGGCGGCTCGACGGGCTGGCAGGGCGTTGCCGCTGGGCTGATTTGTCGTGCCTCTTCGGGGCGGGAACGGATCGTTACGTGCGACAGGATGAACGCTTACGGCAAACGGCTATCGCAAAGTGGCGCTGTCCAACGACTCGCACGCCTGCACGATAATTCACCAGGCTTCGCGATAGAGTCGCACAATGTCGGCGGTGGTTGGAACTACGGGGTTATTCGCGGGGCTGCCTGAAGCGAGCGCATCGGCGGCCATTTTTTCCAGGGATGCCTCGAAATGGTCTCGAGCAATGCCCGGGTAGTCGCGAATTCTGGGAACGCACAGGCGCTCGTTCAACCGCTGCAGTTCTTCGACGAGTCGCTCCGCCGCAAGACGGTCGCAAGGATCCTCGAGTACAATTCCGATCTCCCTGGCCACCTGAGCGTACTTTGTTGTGGACCCAGCGATCGAGAATCTCGTGACGCAGGGCAGCAGCATGGCGTTGGAGAGTCCGTGCGGGATATGGAAAACGGCTCCCAGCGGCCGGCTCATCCCGTGCACCAGGCAGACGCTGCTATTGGCGAATGCCATGCCACCTTGGGTTGCGGCGAGCATCATCCCTTCACGCGCGGTGCGATTCGTCGGGTCGTCCCAGGCAGCAACGAGGTGCCGGGAAACGAGTCGCACGCAGGAGAGCGCGATCGGATCGGTCATTGCGGTCGCCTTGCGCGAGACGAATGCCTCGATGCCGTGTGTCAATGTATCGACTCCGACATGCGCCGTAAGTGCCGCCGGCATTGTCATCGTCAGTTCGAAGTCGATCAGCGCGACCGACGGCAGCAGGTGTGCGTCGAGGATCATCATCTTGATGTTCCGCTGTTCGTCGGTGATCACAGCGACCTTGGTGACTTCGCTGCCGGTGCCCGCCGTGGTCGGAATCGCCATCAAAGGCGCACCAGCGCGGGGAATCTTGTGGTACCCCATATAGTCGGCGAGCGGCTCAGGGTTTCGACTCAGGATCGCGATCGCTTTGGCGCAATCGATCGGGCTGCCGCCGCCGATTGCCACCACGGCCTGGGCCGCCGATTCCGTAAAAAGGCGCAATCCGTCGCGTACGTTTTGGACGGTCGGATCAGGGCGGACGCCGGCAAAGACCGTTGCGGCGATTTCCGTCGATTTCAGTGGTTCGAGCAGGCGGGCGATCAGCCCGGATTTGACCAGATATTGGTCGCTGACGACGAGAATTCGCTCGATCTCCAAGCGACGCAGCTGGTTCGTTAGTTCGCTCGACGCGCCGGCACCGATTAAAACCGTCGAGGGAATATTGAATGCGCTGCTCATACTCACCATCCTTGGGCCCGCAGGTACGATTTATCCCACCTCGACAACACGACCTTCTGCCGCGTGTAGAACATCACACCTTCCAGTCCTTGAACGTGCAGATCGCCCAGAAAGCTGCGGTTCCACCCGGAGAAGGAAAATAGCGCCATCGGTGCCGGCACGCCGACGTTGATTCCCAGCATGCCGCACTGCATTTCCCGAGTGAACTGCCGCGCGGCGGCTCCGCTGCCCGTAAAGATCGTAGCGCCGTTGCCGAACGATAGTTCATTCATGGTGGTGATCGCCTGTTCGAGACTTGACGGTCGCACCAGGGACAACACAGGGCCGAAAATCTCGTCCTGGAAAAGACCGCAAGTCGGTGCGACGCGGTCGACCAGAGTCGGGCCGACAAAGAACCCTTTTTCGGGAATCCGCGCGCTGCCGTCGTAAGCGACCTCGGCGCCCCATTGCGGGGCCTGCTGGATGTATCCCAGGACGCGCTGTCGCGCCGACTCGTCGATGACCGGCCCCATCTCGGCCTGATCGTCATGCGTGGTGTCGGCCACGCGCAGAGTTGCCAGCGCGGCGCTGATCCGTTCGCGCCAGGCGTCGGCCGTTGGCGGACCCACTCCCATCAACACCGACCCGGCCATGCAACGCTGGCCGGCACAGCCGAACGCCGAACCGATAATGGCGCGCAGCGTTGATTCCGGTTCCGCATCCGGCATAACCACGAGGACATTCTTTGCGCCACCCGCCGCCTGGACCCGCTTGCCGTGCGCCGACGCCAACCGATAAACCTCTTCCGCGACGCGCGTCGATCCCACGAAACTGACAGCAGCAATCCGAGGATGCCGGCAAATCGACTCTACCACCTCGCGACCACCCTGCACCAGGTTGAGCACGCCGGGGGGAAATCCCGCTTCGAGCAGCAGTTCCGCGAGTCGCATCGCCGTCAGTGGCACTTTTTCACTCGGCTTGAGCACAAAGGTATTGCCGCAGGCAATGGCCAGAGGGTACATCCACATCGGAACCATCGCCGGAAAATTGAACGGCGTAATTCCCGCGCAGACACCGATCGGTTCCCGCATCGAAACGGCGTCCACTTGGTCGGCGACCTGGGGCAGACTCTCGCCCTTCGACAGATGGGAAATTCCACAGGCAAACTCGACCACTTCGATGCCGCGTCGAACATCGCCTTTGGCTTCCTCGAAAGTCTTGCCGTTCTCGCGCGTCACCAAGCGGGCCAGTGACTCGAAGTTCCGCTCCAACAGTTCCCGATACCGGAACATGAACGCGGCCCGCTTCGGCGCCGGAGTCGCTCCCCATTCTAAGAACGCTCGTTGCGCCTCGCTGACCGCCTGATCGACCTCCCTTTCACCACTCTGGGGCACCTCTCCGAGCAGTTCACCCGTCGATGGATTGAAGATTGGCGCCAGGGATTGCGTGGAGGGGCGAAGCCAATTCGGCCCAATCAGATTCGATATTTCCATGGTCATCCCGACTTTCCCGCGGTACGTTCTCGATCCACCGGTCGTCTTCCCAGGCCATATCATACTCGCAGAACCCGGCTTCGGCGACGCGTTGCATGATGCCCATCGCTTGAGACCGGATCGATCGGCCCGCGGACGACGAGGTCTCGATCGCGTTCCTGCAACGATTCGGAATGTACCGGTAGTATCCGATCCGCGCGATGCGACGTAGACTGGACGCCCTGCCCGAACGTTCATGCGCCAAATATCGGAGCGTCACCATGAATGGCGTTGAGGAATGCCCCATTCCTGAATCGGATCAACGTCGTAACGGAATCGTATTTCTGATCAGTAACGTGATGATCTATCTGATTGCGCCGGTGACGTATGTTGGTGTCTTGCACGCAACGATCTTGGAAGCGCTCAAGGCCAGCGACACCGTCGCCAATCTGCCGGAATCGGTCTACATGTGGGTCGCGCCGTTGCCGGTGCTGGTTGCGTGGATCTGGCCGTCCCCACGCCTGCTGCGCCCGATGCTGATCGCCGCCCAGGTTGTGAAGGGCGCGGCGGGTGGCGCGGCGGCGCTGGTATTCGCGCTGGCGCCGCCGTCGTGGTGGATTCCAGTTCTGCTGGTCCATCCCGCGGTGATCGGGATCACGGGAGGAGTCCAGATCATGTGCCTGTGGGAATTAATCGGCCGCGGAATGGGACCGGTCCAGCGTGGCCGAACGCTCGGCTGGACCTACGGCATCGGCCCATTGTTCGCAGTCGCCGGTTCCTGCGCATCGCAGTTGATCCTGAAAGGAGAGTTCCCAGGCCTGCCTTCGATCGAACCTTGGAAGCAGCCTTGGAGCTACGTACTGCTGTTCGGTGTGTCCTGTCCGGCAATGTGGTTCTCCGCAGCGCTTGTGGCGTTGGCGCGCGTGCCTGAATCGACCGGCACCGATTCCGGTGCATCGATTCGTGAAGTCGCGCGAGGCCTGCTCAGCTACCTTGGAAATCGCATGATCATGATAACCGCCGTGGGATTCCTGCTGACCTACGGAGGGACGATGATCATGAACAACCTGTCGTTGTACGCTCGTGAAGCACTGGGGGAGGCGCCCGAACACTACGCCGGATTGCAACTGGCGCTGCGATTCGGATTCAAAAGCGTGATGGGCTTTACACTCGGGTGGCTGGTAACCAGGCTTCATCCCAAAGCGTCCTTGCTCGCCACCACGTCAATCTGTGCCGCGGGGATCGTCTGGGCTCTGCTTGTACCCGGCAAGCTCTACATGCTCAGCTTCGGCCTGTTGGGGGCGGGCGAACTGTTTTACGTCTATTACGTCAACTACGTTGTCGGCTGTTCCGAACCGCACCGCATGCGCGAGAACACCGCGTACACCAACCTGGTCAGCGTTTCCATCGGATTTTTGCCGATTGCCTTCGGCTGGATTTCGGACGAATTCGGTCGCCGGTGGAGCTTTGTCACGGCGCTGGCCATTTTGTTGACGGCGCTTGCAATCGTGCAGCTGCTGCTGCCAAAACACCCGCGCCCTCTGCCGCGCAACGAACAGAGCTAGATTCTCACGAGCAGCGGCCGGCGAGCGGCGAGCGACCGCTTGAGGCCGGTGAAACTCAACCGCTCGATGCGTTCGGATCACTCACGCACCGCAAGTATTCCGCCAGCCGCGATTGCAGGTCAAGCAGACTTTGCCATTGACGGGAATCGATAATCACGCGATCGGCTTTCGGTTCCACCTGTGCGGAATTCAACAGATTGCGGATCCGAATGTGGAGATAGTCCAGGACTTCCGCAAACTGGGCCGCCTGCCCGGGAGTCAGCCTGTCGGGGATCTCGGGAGGTTCAAACGCGTACAAAGTGGCCTTCGGGTCGGCGTCGGCATTCCAATTCAGATCGGAATCGGAGTGGCTTGCTTTCCGATTTGCTCCTTTGGATTCCTCAGGGTTGATCGTCCCTTCACTTTCGCCGCGCAACTTCGAGAGTCGACCGGCGATCTGGTCTCGGGATCCGTAGAGTATCACGGACCTGCCTATCAAAATGATGTCGCCGAAACGCAGAATACGGAGTTGGATATCCTCGTTGTTGACTTTGGTCCCATTTGTGCTTTCCAGGTCGGTCAGCACCAGGCGGGCGTTGTCTTCCTGTATCTTCAGGTGAAAGCGACTGACGCGCTCGTCGTTCAGCTGGATCGTATTGCCTTCCTCGCGACCGATCGTGATCGGCGGATCCAGTTTATCGTAGATGCGCCCGCGATCGGCTCCGTCGATAACACGCAATATAATCCCGGACATAGCGCTCGATTACGAATCCACAGGCCGGTGGAAACTGGTCTCTTGTAAATAGTTACATCTGCGCTTATAGCATCCCTGGGAAACGATGGTCAAGTCAGACCGAGCGAAATCGTGGAGATTGCGGCAGTTTAGCGAGTTGTACCGACGAAATGCCAATCGGATAGGGGGCAGGCGCTGACCGATCGAGCTTACCAATGGTACTGACGGAACAACGGGAAGGTCAAAATCGCGAATCCGGGCCGACGCAGTCGGGTGTTGCCATGGGGCGGCAACCCGATCGGATTCCGTCCAGCGCCAATGCGTCCATTGCCTCCAATGCCTTTTCGCCGCAATGCAGATCGAGTAAATTGGTCAGCCGACAGACTGTGCCGACCGCCTCGTGATCGGCACGTTTGTGCGCCCGTGGCGCAATTGGATAGCGCATCGGTCTTCGGAACCGAGGGTTGCAGGTTCGAATCCTGCCGGGCGTACTTTCAACGTGGGATGCGAACAGGTCGTCGCGCGTCGTTCCGAAAAATCGACGCCGGTCGGGTGCGGAGCCAGGAAAGGCCAATATTCCGTGAAATCCACCCAAATTCGCCCCTCTGCCCGCGCCGCAAAGCAAAGCTTCGCTCTCGCAATTTCAACACGTCCAAATCTCGCCTGCGTCCCTACGTTACAGCTGGGACTGTCCGATTAGTGTGGTGTCGACACAATTCAGATTCTCAGATTCTTACCGTTTTTCACTTGAGCAAACTACCACGATAAATCGGCTGCTCGGTATTTTCGTTTCGGGAAGTTGTCGAGATTTTTATCTTGGCTTGCAAACCTTCGGCTGCCAAACGAAACAGGCCATTGTTATCGGTTGGCTGAGCGAAATTGAGTTTCCAACGCATCTGCCGCTGGCCAGAATCGTGCTCGATGGCGGCAACCCAGCGGTAGTGCTCGATTCCAGCGGGGACTTCCAGCACCTCTACTCCCTCGACAAACTGGTCGTGCAGCGGGACCACACATTCCATCCGCAAGGCAGAGTGTTGGTCATCCCAATAATTCAATTGATCGCCTGCGAAAAAGTGAAAGACGGGAGACTGCAACTTGATGTCAACGGTGACGTGGTCTTCTTGCGCTTGCAGGTTCATGCGGCGCGTGTCCGAATCGGCCTTTGCGGGAAACGGTCGGAATGCGGGATCACCGAACAACACTCCGCCAGTTGAGAATCGCTTCACTACGGACGCGGGCGTGCGTTGTTGTTCGAGTGCGGTTTCATGTTCCAGACGATACGATTGTGCGCAATGGTCTCCCGACAATAGGTGCGCCATCACCACATCCTGAAGGCTTTCACGAAAGAGGCTGCCCAAAGGTTGCCCCGACGCCGCAACCTTCAGGGCTTCGCCCATCATCGTGGGCCCCGCGGGACGGGGACTGACATAGGCGATGTAGGCGGCCACGCCGCTGTCGATCGCTTGCAGGCAAAAGCTATCTTTGCTGGCGACAGTCCTTTTGCGCACAGTCATCGATTGAAAGTCATCTTCAAACCAGTCGCAAGTCACTCCTGTGTAACAGGCAATGTTCAGCATCACGGCTCCTGAAAGATCAATGTTCTTCAGATCGCTGGCCTTGGGGCCCGCGACAAGTCCGTCTGGGTACCCATGAGAAGCAAGCAGGATAATTGGAAACTCTTTTAGTTTCGGCATCGTCTCGGTGATGAACTTCTCGTCGCGATCCAGATCGGTTTTTCCTTTAAGCAGGAAATTGGTGACGGGAACTTGTCCAGTTCGCAAAGGCCATGCCGCTGTCATGGTTTGAGAGCTCTTTATAGCGCTGCCGCCAACTCCCAGCAATCCAATCGTTGGTGTTGATTGAGGCCTTGCGGATTCCGAAGCTCTCACCAGTTTTTCAGCGGCTGCACCATCGCGCCCCGTAATCACTCCCCAAAAGAAATCGACAAACGGATCCGAGTCGACTTGCGTGGAGAGGGCAAACATTCGGTTGACGAGATTGTAGTCCAGTTGCGCTGGGTGAACGACGAAGGCAACAAATTCAGGGCTGACTGCCTTGAGTTTTTCCCGAACGGTTTCCAGCGAACTTGGCTCGACAACAACGATCTCAGCCGCGTGTCGATTCGCGAGTAGCTGCGCCGCCGGAAAGAATTCGCTTTTTGAATCAACTAGAGAAAGAACCAAATATCGCCCAGCGCCTTCCGCCTGAACCCGTGTTGTATGGGCATGGCTCAGCATTGATGTCGCGAAAGTCGATCCGATGACGATCGCAGTGTAAAAAGATGCATAGGTCAGGTTGGCAAGAAAGTTTCTGGGATTCGAATTCATTTCTTGGACTCCGCAACAGGAGATGACTCGCTGAACGACAATGCCAGGCGTCCCGCTCCTCATTCAGCCGCTGGATCTGGTTTGGAGGCAACAGGTAGTTTAACACTGAACGCTTGGGCTGCGCAGAATTCAAGGCGCTGGTGGCGGCGGGGGTCGAAGTGGGAGGCCCGATGGTCCGCAGCGGTCGAACAGCACGCGCGTAGTCTAACGACTGAGAGCCCAAGGGGTAACCGTTCAGGGGCAGGAAGGATGCCTCGTCCCGAATGCCGTTAGTCGGCAAACCGAAGCGAGAACAGGTCGGCATCTTTAAGTACGAATCGCAGGCGCACCGGCCGACCGATCAGCCGGCTCAAGTCACCGCTATCGCCCCATTTGATCGCGGCGTCCAATTCATCCCCAAACAGGGGCGTCATTTCGTTCAACCCGAAGCCGGGAATCGCCTGGCCATTCTCGTCCTGCACTTCAACCTGAATCGAACCCGCGACCGAGGTTGAGTAGTTCAGACGCAACGATTTCCCGCTGAAAACGATTGGCTTGGTCCCCATTTCGCCGCCTTCATATCCGACGTGAACCGAAACGAAACCCCACGGGCGGATCGACAATCGCCGCAGACGCACGGGCGCGCCGTCCTTCTGCATGTAATGTTCCGAGATCAGGATCGACCATTCCTCCGGCGAAGTCTGGATGATGTGCCATGCCGGATAGTTGTTTCGCTGCGTCCAATTGCGCTGGTCGAGGCCGGGTCGTACCCAGGCTTCGCGGTAACGGCTCCAATGAACGCCGTCGCGGCTGGCCATGAACAGCGCGTCGTTGATCCCGCAGAAAGGAAAATTCTGCGGGACTTTGTTGCGATCCAAAACGTATCGGTTGGGAAAACCCAACAGCACGTGTTCGGCGCCGGAACACGGGACGATATTGTTCTCGTACATCTGCATGGCGACGTCGCCGTCGTCGTACTGCAATGGGACCGGCGGGGTCCAGTGGATGAAGTCCTTGGAGGTTGACATTTGGATCACGCGAATGCCGGCGCCGCTGGTTGGGGTCGGCTTGAATCCGGCGATCGTTGGGTCATTGACCCGCGTATAGGAGCGATAGCAACCGTGCTGAGCATCCCAGAAGGCGGTGTTAATGGTGTCGAAGTCGCCTCGCGTCGTCACGGGCTGGTCCTGCATCGCGTGCCAGCGGAGGCCGTCGGCGGAGGCCAAGGCATACAGCTTCTGAGCGTTCCCGCTCAAGCCCTTGAATCTCGCTTCCGGCGGACAGTCGGGATTGGTGTCGAGGAATGCCGCTGCGAATCTGAGGTCACTCCCTTGCCAGATGATGTTGTTTTTCTTCGAGCCTTTGAACTCGTACAGCCCCAGGTTCGGGCGGGAGAAAGATCGCCCTCCATCGGTGCTTTCCGCTAGCGCCCCGGTAATAATGTTCTCATCCCCATCAGAGAATGTGGCCCGGTAATAGAGCCGTATCTTACTGCCTTCCTGAACCACGCTGTATACAAAGAAAGTTCCGCTTTCCCACGCGGCATTAGCTTCAAAAACAACTTCGCGACGTTCGGGGTGGGCAAGTTCCAGACGGGCGTTCGTCATGAAATCGATCAGAAATCGGTCCACGAACAGTTCTCGCCGCGCGCCGATGTCTACCGGTGGATCTGCGGCAAACGCATGGACGGTCATCAGGCCCACGACGATTCCGACCAGTGGCAAGGTTGACTGAGGCCATGAATGCATCCTGCTGTTTCTCATGATTCACGTCTTTCGATACTTGGCCGTGTTTTGGTTCAGCGGGAAAAGGAATTTCGCAATGCCCGAATTAGCGACTTCGTGCTGATTCCGCAGCGGCGTCGGTAAAGATCTGCGCCAGATACCCGTCCTCCATGCCAGGATGCTCTGACCAACCACCATTTATTCTGCTCCGCAGCGCCGGAAAAACATATTTCGAGAACCGATTGCCAAATCCTGGATCGGGTATCGTTTCGACCTCCAACTGGTCGCTGTCGGAGCGCGCCATGGTGATCGTCGAGCGAATTCTGTCTACGGCTAATGACCCGAGCGTACCGTGCAATTCGACGTCGGGCGCCAATCCCTTGCGAATGAAGGGGGCGTGAGAAACAACCAGTGTCCCGACAACTCCGTTGGCCAGCTCAAAGGCGATGGAGGCATAGTCGAACGCGGTCCCCTTGCGAGACCGTGAGTTCACTTGGATCCCGGCATTTCCTGCCGCGAGTGCCTCGGAAAGATTGATTGGGCCAAGATCGGGTTTCGCTGGCGTTATGACATTTGCTTGCGCCGTAACGCGCACTGCGTTTGAGTTTGCAAGCCAGCGAATCGTATCGTAAGCATGTGAGCCGACATCGGCCACACTGCCGGCCGAGGAGAGGCTGGCATCGTCCCGCCAGGTAATCGGCATATTTAATGGGCGCGGATTGTGCCAGCGAAAGACGAGTGCCTTCAGCTCACCTATGGTCCCCTGCTGTAGTATCTCTCGCGCTCTGACAAAGGCCGGAACGTAGCGTGTCCAAAAGGGAACAAAATGAGCGATCTTCGCAGTCTTGACTGCGTTCCACATCTCCTGGGCCTCGAGCACATTCATGCCGACTGGCTTTTCACAAAACAAGTGCTTCCCCAACTCGGCACACTTCATGACAGCTTCCCTGTGCAACGCATCGGGAGTGCACACCAGCACAAGATCGACTTCTGGGTGCATGACAACCTGACGCCAGTCGTCTGTTACAAAACGAGCCTGATCTTCGGCGGCCGCTTGTTCCAGGAGATTTCGACGTCGGCCGCATAAGGCCACGATTGTTGCATCATTTTCCGCTTCGCGAATCTCACGACGATAGGGAGTGCCAATGTATCCTGTCGCACCAAGTACACCTACGCGGAATTTCATGACGCCAATCCACAATTGGGAGAAACAAGGATACACTGGTCTCGATCGTGCAACAACCTCGGCTCCGGCTACCATCCCCACGTTCGGTTTTCGCAAAACGTTGTATAGGCGATGTTCGAATACAACATGCCTTCGTTTTCCGCACGAAATCGAATTAGGGCTTCTCTTGCTGATATGAACGAGTCGCGATCTCCATCACGTCGCGAGGAATCAAAGGCCCGCTGTACGGCCAGAGTGAGTTCGGCATCCCGCAGACCCGCGTGCAGAAACGCCACGCGTCGGCTGGCCAGGTCGTCCCCATGAACTGCCAGAGCGGCACGATCGAGGATTGCGTACCCTTCGTCAAAGGCTTGCGTGGAGTAGAATTTCTCTGCGACCGTATAAAACGTTCTGAAGTTCAACACGCCTGGATCCTGTTGATCTCTTTCGGCGGCAAACGCGTTCCATCGATCACGTGACAGGCCGCTCAGAAGGGCCTGCCAATGCTCGAAGTAGGCACGGACATTATCGGCAGCCAGGCCGAATCCGCGGTAATAGTCGGCGAGCATTTCGGCAGTGGGCTTCTGCGGATGAAGCTGCGCTCTGGCAATCACATAGAGACTGGGCCCGTGCGCTGCCCATTGGCCAGTCAGGCTGTCCAGATCCGTTCCAATGACGCCCTGCAAAAAGGCAAACTGGATATCTGCCCCGGCGCGTTCTGCGAAATGGGCCGGAAAGTTGTGCCAACCGTAGGTGATGTTGGGCCGCAGGATCAGACGAGCACCCGTGTCGGACCAGCCCGCGCAGTCGCTGCGAAATTCGCGGGAGATTTCTTCCTCATAGGGAAACGACAGATAGTTCGCCAGCATGACCACCACGCGATCATTCAACTGCACTCGTTGCGGTGGCCGCATGTAATTTTCGTAGGCATAGCCGATCACCGTAACTTCCGGATCGACCTGGCGAGCTTCATTCTGCACCGCCAGCAGATAGCTGGCATAACGATTGGAAAGCGGCCCCAGATGTCGCCACCAGTCCAGCGGCGTCACGGCATTCTGATCAAACGCCTCACGAACCTGCTTCAGCACCTGCGTCTGCTCTGCCGGGGAGCGGCCATCCCATGCCAGGCATTTCTCGCAGACGCACTTGCCTGGAGTATCGTTCGGAGAGCAATTGACCCACGGCAGCATCTCCGTGCGATTCGCCTTCCAGTCGCTGACCATCTGTTTCCAGAGCGCAGGCTCCGATTGACACATGGCCGGGTGGCCTGGATGCTGAGAGTCGGGTTCACGCCGTCCGTTAGGCAGTTGATTGAAGTACTCGGGATGGCTCGTCTGGAAACGCTGCCAATACCCGGTAAATGCCTCGCCGTAGTCCAGGGTGTATGATCGAGAAATCCGTTGACGTCGCAGCCAGCGGTAGGTGTCGATCTTGTGTTTATGCCAGGCTGCCTCGGTACTCCATCCCTGTTTTCCGGCAGAGGGCAGTGTTTCGAACTGCCATTGCCGCTGCATCAATTTGGCGTCTTCGGTGAGACTCCACGTTCCCGAAGAAAGCGTCTCCTGTCGCGGAATGAACTCCCCCAGCTCGCCTGGCCACAACCACCGGACACCCACTTGCTGCTCAAGGAACTCATAGACGGCAAACAATGTCCCCATGGAAACGCGATCGTGCAACGGAGTGTCTTCGCCTCCGTCTTTTCCCGCCAGGATGAGTTGCTTGCCGACCGTCCGCATGACAAAACCATTGGGCCGCATCTGACTGACATCAACGCCTGCCGATTTCGAAGCGCTGGTCATGCCGACGTGAATCGACGCCTCAATGCGTTTCGGCATGGCCATCCATTCCTGTTCCCGGAGAATGGACAGATTGGCACCGGTTGCGCGTTCCAGGTGATAACGTAATTCGCTCGCTGCATCCTCGATGACCTTCGGATTCTCAGAGACCTCGGCCTTGATAATGACGGCAACCGGCTTTCCTAGCCGAACGATTTCAAATCCGCGGTCGATCGGTTCGGCCGAATTGCCAGTTGCCATGCAGCCGACGATTGCCAACAGGCTCAGGAAAACGTGAAGTTGTCCGCGGCACCATTGCAGCGGGGTCCATTGCACCGGAATCCATTGCGCCGGGGCCAGACTTGGGATTCGGGATTCCATTTGAGTTTCATTCCGATTGCGGTTTCTCGTCGAATGAGATCGGAGGCGCTATAAGGGTAGCTCAAACCGAATCGTTCGGATAATTCACGCGATGTTGCTCGAGTATAACGACGACACAGAAAGGCTGCCAAGCCGCGTCCGGTACTGCTGCTGCCGCGCCTTGTAAACGACGCCCATCCCGCCCCGCGCGACACAGAACATACGAATGTACTCTTCCAAAAACGTTTTGCCGATCAGGCGTTTGCGCCTCTTGGAATGCCCGACGACTGATGTCCAGCATTCGTTGAATCATTTCGGGCCGCTGCCGTCGCCAACAGAGAATCCACACCAGAAAAACCCGGCCGCGCTATGTACAGCACGGCGTATGACCGAAAAGAAAGATTTGACAGATTAGACAGTTTGGGAGATAGTGCCTGTATGCAAACGACTTTACGACTCAACGACCAGATTTATCGCGACGCTAAGTGGAAGCCACCCGGCTTGGTGTGACTTTGACTCAGTTCATCGATGATGCTCTTCAGGATCGCATTCGACAGGTCCAAAACGGTCTCCATGGGGTAAGCGATCCCATCGCCGAGCGGAATCGGATCATGGAAGATTTGTTGCTGGCCACTTCCCATTTTCGCGTAGGCAGCGACCGACTCGAGACGAGATGAATGAACGATAAAGTCTTGCTCGATACGAATATTCTCGTCGATGCCATTGAGTCTGCGGGGCCGGAACCTGACAAAGCCGCCACCGCACTCGGGCTCGCGAGGCAGCCTGATGTCCGAATTTCGACCCAAGTCTTGGGCGAGTTCTATCGCGCCGTTACCAACCCCCGCCGCAAATCACCACTTACGCACGATGAAGCCACGGCCTGGATTCAACTCTGGAAACGGTTCGAATCATGACGATGAAGGCATGGACCACGCGCGGCCTGCTGGCTCTTGTGTGCGCGATCGCGCTTCGGTCGGAGTTGCGCGGCGTTGAGCTTCTCGCGGTCGGCTCCGCGCTGGAGCTGGCGGTCGACCCACGCTGGATCGACCGTATGGACCGGCTCGATCGGGTGGCCCACCCTCCCCTACCCCGCGAGGTCGTTCTCGAACTTCGGTTCGTCATGCACGACGCGGACCTGTTTGCCTTCTGTTTCCAGTGATGAACGGAGCCGGAGATTCACCGGCGATTGGAGGTGCCTCATGCTGCTTAAAGTCTCCTCGTGCTCGATCCTCTTCTGGGCGGTGGCCGTCTCGCATGCCGCCGAACCGTCCCGCCCCAGGCACCTCCTGCTGGATACGCGGGTGGTGGATCGGGTGACCAACGCCCAACTCGTGCTGGCAACCGTCCGCAAGCATCCGCGGAACCCGCTGTTCGGCGAAGACCGGCCGTGGGAGCCGCGCTACGACAATATGTACCCCAACGTGCTCTACGACGAGCAGGAGAAGATCTACAAATGCTGGTACACGCCTTTCATCACCAGCGAGCTCGACGAAAAGACCCCGCGTGAGAAACGCAAGGAGATCAAGTGGAAGGTCTCCGAGCAGAAGTCCGGCCTGTGCTACGCGACCTCGAAGGACGGCCTGCAGTGGGACAAGCCCGAGCTCGGGATGGTAGACTTCCGCGGCTCGAAGAAGAACAACATCCTGCTCCATGAGATCCGCGGCCCGGGGATCGTCAAGGATCAGAACGATCCGGACTCCACCCGGCGTTACAAGATGTTCGGAACGAACGGCGGCATCGGCACGCACCAGATCTGGTTCTCGCCGGACGGAGTCCGCTGGAGCGAACCGACGGTCATCAAGATCGGCGGTCACTCCGACACGCGCAACAACTTCTACTGGGACGACAACCGGAACGAATGGGTGGCGATCTCGCGCATCTGGACGAAAGAGCGAAACATCGCTCGGACGGCATCGCCAGACTTCGCGACCTGGGAACCACTCCGGATGGTCATGAAACCTCGGAGCCACAACGATGAACTCCACGACATGATTGCCTTCCCGTACTCGGGCGTTTACCTGGGCCTTCTGGGAATAAATGATGTGCCGGGCGAGCGGCAGTGGGTGGAACTGGCCTGGAGCCCTGACAGCATCCAGTGGCAGCGAGTCTTGCCGGGTACGCGGCTGATCCCCAACGGCGCGAAGGAAGGCGACTATGACTGGGGCGGCATCTTCGCGACGCCGCCCCTGATCGGCGGCGACGAGGTCCGCATCTACTATGCCGCCTGCAACGGCAAGATCGACGACTGGCGGGATGGGTTCCTCTGCCTCGGGACCATCGGGCCGGATCGCTGGGCCGGCTACCGAACGGACGGCGACCGCCCGGGGGTCATCGTGACCAACCCGGTCGTCTGCAGCGGCAAGGAGCTGGCGATCACCGCCGACGCCAGCGGCGGCTTGATTCGCGTCACCGTATTCCAAGAAGACGGCGGCGAGGTCATTCGCTCGGAGCCAATTACCGGCGATGTCACCGACCGGGTCCTCGCCGATCTGACGCCGTTCGTCGGCAAGCGGGTCCGGCTGAGCTTCGAGCTGAAGCAGGCGACCCTCTACTCGTTCTCGTTCCCTGGCGCGGCCCACGAGCCCGATGGTCTGGACCAGGTGCAGGCGTTCGCGCTCCCGGGCGACGAGGCCCCCTCGGGACTGATCCCGGTCGGCGGTCGCAAACAGCTCATGGCCGACGACTACATCATCGACGAGATGAAGAACGTCACGCGCACACTCGGGTCGGTGAAGAAGCACGGCATTGTCCTGGAGCCGACGCCCGGCGTGGACGACGGCGTGTTCTTTGGCGCGTACCTCACCGTCCTGCGACACGAGCCGACCGGCAAGTTCCAGATGTGGTACAGTGGCGGCAACCCGCGTCGTCCGAATGGCGAGCCCTCCTACCGCGGGACGTTCTACGCCGAATCGCAGGACGGGATCGCCTGGACCAAACCCGCGGTCTCGGAAGACGGCCGCACCAACTTCGTCCTCCCCGGCACGGGCGAGAGCGTGATGATCGATCCCACGGTCCCGTGGGGCGCGCCCGACAAGTACAAGGCGGCCTATATGCACAAGGATGCCGCGGGCGAGTTGAACGCTGTGTCGCTGGCCCGCTCGCCCGACGGCATCCGCTGGACGGCATACAACGACGGCAAGCCGGTCACGCATCGGGCCGCCGACACGCACAACCAGATCGTCTGGGACCCGCTCCGCAAGAAGTACCGCGTCTCCACGCGAACCGATCTGGCCGGCGGCGGCGGGCCGACCGAGTTCCGCTCCGTCCGGATCATGTACCACGAGGACAACGATCTGCTGCACCGCCCGCGGGCCTGGGAGACGCTCAAGGATAAGATCGTCGTGGGCGGGCCGAACGTGCGCTACTACCCCGGCTCGACCAGCGAGCTGCTGCAGTTCCACCACATCACCTGCTGGATTCACAACGGCGTGTACTTCGGGCTGATGAACGTGTGGAACCACCCGCGCCAGGAATTGTGCGCGGAGAACGACTTCCAGACGCGGCACGAAGAGGACGTCTCGGAATACTTCATCGGCACGAGCCGCGACGGGCTCGAGTTCGACAAGAGCTGGGTCTACGCCGCCAAGCCTTTCGTTCCCCGCGGCGAGGCCGGTACCTGGGACAAGGACTGCATCTGGCCTTCGAGCACCATCCTGACCTGGAACGATGAGCACTGGATCTACTACTGCGGCATGAACGAGCGTATCTGGAATTTCACGGACGCCACGCCCGAGCGGACGTCAGTCGTGGGCCTTGCCACACTGCGCCGCGACGGCTTCATCGGCCTGGAGGCGTCGGAAGAACCGGGCACTGTGGTGACTCGGCCGTTCGTGCTCGCGGGGAAGCGCCTGGAGGTCAATGCGGACGCGTCCAACGGCTCGTTACGAGTCGAGGTGCTGGACGAGACCGGGAAGCCGGTGTCCGGCTTCGGCGAGAGCGAATGCCGGCCGCTGAGTGGGAGCGACTCACTCCGATACCGACCGACCTGGGGCACTCGGAGCGATCTGGCGGCGCTCGAAGGCAAGGTCATCCGGCTGCGTTTCCATCTGCAGAACGCAAGGCTATATGCGTTCCAGGTTGTTCGTTGACGAGGGTGGGGGTAGCTCTCGCGTTACGATGTCGGTAAGCTGCAGCTATCAATAGCGGAGAGCAATCGGAGGAGCACAATCGGCTGTCTTTTCAAGCGCATGAACCAATCCCGTCCGTACTCCGAATACATAGCGATGTCGGCCGAAGAATCGCTTCGGCGGTCGGAACTATTTCTCGATCAGATGCAGACAAGACGAACTGTCCGGGATTTTTCGGTTCGGCCAGTAGATCGAGCCGTAGTGCACAATTGTTTGAAGGTAGCGATGAGCGCACCTAGCGGTGCGAATCAACAACCTTGGACATTTGTCGTCGTTGATGGCGTGGATCTCAGGCGACGATTACGGGTTGCCGCCGAGAAGGAAGAGCGAGAGTTCTACGATCATTCTGCTCCGCAAGAGTGGCTGGATGCCCTTGCTCCCATAGGAACCGATGCGTCGAAGCCGTTCCTGGAAACGGCTCCCGTGTTGATTGCAATTTTTGTCCAAGCATGGAAGCGAATGCCGGATGGCGGGCGCGGCAAGCACTACTATGCAAGTGAATCGGTCGGCATTGCAACCGGTTTTCTTATCGCTGCGATGCACAATGCAGGCCTGAGCACCTTAACGCACACCCCCAGCCCAATGAAGTTTCTAAACCAACTCCTGAATCGACCTGAAAACGAGCGACCTTTTTTGCTCTTGGTAGCTGGCTATCCTGCCGAGGATTGTACGGTACCGATCATTCAAAAGAAGTCGTTTTCCGAATCGGTCATGGAGGCGATTGGAAGAGATTAGGTTGATAACAATCAAAGCATCCTCTTCAAATATGAGCCCCTCATGGCATGGCGACCTGAACGATTGGTGAAAGCCGGCGAACTTGACAATACGACTCCCGGCTGGACGATCGGATGGCTAGAACTCGAAGGCGTCGACGGTCGACTTCAACTCAAGCTGGCAGGCAACTGCCACCCCGATCTCGCGGGATGGAAGTTTCGTATTCGGCGCTTCGAGCCTGAGCTATCGCTGGGCGACGATGAAGAAGCTGTGGACTGTACCGGAATTAATCTCAACCAATCAGGTCACGGAGGTGACATTACCGCCGACCAAGTGATCAAACACTTCGAGGTGTCGCACAAAGAACTTGCTAAGCGTCTGATGGCGGGCGAAAATCCCGCTTTCGTCTGGCGAAAGGTCTGTACTTGGAATGGTACAGCAACGACAACGGTCGCATAGTGATCCAGAGCACTCGGCTCGAATTTGAGCGACTGGGAGAACGTGCATTCGAGCTGACTGAAAGTCGACATCGCGAACAGGCAATTCAGAACGCGAGGGAGATGGATCACTTCATGTTGCAGCTCGGCGATGCGCTGAAGAATTTGACGCCGGAAGACGACAATGGTGAATAATCTGAGCGTTTCTAACGTACTCGTTGCTTGAACGCCCTGGGAATGCCGACTCGCACAATCCTCTGCATTGCGCGACCAAGTTGGCCAACATTGCCAGTTGCAACTTCCTGACCCTGCACCAGCCAATCCGCAACGGGCCGGGACCGGCGCTGAAGCTGGCGTCCGTCTCCATCGATTATCCGGATTGTCCTCGATTATTTTCCGGCGGGCCTAGGTACGGCGGTGAACGAAAGGGACGGCCCAAACGTGGCCTTTTCATACTCTCTCGCGCAGACCCGAAACCCGGAATTGGTTCCAAAGCTGCCATCCCAATTATTGGTCCTCACAAGCCAGTTTACCGTACCGTTCGCAATGGCCTGATTGATGACGGCCTTGGGGATCGTGAAGTCGAGAGGACCCTTGCCGTGTTTTGCGGTAGAGTACGTCAACTCGGAAACCAGTGTGCCCTTGTGGGCATAGGGATTGCCTGCAACCCATGGCTCCCCAGGTGCCTTGCCGTTATATGTCGCGAACATCTCAACCCAGTCGCTATCTTTCGGATCCATCGTGTAGAGCTGGATCTTCACTCCGTCCACGTTGCTGCCCGGCATGACATAGGGCGAGTCTGGATTCACGTATAGGGTGAATATTCCATCGCCCTGGGCCACCAGGTCGCGATAGGCCGGCAAATTGAAGCGAACAGTGAAGCCATACTTTTCCGTGCTTGCCCACAGCCCAAGCAGATGCTGACTGTTCCGTCCCAGATTGATTCCCGTCATAACGGTGTCATAGGTGTTGTCGGCGTCGGCCCAGGCCACAACATATCGGTCTTGCAACGGATGTTCCGAGGCACTTGCCACGCGGAACCCACGAAGACGGTGCTCGTAGGTCGGGTAAACGATTTCGATGCCGCGCGTGGAGGCGAGCAGGAAGGATGAGAAATTGCCAAACGCGCCCCCACGGAAGTCACGCGACGCATACCCTGAGAGTTCATAACCAATCCGTTCGTTCCACTCGCAAACATTACCGCCCTGATCGAATGTGCCGTAAGGACTCGGCGAGTTCCTGAACGCGCCGACCTCCGTTCGGTAGTAGGGTTTGCCAATTGTGTAATCGCCGTGGTAGTAGTTGGCATTGTTGGTGCCCGTCTCGGATAATGCATTGTCGGGTGCGGAGTCACTCCTGGTGGGATAGTCGTAATAGCCCGCGCCCCCCGGCTTCCGCGGATCGTAGTACGCCGCCTTGTACCACTCGTCTTCGTTCGGCAAGAACCACTTCGCGATCCTGTTGCGAACGGTCCCTCGCCCATCCGTACCGTTGTAGCCGTTCAGTGAATAGGCTCCCGATTCGGTATCGCCGCTGCCCTGGCCGTTGTGCAACCAATTGCAGAACCGGACCGCGTCCCAGTAACTGACATGATTCACTGGTCGGTTCGCCCAATCAGCAGCCACGATGTACGTGTAGTTTCCATCGCTGCCCAAACGCTCGATCATACAGCCATACTCCGAGTCCATCTCAGCGCTATAAAGTCCATAGGGATCGGATTTGGCTTTGGCGTTCAGAAAGCTGGCGTACTGCCCCGCCGTAATCTCATACTTACCGATCCGGAAGGGGTAGCGGACGACGCCGACGCCGTCGCCGGACGGATCCCCGGCGTTGTTCAGATCGCCCACGGGCACCAACTCGATGTCGACAGCGCGGACAACTGTCGCGGCTGCGCCTTCACGAATTTTGTCTCGCCCTTTGGCAGGCTTCTCTAACGTTGTAGTCAGCGCGGCTGGGGTCACGGCGGGAATCTCTGGCGCTGCCTCGAGCGCGGCAACACCCACCGTATCGGTCGGGCCCGTGAATCCGGGACCGCCGGCAGCCACGTATCCGTGACTTGCCCCGGAAGCAGCCGGACTCACCCAGAAGGCATAGAGCGAGCCGCTCTTCAGATAAAAGCGGAACCTCACAGTCTTGCCGGCCAGTGCCGAAAGGTCGTCGCCCCCCTGCCAGGTGACCGGAACGAGCGTCTTGTCCGTGCTGACAGGTGTGCAACCGGATCGGGTGAAGGGTTCGATCACGTTACCTGATTCGTCCAGAATCTCAGCCTGGAACTGGCCCTGATCCGCATCCACGTTCACAAACAAATGCTTGCCGTTGAATCGTATCGGCCGCGTCGTCAGCACTCCTTCGGTAGCCCGTGCATCCATGGATGCGAATCCATCGCGCCGCAGGAAGGCTACCCCGCCGCTGATCGTGGAGTCTGACCGCTTATCTCGCCACCCGCTGTGATAAAAGTAGAGCTTGTCGCCGACGACCAGGCAGCCGCCGCCGACCGACTGGACATTTCCCCAGTTCCACGCCGAGTCCGTCTCATCAGTCCCCACAAACGGCCGGCGGTCGGGCCGATGCCAATGGAATCCGTCGCGGCTGTAACCCAGCAGAATTTCATTACGCTTCTGACCCCCAGGCGCTCCAGGATCTCCCTGCCAGATCGAGAACAGTCCGAGCATCACGCTCTCATATGCCACGGCGTCGACATTGTACAACTGTGGGTCGGGTTGGCCGTACTGCGGATTGGGGTTGCGCGGATCGAGCCGATCGGCACAGACCCAAGGTACCGCACCGGGTAATTTCTCCACCAATACCCTCGCGTCCGGGTGCTCCGAATAGTGACGGGACCTGCCATCGAAACCGCTGCGAATGCTGCCCACCCACATCTTGCGGAACGGATTGTAGAAGACGGTCGACCGGTCGCCCACGCCGGGAGAAGTGGCCACCGGCTCCGACCAGCGGATGCCGTCCGGTGAGTACCGCAACTGAAAGACCAGGTTTGGCGTGACGGAAAAAATCTTATATCGCCGCTGGCGATCCGCCTCGTCGTGATTCAACCACACGATTTCCGAGTCGTGCCGGTGCAACAGGACGACATTGGAACCGGGCTCGACAACGTCCAGCGACGGTTTGTCCCACTGGATCCCGTCTTTGCTCGTGGCGTAACACGTGGAGAAAGCATAGCCGCCCCAGTACCACAATTTGAACAGCTGGTCGGCAGGGTCATACCACACACCGTCGCTGTAGATGTCGGCGGTGGCACGCTGGGTGGCCGTTTCCCAGGGACGGTCGGGCCGCAGTACCGGATTTCCCGAATACGGTTCCGCCACGTGCCAGGTCCGCTGAAGTGTCGTCTCCTCGACAAGGAAATCATCCACAAACAGCTGCCGGCCCACGTCGATCGGTACCACCGCCGGTCGTTGGTTCAAATAGGGAACAGGCATCGGCTCGCGGGTGATCTTCAGCCGGGGCGGCCATTCCTCAGGCAAGCGGATTCCGTTGTAGAGCAGCTCACCACCGGCTGGGTCGTCCGCCGCGACGAAAGGGTTGCTCGCTGCCAGAAACGCAAAAACTGCCAGGAGAAAACACCCACATCGTTGACTTTGTCGACGCATCTCTAATCCTCGCGCGAGCATAGACGAATCCAAAGCACCGCCTTGCATTGTAGGTTACCTTAAGGCCCAAGAAAGCGAAACGCCTTAAATGGGATCTTTGATAGGCTCACCCAGGTCAGCACCAACTTCGAGTGCGGAAAACCACGCGATCATCGCAAAAAGTAGTTTGATCCCGACAACGCTGCCTTCATCGAGCATCTCGGACAGATTCGTGGACGTCGGAAGGCCTGGATCACGACTGCGCCGTCTTCGGATTTGTCGAACTGCCAGGCCATCCAGACATCGTTCGCCGTGCGGTACGTCGTCAGCGAATAGAAATCACCTTCGTAGTACTGCGAAACCTCGCGCCACTCGGCTGTGCCGCCGAACTTGGCCTCGATCCATCGCCGAACCTGCTTCTGTTCAGCATCGTTGACGCTCGTGGCGATCACGCCATGACATCGAACCCGGCGTCGTGCGCAACATCCGACAACCGTCGAGGAAGACCTCGACACCCAAGGTCTATCTTTCCCCTTCAGGTCGCTGATCCTTCCGCAACTTCATTCGCAGGACGTCGACCGGTGCGCCACGCTTGTCCGCGGGGGTTGTGCGCTTTCCGTCGAACGTGAACCCACAACATTGGCACAGCCGGATCGCGGCCTGATTCGTAGCCAGCACGTGCAGGAAGATCTCTTGCAATCCCAACGCTCCAAAGGCCTCCTCGAGCGCCAACCGCATCGCTTCCGTCCCGATTCCCCGCGCTCGATTGCCCACATCGCCAATGAAGATATGCAATTCCGCGCGACGATGTTGCCGATCAATGTCACGCAAATAGAGGTTACCGACATGCTCGCCGGATCGACAGATGGCGTAGTTGCGCTCCGTTTCCGGACATTCGCGCCAGACGACGAATTGCACTTTTGATCCTGAAGCGATATACAAGGGACGCAACAAACGATCAGTCATGCGTCATCGGGGCGGTCCCATGCGTCGCATGATCGTTGCCAGTCCAGATTGGAAGGAAATCTGACATGTCCACTATTCGTGTTTTCTTCTGCGTTTTCGCGGTTTCATTGGCGGTCATCCCTGGTCGAGCGTGGGGTCAAGCCAAGTCGGATTCGAAGGATGCGGCCCTGGAGCGCACGCGCAAGCAGGTCTTGATGTTGGACGACATTTACAAGACGACGGTCGTGTTGATCACCGACAAATATGTGCAGGACGAACAATCGTTCCCGGCGGGTTCCGCCGCGATTGCGTTATTCGACGCGATCAAGAAGAAGGGGCACCACGAAGTTCGACTGCTTGACGCCACGGGAGAGCCGTACGACAAGAAGAACGTCGCCAAAGATGATTTTGAGAAGGAAGCGATCAAGCAGTTGAAGCAAGGGAAAGCGACTTACGAGAAGGTGGAAACCCGCGATGACGGCCGCTACCTGCGTATGGCGACCAGCGTGCCGGTCGTCATGAAGAAGTGCATCATGTGTCATGAGGTTTACAACAAAGCCAAAGAGGGCGAGCCGATCGGGGCGTTGTCGTACACGCTGAAGGTTGAATAGTCGGTATCGCAACCGAACGGGGCGAAACTGGTCAATTCAGTAGGCGGCTGCGCGACGATGAGCCTTGGGGTCGCCAGCCGCCTCCTTGCTTCCCGACCGTGGATTGATCCGCAGCAGGCATGGATGGCCGGTAGGCGCTTTTGACGCCTGGGTTTCGTGCCCCAGAGCGCGCAAGCCGGCAACGACTTCCGCCGGGATGGTTTCGTTGAGTTCCAGGCTGGCCGGCCTGGGTACGGACTGGCCAAAGGACCCGGTATGGTGGCTGGTGCTGAATCGCGGCGCGGCCACCGCTTCCGGAGTTGGGAGTCCGAACTCGAGCGAATTGAGCAAGACCTGCAGCGTCACCTGGTCCTGCAGATCACCTCCTGCGACGCTGATTGCCGCGATTGGTTTCCCGTCCCGCAGGACCAGGGTTGGGGTCAAAGTGATGCGGGGCCGTTTTCCAGGTTCGACGCAATTCGGATGTCCACGCCAACTGTTGAGGCTTTGCAGCCGGGTATTGAGTTGTACGCCGGTGTCGCCGGCGAATACGCCTCCCCAGCCGCTCGGCGTCGCAGCGACCACATTCCCCTTCCGATCGGCGACGAGACAGGTCGTTGTGTCGCGATTGGGTGTCGCAAGGGCGATCGATTTCACGGCGTCGGGACGCACGGCGCGCATTCCGAGCGGATCACCCGGTTGAATTTTCCGCGATGCCTCACGGGGATTCAGCAATGTCTGACGCAGTTTGCTGTATTCCGGCGCGAGCAGGCGGGCGGCGGGCTCCGGGACAAAAAGTGGGTCGGCGTAGTAGGCATCGCGGTCGGCCAGTGCCAGCTTCAGTGCTTCGACGGTCAGATGGATCGACGCCACCTTATTATGTCCCAGCTGTTTCAGGTCGTGCGGTTCCAGCAGCGCCAGCGACTGCAGCAGGCACGGCCCCTGTGTCCAAAAGCCACATTTGAGGACTTCGTAATCTCGGAAGGAAAATCGGACGGGCGAGTCGATCCTGGTGCTATGCGTGGCGAAATCGGCGCGTCGCAGCAGCCCTCCGTTGGCTTCCGACCAGTCACTGATCCGTTGCGCGATCGAGCCTCGATAGAATTCATCGGCGACCCGGCGCAGGCCCTCTTTACGGTCCCGGGTCGACTGTTCGGCGGCGATCAGCGTCGCGATGGTGCGTTCCAGGTCACGGCACCACGGATCGGGGTTGTTCGCCAGCACGTTCCGCATCGGCTGGGCGGCTCGCTGGAACGAAATGGTGCCGAATCGGTCGAGTGCCACCAGCATTGCGTCCAGCGCGCCAGGAACCACCGCCGCCTGCGGTCCTGTTTTCGGAATGCCACCCGCCGATTCAAAGTAGTCGATCGTGGCCAATCGGGGCGCGCCGCCGATTCCCGCCAGTACTTCCACCGCGCCGCGCTGCGCATCGAAGACCATGATCGGAACTTCACCTCCAAAGCAGAAATTCCGTGAGTCGGTAACGCAGAGAACGAGTAACGCCGCAACGGTCGCATCGACGGCGTTCGCGTCTTCTTTGAGTAGTTCGATCGCAGCGGAAGTCGCCTCCGCGCCACCCGTCACCACCGCCGCGTTCGCGCCGCTGGCGTGCCAGACTCCGGAACCGTCTGGAATCGAATTCGGCTGCGCGGTCACCGGTCGTCCGGAAACACCCAGTGCCAAAAATGTCAGCAGCGTCCCGGCAATTCCTGGAAAAAGAACCGTCGATCGGAAGGAGGTCGTCGCGGGAGTTGGGAGGCGATGCGAATGGAGGCAGCGGATCATCGGGAAGAGCTCCATGGATTGGCGGGCGAGTCATCGACCGCCTATTAGAGCAGTCCGCTGATGAAATTCCAGCCGCGGAGCCGGCAATCGCCAGTTCCACGTTGGCAAAGACAGTTGGGGCCGCACCGCGTTCGCCGCCGACCTTTCCGCCGGCATGCTGCTTGGAATTCCCTTCCATATGGCCCTGACCCGATTTGCCGATCGGGCGACGCTGTTGGGCAGGTTGGGAGTGGCTTCGGTCGTGGCGCTGCTGATCTGGCTTGTCAATTACTACGGCGTGATTTCCTGGCTGCAGCCGCTCCGGTTTGGCGGGAGCTGGATCCTCGATGCCGTGCCGTTCTGGGTCGCCGCTTTTACGCACTTGGTTTTTGGCTGGACGATGGCGCTGGTCTATCCATGGGGGCTGTATAAGCCGTACGAATTGCAACCGGAGGAATCATGAGTTCGTCGACGTTGGAAGCGACGACGTTGCCGGCCGGCCCGGCGATTGTCGAAGCCCGGCTGGTGCGTTGGTACTTCTATGCAGCGCTGACTTACCTTTTTCTATCGATGTCGGCGGGGCTGCTGGTGGCACTACAGCTTGTGCACTGGAATCCGCTGCAGGGGATCCACCATTTCCTTTACACGCCGATCCCGATGTTCCTGCAGTACGGTGCCGTGATTTCGACGATCGCCGTGGAGCTGGTGGTGGCTACCGTGGTGATCGATTTCATGGGGACGCTTCGGGGCCGGGGCCGGATACTGGCCGGGAATCTGCCGATTCGCTGATTCTACACCGGCATAATCTACTACTCATTACCTGCTTCCAATGCGATTTGCAGGTGACGATGACCTTCCAGAAGCTGAGCCACTTTACGGATTGGGTTGTCCGCCAGCTCGCACTCGATGTTCCGCGGCGCTTTGGTGATGACTGCATTCGGCATCGGTACCGCTCCCGCAATGGTGCTTACAGGGCTGAGTGGCCTGGCGGTACCGGCCGACGTGCGGCGACGATTCTGGCGGATCGCGGCCTGGTGTCTCATCGCGACCGGTGTACTGACGCTGGCGCGCGGCGGCCTGGCGCTCGCCAGCCCGTCGCACTCCTTTTCCCCCTGCCCATTCTGCCAGCCTGCGTCGACGCAAGCCACATCACGACCCACCTCGACTAAGCCCGGCCCAGACTTGTCCAGTGTTCGCGTCGTAGAGCCAGCCGGGATATTTCTCGGCTTCGGGCGGAATCGTTGTGGCAGCCTCGATCACCGACGAATCGTTGAGCGGATTCGTCGGGATTTCGTAGAGGTAAGGACCAAAGACTGGCGGCACCCCGGGGTTACTGTTTCCCTGCTTGTCGGTTGGTCCCAACAGTTGGGGAAGCGAGCCGGAAACGAGCACCGGCGTTCGGCCGTCGTGCTCCATTTTGTAGCGCTCGAGAATCGTCTGGAGTTGATGAAGGCTGGTGAGCATCGTGCTTTGCCGGGAATCTTCGACCGCATCCTCCATTTGTGGAATCACCGCCCCAGCGATGATCGCCATGGCGACAACCACAATCATCATCTCGACCAGGGTGAATGCCGAGCGTCGACGGGCGCGCGTTGCGCAATGTCGGATGCGGTTGCACCGAGAAGGATCGTGTTGGTATTGCTCCAGTTTCGGCATACCTAAACATAGAACGCGGTTCAGGAGGCGCCATTTTGTAGAGTTTTCCCTTCGCCGACCGCATTGGTGTACCATGCGCAACGGGTGGAACGATTATGCCGGGGCTTTAGCGGTTCTCGCTGCACATTTCCGACGGACTGGGCACGGGCTCGGGAGTACCCCCACCCGTGGCACACGAATCGGTACTCGGGTTTCACGTTGGCACCGCTTGCCTGGCACCTGCCGGGATTTATTCGTTACCTCCTGACATGCCGGCACAATTTGGTTAGGCTGATCGCATACACACGCGCTCGACCGGGTTCTCGACCGAGTTGACGCAGTCCCCACGGGCGCAGCGTGCCGCACGCCCAGTTTTCCGCCCTCGCGTTTCGCTCGCAGCATGATCGAATACGAATATGACATCGTGGTCGTCGGTGCCGGGCATGCCGGCACCGAAGCCGCATTGGCGGCCGCACGCATCGGCGCAAGGACCGCCCTGCTGACCACGAATTGTGACACGGTGGCTCAAATGAGCTGCAATCCGGCGATCGGCGGCGTCGCGAAAGGCCAGATCGTACGCGAAATCGACGCCCTGGGCGGAGTGATGGGCCGGGCCATCGATGCAACGGGCATTCAGTTTCGCATGTTGAACGTCCGCAAGGGCCCGGCGATGCATAGTCCCAGGGCGCAGGCCGACAAGAAAGCCTACCAGTTTGAGGTGAAGCGAATTGTCGAATCCCAACCGAACCTGGAACTGCGGCAGGAGATCGTCGAAGACCTGATCGCGGAAACCGGCAGCGACGGCACGCGGAGAATCGTCGGGGTGAAGGCGCGAGGCGATGTTGTTTATCGGGCCGGAGCGGTCGTGCTGACCACCGGCACTTTTCTGCAGGCCATCATGCATACCGGTGAAGCCACCACGCCGGGTGGCCGCGCGGGCGAAGGCACGACGACGGGTATCAGCGGCGCGCTGGCAAGACTGGGCTTCGAAGTACGTCGCTTCAAAACGGGTACTCCGCCGCGAATCAACGGCCGCACGATCGACTACAGCCGCACGGAACGACAGCCGGGGGACACCGTCCCTCGCCCTTTCTCGTTCCTTCATGACGCCATTGCGACTCCACAAATGGACTGCTGGATTACATACACGAATCCGGCGGTACACGAACTGATCCGCGCCAACCTGCACCGCGCTCCGATGTACTCGGGGCGGATTCAATCGACCGGACCACGATATTGTCCTTCGATCGAAGACAAGGTGGTGCGATTTGCCGACAAGGAACGACACCAGTTGTTCCTGGAACCGGAAGGGCGGCAAACGTATGAAGTCTACGTCAATGGAATCTCGACGAGCCTGCCGCGGGACGTGCAGGATACCATCCTGCGGATGATTCCCGGCCTGGAGCAAGCCCAGGTGATGCGCTATGGTTATGCGGTCGAATACGACTACTGCCCACCGGATCAACTGACCGCCACGCTGGAATCCAAATCGGTCCATCGACTCTTTCTGGCCGGACAGATCAACGGAACAACGGGTTACGAGGAAGCGGCCGCGCAAGGTTTGATCGCCGGCGCCAATGCCGCGCTTGCGGTCACGGGCCGGGAACCGCTGGTGCTGCAGCGCAACGAGGCCTACATCGGAGTACTGATCGACGATCTGGTGACCCGAGGGGTGGACGAGCCGTATCGGATGTTCACCAGTCGGGCGGAGTTTCGGCTGGTGCTGCGTCACGATAACGCGGATCGGAGGCTCACGCCGCGCGGACGCGCCGCAGGGCTGATCGACGACCAGCGTTGGCGACGGCTACTCGAAAAAGAGCTTCGTCGTGAGGCGGTGATGGAGCAGTTGGCTCGATTGCGTGTGGGCGACGTGCCGCTTGACCGATTCCTGCGACGCCCCGAAGTCGAGTTTTCCGACCTGGCGGCGAGGTTCGCGGAGCTATCCAGCGTCCCGACCGATGTCGCCGAACAGGTGTCGATCGACGTCAAATATCAGGGTTACGTAACCCGCCAGGAATCGCGCATTGAGCAATTGAACCGACTCCGGGAACATCGTATTCCCGATTCCATGAACTACGAACTGATCGTCCACCTGCGGGCGGAAGCGCGGCAAAAGCTCACGCGCATTCGCCCGGGAAATCTGGACCAGGCAAGCCGCATCAGCGGCATCACGCCGGCGGACCTGGCGCTTTTGCTGGCGCATCTGCACCGTGGATGAGCGGCGTCGGCACGCAGAGAATAATTTAGACCGATTGCCGTAAACTATTTCTATGCAATGCCTTGTGGAAAAAATATCAATCTTGACGCTCTGGGCGACCCCGCTATAATTCGGGCGTTTGGCAAGTCTGGCAAAGCGGGCAGAACCGGTCAACATTCCCGGTTACGTCGAGCCAGAGGATTGCACGAATTGCGGATGTGACGGAGTTTGTAACACGACGGGATTATGGACGAGTGGCGTGCTGGGGAACCGGCATGCCATCGGGTTCCCAGGCCGGCATGGTTGCCGGTCGAGAGCCTTCGCCCGGGGGTCCCCAATCGGCTAGGAAGGACGGTTGCCAGTCATGAGCACAAAGACAGTTTTTACAACCGGCGAGGCAGCAAAAATCTGCAAAGTCAGTCAGCAGACAATTATCCGCTGCTTCGATAATGGAACCTTGAAAGGATTTCGAGTTCCCGGGAGTCGTTTTCGTCGCATCCCGCGCGACCAGTTATTCGCCTTCATGCGAGACAACGGTATTCCGACCGACGCATTGGAAAGCAGCAAGCGAAAAGTATTGATCGTCGATGACGATCAGGAACTGGTCGAGTTGTTGGTGGATGGGTTTGAGCGGGATGGCCGCTTCGAAATCCGCACCGCGAATAACGGCTTCGACGCGGGCATGCAGGTCAAAGAGTTTCGGCCCGACCTGGTGGTGCTCGACGTCATGTTGCCCGATATTAACGGCAAGGAAGTCTGCCAGCGCGTTCGTAGCGACGAAACGCTTGACGCCGTGAAGATCATCTGCATCTCCGGAATGGTGGAGCAGGACAAGGTGTCCGACCTCCGTGCGTCGGGCGCCAACGATTTCCTGCAAAAGCCATTTACGGTCGACAAACTGCTGGAACGGGCCTGCGACCTGCTGGAAATCGAACGGATGGTTGCCGGCTGATCGCCTGGCTGGTCACCCGGTTCCATCCCACTGGGTGCGTGATTCGAAACCGGGTTCAAAACGGATGTGGCGACTTCCTCGATTGACGTCGGAAGGGCCGGATTGGCCGCTTCCGTTGTTGCCGCGCACGTCCGTGGCGGCGGTTCGCGCGTTGCTGGCGGACTCCCAGGAGGAGTCGCGCCAACGATGGGCGGAACAGCTTGAATCCGACCCGGCATTGGCGCTTTGGGTGCTCTGCGCGGCCCAGCGGGCGTCGTCCGTGATGTCGCCGCTCGATGCATCGTTGGACGGCGTGCTTGATGCGCCCGTCGCACCGCGGATCTTGGCCGACTGGCTCTGTTCTCGATCGCCTGGCATCTGGCGAGCCCGTGAAGCGGACTACACTCTATCCGCGGAGATTGCTGCTTGCCCTTCCTGGCAACGGTTGCTGGTCTATCTGCAGTCTTTGACCGGCAGGCCGCCGGCAGCGGATGCAGCGGAGCGGACTTCGTCGGCGTTGGCGACAAGTGCTCTTTCGCCAACCGACACGTTCTGGCAGGGCGTCGCGGAGTTTCTGGTGCGCTGGCGCCTCAGTTTGGCCCCTCGGACTTCCGGCCGCGACGCCTCGAGCATGATCGTTCCGAACTGGCTGCATTCGCTGGCCGAAGCAACCGCGGCCGATACAGGCGGGTTTGATGGTGACGGGAACGAGCATCCCGTCGCAACGCGTGATGAATGGGGACAGGATCTGATTCTGCCGTTGGTGGCGGCCCGACTTTGCGAGCAGCAAGCGACGATCGAGCGTCTGGAGAGTACGCTCGAACAACGCAAGCTCTCCGCACTTCGCGAATTAGCCTACGGGGCCAGCCACGAAATCAATAATCCGCTCGCAAATATCTCGACCCGCGCGCAGTCGCTGTTGCGCGACGAGCGCGACCCCGATCGAAGACGCAAGCTCGCCACGATCCACACCCAGGCGATGCGCGCGCACGAAATGATCTCCGACTTGATGTTCTTCGCCAAACCGCCGGCGCTTCGGCCGGTGCGCCTGGAACTGGCCGGGATGCTGGCGTCCGCAGTGACCGAATCGAGTTCGGATGCGGTGCATCAGGGTACGGCGCTGGAACATCAGACCGGCCCCGCCGGGTTGAGCGTAGTCGCGGACGGCGATCATTTAATGAGCTGCCTGCGAAGCCTGGTCCGCAACGCGTTGGAGGCACTGGGTGAGGGGGGTCGCATCGTCCTCACCTGTCGCCAGGCCGATGATTCGTTCGTCGAGGTTACCGTATCGGACAACGGACCAGGATTATCCGACGCGGCGCGACAACATGCGTTTGACCCTTTCTATTCCGGGCGCGAGGCCGGGCGGGGGCTCGGATTCGGTCTGGCCAAATGCTGGCGCGTTGTCGGAATGCATGGCGGAGAAGTATCGATCACGTCGGCCGCCGGGCGAGGAACGATCGTGACCTTGCGTTTGCCTGTGGTACCCGAATCCGCAGTGGAGTCGCCCCTCTCCTGAATCGCTCCACGGGCGGCGATCCGTCGCTATACTATCGAGTCGACGCCGAAGCGCACTCGTGATGTCTCCCTTTTCAATCATCCGTGGGACGGATCATTTTGTGAGGATTCAGCAACCATGGCCCTCTTTCGCAGACAGGAGATACTCGACAGGCTGCGCGACAAAGTTGCGCGCGGGCGGCCGATCGTTGGAGGCGGCGCAGGCACGGGGATCAGCGCCAAGATGAGTGAGGCGGGTGGGATCGACCTGCTGGTGATCTACAACTCGGGCAGGTTCCGCATGGGCGGTCGGGGTTCGCTTTCGGGCATGATGCCGTACGGGGACGCCAACGCCATCGTGATGGATATGGCCCGGGAAGTCCTTCCAGTGGTGACGCGTACTCCGGTGCTCGCCGGCGTTTGCGGTACGGACCCGTTTCGCGTCATGAAGCTCTTTTTGAAGCAGGTAGACGATGCCGGATTCTCCGGAGTCCAGAATTTTCCGACGGTGGGATTGATCGACGGCAAGTTTCGCCAGAATCTTGAGGAGACGGACATGGGGTTCGGTCTGGAAGTCGATATGATCCGCACTGCGCATGAAATGGGTCTGCTGACGACTCCTTATTGTTTCAATCCGGACGAAGCGACGGCGATGGCCCGCGCGGGTGCCGATATCCTGATCCCACATATGGGACTCACAACAAAAGGCACCATCGGCGCCGGAACCGCCTTGTCGCTGGCCGATTGCGTGCCGCTTGTCCAGGCGATGCATGACGCCGCCAAGCGGATCAATCCGGAGGTTCTGGTCCTCTGCCACGGCGGACCGATCGCCGAACCCGATGACGCCAAATATATCCTCGAACATACACAAGGGATCGTCGGATTCTACGGCGCGAGCAGCATGGAGCGGTTACCGGTGGAGCCTGCGATTCGAGACCGCGTGCGCGACTTCACCAACCTGCCGCTCCGTAAGTAGCTCGAAACTTGTTTCGAGAGCGCCCAACCGACCGCATTTAACGCCGAGCATCTCACGAGTTCCGACCGCGAACGGTTCGGAACCTTTCCTGATGGGGACAGATCTGCGTGACTCTCAAGCCGAGTTTGTCACCGACCTTCACTGCTTCCCCGGCCGCGACTTTACAACTACCGACTTCCAGCGCCAGAGTTTTCTCGCAGGACTTGTTGAATTGGATGATCGAGCCGGGGCAGATCTCGAGAACTTTCCCGACGGTTTGTCGGGTTTCGGCGAGTGTCACGACGACCGGCACGCGAATTCGGAGCAGGCTGCGCGAGAACTGGGGAAGGAGGGGCAGGCCGTCTTCCAGGTCTTGGAACTGAACCATGCGATGGAGCGGCGATGATCCGCCGGGATTCGCTGCATGCGGGGCGGGGGGTGTCGTGAAGGTTCGAGCACGCGGCTCGGCTGATGGGGCCGCCGACGGGTCCAGAAAGTGACCTTCGGCGTTGGAGACCGGCCAGAGCAGCCACGCGGTGGTATTTTCACCGTCCCGGGTGAGGGTCGCCTGGATATAGCGTGCCGCTGCCCGCACCGAGGCGGCCTGCAGCCCTTTTGACAAGTCCTCGATCCGACCGGAACGGCAATCGCCGGGGGCAGCCACATCGGGGACGAGTGCGGCACCGAGTTCCTGGGCCAGCACCTGCAGCTTTTGTGCAGGGAGCGGTTCTTGGTTCCCTTTCGAAACCGCAAACCAGTTGGCCGGGTCCGAGGCCAACAGGAGCACTGCGGTGTGATTGACCTTAAAGCTGCAGCCCCAACCGGCTGCGTTTCCGGCCGTCGCTACGGCCTGCGGAATTCCCAAGGCGGCGGCGTGGCCTGCGGCGTTTTCTTCCAACGACGCAACCGGGGAAAACGACCACTGCCAGCTCCCGCCGAAGGCGCGCTCTAACGCTGCCGCTGCTTCTCCGGCGTTGGCAAGGCAAGCGGAATGGATTGACGAGTCGAATTCTGGTCCCTGATCAGCCATCTCTAGTGCGTACTTCGCTCCCGATGCTGGGCTTGCGATGCTGAGCTCCCGATGCTGGGTCGAGGTCGGCCCGTTTCCTGCCCCCAATATCGGGTCTAGGCGGTCCGAACTTTGCCTTGTTTTTCCCAAATTCGCGCGACGATCAGCCGCTGGCGATTTCGGTAACATTGGCGAGATAGTGAAACCCTTTATAATCGGGGGAAACAGTTCGGAAGAAATCGAGGTAATCATGGCCACGCACCTGGCCCCCCCTGCCCCGCTGCCATTAGCACGCTACAAGTCGCTTTCCAACGGGGAGTTGGCAGAGCGCATCCAGCATCTGCGCGGCCGAATGGGGTCGCGGTTGTTGATTCTGGGACACCATTATCAGCAGGACGAAGTGATTGCGCTCAGCGATCTGCGCGGCGACTCCTACCAGCTCAGCCAGATGGCAGCGGCCAGTGTTGATTGTCATGCGATCGCATTTTGCGGGGTCCATTTCATGGCGGAAACCGCGGACATTCTCGTCAACAGGCCGGAACGATTACAGGCGAGGCTGGGACGGCGGGTCGATGTCATTCTGCCCGACATGGCCGCCGGATGTTCGATGGCGGATATGGCGGCGATTGAACAGGTCGAATCGGCCTGGGCGGAGCTGTCGGGGTTGATTGACGTGAACGACGTGACGCCGGTCACTTACATCAATTCGGCCGCCAGTTTGAAGGCGTTTTGCGGCCGGCATGGCGGCATCGTTTGCACTTCCAGCAATGCGGCCGCCGTGTTGCAGTGGGCGTTTGCCAGAACGGGCCGCGTATTGTTCTTTCCCGACCAGCATTTGGGTCGAAATACCGCAATCAAGATGGGAATCACCAACGAACGGATGCCGGTCTGGAATCCCCACGCATCGGAAAATGGCGGGAATAGCGCGGACGCGATTCGAGACAGCCGGGTCATTCTCTGGCAGGGGCATTGCAGCGTCCATCAGATGTTTCGAGCGGAGCATGTGCAACAGTTCCGGCAACGGATCCCGGGGATCAAGATTCTGGTGCACCCGGAGTGCCCGCAGGCCGTCAACGACCTCGCCGACGTCTCGGGCTCGACGAATGCGATCATTCGCGCCGTCGAACAGGCACCGCCGGGCACCCAATGGGCGATTGGAACCGAACTGCACCTGGTGAATCGCTTGAAGCAGGAACATCCGGAACAGGAGATTCATTTTCTTTCGCCCGTGGTCTGCATGTGTGCCACGATGTACAGGATCGACCTGGCCCATTTATGCTGGAGCCTGGAGAACCTCGAGGTCGGGACGCCCGTGAACATTGTCCGCGTGGATGACGAAACGGCGGCCTGGTCTCGAATCGCGTTGGAACGCATGTTGGAAGTGAAGTAACCTGTGCGATCCAAGCAAGGAGCGAGTCGATCGGGATTTTCGGCGGCAATTGAGCCCGACGACGGTCGCCGCTCGCGGCAAGCCGGGGTGGATTGCTGGCACGCGCGCTGGATGACAGCCACGAAGTTGTCGATTTTCAGCGCCATCTGCCTGGGGTTATCATTGCCGCCAGTGCATTGGAGTTATTGTATCTGGCTGGCTCCGATCGGCTGGCTGGTATTGGTGCTGCGAGATCAACCGCCAGGACGGCGCGGTTACGTATGGCTTTGGGCGGCAACGTTTGCATTTTGGTTGCACTATCTTTGGGGAATACGCAGTGCCCACCCCGTGCTCTACCTGGGGTGGCTGGCGTTGTCCGCTTACCTGGCCGCGTATGTGCCGGCATTCGTCCGTATCAGCCGGCACCTTGTCCATCGGCGTCGGATTCCTTTTGTCGTCGCCGCTCCCGCCGTGTGGACGCTGCTCGAAGTCGCTCGCGGCTACTTGCTCAGCGGCTTTTCCGGGGGCTTGATCGGCCATGCTTTGGTACGCCAATCCTGGCTGATACAAATCGCGGATTTGCTGGGCGCGTATACCGTCAGCTGGATGGTGCTCACGGTCGCCAGTCTGGCGATGCTCGCATTCCGGCCTGGCGGTCGGCGTCTGCCGGCACGCATCGCTCCGTGGCTTGGCATCGGGGTGATCTTGATCGGTTCGATGGGGTACGGGTGGTGGCGTCTGCACGACCTTCGCGAGTTGCCCCGGGAACGCGATTCCGTGCTGCGTATCGCGCTGCTGCAGGAGTCGATCGACACAGTTTTTGACGGGGAACCGGAAAAGAACGTCGAGCGGAGCATCGAGATGTTTCGGAAATATTTGGAGCTCACCGCGCGGGTCCTGAACGAGGACCCGGATCTTGATCTGATCGTCTGGCCCGAGTCGGCCTTTACTTCGAATATCCCTGATCAGCTGGTCGATTCGATCGACGACCTGCAAGCGCCGCCCGGATTGGAGGAGCGGAGAGCGGAATACCAGGATTTTGTTCGCCTCCGCAGCGAGCGGTTTCCGGACAAGCTGCGGGCGCTTCGGGATCTGGTTGCGACGCGCTCGCGGCGCGCCACCCATTTTCTCGTCGGGACCGACACGATCGACTACAATCAAAATCCGCCCCAGGCGTACAATTCGTGCCTGTTTATATCTCCGGACGGTCAATTGCTTGGCCGTTATTTCAAGCAGCATCCCGTGCCGTTCGGCGAGTATATTCCGTTCCTTGCCAGCTTCCCTTCCCTCGCGCAACTTTCACCGATTGGCGCGGGCATCGCGGCGGGCGTCGAGCCGCGATCGTTTCCCCTGGGGAAATTCCGTATCTCACCCAGCATCTGTTTTGAAAGCACGGTCCCTCACGTGATTCAGGGGCAGATGGCCTCGCTGCGGCGCAACGGCCAATCGCCGGACCTCCTGGTGAATATGACGAACGACGGCTGGTTTTGGGGGTCGGGGATGCTGGATATGCAATTCCACAGCGCCGTTTTTCGGGCGATCGAGAACCGCCGCCCCTTCCTGATCGCCGCCAATACGGGGATTTCCGCGTGGGTGCGAGCCGACGGCGTCATCGAGCGGGAGAGCGAGCGCCGCACCGTCCATACCATCGTTGCGACCGTCGCCAAACAGGCCCAAAACAGCCTCTATTCCCCCCTGGGTGACCTGGCGACGATCGTGGTATTGGGGCTGTTTTTGGCGGGGGGATGGCTCCTGGGAGACGGTCGAACGAATTTATTTGCTATTCGTTGACTTCCAGATTCGGCCGTAACTATACTTGCGAGATACCTGGGGTAGCAGTTTTTGGCCATCGTACGTCTTTGCCGATTGGGCAATCACGGGCCGGCTTGGCAATCACGGGAATTCAGGAAAGGTTTGCCATGGGTTTCATCGGGCGGATGCTCACCTTGTTCATTTTCGTCATGAGCCTTGTGTTTATGACCCTTGCAGTCATGGTTTTTGCTACCCATAAGTCATGGAAAGAGGAAATCACTTCGGCCAACGGTTATCAGACGCAGGTCAAGCGTCTGAGGCTGGAAAACGACAATCTGAAACTTGAAATCGACTCCCAGAAGCGAACGTTTGCCGCGGAACAGATGGCGCGAGCGTTCTCCTTGGGCGCCTTGCAGTCGAAACTGACCCAGCTGGAGGCTCAAATCCAGCAAAAGGACGGCCAACTTGCGCAGTTACAGACCGAAGTGGCCAACAAAACCACCCTGGCTTCGACGACCGCCCAGAACGAAGCCAAGCTGCAGGTGGAAGTCGAACAACAGCGCGAGTTGATTACGAAGACCAGGGAAGAGGCGGACGGTTTGTTTCTGTCGGTGGTCGCGTTAACCGATCAGTTGAATCAAGCCAAAGGGATCGAACGTTCCCAGAGCGAAATCAATGCGGCGCTGCTGCGTCAATATGCCGACCTGAAACTAGTGGCGGACAAGCTCGGCTTTGGCCCCTACACGCTGGTTCAGGAGATCCCGCCCGCCGTGGATGCGAAGGTCCTGGCGGTCAGCGAAAAAGACTTGATTGAAATCTCCGTTGGATCGGACGACGGTGTTCACAAAGGACACACGATGGAGGTTTACCGAGGGACAAATTATCTCGGCAAGGTGGTTGTGCTGAAGACGGAAGGCAACAAGGCGATCGCGAAGATCATCCCCGAGTATCGCAAGGCTCCGATTAAGAAGGATGACCATGTCACAACCCGGCTCAACTAGCCCCGTTACGACGGCACCGACCACCAAGCACAGCTTCAACATCTATTCCATGATGCTGTTGCTTTCGTTCATCGCGCTTTCCGTGGGTGCGATGCTGCTTTACTACGAACTGCAGAAGTATGGTTCTTTTCCTTGGTGGAAAGCCGGAACCGCGTCGAGCGCCGGCAGTTAGCAACCGTTTATCGCGGTTATGCGCAGGGGTAATGCGGCTGCCGTCAGCAGTCGGATGCAGAACATGGATTCTGGCGGCGGTAAGCGGGTCGGGGGACTTTGGATAGCGATTTGTCCGTCCGCAACGTTTGGCGCGAGCGGCATGAATTTCGCCTTTGACTTGCGCAAATGACTTCCTGCCCGGCGCGGGGGCAATTCAACTTTTCTTGCAGGTGGCTGGCGGTTCTTCGCCAGCTTGAACCAAAGGCGTCCCATACAGTTGCGCTCGAATCGCCCCCCGACGCGATTTGACCGGTCCGACTTTCCGACCTACTTTTTTTCATACCGTCAATACGGGTCGAATTGGGCACCGACGCCTCGAATCTCCCAGTGCGTACTCGAGCAGTCAATCGGAAACTTGATGGACGACCTTAGGACCCACGCGACTGGCGCTCTCGAAGCGACGCAAGATGTCGTTCTTCCCGAGCCGCATCCGGCGGCCAAGATCTCGGAGATTCTGGGATCCTTGGACGAAGTCGCCAATCTGGATTCCACGCGCCAAGCGAAATCGGCCGCATCGCACCAGTCGCACCTTGCCGAGCGTCGATTGGGGATTGCATCCAGTCTGTTTGTGGCATTGCGGGCGAAGCACTCCCCGACGGCATCCCATTGTTTGCGGGTGGCGCTGGGAAGTTCCTCGTGGGCTCAACGGCTGAAGCTCTCCGAGAACGAGCGCGAGGAACTAGAGATCGCGGCGCTGCTGCACGACGTCGGCAAGATCGGCGTTCCGGATTATGTGATTTCCAAACCGAGTACACTCGACGGCGAAGAATTGCTGGCGATGGAAACCGGCCGCGCGCACACCCGGAACATCCTGTTGGCGATGGGCACAAGCTCGTCGATCCTGGATATCATTCATTACGCGTCGGCTTGGTACGATGGAAGCCGGCATGGCTACGACCGCGCGGGCGACTCGCTGCCGCTTGGGTCACGAATCATCAGCATTGTCGACACGTTTGACGCGATGACCACCGATCATGTCTATCGACGCGCCTATTCGCGGGAGCGGGCGGTAGCGGAGCTTTACGCCTGCGCGGCGTCCCAGTTTGATCCGGCGTTGGTCAGCGATTTTGCCCGACTGCTGAGCCAGGATCTGGCAGGGCTCTCCTCTTCGGTCGCCCGCCGCTGGCTGCAGCACCTGCAACCGGAAACGGCTTCGGCACGTTGGAAGCCGGGCACGGTCGCCGAAAACGCGACGATCCCGCTCGAAAAACTGTTTCATCAAAGACTGCTCGACAACATGCAGGATGCCGTGGTGTTCGTCGACCAGGCATTGAACATCCTGCTCTGGAACCACGCAGCGGAGAGACTCACGGGGATCGTCTCCACAAGCGTTGTGCACCAGCGCTGGATGCCTTCGCTGGTTCGGATGTCCGATCAAACCGGCAAGCCGATCGAAGACAACGAGTGCCCTCTGGCGCAGGCTGCCACCAGCAATGTGCAGACCTTCCGCAGACTGACCATCATCGGACGCAACGGGCAACCGATCTCGGTCGACGCTCAATTGGTGCCGGTTGTCTATCGCAACGGCGTGAATCAGGGGGCGGCGCTGTTGTTGCGGGATGCCTCGCGACAGGTGACATTGGAGGAACGGGTCGAGTCGCTTCACCAGCAGGCGACGCGCGACCCGCTTACGCAGGTCGCCAATCGCGCAGAGTTCGATCGCGTGCATGAGCAGCTGGTGGAACAGCATGTGGCGTCGCGGGCGCCGTGCGCTCTGATCATCTGCGATATCGACCACTTCAAGAAAATCAACGATACCTACGGACATCAGGCGGGGGACGAGGCGTTGCAGTCGTTCGCTCGTGCGTTGCAGGCCAATTGCCGGCCGACCGACATGGTCGCACGCTACGGCGGCGAGGAATTCGCGATTCTCTGCCCCGATTGCGACAACAGTTCCGCGGCGGAGCGGGCGGAAGCGATGCGCAAGGCGCTGGCCAATACCCGGCAACCGGCGTTGAACGGAAATTGCATGACGGCCAGCTTCGGTGTCACGGAATTGCAGAAAGGTGACTCGCCGGAAACGATGTTCCGCCGGGCCGATCGCGCGCTGTATCAGGCCAAGGACGCCGGTCGAAACTGTGTCGTGCAGTTGGGCAGCGGGCTGGAGCCGGATCGGTCGCCCGCGCGATGGCGCTGGTTCTCCTGGTTCAGTGACACGCTCAGCGAACAGGTGGTCTCGCGCGATCTGGTGACCGCGGTTCCCTTGAAAGCCGCCGCGGAAAAATTGCGAGGATTCGTCGCCGATCAGACGGCGGAGATCCTGTTGATCGACGAGAATCGCGTCGTGCTGCGAATCGACGCCACCAAGGTCCCGTTGACGCGCCGCGCTAACGATCGCCCGATCCCGTTTGAAATGGAACTGGCATTCGAGGAGCGGACGTTCACGCTCGAAGGTGGCAAATCGACACCGAGCCTGCGCACCTTGATTCACGTCACCATCCGCCCACGGCGGCAACGCGATCGACGGCGACGGGACGTCGTCGAGCGGGCTCGTCGACTACTGTTGAGTCTGAAAGCGTACTTCGTCGCGCAGGATTTCGCCGAAATGAAAGGCGCGTTTGGCGAGACGACCGGCGGAAAACTGCGTTAGCCACCCCCGTCGGGACCGTACCGCTCGAATCCTCGCTGGCCCACGGCCCCGCAGCGCTTACTGTGCCCGCTCCTGATACTCCGCCGGCGTGACGCCATACTTCTCGACGAGCCGGTACAGCTTGCGGCGATCGATTCCCTGTGCCCGAGCGGCGCGAGTCTTATTGCCGCGCAGCCGCCCCAGAACCTCGACGACTTTCGTCCGCTCGATCGAGGCCAGATCGTCCGTGACGAGTGGCAATGACGCTCTCGACAGGCTGACGGACGGAGCCGCGACATTGGAGATATCGTGCGGCAGATCGCGCAGCGGACCCGCTTGTCGTCCGCCATGATCTTGGCGCGCGCGACCAGTTCCTTGCCCTTGCCACTGTAATCCGTTGTGACAGGTGAATACTCGCTGTGGGTTCCGCTCGCGTGAAACGGAACCACCTACGCCTGGACAGCGCTGGTAAAGAGCAAACCTGAAACCAAAACCCCCAGGAACAGTCGTTGCAACATCACGATCTGCTTTGCGGACAGAACCTCATCCCCACCACTTCAGTGAAACGTGAATAAACACCCGAGTGTAATCCATATGATTTACTACATATAGCCCGAAAGGGTAGGTACAAGTTTAGGGGCGAGCCGTGGCCGTTACAAGCAGCCGGCACGGATTATCGGGCAAGATTGTGGAACCGCACGCGGACCGAGGAAGTGGTGTCTTGCTCATATCACCGGGGGCCGGTCGCGAACCGTTCCCCCGTTCAGAATTTGCCGCGCCGCCGTTCCTTGGCCGGCAGGATTTCGAGGCAGGTGGTCCACCACCCGGTCATGATCGTCTCGACGAATTCCTGGGGCAGTCGTTCCGATTGCATCTCGCGCGCCAGCCTGGGGTAATCGTATTCGACGGAAAGATATTCGGCCGAGGCGCAGTCGGGTTGCAGTTGCAGCATCGTATAGCCAACCGACGTACGTCCGTCGTTTTCCGGACGGCCCAGAACGCCGGCATTGACGAACAATCCTCGGGGCGACAGCGGGCGCTGCCAGTGAATACCGGTGTGGGTACCGGCGATCACGTCGGCCTGATATGTGTTCCGCAGGTGTTCGAGGAAATGGGTCGAAGTCGCCGATTCCCAGAGGAATTCATTCGTGCGGCGCGGGCTGCCATGGCAGAGCAGCACGCGCCAGCCATCGACCTGCGAGCGGATCTCGCGCGGCAGGCCGCGCAGCCAATCGCGGTTTTCCGGGCTGGTATGGGCCAGCGTGTAGTCGTAACTTAACTGGGCAAACTTGTTGTCGCGCGGGTCGCTGTAACCGCATTGGCAGTCGGGCAGGCCGTTTCCGACCGAATCGTCGTAATTCCCCTGCACGCATTCCACGCCGTGATCGCGCAGTAGCGGGAAAACGCGATCCGGAAACGGTCCAAAGGCGCCCAGGTCGCCCAGGCAGTAGAGGGCGGATGCTGCTCGTCGCCGCGCATCATGGATGGCCGCTTCCAGCGCCAGGTAGTTGCTGTAAACTCCACCGAACAGCGCCAATCGAGTCACCAGCCGCAACCCCCACCACAGACTGTAAAAATAATTTACTTAGTGGGGTTTCCGGCGTACGATGAAACCATGAGCACTCTTCCGCCAAAAACCGCCAGTGAACTGCTTACCACGCCGGTGCAGTTTCTCAAAGGGGTCGGTCCGGAGCGCGGAGAATTGCTGTCGCGGATGGGGTTGCGGTGCGCGCGGGACGTGCTGTTCTTTTTTCCGCGGGACTACGAGGACATGAGCGAACTGCGGCCGATCGGCCGGCTCGAGGAGGGGCAGCCCGTCAGCGTCTGCGGATGGGTGGAGGAAGTCGAGTTGAAGACGACGGCGGGCGGAAAAGTGATTCTGGGGGTGTTGGTCCGAGAACAGAACGAGTTTCTGAGGGCGATCTGGTTCAATCAGGCGTTCCTGCGGCCCAAGTTCCGCTGGGGGGGCAAGGTGCTGTTGTCGGGCACGCCCAAGATGAACGGCTTCCGCTGGGAAATGGTGCATCCCAAAGTGGCTTTCTTGGGGGACAACGAAGAGCCACCACCGGGGCGCATTTTGCCGGTATATGGATTGACGGAGGGGGTCAATCAGCAGCAGATGCGGCGGGTGGTGCATGGCGCCGTCGAACAATACGCGTCGTTGCTGGACGAGGTGCTTCCCGAGTCGCTGCGGGACGCCAAGCGGATCTGGCCGATTCAGGCCGCGCTGCCGCAACTTCATGCCCCACGCGACAAAACTTCGTTGGAACAGGCGCGCCATCGATTTGTCTACCAGGAACTGTTGGTGCTGCAACTGGGTTTGGCGATGCGGCGGGCGAAACGCGAGCGCGATTGTCGAGCGCCGGTATTGGACTGCACGGACCGGATTGACGAGCGAATTCGCCGTCTGTTTCCGTTCTCCTTCACGGCCGACCAGAACCGCGCGATCGCCGATGTCGTTGCCGACCTGCGGCGGGGAGTGCCGATGAATCGGCTGTTGCAGGGGGACGTTGGGAGCGGCAAGACGGTCGTGGCGATGTACGCGATGCTGCTCGCGGTTTCCCAGGGCTATCAGGCAGCTCTGATGGCGCCGACCGAAGTGCTGGCCAGGCAGCACGCCAGAACCCTGGAACGCAGTCTGCGCGAGAGTCGCGTGCGGATTGGACTATTGACCGGTTCGATTTCGGCTGCCGGCCGCCGGGAGATGCTGCAATCGATCTCCAGCGGCGAGATCGACCTGGTGGTCGGCACTCATGCCGTGATCCATGCGGTCGCCCGATCGGACGCGCGCTTTGCCCGTCTGGCGCTGGTGGTCATCGACGAACAGCACAAGTTCGGGGTCCGCGAGCGGGCCGCGTTGCGCGAAGCGGGCATCGAGCCTCATTACCTGGTGATGACCGCCACTCCGATCCCGCGTACGGTCTCGATGACCCTGTTCGGCGACCTGGATCTTTCGACGCTTCGATCGTCCCCACCGGGCCGCCAGCCGGTGCATACCTATCTGGCAAGTGACGAACAACGGCCGCGTTGGTGGGAGTTTTTCCGCAAGAAGCTGTGCGAGGGTCGTCAGGGGATCGTGATCGTGCCGATGGTGGAGGATCAGGAGATCGATATTCGGCAGGAGTTGGAAAACTGGAATAACGGGCCAACGTCGCCGGATTCCTCGTCCGAGGCTGGGACCGAACTGGTGGCGTTGTCGCGTTCCACGCCAGTGGCGGAATCGCCAGCGGCGGAATCGCCGGCGGCGGAGTCGGGGGCGACGGAATCGGAGACGTTGGACGGAGACGGGCAAGACGGCGTCCGCGGTGGCGAGGAGATTGCCTCCGACGAGAGCGCCGACGGCGAAATGGGTCGACCAGCGATCGCCAGTGTGGCGCGCGCTTACGAATCGTTGGTGAATGGTCCCTTGGCGGAATTTCGCGTCGACTTGATCCATGGGCGTCTGAGCGCCGCGGAGAAAGATCGGGCGATGGAGCAGTTCCGCGATGGAGAGACACAGGTGCTGGTGGCGACTTCGGTGATCGAAGTCGGTGTGGATGTGCCGAACGTGGCCGTAATGACGATCGAGAACGGCGAGAGGTTCGGGCTGGCTCAGTTGCATCAACTGCGGGGCCGCGTGGGGCGAGGCGGACATGCGGGTTACGTCTGTGTGTTCGCCAATCCCAATCCCAATTCCGAACTGTCGCAGCGGCGGTTGCAGGCGTTTACGCGTACGACGGATGGATTCGAGCTGGCGGAACTTGATTTTGAGTTGCGTGGACCAGGCGACCTGTTTGGAACGCGGCAGCATGGACTCCCGCCGCTGCGGATCGCCGACTTACGCAGGGACATCGACGTGTTGCGGGACGCACGGACGGACGCACAGGCGATCATCGCCGCCGATCCGGAACTTCGCGCGCCGGAGTTTGCTCGCCTGCGACGCATGATGCTGGTCCGCTATGGCGAATCCCTGGACCTGGGCGACGTGGGCTGATCGGGGACGGAAGTGGAGCGGCTATTCGTAGCGCAGGGCTTCGATCGGATCGAGCCGACTGGCCCGGTAGGCCGGGTAGAATCCAAAGAACATGCCGACGCCGGCCGCAAAAATGAATGCGACGATTCCGGCCGGCACCGAGACAATGATCGGCCATTTCGAACCGCTGGTGGCCCAGTTGATCGCCGCGGTTGCCCCCACCGAAAGCGATACGCCCAGGATGATGCCGATGACACCGCCGATGCACGACAGCAATACTGCTTCCACCAGAAACTGACGCAAAATATCGCCCGAACGGGCTCCCACGGCCATACGGATGCCAATCTCCCGAGTCCGTTCTGTGACGGAGACCAGCATGATATTCATGATTCCGACTCCGCCGACGATCAGCGATATTGCGGCGATCGAAGCCAGCATCATCGTCAGCGTTCCGGTGACGATCGCGAACACGTTTGCGATCTGCGTGGTGTTCTGAACGTCAAAGTCGGGTGGTTCACCGATATGAATCCGGTGTCGTTCCATCAGCAGGTCGTTGATTTCGTTTTCGGCGTCCGCCATCACCGTCGTCGTTCTGGCGGAAACGAGCAACGCGTTCACATTGTCGAATTCGGAACCCTGCAGCCGCTTGCGCACGCTGGTGTAGGGCATCAACACGATGTTATCCAGGTCGTTGCCGACCATGTCGGCGCCTTTCTTCTCCAGAACGCCGACGACCCGGAACGGGATGTTCTTGATCCGAATGGTCTCGCCGACCGGATCCTGGGTCTGGAACAGTTTGGCAACCAGCGTCTGACCGATGACACAGACCTTCGCGGCCGATGATTCATCGCGTTGTGTAAAGAAGCCACCGCCGCGCAAAGGCCAGTTGCGCACCGTGAGGTAATCGACACCGACCCCGTACATTTCCCGCGGGCTCCAGTTCGCGTTGCGGTAGATCACCTGTCCCGCAGCACCGACGAGGGGTGACGAGGCAAGCACCGACGGGCATTCGCGCGCGATGGCCACGGAGTCGCGCGCGGTGAGTGTTGGAAAATTGGCTTGCCGTACTCCGCCTTGGCGGCGGCTACCCGGAAAGACCACCAGCACGTTCGTGCCGAGGCCCTCGAATTGGCTTTGTACCAGGCCGCTCGCGCTCTGCCCGATCGAAACCATGGCGGTGACGGCGGCAATGCCGATGATGACCCCCAACATCGTCAGGCCCGCCCGCATCTTGTTCTTGGCCAGGGCACGAATCGCGACGCGAATCGTCAACAGGAATCCCATGGTTGAGCACTTCCTCGATCTCAGGAACCGGGTGGCTTTTTCGGCTTGATACCGGTGACCAGCGTTTTTCCGGTCGGCAGGTCGCCGCTGACCAACTCGGTAAAGTGACTGTCGCTGATGCCGGTCTCCACCTCCACAGCCCGCAGCCAGTCGCCGTCGGATACCCAGACATGGCGGCGATTCCGCTTGCGGCGCAGTTCCGCACGCTCTTCCGCCGACAGATTCGCCTCGCCCGCGTCCTCCTGTTCTCGTTTAATGTCTTCGCGGGTTTCGAGCAGCTTGCGATCCGATTCATGGACGTGCTTCGGATCGGGAAAGAACCTTAACGCGGCGTTGGGGATCTTGGTCAGTTCCGGCCGGTCACTGATATGAAACGAAATCGTCGCGGTCATCCCGGGCCACAGACGCAGGTCGGGATTGGGTGCCGCAATGATCACCGGATAGGTCACGACATTCTGCGTCGTGGTGTGGCTCAATCGGATCTCGCGGATCCGACCCTCGAACAGATCGTCGGGGTATGCGTCGACCGTGAAGAACACCGGGCGATTTTCCTCCTTGGCCTTGTTGATCAGCCCCACGTCCGCTTCGTCCACCGACGCGTGAACGTGCATCTCACCACGCATATCTTGACCGATGATGAATAACTCGGGTGTTTGAAACGCCGCCGCAAGCGTCTGACCTGGTTCGATAACGCGTTTAATGATGATTCCATCGACCGGCGAGACGATATCGGCGTAGTTCAGATTGGCTACGGAGTTCTCGAGCGCAGCCTGGGCCTGTGCCACCGCCGCCTGGGCCACTTCCAATTGAGCCTCGAACGACAGACGGGTGAAATGAAACTTGTCCATCTCCGCCTGGGCGATGAACAGTTCATCCTCCTGCCGCAGAGCGATCGCGCGACGCTCGTCGTTTTCGGCCTGCTGCAACTGCGCCTTGACGCGCTTGACATCCGCCTGCCGCGTCAAAAGTGTCGCCTCGTCACGTTCCACATTCGACCTGTACAGACGGGGGTCGATCTTGGCCAGCAGATCTCCTTGGCGCACTGGCTGGTTGTGGTTTCCGTGGAGTTCGATCACCGGTCCGGAAACGAACGAACCGACGGACACCGAGATCTGCGGCTTGATGGTTCCCGTCGCGTTCACGACGGCGATAATCCGACCTTTTTCCACCTCGGCCGTTCGCCAGTCGGGCATATTGCGTTTCCGCCACCATTCCGCGATCGGTTTGGCCGAGACAGCCCCGCCAATGGCTAGTACGACAATTACGACCAGAATTCGGACCAGAATTTTCATCAGCGACTCATAGGGGCGTCAAAACCGTTGCAGCGAAGCCAGACATTATAGTTGCTCGCCCAGCCCATTTCATCGGGACAAGTTCCAAAAACCCCCTTTCGGGGCGCTTCCAAGGCCTTGTTTGCGGGCAAAAACGGGATACTCGACCCGCAGGATGGGCGATTCGCGGATCTCCGAGCAGATTCGTCGCGCCGACAACATTCTTGTCGATCGTTGCACTATCCCTTCACCTGGGAGGATTGGGCGATTAGTTTGGAGACCATGCCAATGATCGAATTGCGCGATGTCTCGAAGATTTACGACCTGGGGGAGGTGAAAGTCTCGGCCCTAGTCAACGCGAGTCTCACGATCGACAAGGGCGAATATGTGGCCCTCGTCGGGCCGTCCGGTTCCGGCAAGTCGACCTTGATGAACACCCTGGGCTGCCTCGACCGACCCACTTCGGGCAGTTACCTGCTCGCCGGCGAGGAAATCGCTACGATGGAGTCGAATGAACGGGCGCGGATTCGCAATCAGCACATTGGCTTTGTATTTCAGAATTTCAACCTTCTGGCGCGGACTTCCGCGTTGGAAAATGTGGAACTGCCGTTGCTCTATGGCAAGTCGATACCGGCCCGCGAACGACACGCCCGTGCGATGGAAGTATTGAAACAGGTTGGGCTTGGGGACCGCATGGACCATCATCCCGGCCAGCTCTCGGGAGGCCAGCAGCAACGTGTGGCGATTGCTCGGGCCCTGGTGAACCGTCCTTCGATCCTGATGGGAGACGAGCCGACGGGAAACCTGGATACCCGCACAAGCCGTGAAGTCATCGGGCTTTTGAGGGAACTTAACGAAGAGCGCGGACTTACGGTGATCCTGGTAACCCACGATCATGCCGTGGCCAAGACTACGAAGCGCCAGGTGGTTTTACGGGATGGGCAGATTGTGCTGGACACGACAAATCCTGAGCAGGCGTTACGACTGTTACATTCGTCGGCCGAGGAACTACTGTCGCCGGAAAAATGATCGGTTAAGCCCAAATTCCCCGCATTCTTGGTACGGCACGTCCGAATTCCCATTAGCATGGGGATCGGACACAAATTTATTCGCCGGTCGTATCCCGACTTTTTCGGGTTGGTGCTGGGTCTCACGATCGCAGCGGCAGCCTGCCTGCCGCGTGGCGCGAAAGGGCAGATTTCGCAGCCGTTTCCCTGGATGCCCGAGCAGCGGAGCATCCAGGTTCGCGACCCGTCAGAACTAGTGAAAACACGGATTCCCGACGCGCCGCCTCCGGCAACGGTCTCGGACCCTCAAAATGAACTGGAACCCCGGCTGCTTTCGCTGGACGAAGCGATTCGAATATCACTGGCAAACGGCGACGTCGTACGGGTGCTCAGCGGCGTCGTGGCGGTCAACAGTGGCAGGACGATTTACGATCCCGCAATCACGAATACGACGATCGACCAGCAGCAGTCTCGGTTCGATCCGTTCCTGGAAGCCGGCAACACCTGGAACCAATCCGAGCTGCCAACCGCAGTGTTTGGACCGCTGGGACCGCCATCGGCGTTGATCACCGGCGTAAAGACGGACGGCTACAATCTCAACGTCGGACTGGGAAAGCAGACGGTTACGGGTGGTCGTGCCAGCCTGGGGGTGAACGCGTCTCCCTCGTACACAACGCCGGGCGCCTTTCCACTCAATCCGTCCACTCGAAGTTCTCTCGATTTGACCTATACCCAGCCGTTACTGCAGGGAGGCGGCATCGCCGTCAATCTGGCGCCCCTGGTCCTGGCGCGGATTGACACCGAACGATCGTATTTCCAGTTCAAGGATGCCACGCAGGAACATGTCCGCGGCGCGATTGAAGCGTACTGGCTGCTGGTCTTCGCCCGCGTCGATGCCTGGGCCCGTGCGCGGCAGGTCGAGCAGGCGGCGGAAGCGTTTCGGATCGCGCAGGGACGACAACGTGCGATGATCGGCAACATCGCAGATGTCGCCCAGGCACGGGTCACGCTGGCAAATTTCCGATCAAGCCTCGTTTCGTCCCAAGCCAACGTGCTGCTGCGCGAAGCGGCTGTGCGCAACATCCTGGGGCTGCCCCCCACGGACGGAAGCCGGATCGTCCCCACGTCGCCACCCAACACCGATGTCTTTCAGCCAAACTGGAGCCGGATCCTCGAGATCGCGGAGGAGCAGCGCCCAGACCTGATTGAACTGAAACTGATACTCGAAGCCGACCAACAGCAACTCCTGATCGCCAAGAACCAGGCGAATCCACGACTCGATGCTCTGGCACTCTATCGTTGGAATGGGCTGGAAGGGGAACTGGCGGGTGGCGCCGGACTGGCTTCCAGTCCGAGACAATTCACCGACTGGACACTCGGCATCAATTTCTCCGTCCCGTTGGGCTTGCGACAGGGACGCGCCGGATTGCGGCAGCGAGAACTGTTGATCGCCCGCGATCGCGCCAACCTCGAGCAGGGAATGCACAATGTCGTGCACGCGATCGCAATCAACGTGCGATCGATCTCCCAGTTCCAGGAACAGTATCTGGTGCTGCGGGAAGCGCGCCAGGCGGCGGAGGTAAACCTCAAGGCGCAGCTTGGCCGATTCCGCACCAACCAGGCATTGTTCCTCAGTGTGCTGCAGGCGATCACCGACTGGGGAAACGCGGTCAGCGGCGAAGCGAATGCCCTGAGCCAATACAATGTGCAGCTGGCCAATCTCGAACGGCAAAGCGGCACGATCCTGGAAACGCACGGCATCGCCTTCTACGAAGAACGGATGGGCTCGGTCGGTCCGCTTGGACGATGGCGGAAAGAAGTCTGCTATCCCCGCGATATGCGTCCCGGTCCGAATAGCCCGATGTACAGATCCCAGGAAATCCCTGCCGAAGAGTCGTTCCAACTCCAGGATCCGACCGGCGACGGTCGGCGACCACTCTCTCCCGAAGAGATCCAGCGCATCCCACTGCCTTCGGCTGAAGAGCTTTCCCCACCACCGGAAAAGTTACCGCCGGGGGGATCGGAAAATCGCACGCTCGAGCCGCTTGACGACGCCCCGGCGACCGACTTGCCATCCGACACCACCTCGGATCGCGCGGGGCTGGAGCGAGGACGTGGCGAGAACGGCGACACCGAAGGGGCCTCGGGGCGTTCCGCGGACAACGACCTGGGAGTTGACGCGGTTCCCATCGGAAACCGCCTTCCCAATCCGCTCCGCGGCAGCGGGAGCTTGCCAGGATCACAATCGCTTCCTTCGCCGGTCTCCAAAGCAACGCTGCCCGATGCGCGTCTGCCAAGAGACCCGCTGCCCATCCCCCAGTCGGAATCCCTATCGGTACCGCAGCTAGAGTCGCGCGTTGAACCCTCGGTCGAGCCGAGTGGGCGGGACTCCGTTCCACTCGTGGAATTGCCGCAACTTCAGGCGCCGCTTTCCCAACGTCACCGCTTGCCGCCTGATGCTCGACCGGAACGGCAAGCGGCAGGCGAGCGACACCAAAGACTCCATGGTCGCAAGGAATTTCAAACGCCACCGCCTTCAAGCTGGCATCACGGAACAACCCGCCCAGCGGCACCATCAACACGCGGCCAATGATCTTGCGATCCCGCTGGTTCTGGAAGATGACCTCCACGTAGGCCACGCCGTTTCTTGCAACAATTGATGGCAAGAATGCGAAGCCATCTTGATCGAAGTGCTTGCCCTTTGTGACTTGATGAAGATGGTCGGTAATTTCGTCTTTTGGATTGAACGTAAAAAATACGCGATCAGCCCACCAACTGCTAACGTTGTGAATCGGCCCTTAGCGACCAAAGTATCGTGGTGAGATCGTCCAGCGGCATCCACGCGATGTCCGCACCCATACCACCGATCACCATCGGGGCCATTGCCCAACTGGCGAATAATTCGCGTCGACGATCACCTTTCAACGATGCCGTCGAATTGTTCCCGAATCGAGGTGCAAGAGTATCCCCATTAAAGTCGCCAGGCCGGATTCTTCGGGCGGTATCTTGACTTATTATCGTTGTTGTTGTTGTACTCTTGCACCAGGGCGATTGACAATTTATAGAGTAGGTCTGCATTCGGATCCGCGTACTTATGCAAGTTGCGCATGCACGCTTTCAGAGCGCGCGTGGTGTTGGCCAGGCCGCCAGGAGCTGAAAAAAATGGAGCGTATCTCCGACGTTGGCCGTCCATGCCCGTCTCCCGCATCCGAAAATTCTTCGGCGGCGGCGAGGGTGTTGAACTGTTGCCGTCACGTGGCCGTTGCCAGTCTCTTGTTGATCGGTTGTCCCGGGATTTCGCAGGAAGCGACGACTCCACCGGCTTGGAATTATGCCCCCGAGGCGTTGCAGCCAATCTGGCAAGGCACGGTCATGCATGGAGAATCGGTACTGTTCATCCTTGACGAGAAGTCAGGGGAAGGCCGCGCCTCGGTGCTGTTTCCGATTCGCAAACTGCTGGAAGTGACCAGTTCCGCCGGCGATATCCGCTACGAAGAGGGACGCGACTTTGTCTGGAGCCACGATCGCAGGGAGATTCGCATTCCGCCCAATTCACGGATCCCGGTCAAGCGGCCGAGCGACCTGCGACGGCCCGCTAAGAGCCAGAAATATGAACTGACCCATCGCGACGGAATGGGCGAGATTTTCTTCGGCGCGAGCCTCGAATACGCCGCGATGCAGACCTGCGTGACCTACGAACACAAACCCGATCTCTGGAGACATCCGGTACCACGTTTCGCCGGCCAGGCGTTACCCAAATCGGTGCACAAGCTGCTTTACAAGAAGCCTCTGTCGATTGTGGTGATTGGCGACAGCATCTCGGCCGGTTGCAATGCCTCGGGTTGGGCGGGCGCAGCGCCTTTCCAGCCGGCCTATCCCGAGTTGCTGCGACGGAATCTCGAAGCCCGCTTTGTCACGAAGGTTTCCGTCGTCAACCCTTCCGTAAGCGGCACCGACACGCAATGGGTAATGTCGATGATCGACAAGGTCGTGGAACCGAAGCCCGACCTGGTCGTTGTCGCCTTTGGAATGAACGATTCCGCAGGCCGACCCGCGGCCGAATATAAGGCCAACACACAGGCGGTGATCGCCAAGATTCGGGAACGGCTGCCGGACGCCGAATTCATTCTCGTCGCATCGATGCTGGGCAACCGGGATTGGATACGCCTGAAACAGGAACTGTTTCCCCAATACCGCGACGCGCTGGCCAGTCTGTGTGGTGACGGGATCGCACTGGCCGATCTGACTTCGATCTGGACGGGGTTCCTGGAATACAAGCAGGATTGGGATCAGACCGGTAACGGCGTCAATCATCCGAACGACTTTGGCCATCGCGTTTACGCGCAGGTGCTCTCGTCGTTGCTGACCCCGGAAGGTAACCCGAGTCGTGGCGACGAAGAGGCAACGTGCGTGCGGGCCGGCCCGCTGCGATTCGCCGAAGAGGTGCTGCTCGCAGGTCACACCTACTCTTATGCCTGTGCCACGGCCGATCTGGATGGAGACGGTAACGTCGACTTGACCAGTTCCGACGCCGAGCCGAACAGCAACCTGTACCTCTTGCGCAACGACGGCCGGGGGACGTTCCGCCATTCGCTGATTCAGAAATACTCGCATCAATCCGATCAGGCGATCCGACTCGAACGGCACAGTATTGGCGACGTGAACGGCGATGGCCGCCCCGACATCGTAATTGTCGACAACCAACGTTGGGATCTCCGCTGGTACGAGAACCCCGGCCCGGAGGGGATCGAGCAGCCGTGGCCGCGGCGCAGGATCTGTGCGGCCGGCGATCTGCCGGGCGCTTATGACGTCGCACTTGCGGATCTGGATGGTGACGGCGATCTCGATGCGATCGCGTCCAGCTGGCGATTCGGAAATCGCTTCGATATTTTTGAAAACCCGGGCCGCGCGGGCGTCGGAGATACCTGGAAGCGACACGCCCTCGCCGAGAACATTGGCGAGACGCGAACGATTGCGGTCGCCGACCTCAACCGCGATGGCAAGCCCGATGTGCTCGGCAGTTCCCGCACCGGCAACAAGATCATCTGGTACGCCAATCCGGGTGGCAGCTTGTCCGGTTCGTGGCGTCAGCATCTCGTCGACGAAACGACGATCGCCCCCGTGCATGGCCATCCAGTCGACATGGACGGCGACGGTGATCTGGATATCCTGATGGCATTCGGCATCGTCGCGGCGGCTCCCAATCCGCGAGATTCCCATCAGGTGGCCTGGTACGAGAATATCGACGGCGCGGCACCAGGTATGGTCTGGAAGAAGCATCTGATCGAGGCCGACTTCCCGCAGGGTTTTGAGGCAGTGGCGGGCGACCTGGATGGCGACGGAGACCTGGACGTGGTGGCGACCGGCTGGGGTCCGCAAGGTCGAATCGTCTGGTTCGAAAACACCGGCAATCCGCGATCCGGCTGGCGGCAGCACGCAATCAAAGTAAAATGGTCGAATGCTGTAACCGTCATCTTGGTCGACATCGATCACGATGGCAGGCTGGATATTGTGGCGTGCGCCGAGCGCGGAGCGAACGAACTGCGATGCTGGCGGAATCTCGGCGATTAGAGCCGCCGCAACGTCGATGGTTCGCCTGGTGCCGCGGGGCATCGAGAAAGGACCACGACCGATGTTGCGCACGATCACTTTGAACCGCCTTCTGCGCCGCGACCGTTCCCTCGCGGCGGTCGGGAAAAGGATCGTCGCTTGGATCGCCTTGTCTGGAATGGCCGCCGCGCCCCCGGCCGCGGCTGGGGAGACTGCGGAGACAGGGAACGCGGACGTTGCGGCCGACGACGTCAGAACGGCCGCTGCGGAGCGCTTCGCCCAGGAGTTGAAACCGCTGCTACGCCAACGCTGTTTCAGCTGTCACGGCGCGCTGAAGCAGCAGGCCAACCTGCGCCTGGATACGGTCGCCTCCATCGTGCGTGGCGGCGACAGCGGACCGGCTGCGATCGCCGGCAACCCCGACCAGAGTCCGTTGATTCAGCGTGTTTCGGCGAACGATTTGGCGCAGCGTATGCCGCCGCAACACGAAGGCGAGTCGCTGTCGGACGCCCAAATTGCATCGCTGCGTGCATGGATTGCCGCAGGCAGCCCCGTCCCGGAAATCGATCCTCCGGAGGTCGACCCGCGCGAACATTGGTCGTTCCGCGGAGTTTCGCGCCCCACGGTCCCCGAGGTAGCACACCTGACCTGGGGGCGGAATTCCATCGACCACTTCGTCGCACGCGAGCACGAACGACTCGGACTGCGACGTGCCGCCGAGGCCGAAAAACTGCAGTTGCTGCGGCGACTGTCGCTGGACCTGATCGGACTACCGCCATCGCCCGATGAAGTACTGTCCGTCATGGAGGATGGGACGACGGAATGGTACGAGCGCGCCGTCGACCGACTGCTGAATGACCCGCGTTACGGCGAACGCTGGGCACGGCATTGGATGGACGTCTGGCGCTATAGCGACTGGTGGGGGCTGGGTGAGGAATTGCGCAACAGCCAGAAGCAGATCTGGCACTGGCGGGATTGGATCGTCGAGTCACTGAACGTGGATCTGCCGTACGACGAGATGCTGCGCCGGATGCTGGCCGCCGACGAACTGTATCCGAACGATCTGGACTCGTTGCGCGCCACCGGCTTTCTCGCCCGCAACTACTTCCTCTTCAATCGCAACCAGTGGATGGACGAAACGGTCGAGCATGTCGCCAAGGGTTTTTTGGGGTTGACGATGAACTGCGCGAAATGCCACGACCACAAATACGATCCCCTCTCGCAACGCGATTATTATCGCATGCGGGCGTTCTTCGAACCGTATCACGTACGTGTCGATGTGCGGCCCGGCTCGGCGGACCTGGCGGCCGACGGAATTCCACGAGCGTTTGACGGACTGCCGGAACTGCCGACCTACCGGTTCATTCGTGGCAATGAAAACAATCCCGACAAATCGGAAGTCATCGCCCCGGGAGTTCCCTCGGTTCTGGAGTTCCGTCCGCTGCATATCACGGCGGTCGACCTGCCGTTGGAAGCGTGGCAACCCCAACGGCGACCTTGGGTCGCACCGGCACAAATCGCCGCGGCCGAGCAACGCATCGAGATGCGGCGTTCAAAACTGACCGATGCCGAGGAATTGTTGCGGAAGGCTCAAACACACCAGCAGGCAATGCTCGATCGACAGCGGACGGAAAAGCCACGGGCAGCGACGGTGCCCAGGCCGGACGTCCCCTTCAGCATCCGGGATAACTTTACAGCATTGGACGCATCCCGCTGGAAGCTGATGGGTGGCGATTGGGAACTCGGCGAGAGCGGCTTGCGACAGCGCAAGGACGGGCCGACGCGATCGGCAGTGCGACTCGCCAGCGCTCCGCCACGCGATTTTGACGCCACCATGCGGGTGACGATCGTTGGAGGAAGCCAATGGAGGAGTGCAGGAATCGCGTTCGATGTGACGCATCTGGACGGGACCGCGGAGCCTGGAACCGACGATAGTGAGCAGAGCGTCTATATCAGCGCTTTTGCCGGCGGACCGAAGCTGCAGGCAGCCTGGCATCGCTCGGGTCAATCGCATTATCCTGGCGAGGCGATGGTAGCGCTCCCGATCGAACTCAATAAGGAGTACCAGCTGCGCGTACAGGTTCGCGATCAGCTGATCAATGCGTCGTTGGACGGTCGGCCGCTGCTCGCCTGGCGCTCTCCGTTGGCACGGCGCGAGGGCGCATTGCAGTTGATTGCATTCGACGCGTTGATCGTCCTGCACGAGGTGCAGATTGAATCGCTCGATCCGAGTATCGCCTTACGGGAACCCGGCGCGTCGATTGCCGATCCGAACACCGTCGCGGGGGCGGAATTCGCCACCGCCAGCGCGGAACTTGAACTGCAAATTGCGCGTTCGGCACTGGCAGCTTCCGAATTGGACTTACAAAGCGTGCGCCGCCGCGCCGAGGCAACGCAACGCGTCACGCCTAAACCGTCCATGCCGACAGGCGACCCGAATGGGAATCCTAACGAAGCGCCGACAAACGAAGCGGAACCGGGCGCGACAGCGAGTGAAGCGGCGCTGCATGCGGCTCGTGCGGCGGTCCGCGCCGAACGCGAGTTTGCCGCGGCGACGGCCCGACAGGCACTTGCCGAGTCACAATTGAAGCTGCATCGCGCGCCGGCGAACCAGCGCGAAGCGATCGAAAAGGAAGTCGCGGCAGCGCGGGAGGCAGTCGCGGTGAGCGAGCGCAAAATCGACGAGCCGGGCGAGCAGTTCACGCCGCTGACCGGCGCACGCTGGACGCCCACGCGGTTCTTCAACTCCGGCAAGGACGATCCTGCCGTGACATTCCATTCCACCAGCACCGGACGCCGTACGGCACTGGCCGAGTGGATTACGGATCGGCGCAATCCGCTGACCGCGCGCGTCGCCGTCAACCATATCTGGATGCGTCACTTCGGCCATCCGCTGGTGCCGACGGTCTTCGATTTTGGCCGGAATGGCATCGCGCCACGGCAGATGCCGCTGCTGGATTGGCTTGCCGCCGAACTGATGGAACGTGGTTGGAGTATGAAGCAGTTGCATCGGTTGATCGTGATGTCGTCGACCTACCGCATGGCGACTTCCCTGGAGCAGCCGCAGGATAACAATGCGGCCGATCGAGATAATGTCTGGCTTTGGCGACGCACTCCTTCGCGATTGGAATCGCAGATCCTGCGCGATGCCGTGCTGGACCTGGCAGGCATCCTCGACGCGCGCCGCGGTGGCCCGCCGATTCCTTCGACCGAGCAGCCCCGATCGACACGCCGCAGTCTCTACTTCTTCCACTCGAATAACGACCGGAATCTGTTTCTCACCACGTTCGACGAAGCGCTGGTCAAGGAGTGCTACCGTCGGGAACAGAGCATCGTCCCGCAACAGGCGTTGGCGCTGACCAACAGCGGACTGATTCTGGACGCGGCCCCTCAGATCACCGACCAGATCGCGAGTTGCTGCATCGGAGTGCCGGCTGGCGAGTTCCTCAAGGTTGACGGCGCCGCTGGAGAACGAGCCGGCGAACCGACGGCCGCCGATACTGCATTCGCGCGGATGGCCTTCGCCATATTGCTGGGTCGGTTCCCCGACCAGGGAGAATTGGCGGCCGTTCAACAAGCGACCCTCGACTGGCGACAGTCGACGGACGGTGCAGCGGCGGGAGACCCGCTTCGATTCGCTCGGACGCAGTTGGTATGGGTGCTCTTGAACCACCACGAATTCGTCAGCGTCCCTTGACGCGCGCGGCCTCCTCAGCCCATCGCGCGGTTGCCTCCCGGACACGATCATCCGCGGGGTTCGGCAACGATCAGATCTCGTGGGAAGGTCGACAGCAGTTCCGCGCCGTTTTCGGTAACCAGGACGTTGTCAATAATCCTCGCGCCCAGCCGTTCGTGGCCGAGGAATACCGGTGGCTCGACCGTCAAAACCATGCCCGCCGCCAGTCGATCGTCGCTGCCTCCGATCATATGCAGTGGCTCGCCCCAAGTCGGCGGGAAACCTGGCGCTAAACCGTAGCCGGTCGTGTGGACTCGTCCCGCTTCCAGACCAGCATCGCGGATGACCTGGCGTGCGGCCTCGTGCGGAGTGACAGCTGCCGCACCCGCCCGGATCTCGGCGATGCAGGCATCCGCGGCGCGCCGCACCAACGACGTCAATTCGACCATCCGTGGTGTGGGATCGCCAAGGCAGAACTGACGACCGATCGTCGCCGTGTAACGACAACAGGTCGCGCCATACTCGATACTCCCAAAATCACCCTGGCGTAATCGCCGCATCGTCGGCGCTCCATGGCTATAACACGATCGATCACCGGAGACCAGATTCATGGGGCTGGCCGCGATGCCGCTTCCCTCTTGCATCAGCCGCCGATAGACGTCACCCGCCACTTGCAGTTCCGTGCGGCCGCTGCGCAAGGACTGCACAAACGTCTCCATTCCCAGATCGGCAATCCGGCTTGCCTGGCGAATGTACCGCAGTTCCGCCGCCGACTTCACCAGTTTGAGATCATGAATAAGTCGATTCGATTCAACGAGCGAGGCCTCCCCAAAAAGCGCCTTGACCCGCAGGTAATCGTGAGGATGCAGGTAATAGGCCGGCACTTCCATTCCGATCCGGCGGCCGATCATTTCCCGTTCCTGCGCCATGCGTTCCAGGATCGGCAGCGGATCCTCAATTTGGCCGCCACCCCAGCTGTACACGCGATCCACCCAGGCATCCGTCTCGAATTCGCACCGTTCTCCCTCGCGGGTCAAGATCCAAAGCCCAGGATCGTCCGCCGACACCAGCAGGCATTGGAATTCCTGATAACTCTTGGCGTCGGAACCGGTAAGCCAGTGAATCGAGACCGGGTGGAAAGCCAGGAAATGCTGCAGATCTCGAGCCTTCAGTGCCGTCCGCACCCGTTCACCCCGGTCGCGAAACTCCTCCGGCGAAAAATCACTTTTTGACATGCAGGCAACCTTTACCGCACCGCGCTCATGGGCGCCGGCGGGCGGACCTGGACCACAAACCAGACGGCACCGCCCACGGCGCAAACCAGACAGGCGACCACGATCGCCGGAGGCCAACCATACTTCTCGGCCAGCCAGGGCGTGAGCACCGGCGAAATCACGCCTCCCAGGTTGCCTCCCGTGTTCATGAACGCTCCCGCCAGCCCCGCGCGCGAACGTCCAATATCGGTGGCGGTGGTCCAGAACACACCCTCGCACATCCCCAGTGCAGCCATGGAGAGCGCCAGACTGAGCGTGATCTGCCCCACGTCTTCCAGCGAGACACCGAGCAGCCCAAATGTCGCGCCGAATCCCATGCCGGCCAGGACCACGCAACGCCGTCCCCAGGTCGTGCCAAGCCTGCGACAGAGCAAATCCGTTAGCACGCCCCCGACCGCCATGCCTGCTCCTTGTGCAAGCAGAATCCACATCGTGCGAAAGCGGGACTCCTGGTCGGACAGGTGCAATTGCTTTTCGAAATAATGGCTCATCCAGTAGAAAAACAGGTATTGGAAGTAGCCGTACGCGCCGTAACTGAACGTGACCAGCAGCAGATCAGGGCGCAGCAGCTGCGATGCGATCGATCGATCCTCGAAATCCGGCTGCATCGTCGAGGCCGTCGGGGCAAGGCGGTCGGTCGGCACGTGGGGTGGGAAATGAATGGATGCCATCGCGGCCCAGATCAGGCCGTAGGCGAACAGGACACCGCCGCTTGCGACGAACGCCATCTGCCAGCCCAACTTATCCTGGAGCGCGCCGAAGACCGGAAAGCAAAACGCGATACCAACCAGCGCGCCGGCTGGCACCATTCCATTCACCGTCGCCCGATGGCGGATGTCGATCACCACACTGACCGCGTGGGCGGCACCCGGATGCAACGGCGCATTGCCAATCCCCGCCAGGCCGCGCACCACCAAAAGACCGATCCAGAGCGTGAGGGCGTCGCTGGTCCTCCAGCCAAGCACGCCGGTGAACATGACAAAGGTCCCCATGACGATCCCCAGCAGCGTCAGCGCTCGCGCTGAACCAACGCGATCGATCAGCCAGCCGCCCGGCAGCATCATAGCCGTATAGACGATCAGGAACGTCGAATAGACCCAACCCATCGACGTTTCGCTGATCTTGTAGTGGCGTATGAACACCTCACTGCCAGCAACCGTGATACTTACCCGGCAAAAATGGCCCAGCGCGGCATACAATGCCAACATGCCGCCGATGATCCAACGCGAAGCCGTCGAACTTGTGGCCGCCGTCGATTCGAACAATTTCAATCCTTTCGCCGCGTTCCGCGGTCAACGCCCATTCGCGTCCGAACGACTGACTTCGATTTACGTGGCGACCGGGCGTGTACCGTCGCGTTGCGGAGCAGGGCGAATCATACTCCATCCGCGACCGACTTTGAAGAATGTCGCATCTGGATTCCCGCGGAGCGACTGATAGACTCTATGGGAACAACCCCAAAAAGGACCTACGCCATGACTGCATCGGATCGACTATTCATCACAATGCGTATCGCATTACGAACGACGGGCATGGACCGGCTTGCTGACCCGCACCTGGGCCGCGTGGTTTCGCGGATTCTGGTCGTGGCCGTTGCGCTGGCGTGGCCGCTGCCATCTCCGGCCGCGCCGTTGCGGGCCGGCGCGGCCAAGATCGATATCACGAATCTCGAGGCGGGGCCGGTCAACGACCGCCTGCATGCTCGAGCGCTCGTCCTGCAATCCGGCGACGAACCGCTGGTTTTCGTGAGCATCGACGCCGTCGCCATCGCCGAAATCGGTTCGATCCGCAACAGTTTTCTGGCCACCGTCCGGGCGCAAGTGCAGAAGGAACTCGGCATCCCACCGCGCGGCATCCTGATCAACGCCAGTCACTGTCACGGTGTGGTGTGCGGCGATATCGAACAGCGAACGGTCGAAGTGATCCGGCAGGCGTTCAAGAATCTGCAACCTGCGAAGGTTGGCTGGGGTGTCGGGCACGAGGATCGGATCATGGAGAACCGGCGATTGCTATTGAAGAACGGTCGCGAAGCGGATGTACGACATGCCTACTCGATGCCGCACGACGACGAGGTCGAAACCGTCGGACCGATCGACCCTCAGATCGGCGTGTTACGCGTCGATCGCGCCGACGGGCGCCCGCTGGCGGTGCTGTATAACTTTGCCTGCCATCCGATTCAAACCGCCGCATCGGGCGGGAACACCGCCGACATCACAGGTTTCTCCTCGCAGGTAATCGAAGATAACCTGGGTGACGATGTTGTTGCATTGTTCGTGCAGGGCTGCGGGGGTGACATCAATCCCGTCTTTTACAAAGATGTCGATCACCCCCGCGACGCCGAACCGCTGGGGAATATGCTGGGACTCAGCACGCTCAAGGCGATCCGCAAGATCGCGACGCGCGACACCGCGACGAAGCTCATCCAGGAGAATCTGGAACTGCCACGCGCCGAACTCAGCCAGCGCATCGACAGCCTGCTCGCCGAACAGACAGGGCTGCTGCAGTCGCTGCAAGGAACCAGTCTCAATCTGAAGACCTATCTTCCGCTCGCGGTCAAGTACAAACTCAACAGCGAATTTCCTTCCTACTACTCTCATCGATATCTCCACGATCGCCAGTTGGGACGCGTCGACCTTGACAAACTCGATGCCGACAACCGCCGCAATCTGGAAGCCTACACCCGTAACATTCAGACGATGGAGCAACTCACCCGTTTGCAGACCAACCTGAACTTGCTCAGAAAACACCAGATGCAGAATCTGGACGCCGGCAAACGGACCGTCGACGTCGAGGTGTCGGGGATCCGCATTGGTGACTTCGTGCTGGTCACGTTCCCTGGGGAATTGACCGTACAGATCGGTTTGGAAATCAAGCGGCGCTCGCCTCATCCGTTCACATTCGTCGCAGGGTATACGAACGGCTACATCTACTATGCGCCGACGGCAAGTCAGCTGCGGAATGTGGGTGGCGCGCAGGAGGACAGTGATTGCATTCTTGCGCCGGAATGGCAGGCACTCTTCGACGCCAAGGTCGACGAGATCCTGGCAAAGCTGTAGGAAAGGCTTTTGGATTTAGATCCGTTGCCAGAGCGAATCGATGGCAACTTGCCAGGGCGGCGCATCCAGAAACAAGCCACGACCTCGAAGATCGTCGCCCCGCCAGCCGTAACGAACTCCGCGCAACTCGTCGCGCAACTGCCACAACCGACCTTCGAGCTCCGCATACGGCAAGCGAACGTGGCATTGACTTGGGTGCTCACTGAGGTTGACCTGCACAATCACCCGTTTCCCGTCAGGGTCATGCCAGGCGAAAACCAGGAAGTGCTGGTACGAGTCGTTGCCACTCCAAGCCGGTTGGCAGTCCAACAGCTGCCACGTTCCGTCGCGAAAAATGGGCTCGCGAATGGCCAACGGTGGCGACTCGCTGACCAGCCGATCAGGCGCCCGTCTTCCCCGAAACCACATTGTACACCCTTCCCCCCGATCGACTGAGCCGTCGATGAGGCACTCTAAGCCGTTTCCGTTCGAGCTAGGAAACCCGCTGGCGTCTCTTCGTCAAAATCGTTACAGGCTGGACCGGCCCTCCCGGTTTTTCCATCATTGGCTTGCGGGTTTTTGGGGTCAATACTTTGATTTATTGGGGAATCAACCGCGTTATCGCCACCCGACAAAACCTCCCCCATTACGGGGATAACTTTGACCGCCTTGACTTGGTCTAATATCCTCATTGCTGTCACGCAAGGTGCTTCGTATTAGAATTGGCTTGATTTCTGAGCGTCGCGGTGAAATCATTATGCATTCTGGCTTGTATTTCGATTCGCCGACGGATTTAGTGGGCTATTCTCGACATTGGCTTTGAAGTCACAGCGTGTTCGATTCGTTCATTCACGTGACTCGACTGGAATCATTTCGAACACGTCGGACTTTTGTGACCAACCAGGGACTGAGAGGCGAGCAATGATCGTAAAGCTACGGGTGATGCATGGGCCCAGTTCGGGCAAGGAAATCAAGATCCTCTACAATCAGTTTATCATCGGGCGCGGCGACGATTGTCACCTTCGACCCAAGAGCGATGCGGTAAGCCGCCAGCATTGCGTAATTGTCGTGACTGATAATAAAGTGCTTGTTCGTGACATGGGCAGCAAGAACGGGACGTTTGTCAATGGTGACCGGATTGAAGGTGACAGGCCGGTCAAAGTTGGGGATCACTTGAAGGTCGGTCCGCTGGAATTCGAGATGGTGATCGATCATGGGCTGGGAGGCGAAAAACGGCCTTCCGTTTCGTCGATCCAGGAAGCCGCTGCGCGAACCGTCGATGGTCGCGTGCAGGACACGGATGTAAGCTCGTGGCTGGATGAGTTTGACGCACGCGACAAGGTGCGGAAAGTTGCCGATCCTGAAACGCGGCTGTTCAAGGTAGCCGAGGTCGAAGAAGCGGCGCAGGCGGCTACCGCCGACACGGTGACCGAGGCGGTTGCCGACACCACCACGATCATTCCCAATCCGGCGAAAGAAAAGAAGGAACCCGGGAAGCTACCGAAACGTCCGGAAGCCACGTCCGCCAACTCGCGGGACGCGGCATCGGAAACGCTCAAAAAGTTCTTTAATCGGCGATAGACCTCTCGGACGAACGATCGGAGCCGAGCCGAGTTTGTCGCAACCAATATCCGGAAGAGTCCTGCGAAAACCCTCTCCGAGTCCCACAGGCTGCCGGGAAAAAATGTCGCCGCGAAACTCGCAGGCGCCCCGACTGGTAATTCACACCGGATATCCGAGGTTTCCTAAGTTGCTTGACGAATTGAGGCAGATCATTCGGCGTTGCTTGCGTGGTGAGCAGGCGGCGATGACGGAAATTGTTGTGCAGATGCGCGGCAAGGTCTACGGACTTTGCTATCGCATGCTTGGGCATCGTGAGGACGCTGAGGATGTGGTGCAGGAAACGTTCGTGCGCGTGCTGAAAAGCCTCGGTCGCTGGGATTCGAGCCGCGAATTTGAGCCTTGGGTTCTGGCGATCGCCGGCAATCGGTGTCGGACTGCCCTGGCGGCTCGACAACGCCGGTTTACCGGACCCCTGGTTGAGGACTCAGTCGTCGATCCGACTCCCGCGCGGCATTCAGAGCAACAGTTGCGCGAAGAAGTCGATCTCGGACTCGATCAATTGCGGCCCGAATATCGGCAGGCGTTCCAGCTTTTTCATGACGAAGAACTGTCCTATGACGCAATTGCCGAACGGATGGGTGTTCCCCTGGGGACGGTAAAAACGTGGGTTCACCGGGCGCGCAAAGAGTTGATCCAGCACTTGCTCGAACGCCAGGTAGTCGTGGAGTCAAACCATGCGGTGCGATGACTTTGAATGGCGATTGCAGGAAACGCTGGACTTGCGCCAAACGCCCGAGCGCGACCCGCAATTAATGGAACATGCTGACCAGTGCCTCCGTTGTGCCGAGTATCTGGCTTTGCAAAGGAAGTTGTTGCTGGCCTGCGCACGAAAACACCGTCAAGAACGTCGATTACGAACCACGCGGTCCGCCTGCGGGGCAACGGGACATCGAACGGCGCGACCGGGGCGAGTCGACAGCGCAGGCCGTGTGCGCAGCTGGTTGACGGCAAGTGCGGCGGGCCTGTTGTTCCTTGCCGTCGGGATGGCCCCCTGGGTCTGGTGGCAAACGCGAAACACCGTGGAAGACGGACGTCGGGTACAAACGAACCGTTCGGCGCCGTCCGTTCGCGGCCATTCGAGTACCGTGGCCGCCACGGACAACCACTTGGCAGTCTGGCAGAATCTGCAACAGACACTCTTGCAGAAATCGGGTGACGACGACGCGTCGGGCAGCGCGTTGCAAGACGAGTTGCAACCGATCAAGGATTCTCTACGGGAAACACTTGGCGGCCTGCGCCAACTGATCCCCATGCCATCCACGGAACCTGTTCCGCAACAGGATCGCAGCGGAATGACGGCGATTCGTCCCGACCTGCGTATGGGCTAGGAACTCGAGCAGCGATCTAGGAAGCAAGAAGAACCTGGCTCGGTTGCTATGCCGGCGCGTTGTTCGGTCGAGCATGGTGCCGCGAGTGTTGCGTCAGCAATGACACCGCGATCAGTACCAGGAAACCGAGCGGAATGGTTACGATCCCCGGTTGGCTGAATGGCACCCAGGCGTCGGCGGCCGGTAGTCCGTAAACATCCTTATAGGTATCGCCGCTCATCAAGATCCATGCCAGCGACGATGCCATGCCGACCGAGATCGCCACCGTAATTCCCTGCCTGGTCGTCCGCTTCCAGAATAACAGCATGATCAGCGACGGGAGATTCGCGGACGCGGCGACGCTGAATGCCCACCCGACAAGGTAAGTCACGTTCATCTTTTCAAAGACGATTCCCAGTCCGATGGCAATGGTGCCGACCAGCACCGATGCGATTTTGGCGACGCGGACTTTGGCGTGATCGTGCATTTCGATGCGCAGGAAATTCGACATCAGGTCGTGGACGACCGCCCCTGCCGCCGCAATGATCAGCCCGCTGACCGTTCCCAGCACGGTCGTAAAGGCGATCGCCGAAATAATTGCGAACAGCAGAGGACTGAAACTCTTGGCCAGCAAGGGAGCGGCCATATTCGAGTTGGTTACATCAAGGGCTCCGCTGGACATTGCGCCCAAACCGATATAGAGCGTCAGGACATAGAACAGGCCGATACTACCGATACCGACGATCGTGCTTTTTCGGGCTGCGGCCTGGTCCTTGACTGTGTAGTAGCGGATCAGGATGTGCGGCAGGGCGGCCGTTCCGCCAAACAGGGCGAGCATGAGCGAAAGAAAGTTCAGCTTGTCCCACAGGCTTGGGCTGCGAATTCCTTTGAAGGCGGGATGGTTGCCGGGACGCAGCAGATCGCTGCCAGTGACAACCCGGGGATAGTAGACCGTCGTGATGGAATCGTCAGGCTCCTTGATCAATTCGGAATTCCAGAGCGTAACCTGAGCGCCGCGCAATGCGCCGAGAAACGCCAGCGGCCCCTGGGATCGTTCCGCGTCTTTCTCGTGCAATTCCAAGGTTCCCACGGACCAGAGTCGACCGGCGAGTTCCCCCGATCGCACCCCTGTTTCGGCCCGCCCATTCAACCAGCGCGTTCCCTGGCGTGTCGCGACAGTTTGAGCCGGCTGCATCCGAAATCCGTCGTCACCCGATTTGCTTTCGTACCAGGTCGTCGTCACCTGGGAACCGGATGCGACGATGCGCAAATAGGGCTTTCCCTCCCAGCCGCCGCTTGCCGGTATCAAGGTAAATCCCGCAAGGCTCAGGCGCGTCTGCAATTCTTCTCGCGAACGATAGTCCCCGTCGATGCGTTCCAGGACCTCCAAATGGTCGGGGCCGGCGCCGGGATCGCGCGACACGAGCCCCCGGGCGACGATCAATGCCGTCAAAATTCCGCTGAAGATCACCAGCAGCGCGCCTTTCAGAAATTGGACGTAGGTCGTACTGACCATTCCCGCCGTGACCACGATCACCGTGACCACAGAACCGACAAGGATCACGCCGACCCAATGAGGATAGCCGAACAACGGTTTGACGATCGCGCCGGCGCCGACCATTTGCGGGATCAAGTAAAAAACGCTGACCGCCAGCGTGCTGATGGCGGCGGTGAGTTTGATCCCGCGTGAATCGAATTGGCTATCGAGCGCGTCGGCGAAAGTGAACTTTCCCATCCGTTTCAGCGGCTCCGCCACCACGAACAGCGCGACAACCCACCCCGCCAGATACCCGATCGAATACAGGAACCCGTCGTAGCCGAAAAACGCGATCATGCCGCAGATGCCAAGAAACGACGCCGCCGACAAATAATCGCCCGCGAATGCGACTCCATTCACGAACCAATGAATGCCTCCCCCCGCGGCGAAGTAACCTTTCGACGAGCGGGCGCGCGCACCAAGATAGAAGCTCAACCCCAACGTAAACGCGACCATCAACCCAAAGATCCAGACTTCACTGTTCATCGCGGCCCTTCCGATTGGCGAGACGAAACCACCGGCGTACGGCAAGCCCAACCGTAGACCAATGCCAGAAAAAACGCTCCCGCAATCAGACCTAATCCGTACCAGACGGCGA